>Ga0137382_10001166_pt1 | contig 11399 bp, 14 predicted proteins | sample SagtaG_15_FD_104816 | JGI IMG/M metagenome (GOLD analysis project Ga0137382, IMG submission 104816) | Vadose zone soil microbial communities from Sagehorn Ranch, Mendocino, California, USA - Sage2_R_20_16 metaG | ecosystem: Environmental > Terrestrial > Soil > Vadose zone | place: USA... | reverse complement strand
GACTGGGTGTCCCATCCTTGCTGGGCGGCTCTGGCCGTAGTTCGGTCGCGATCCCCGAGACATGATCGTAGAACGCCCGGGCGGCGTCGGCTTGGTCTTGGAGGTCCTGCGCTCTCTTGGCGGCTTCGGCTCTCCGCTGTTCAGCCAGACTCTGGAAATTCGCGACCTGAGCGTTCACGAGTTTCCGCTGATTGATCGCTTCCAGTACGGGTGCGATCTGCTCGATGACACTCGGCGCTCGTGGTGCGAGCGGCGGATTGATCTGGGGCAGTTGCAGAGGAATCGTCATTTAACTCTGCCCTGGGACATCGCCCGGTCCACGACCACCGCCACCAAGCCCACCGCCGATAGAGGCGCCTGCTGCCGCCCCTCCAGGACCCCCGAAGATCCCACCCGCTATCCCACCGAGAATGGGAAGAAGACCACTCAAGAAATTGGTGCCTGGCTGGATCGGCACATTGAATGCCGTCTGCTGACCCACCCCCAAGAGCTGCATGAGAATCTGGAGCCTGCGCTGCGTCTCGATATCCGCTTGACCAGCCTGTTGCTGGCCTACTCCGAAGGCCTGACCCGCCAATCCACGGTTTGCTCCCCCAGCGGCCTGAGACAACATCCCAAGCGTCCCTGCGGTCTGATTGCGAAGATTGTAGAGGTTGCGGAATGCTTCGCCCCGGAGAATCGCGTTGGCGCTCCCGAACCGTCCGCCCTGCTGATTGGCCAGACTGAGGTCCTGCTCAAACTGCGGTCCTGTCCCCGTCAGCATGGCTTGCAGGGACGGCAGACTGATATCTAGGGCACGTTGTTCTGGGGTAGGGCCGCGGAGCATCGCGCCCAGCGCATCCGCCCCTTGCATCTGAAGGGCACTCTGGGGACTACCGAGGCTCCCGAGTTGCTGTAGAAACGAGTTCGGGTCTTGGAGATACCCGAGTTGCTGGCGACGTAGGGGTTTCACGTCTCCCGGGACGAGGGCTTTCGGTTGGCCGGATGGCATGGTCCTCCTGCTCGTACTCCGAACGCAGCAACCTGAGCCGGAGCATATCACACCATGTATTGGTCTCGGGGTTCAAGCAGGCCCGCTCCCGGCGTGAGCCCAAACGGGCAGCCCAGGTGGGACCATTGGGTACATAGGGGTTCAACTTCTCCATCAGGGGATGCTGTTCCGCTTCCCGCTCCCCCTCCAGCCGAAACGACAGCTTCTTGCGCACGAACTTGTACAGCGGGGTCAGGTATTCTGGGACTTCAACAGTTAAGCGCTGGAGCTCGTATTCCCCGAACACCTTCCCCATCAGGTTCCATAGTAACGCTTTCCGTCCGAAAAGGGTACGGTCGAAGAACACGAAGTGACATTGGGCATCGACTTGGGGCACGATATGGGTCAACAACAGTGCCCCGATGAGCGTCCCGCCCTGCCAGACGAGCCATACGCGGTTCAGGGGATCAGAGAGGATTGACGCAATGAGGACGCGGCGTTCGTCTACGGTTCCGGGGGTCGGAAAGATCGCCGGCACGGACAGCATGCCATCGAGCAGCGCTTGAGCGGTGCGATCATTCAAACCTGTCGGATCGAGCGGGACAGCGAGGAGCGTCATCGCACCTGAATGATCCCGATGCCGCCCGCCGCACCAAGCATGGGAAAGTCCAGCGCATAGCCACCATGCTTGACGAAGATTTCCTGAAGATCGCACGTTCCCCAGACATCGTGGCCCGTGATGATTCCCTTGCGGGTCATCTTCGGCATCAACGCTTCAAGTTCGCGGTCCACATGCGGTTTCTCGTGCCGATCATCCACCCACGCGAAATCCACGGATTCATCCGGCATCGCCGCGATGACCTGGAACACATCATCATGCCAGACCTTCCAATTCACTTTGTCAATTGGCAGCTCGGAGAGCCGCTTGTCGATCGCCGCCGCCCGCTCGGATTCAAGTTCCGCGATGTGAAATGTCCCGCCACCCATCTGCTGAAGCGTCAAGGCTAACCACGCTGAGGTGGTCCCGAGATAGCCCCCGCATTCGAGAACTGTCTTAGCATTCGAGGCTTTGAGCAGCGCAGCGAGGATTTCCACGTTCCATGGCTCGGTGCATCCAGTGAGATAGTTGCCGAGTGCCCATTCTTCTTGGAGACTCTGGACTGGCCAAGCCGCCCGCAGCGCCATCGCATGGTATTCATCTGGCAAGGGCAATAGGAATGCCGTCATAGCCATGGCTCCGTGTTCGGCTCGATATCCTCAATCAAGCAGGTCCCCGTTTGGTAATGGAATTGATAGCCGCGTTCCGTCAGAATTCTGGAATGCATGTAGTCCCACTGGGGCGACTACGGGGCGATGCTCCACGGCAACTCCTGCACGGCTGCTCGTGGGAACACGCCTCCATGGCCGCCACAGTAGGCGTGACCCATGTAGCCCGGCCAGCCCATGTTGAGCCCGATCTGCTCGCCATTCCGTTGGCAGAACCGTCCCGGCACGATTACGTCCTTGGGCCCGAGTGTATTGGAGCACATGAATTCAGCGAGGTCATGGCTGAAGTCTGGATGTACGCGATGATCATCGCAGAGATAAAATAACCAGTCACTAGAGGTAGCGACTGTACCCACATCTCTTTTGAATAAGGCATCTATGGTCGTTCCTGTGAGAGGACGGAAGGGCAGATGTCGCCAGCCATCCCCGGAGTGATAATCCCCCACGACGACGACTTCATCGAACTTCTGAGCGACCACACTAGGAAGAACGAGTTCATCCAACAACTGTCTCCGTTTGGCACTGGCGACGACGATACATGCGATGCTCAAACCGGCACCCAGCCCGTGGTGCTCTTGACTCGCTTGGAACCGCTCATAATCAGCAAGCGCCGATCCGTATTCGTGCTGGTCAGATTCACGAGGAGATCGCCAGGATAGCCTGCTACAGTCCCATTAGGATCGCTGCCCGAAAAGGCACTGATTTGGGGGATATCGTTGATGGCCCGCGCCGTCTCGCGCATGTATCCGAGCATCGGTCCCGATGCAATAGACTCTGGGGGCGAGCCGATCCGCTGGAAGTTGGCTATCGTGCCCCTAACCGTCCCGTTAAGAAGAACCGGAACAACCGATTCCGCTGACCTTCACTCTCGATTTGGAACATCGGGAAACGCGAGTTCACATACGGATACGCGATAGCCTGAGAGATAGCGGAGTTTGGGGGGAGATTGAGTCCCACTCCAGCGTCGAAGGACGCTCCTTGGTTCTGGCTGAACTTGATGGTAATGGATGAGGCACTGTTGCTTTGGTAGTCAATGCGACATTCCGTGAGCGTCTTCGACCGCTCCGGCACATCGCCCCACAATGATGTCGAGCGCCACTTGCAGGGAATCGCAATGCCATTATCCGTCGTGGCATTGGAATCCATGATAAAGACCGTCCCCGTACTCGACCCGATATACAGATCCCGACGATCTGCCGTCGTGGTCTGCGTATCCTGACTCGCCCACGTCTGGCCGAAGTTATCCCAGGTAAACCCCGCGGCTCCCGCGGCATCCCACGACGTAGCGTTGGATGTCTGGGCAAGCCCCGTGACCGAGAACCCCCTCGTAAGGGAGAATCTTCCATTCACCGGATCAAAACTCTGCTGGGCCCATGAGCCTTCGGTCATGTTCAAATAGACCGCTCGCTGCGGAAATCCTGTGCCCCCAACGACGGGATGATAGAATTGCAGTTGATCGGTGGATTGGTCGTAGACCGACCATGCTCGTTCCGGAGCGGCGATGTTATCGCGGATCGTCCGATACATCCGTTGCCCGATGGGAACCGCGACGCCACCGCCTTTGGGTAACAGATATGTCTGGAGATTGCGGGCGAGGAAGATGATTCCTTGCGGCGTATCGGTGACGGTCCAGGAATAGGGACAGCCTACCGAACGATCTAACGGCTCGAAGCGGAACACGAACGGGAAGTTCGAGGGATAGCCCTGCCAAATCTCTTTGTCGGAGAAGAGAATTACCCGGTTGTCTTGTGGGACGATCCGGGTGCCCTGTCCCCGCATCGCTAAGAGATCTTCGAAGCCTGACAGTCCCCCCGTCCATGAGGAAGCCGAGCCACGATCGCTCCATTGCACTCGCTGGACGTATTCTGACGCGCCTGAACCAGAATCCCGGATGTTGAACGCGAGCACGTAGTTGTCGTAGGCGGTCACGAACTTCGCCCGCGGAGCTCCAGTGAGCGTTGAGAACACCGTGCTGCCAGCCTGCCAACAGAACAAGGATTGGTAGGAGCCATTGGCCATCACGCCGATATTCTGATCCTGAACGTCGTAGTACACCTGCGTCGCATCCCAATAGGATGTGGTACTGCCGGCGGGGGGATCGTTGATGCCATAGGCAGAGACGTAGCTCATCCGACCCCACGACCCATTGGAGAACCAGGCGAGCGTCGTCGTGCCCGAGACCACTGGGAACCGATTGTTGGTGGTGTCTTGAAACTCCCATCCTCCGGTGATGACCGTCGCCATCGGCTGGGGATTGCTGTTGCGGAGTTGCAGGGCCGGGCGCATTTCAAGTGCGCCTTCCCGCATGATGAAATTGTCCGACTGTAGCGTACTGCCGAGCGGCGCATCTACTGACGGTTGTGAACTGTCAATCCCGAGCGTGGGCTCGACGATCAGGATACTTGTCAGCGACCGATTGGGAATCTGGAGCGGGACGCCGTAGAAGGTGGAAGCCATCAGAATACGCGGGTTCCAATGCTCATCCAGTGGAACGTCACGTTGGAGGTCGAAGTGCTGCCAGTGTAGCTGTGGAACGTGGCTTGAGTGGTATTGACCGTGCCCGTCAAGTTGACGGTCTTGGCAGCCGTACCCAAGTTATCTACGGCTGTCGCTGTTACGAATGGTGCACCGCTGAAGGCAGAGTAGTTAACGGCTACGGTTCCTAATGCGCCCGTCATCGCGATGCCCATTTCAATCGCCCAGTAATGTCGCTGTGGTACAGTTCCCGGATAACTGCTAACAGACAGCACTTGGGGACCACCAATGAATGCCGTGCCTCCAGACCCTACATGGAAGAATCTCGAGGTATCGGACGCCCACATGAGGCGTCCATCCGTGCCCGTGGAACTGACCAGCGATTGTGCACCGATGTAGGGACGACCAGAACCAAGACGATGGACTCCCGCATCTCCTCCAGCCGACGGGAAAACGTGCTCGGCATCTATTGCGGTACGGATCGCGGTTTTGGTGCTGCGGATCTCATCGTCACCGATGCCGAGACTGTCACTCCCAGCCGGCGCGTTCTCGTTCCAGCCAATGGTCGGCATCCTACCACCTCACAGTTTTACGTTCGGCATCCACGAGGGCCGGCAGATCCCGCAGCAGGTTACCTTGTGGTTCCCAACCGAGGCACCGAAGCTTGGTATCATCGACGCAGTAGCGTCCGTCCAGCCCCAATCTAATGTATCCGAAGTCCAGGTATTGGCACGGATCAACAGTTAGGCCGAGGTACGCTTCGACAAGCGCCATCGCTACTCCGCGGACGCTCGTTTCAGTATTCCCACCTACGTTGTACGTCTCTCCATCTTTCCCCTTTTCGAGGACCGTGCGAATCGCTTCCGCACAGTCCGTGACCGCGAGCCAGTTGCGGACGGCGTTCCCGCCTTCGTGGATCGGAATGGGTCGTTGGAGCCCGAGATGGCGGATAGCCTTCGGGATAAGCTTTTCGTGATGCTGGCGAGGACCATAGCAGTTTGACGGGCGCACAACGCGAGTAGGGATGGCGAACGCATGTGCATAAGCGGCGATAAGGAGATCCGCAGCCGCTTTAGACGCTGAATAAGGCGACGAAGGCCGGAGCGGATCGCCTTCTGCCGAGCGGCCAGTCGGAACTGCGCCATAGACTTCATCGGTCGAGACTTGGAGCAAGAGTGGCATTTGGTACGCACGTTTCCCCCGCACCAATTCGAGGAGATGATGGACTCCGAAGAAGTTCGAGCGCATGAACCCTTCGGCATCCTGGAGACTATTATCAACATGGGTCTCGGCGGCGAGATTGATGATCGCATCAACATCGGGAAGATGCTTAAGCTTGCAGATGTCGGCCTTCTGGTATTTGAAGATGTCGGAGAATCCGCGCCATGAGTCAAGCAGATTGGTATTCGCCGCGTAGGTCTCCGAGTCGATCCCATAGACGCGATACCCATGCTCACATAGCAACTCCACCACATGGGAGCCAATGAAGCCGAGGCAACCTGTTACGGCGACGATCTTAGGCAATGAGGAATTCTCCCGTGAATCCCCGTTTTCTGGCTTTCGCTTTCAGGTCATCCGCGTTGTTCCAGCTCAAGAGAATGAGGATATCAGGCTCCGAGAGGATTCCCGCGTCGGTGATGGGGATGCGGCTGCCAGGCATCAGACGCCCCTGCTTCTCCGTGGTATCGTCCACGATGCGCTCAATCGTCGGTTCGGTTATCCCCGCCGCTTGGAGTAGGACAGCTCCCTTCGCATTCGCACCGTAGCCCCAGAGACGTTTCCCGTTCTGACGGACGGTCATCACGGCATCGTAGAACCGTTCGATCTTGGCTTCTACACGGCCCGCGAACTCATCGTATGGCTCAATCCCACGCTTGAAGTGGGCGGACTCCAAGATGCGCAATCCAGTGACTGTGGTATTGATCTTAGTCCGTTCATTCCCGGGCGTCAGCGTGTAGCGCATCGTTCCCCCGTGGAGATTCGCAAACATCCGCACATCAATCACCTTCAAGCCCACGGACTCCGCGAGCATCTCCAAAGGCCGAAGGCTCCAGTAGGACAGATGCTCATGGTAGATCGTATCGAAGGCCACATTCTCTAGGAGTGGGAAGATGTGGGGGCATTCGATGATCCCTAGTCCATGAGGCTTCAGAACCACCGCTATGCCTTCGAGGAAATCCTTCGCATCATCCACATGACCAAACACATTCGTCGCTGTGACAACATCGGCTTGCCCATGGAGTCGGGAGATTCTCCTCCCTACCCCGGAGGACCACAGCATGGACAATGAAGGCATTTTCGTATCCGTGGGCGACGGATCAACTCCCAGCACCTTCCAGCCTCGGTCCTGCGCCTCCTTGAGCAACGTTCCATCGTTCGAGCCGATATCCACGAGGAACTTCCGTCCTGTGGTTTCCAGCGAAGTCATCAGCATCGCACAGTGGGATTGCCAGAGACGGGATGTGCCGGCGCGAAATGGATAGTCGGTATAGAGAATCGTCGGATCAACGACCTGGTCGAGCTGGGACAGCCCACAGGCGGAACACCATGACACGGACAGTGGCGCGGTGAATTCTGGCCCTTCGGCGCCGATTGGACGCAACGCATTGGCGGGGGCTTGGACACCGAGATCCAAATACTGGACAAGGCTCTCCGAGCAGCAGGCTCGACAAGCCGTATGCGTCTTAATACGCCGGTCTGGTGTAGAGCGTGCGGAAACTCCAGACACGTTCGAGCTCCGTTTCACAGGACGGGCAGATCATGTGACCTTCGGGATTGAATGAGGCATCGTGATACTTCCACGGGAAACTGTGATCCCAGCGACAAGTCGCGGTGCTAGGCAATGTATTCTCGCGCCCCACGTTCGGCATGGCGCATCAAGGTTCGTTTGAACCGCACATTGTCCTCCAGCAAGTCCGGATCTTCCTTGGCATACCATCCGAGCACTGCGGCTTTCCCTACGGCCATGCTATAGGCGTTTGCGATCCGGCGCTTCAAGCGTTTGGGCAGCGGTGTGGCCTCCTCCAGTTCTTCACAGAGCGAGATGATACGCTCGAAGTCGGGGGCTAGGTCCACGGCATCTCATCATCAATCGGATGGCGTTCCTCATCGGTACCGTCCCATTTAGTAGGGCCATTGTATTGGATCAGCGTCGCCCCTTCTCGGCTACTGTATCCGTGCCACCAGTTTCGCTTAATCAGGACTGGATATGCTTTCGGTGCGTCGAGGTCCCACCGATGGCGGTGCCCGTCTTCCGAGATTGCTTGGATACGAACTGTCCCATAGACCACGAAGATTCGGTCATTCTGGAATTGATGGCGATGCCACGCGATGACGACACCGGGGTGGAGTTGCACAACGTTGATATCGCCATCCGGAGTCTCGAAGATATCGCCCCAGAAGCGGCGTCGAGAGTCCTCATGGTACCTCACGCTAAAAGACCGCTCGCGAGACGTTGCCACTTAGTGGCGTCGTCCATAGCCTTCTTATGATCACCCCAGGTCAGAACGCGCTGATCAACGTGTCCGCAGGCGATATTCGTGTTCACGAACAGATTGAACCCTGCGAGTTTGGCGCGGTCGCAGAAGCCCGAATCCTCCCCCACTTCCACGGGCACAAAGTTCTCGATCACGATACTAGGATCGTCTTGGGCGCACTTCTCTAACCGCTCCCATGCTTGGTCAGTAGTCCCTCGGAAGGGATTCTCTCCGTTGAACTTCATCCTAGCGTAGTTATCCACCTCGCCCATGAAGTCCATCGGACGAGCTGGGACTCTCATGCGAAACCACGGGTCCTTCAACGCCTCGAAGACGTGGCGCTTGACCAAGAGAAACGCTCCCCCAGTACGCATGACGGGCATGATCCCAGAGCCAGGGTAGTGACTTTCCCACGTCCCAGTGCCCGTGTCGATAGTTGGTAAGGCGAGTTCCCCACGGAGCGGACACCAACCGCCCATCGCATCAGCCGCCGGCAGTTCGCCATAGGCTGACTGGAGGATCGCCAAGATCGCATTCTCCTCGAATGTGCAGTCTCCGTCGATGAACAGAATCCAGCCATGACCGCCGCGGAGCATCTGGCGCACCGCTTCGTTACGCGCTTTCTCCACAAGTGAACCTGGAATCATTAACCATTGGATGTTGTGAAGTCCCTGTTTTTCCGTGAAAGAACGGGCATTCAAGAGGCACTGCACGGTCTGTTGAGTGATCATCCCGAATGTGGTGACGCAGGCCAAGCCCGATGGCAGGGATATCTGAGTTGGTTCAGACATATGACTTTCCGCAATGAGGACATTTGATATCTCGAGCTCGTACTCCTATTCCATGCGCCCCCACCCTGAGTTCAAGATTCTCCAGCCGATTGTCAAGCTTCTTGCCGTTAATATGATGGATCGTCTCGTAGTCCTGTAACGACCGACCAAGACCAATGGCCATTACAATCCGATGCTCAAAGATGAGGTTTTGGTTATTCCTCTTTCTCTTAAAACGCATCGGTTCTAGAATTGGCCAGTATTTGTCCTCATAGGCATAGATGGAAATACGCCTGTAGCCCTGTCCGTCAATGTGGCCGCCCTTATTCTGGGGATGGGCACGACCACGTCGTCCAAGACCAGCACACCGCATAGAACAAAATTCCCCAATGACGGACAATTCTCGACGGAATGGAATGAGTTGATGGCATTGGCGACAGGCTCGGCGGATATGTTTACGCCAATATTCCCGAAGGGGAATGCGGTGCGTCTGGCGAACATGACTGCCAAGATGCTGGTGAATTTCACCGCACATCTTGCAGTCTTTAGGCAATTTGGTCAGCAATGCCTGCTACCTCCCGAATACCTAAATGTTGTTCATTGGTGAGCGTTGTATGATCAACCCATCGGCCACTTTTGGGACCAAGATAGAGTTCGTTTTCCAGTATCGGCGGCCACGAAAGTGGTTTACAATCCACGAGACTAAGGCGTATGAGCCTACGGCGACCACGGAAATAGGCCAAAGGATGTGAGGTCGGGAAGTGGACCGGCACGATCTTCGTCTCGCCGCGTGTCATGCTGTGGACCGCTTCCTCCAACTCTGGCATCAGCGCAATCTGTCCGAGGCGTCCTCGGACATGCTGTCGCGGCATCTGCTGCCACTGATTGTTGGCGTGGGGCACGGGTTCCAACGCTTCGAGTTTCAACGAGACTAAATCGCCTAACGTGGCTTTGGTGGGATGCGGAGTGCTTAACCTCTTAACCATCTCGGGGATCATCGGGACATGCTGATCGGCATGGTAGATGTGAAACACATCCGGCCAGGGATCAGCGAACGCTTCGATATGCGCCCGCTCGGTGCGGATGCAAAAGTGGCGATCTTCGCCGGCCATCAAGCCCTGCTGCGGTACATCGGGGAGCACATCGAAGTTGATCCCCGCCTCTAATACTTTCCGGGTGATCAGCGTACAGGCTCCGAATCCCCACACGCGCGTCAGTTCTTTGCTGATGAGTTTCTGGCGAAACTCCGCTTCGTCCATTCCCCGACCGGAGAGTTCGTAGGGATGCCGGAGCCAGACTTGGGGAGCTGCATGGATCTGCCGCGTCTCGAATCCCCGCTTCGTCCAATGCGTCCAATACACCGCTGTGGTGATTGGCTTCTCAGTCGCCAACAGGGATGCCAAGACGGTGCGATCCAAGATCAGGTCTGCATCCACGAGCCAGAGCGCGTCGGCTTTCAGTTCCAAGGCTCGGCGGATGATCTTGTTCTTGTTCGCCCCGACCCTCCGCATCGCCGTCAGTCCCCACTGATGCGAGTCGAATTCGGGGCTATCCGCGAAATCCCCCGCAGTCGTCGGGATGCCCCGTAAGCATTCCCCGCCCCGCTCTTTCACCCATGCACGGAGATGCTCTTCGGCTTCGTCCTTCTGGGACCAGTCGGGGACGAAGATCGGGAGTAACTGCGTCCGTGGGGGAAGTTCTTGCCATGCAAGCGAGTCGAGAAATGGTTTGAGGATGCTTAATGGCTTCCGAGTGGAAGTGCCAACCACGATGGTAATGGTGCGGTGGTCTGGAGCGGCTTCGAGTTGGACCGTCATGCAGGGCGAAGCTTATGTGTCCGCAATACTTCTGGCATGCGCCAGTTCCCCGGGTGAGAGTTTGTTCGCTACCTCAAGATACTTGGCTAACTTCGCTTCCCGCTGTTCGGGCGAAGCGTAAGCTAGGTGCTCCCACCAGTATGTGTCCGGCGGGGCGATTCCGCAAGCGAGCGGGGCATTCGGCGGAAAGTGACCCGTGTGCATACCGCGACCATTCCACTGGGGAACGAAGTTCTCTCCGAGTCCGGTTGGCTTGATGAGCCATGGGCGGGGATGGAGATGGGCTTGCCAGAATCCGTCGGTGCGGTAATGCGTCGGACTCCACATATCGCGCAGAATAAACGCCCAGGAATTGAACTCCCACGTGTCGCACAATGGGCGCGGATCGCCGTGGAGAATCTGGTCTCCGTCGTTAATTAAGAGCCAGCCGTCCTTGGCGAGCTTCGCCCCGCGTTCCCAGAGTTCGGCCCGAGCGGGGCTTTCGTTCCCCCACATCCCAGATTGAGGACGCTGCTTGACCAAACATCCCATCTCGGTGGCGATCTTGACCGTGTCGTCCATAGAACCGTCGTCAAGCATCAGCACTTCGTCGCTGAATTCAAGGCATCGCTGCAACACGCGGGTG
>Ga0137382_10001159_pt1 | contig 11467 bp, 9 predicted proteins | sample SagtaG_15_FD_104816 | JGI IMG/M metagenome (GOLD analysis project Ga0137382, IMG submission 104816) | Vadose zone soil microbial communities from Sagehorn Ranch, Mendocino, California, USA - Sage2_R_20_16 metaG | ecosystem: Environmental > Terrestrial > Soil > Vadose zone | place: USA... | reverse complement strand
GGCGACGCTGGTGCGAGACCAGATAAAGAGAAAGAAGAACACGGTGCGCCGCCGCGGAAAACTGAAGGCATTGGTGATGCTGCCTTTTGGGTCAGTAATCGCGTTGGTGGTGCGCTCTACATCCTGAAAAACAACGCCATTCTTCGGATACGCGTCGGCGGTCCCGACGATCAAGAGACCAAGATCGCGAAATCGAAAGCGCTCGCCGAGAAAGCGCTTTTGCGGCTCGGTTTCTAGACCTCGGAAGTGCGTTGTTTGCCTAAAGTCGCTTCAGCACCAGTTGTGCGAGCCTTTTTGCCTTCTCGATCCTGATCGCCTTGTCATCCGATCCGCCGATAGCCACCCGGATGAACCTGTTTGCCTGGATTGCATAGAGCGCGCCCGTCGAGCCGCTCTCGACCCAGTAGGCTTCGTCGCCAACACCTTCAACTTTCTCCGGCGGAGCTTGCCTGCGCTCCGGCTCTTCAGTGTCTCTCGCCTCATTTCCTTCTCCATGGAATTTCTCAGCCCAAAACTGACGAGGTTCTTTCGCGTCCGGTCCGGGAGCGCGACTGGTCACGGTAACTACGACTGACTTTGCCGGGGTCGCTGTTTGGAAATAGCATTGCGAGATAGCAAAACCAGCTTCCGTGCGCGCACTCGTTACCGCCTGTTTTGCGGGTTCGCCAGTGATCGATTCGATTTCACTGCTCGCGAGCAATTTATCCGCTTCGATCTTCATCCCCGAATCGGTCACGGCTGACCCAGTGTTGGTTCGCATCGATTGCTGCGGACGCACGTCGGAATTCAAGGAAGCGTTCTTTCGGCAGCTCAAGAAAGCCAAAGCAAAAATGAAGAGAATGACAGCTCGCATCAGGCGGATCGTCGAAGCTACCCCTGCTCCGGCGTGACGTGCAACACTTCACTGCCGTGCCTTTCGTTCAGGCAGCACCACTCACGCGGCTGCACCGATCGGAATCCTGCACATCGTAACGGTTTTATCGGCACGACCTGCAGCCACAGTCGCAAGATTTTTCGATTAAAGTTTTAACGGTGAACCGTTCAGGCATTTGCCGAGAAAAGTTCTTTATCCACATACACTTCGCTCCAAGGGCGAACTCAAACTCCTAAAATAGCCATGCATAAAAATTATTCTGCCAAATCCGGCTTCTTCAATCCGCGGATTTTCTTTGCATTCCTTCTGTGTTCCCTCGGCCTTTACATCGGCATGCTGAGCTTTGCAGCCAATCCACCGTCCGGGACAATTTCCGCTACCACCACCACCGCTGGGAGCTGGGTGGGAACTGCCACTGGGACTGGCGATGTCGCCGGCGAGTCGAGCTGCGTCGAAGGCGTCACCTGCAACACTTTCACCTTGACGGTGGACCCGACCAGCGACTGGACGGGCAAACGCGTGGAAGTGCGAATTCAACAGGCAGCCTCCTACGACGACACCGATCTTGTTATTCACAAAGGCGATAATAGCGGACCCATCGTCGCGACTTCGGGGAATGGTGCTGGGATTACCGAGGTTGGCTACATCACTCCTAGTACTGACGGGACGGGCGTTTTCAGCGTTCACGTCATCTATTTCACGACAGTCGCTGGCGACCAGTATCATGGCTCCGCTACGGTGGTTCCCCTCACTCCAACCCCTCCGCCAGCGGCAACGGTTGATATTACCAACAAGATTGGGTACGAGAATTTCGAGGCGCCGGGTGTGATTACCCCAGTCACAGTCACAACTGGGCCGACGGTCGAGTGGACGGGGCGCAGTGCGGGCGAGCCATCTATCGGAGTGAATTGGAAATCGCTTAACTCAGCAAATGGCGTCACTAATTTCCAATCCGACCTCGAGACGCTATTTATCAATTTCAGCGATAGTCCAGCCAATGGCGGCGGTGCCACCGCCACATGGGCAAATCGCCCAGGACCGACGCAGGTCGTGATCGATTCGGACCCGATAGGATTCACTGATGTGCAGACCGGCCGCGCCTTTGCCGCCGAGCTGACCGCGACTTCGCCCACATGTAAGATTTCCTTCACAGACAACGATGGCCAGACTTGGGCGCCTACCTCCGGCCCGCTTGGCTCGGGCATTGATCATGAAACGATTGGTGGCGGACCATATCACGCTCCACTTGTCGGGACTCCTGCTTACCCCCATGCAGTCTATTATTGCTCACAGGATCTGGTCGCGGCGTCTTGTCTGCGCAGTGATAACGGCGGAGTGACGTGCGGGCCTCCTGTCCAAACTTATACTACCGAGTGCGGGGGACTGCACGGACACGTGAAAGTTTCGCCGGCAGACGGTACGGTTTACCTTCCGAATAAGGATTGCAGCGGAGACGAAGCGGCCGTCGTTTCGGAAAATAACGGGATTTCCTGGAGTATCCGGCCAGTAAGCAACCCGAGCATTCAGCCGGGGTCCAGCAAGAGCGATCCTGCCATTGCAGTTGATGCCAATGGACGCGTCTACTTCGCGATGGCGGCCGACGACTCGTCAGCCGTTGTCAGTTACTCCGAGGATCATGGCAACACCTGGAACAACATCGTCAGCGTAAGCTCGGCTCTTGGATTGCAGAATATCCGCTACCCGGCAGCAACCGCAGGCGATGCGGGACGTGCAGCGATCGCATTCCTAGGATCGACGACCGCGGGCGACGCCAATTCCGCCACCTTCAATGGTATTTGGCACCTCTACGTCACCCATACCTTTGATGGCGGGCTCACGTGGACTACGACGGATACCACACCCAACATGCCAATTCAGCGGGGCAACATTTGGACCGGCGGCGGCGCCAACATAGGCCGCAACCTGCTTGATTTTATTGACGTGGCGGTTGACAAACAAGGGCGTGTCCAAGTCGGATATGCCAATGGCTGCGCCGGGGGTAATTGCGCCCAATCGGCAGCAACCGCAACCGGCAACGCTTACAGCGCGACGGCTACGATCGCTCGGCAGTCCAGCGGCAAACGCCTTCTCGCAGCATCCGATGCCGTGTCTAAAACAAGGACAGCTCCGGGGATGCCTTTTGTGACACAGCGACGCATTGGCAATGTCGTTCACCTGGCCTGGTCGGAAGCGGACAGCGGCAGCTCCGCTGTCAAGACTTACCAGATTTTACGAGGCACGGCGAGTGGCGCTGAGACGTTGTTAACCACAGTAAACGCGCCTCAAACGCGATATGATGACTTGTCTGCAACGGATACGACCAAGACCTACTATTATAAAGTGGTCGCCACGAATCGTATTGGATCGTCGCCACCGAACAATGAAATCTCAGCACCGTACGTCGGCGACACCTGCACCGGCGTCATTATTCACCAAAACGATCCAACACATCCCGAAGCCGCCGCAGCAGGCGCGGGCCAGGTCCCGCAATTGTTAATCGACTATGTGGCCGTGGCTGAGCCGTACCTGAATGGCGCCAATGAGCTAATGTTTAAAATGAAGGTGAGTAATCTAAGCTCGTTGCCGCCGAACAGCCGATGGAGAATGGTTTGGGACAGTTTCGCTTCGCCAGGCCAGCAGTTCTATGTCGGGATGACTACTGACTCCTCCAGTACGCCTACGTTCGAGTACGGAACTATCGCGACGGCTGTGGTCGGTTTGGTTCTTGGAGTCCCGCAGGAGACGAAGGTTGGTCCGGCTGATGCAGCGAGTAATTACAAGTCCGACGGGACTATCGCGATCTTTGTCCCCAAAGCTGCCGTAGGAAACCCGCGACCAGGTGATCTGCTCGGCGCAGTCAATGGTCGAACGTTTGCTGACAACACGACCTTCGAGCGGTCAACTCAGTTGATCGACCACACCTTTGTCAAGGCGCAGACGGACAATGCCTATCCCACGGCCACATATACTATCGCCGGTAATAACGTATGCGCGCCGACGCCACCTCCTACACCGACACCCACTCCCAAGCCCAAGCACTCGCCGCACTAAATCCACGTAGTCGCCGTTGTCGAGCCGACGCAGGTTGGTTTAGCCAATTAACTGCGGTGCGTGTATGCTATTGAGTTGATGAAACGATACCTGCCGTTTGTCATCGTCACTCTCGTCGCGCTGCTTTCTATCACGGGTGGCGCCGTACTTTACCACGCAAAGCGGCTGCCAGAGCCGAGCGCGCCGAAACAAGTCTCTTTGCGAGAGGGAACGGAAGGCGGGCACATTCGAGGACCTGCCGACGCGCCGGTGACCCTGGAAGAGTTCGGTGATTATGAATGTCCTCCTTGCGGTAGCCTGGCTGCTCCTCTCAATCAGCTTGAACATGATTATCGTCCGCGGTTGCGAATGACCTTTCGCAACTTTCCTCTCAATAACCATCCGCATGCGCGCGACGCTGCTTGCGCGGCGGAAGCTGCCGGTCTGCAAGGGAGATTCTGGGAAATGCACGATCTACTTTACAAAGAGCAGTCAACCTGGAGCAGAGCTGCCGATGCGCGCGTTCTGTTCAGCGCCTATGCCGGAACGCTCGGGCTCGATTTAGCCCGCTTTGAAAGAGATCGGGATAGCGACAAAGTCAAAGGACGCATCGCCGACGACGAGAAGCGCGCCAGTGCTCTTGGGGTTAAGACGACGCCTTCCATTTTTATTAACGACCAACCTATTCCTTCTGCTGCTCTCCATCCTTCCGCCTTGCGAGCAACAGTCGATGCAGCAATTAAACCTGCCGTAACTCCGTAGTATGAATTCCAGACGAAGCGCTTCAGCTGCGACAGCCGCAAATACTTTCTCCTCCCGCGGCTCGGTCATTTTGTACGCAGTTGCGTCAGTTATCGCGCTCATTGGCCTGGCCGACGCCATTTATCTGTCTGTTCAGGCTTTAACTGGAGAGACACTGGTGTGTGGCGGATCCCCGGATTGTTTCCGAGTTCTCGGGAGCTCTTACGCGCGCCTCGGCGGAATTCCGATCGCACTGTTTGGAGCCTTGGCCTACTTCACTGTGTTCAGCTTCGCCACTTTCGCCGCTTTCGGTTACAATCGGGCTCGAAATTTATTTTCTTTGACCGTGGGGCTAATGTTTGCAGTGACGCTCTGGCTCCTGGCTGTCCAGGCATTCATTCTGCACGCCTTTTGTCGATTCTGCCTTCTCTCGGCAGCCGTTACATTTCTCCTCGCTGGATTGGTGGTTGCCCGACCGCGTCCCAGCTGACGCGATCATCTAGAAATCGCTGGAACCGAGAAGATGTGCGGCTCCGGGCAAGTATGCGTTTCGATCGTGACGTGGACGAGCTCTTCGTGTTCACGCAATCGTTCTCGGTAGCTTTCACAAGATTTAGTCTCGTGCGCTACCAGCGACACGATGGCTGCAAATTTTCCGGCCCCTACTTGCCACACATGCAAGTCAGTTACGACTGAATCGCCATCGCTCTCGATTGCTTTGCGAATTTCGCCAGGTAAATCGGATGACGTCGGGGTGCGATCCAGCAGAATACCGCTGGTATCGCGCAAAAGACTATAGGCCCAGGAAAACACGACAGCACTGCCAACAATTCCGACCACCGGATCGAGCCAGGTCCAGCCGAAAAACTTTCCCGAAGTCAGCGCGACGATCGCGAGCACTGAAGTGAAAGCGTCCGCCAGGACGTGCAGATAGGCGGCACGTAGGTTGAGATCGCGGTCGTGGTGATGATGATGTCCATTCGCATGCGTGTGATCGTCTTTCAGCAAAATCGCGCAACCTAAGTTCGCGACCAAACCTAAACAGGCGATGCCGATCGCTTCATTGAAATGAATCGATAGTGGCACAAAGATCCGGTGCACAGATTCGCCAGCCATCAGGAGCGCGACCACCGAGAGCACGACGGCACTGGCGAAACCACCGAGGACGCCAATCTTTCCTGTGCCGAAACTGAAGCGCAGATCGGAAGCGTGGCGTTTGGTAAAATAATAGGCAGCGGCAGTGATCAAGAAAGCGGTCACATGCGTACTCATGTGCCACCCGTCTGCGAGTAGTGCCATCGAGTGTGAGAGGAGGCCAACCGTAATCTCCAACACCATCATGGTGCCGGTAATGGCGATCACGATCCGAGTCCGCCGTTCGCCTCGAGAAAAATCGTGCACAAAATTGTGGGAATGCTGGAACCGGGAATGATCCGCTCTGTGCATGAACTAATCTTAGCTGGAACCGACCAGTTTCAACATGCCGGAAAAGTCTCGCCATTTTTCATGGCGCCTGCTAACACCTGCCAGATCCAAAGGGAAACGAAGGAGAACTATGCTTCACCTAATCTGGTACATTCTTGTTGGTCTCATTGCCGGCGCGATCGCGAAAACGGTTATGCACGTTCATATGACCATTTTCTGGACGATCATTCTCGGAATCATCGGCTCGATTCTTGGCGGAGCGGTCACGCATATGTTTTCGCGGCCTACCAACGCCCGCTTTCACCCCGCCGGACTGATTTTTTCCACCCTCGGCGCAATCCTGGTGCTCTTCCTTTGTTACAAGCTAAGGATCCGCTTTCCTCACGTCTGATCCGGTGCACAGATCTGGCCCAAGAACGCGTTCGGAAAGCTTGACGTCTCAGTATCAGTAGAGCTGCGTTTTGGACGCGGGAAAACTTGCGATCCCCACTAAGACGCGAACGTATCTGTCATTCCGACCGAAGCGAGGAATCTCTTATTGTTTGTCGGAAATGATAGTTACAGATGTCTCGGTCCGAGCCGGACTGGCACATTTGCTCGACATGACAAAAAGTATCATGAGCGCTTTTGGAGCTCGACGACCCCCCCCATCATCAGCCGTTTAGGAGTTCGGTAACGTCTCCGCCGACTTACTCCGCCACGCGCTTACATAGACTTGGATGCGGCGAACCTGAGTAACGATGCCGCTGAGCGCACGGCCTACAATCGCCTGCGACGTGTGATGCCGGTAAGAAACCCATAACGATTCGTTTTCGGGGCGAATCAGCACATCGGGTGGAAAATGACGGCACCGAATCATCCATTTTACCTCAGTCATCGGGAATGGGCCAACCGAGCGCTCACCACGCGCGCTAAGATAATATCGTGAGTCTGGCGTTTTTTCGGCAGCTCGGAACAATGGTTCAAGCCGTTGCGACATTTCGCGACAAAAGGTTCCCGCCGCATTTTTTAGCAGCGTCAGAGGCAGTCGATGTAGCACCATGATCCGCCTTCATCGATGAGCACAATCCGAGCCCCGTTGCATAGATAACGCACCGAAGTGCAAATGCGCATATTCGATGCGCCAGTCCTCACCCAATCAGCGCCGATAAGGTTTTCGGTTTAGCGGCTGTGACGGGTGAGCATTACGAAGGGGGACATTGGCTTGGAAGTTCTGCGGTTTATCTCACGACCTAACGCGGGATTCAGCGCGATAAAAACTCACGGGCCGTAACAGCGACAATTATCCGCCGGGATACCACGCGTTCGCCCGCCAGAATGTTTGTAACGCAGTGTTGTCACCACGGAAAATGTTGCGCTCGGCCTTGCGCATGTTGGCCACACTCTTCGGAAAACTGCCGCGCGGAAGCAGATCGCACTTGCCGTCCCCGGTGTACTGCCAGAGGTGCCACTCGCTCCAGGGCGCAGTGTTTCGCGGTTCGCGATGGTAATTCGCGATCCAGAGCCAGCAATTCGTCAAGATCGACCGGTGCGTCGCATTCGCCCCTGGCCCGTACAACATCTGCCGTAGTCGGTATTCGCTGCAGTAAAGGCCGGGATATTTTCCGGTGCGCTCTTTGATTCGCTGAACGAACGCGACGGATTGAGCGACAGTCATCGTGCCGCCTCGATAATGGTTGTTCTTCTCGAAGTCGAGCACGAGCAACACACCGTGCCGGCGTTTCTCCGGGTCATCCAGGCGAATTGGTGGCCGTGCCGCCGCGACCACACTGAGAAAATGGTCGGCTTGGCGAACGGGATCCGTTGCGTCGGCGAAGTGATACGCTCCCCAGAATACTCCCGCTTCCAGAGCAGCTACTTCCCGATCATAGTATTTCGCGTCACGCTCGAAACGTGGATAGGTGGCTTCGTGAATGACGCCCACTACCCCTTCGTTTTTCATTCCCACGAAATCGGGGCGCACGAAATCGTAATGAGACAAGTTCACGACCGAGTTCGCCGCAAACGCACATGCCGGCAACGCCTGGACCAACAGCAGAATGCGCGCAAAGGAGGATTTCATCGCGACGAATATCGGGCCGACCGTATTGAACAACAAGGCAACGTGGTGAGCGGCACAACATCCACCACGGCGGCTACGAGAATGTCGAAATTTGTACGCGGTTCGTTAACATAGGTTCAAACGCGCCGCTGTCTGCAGCGCGAATGTCCCCAACCAGACAGCTATTTTTACACCAGTGTGCAGCCGAAAACTCGATGGGAGGAAAAATTTCGCCCGCTTTCCGATCAGCGCTCAGGGTTCAGACAATCGTCTGGCGCGGTCCCGACTCATTCCACACGCGCGCGCGGCACGGAGAAACAGGCCGCGGGCTCGGAGATAGGGGCAAAAAGGATGGACCTCCTTCGGCTGTTACCGATTTGGCAGCGTGACCCACCCGTAAGGTGATGCCAAGCAGCCGAGTTATCTAACGGCTGTTTCCCAGTTCACTTTTCCAGCAGGATGATTAAAAGCAATAATCAATCTGACCATGCGCGCATGATCTTCACTTTTCTAAAACGTCGCCGGCGCGATCGTCTGCGGGCGCGATCTTTTCCAGCCGCATGGAAGTCCATCCTTAATCGCAATCTTCCTATCTTCCGCCGCCTCCCATCCTCGGATCAATCCGAGCTTCTTGGTCACGTTCAGGTTTTGCTGGCCGAAAAGCATTTTGAAGGCTGCGGTGGACTCGAACTCACCGATGAGATTCGCGTCACTATTGCCGCGCAAGCGTGCCTGCTTCTGCTCCATCGCGAGACGGATTACTACCCTGAGCTGACTTCAATTCTTGTTTATCCCTCAGCTTACATCGCGCACGAGGACCGCTACCTCGGTGACAACATTTGGGAGCAAGGCGAAGAAGGTCGTCTTGGTCATACCGGCCGGCGAATGGGATCGCTCGTGCTCGCATGGGACGAAGTCAAACGCGGCGCTGCCGATCCGGCCGACGGCAGAAATCTGGTGTTGCACGAGTTCGCGCATCAACTCGACTTCGAGGACTCGCGCACAGACGGCGCGCCTCCGCTCTCCACTGGCGCAGAGTACCTGGCCTGGGCGCGAGTGATGAGTCGGGAATTCGAAGCATTGCGGAAAGCAGACAAGACGGGAACGCCCAGTCTCCTCGATTCTTACGGCGCGACGAATCCCGCGGAGTTTTTTGCGGTGGTGACGGAGGCCTTCTTCGAGCGTCCGCGTGCCATGCGCGCGAAGCAGCCCGCGTTGTATGCGCAACTCGCGGCGTTCTATCATCAGGATCCGGCCAGCTATTCTGCCGAGGCGGCTAGATAACTCGCAGTGCCACTGATCGCGAAAATTGATTAGAGGTTCCGACAGACATGCCACCCGATCGGCCGACCTATTCCACACGCACGCGCGGGATGGCTAGAAGCGGTGTTGTTCGGACACTACCTTGAGATACCCTTCTGGCTTCGAGCTAGATAACCGGCTTCAAATCCTCATTCGTGATCGTCTCGACAACGTCCAACTCTCGTTGAGCACCTGAAGGTCATACCGCCCGTAGCCCATGCGTTGCCGAGCATAATCGAGCGCGTTTTGTCGGCCGTTTTCGAGAGGGACTGTCACCGTGTCACGCTTGCGGTGGAAAGGAAGCAGGATTCTATATGCTCGGTTTTTACTAGCGCCCTCGGCTCTCGGGACGAAACTAATTCTATGAAAAATTACAGCAAAATCCTGTTCTCGATCCTCGTTGCAATGATGTGCACGGTCGCTTTTGCGGTGGACAAGCCGGCGGGTTGCAAAAAGAGCGGCAAGAACTGCCCGATGAACGATAACAAGGAGTGCACTTGCGGGAGATCGTGCGATTGCAAGGCTCCAAGTAAGCCTAAATAAGCCGACTGCTTCGCCCGATCGAAAAAATTCACTCGGCCGGCGTTATCTCAATCAAAGCGCAGAACTCCGCCGCGGCTATTTCCGGACCAATACGCGCGCGCGCGTGTGCGTAATTGTGTAGAAATTACCGGATCCCAGCCGCCTTTTCTCTGCCATCGCGGGTCACACGGGGGCCGGACTTGAATGATTCGCGGGATCATAGTGTCTGTGAAACTGCAATTTCAGCTAATGAAAATGGCGATTGGCAATGTAACGATGATCAACACCGCAGTCACGACTTGCGCGAATCATATGTTTTATCACTCGTATTTCTTGAGAGACTGAGTTGGAAAGACTGACGCAGGGGAAAATTAAAAGCATGGCGGCTGTCGCTCTCGCCGCTCATCGCACCTCTGCTGTGTTCTTGCAAATCGCGACAAAATTTGCCACCATCGGCAGCGTGTCTCCCCCCTCGCAGCGAATCCGATTGGCCGCAGAAGATAAGCTCACGGCTTTGCGCCGCCTTGATCAAAGCCGAGCATGGAGGTCTCTCGATGACCAGCTCTATTGCACTATCTGCAAGCGTGTAGTCTCGGGCCGCCAGATCGAAGTCGTAGGCGGCACTAATGGTCTCCGCGCTTTGCATCTTAAATGCTCCACCCCCGGTTGCCTTTCCACTCCCGCTGACTGGATCATGCCGGTCAAATCCGACACCGGCGGCGAAATCGATTTCTTTTTTCGCGACAACGGTGCCTGAACTCGGTCTTCCGACTCATTCCACGCGCGCGCGAGGGCTCGCGCTACAACTGGAACACCGCCGGTATCGGCGGCTGATGCCGGACGGCGTCCGCAGCGACACCACCCTTGAGGTATCCTATTTTTGATCTCAGCGCCCTTCGAGCGCTGAGCGCAATCGTTCATGCCTTCAGCGCATCAGGGCAATAAGCCGGCTCCGGCTGGTTACTTGGAGCTTACGGAAAATCGCGTGGACGTGCTGCTTCACTGTCGGCAAACTCAGGCCGGCCTCATTGGCAATCTCCTGGTTACTCTGCCCATCGCAGACAAGTCGTACAATTTCTCGTTCGCGCCTCGTTAGTTGGACGAAATGCGGCAAATGGGCTGTGGGGTCCCCCGCCAGCGGAGCAGGCTTAGGATGCAAATCTTCACACTCGATAAGGAAATGCGGCTGCGCTACGCCCGCTGAGTTGAGCCGCTTCAGCCGAATTGTCGCTCGCAGATGTGGCGATCGCGGATGATGCACGCGTTCCTTTTTGAAAAGTGTTAGCGGGGCGCTGGGACGCCTCGCCTGCGCCCATTGTTGTTTGAGATGACGGCATCGCTCCAATATCTCGGGCGGAATCGGTGAAGGGGCGTTTATCAGCCGCGCTTCGTTCGGTCCTTTTTCCCACACGGCGCAGAAGTCGCGCGCGGCCCGGTTTTGATAAATCGGCTTTAAGTTCCACCGCAAGAGAATCGTCGGCAAAGGGAGCCGGCTCAGGAATTCTTCAAGATCCATTCGCAGGGAGTGTTCG
>Ga0137382_10001157_pt1 | contig 11481 bp, 3 predicted proteins | sample SagtaG_15_FD_104816 | JGI IMG/M metagenome (GOLD analysis project Ga0137382, IMG submission 104816) | Vadose zone soil microbial communities from Sagehorn Ranch, Mendocino, California, USA - Sage2_R_20_16 metaG | ecosystem: Environmental > Terrestrial > Soil > Vadose zone | place: USA... | reverse complement strand
TGGCTTTCGATACTCTTTATGCCGAAGGGCAACGCCGATACGTCGAAAGCCTTTCGGCTTACGCGCGGCAATTCCTCGATCAAATGGAAAAGCCAAATGTCGATTTTATCCAGGGACTGTCTCCTGCCATTGCCATCGAGCAGCGCAGCGCCGGCGCCAATCCAAGATCGACAATCGCGACCACCACTGAAATCTACGATTATCTGCGGGTCTTGTTTTCTGCTGTCGGTGAGCCGCATGATCCGCTGACCGGTCGGCTACTGAGCCGGCAAACACCTCAGCAGATTGTCGATCAGATCCTGGCGTACGAAGCGGGGTCCAAAATAATTGTGCTGGCGCCACTGATCGAGAACCAACTAGGCGAGTTCCGCGATGTGATCGAAAAGCTCAAGCGTGAAGGGTTCGTTCGAGCGCGGATAGATGGTCAGCTTATGGAGCTGGATCGCCCCCAGCCAATCCGGCTTAAAAAGACCAGGCGGCATACGATTGAAGCCGTGATTGATCGGCTGATTATTCGCGACGGAATTCGCGTGCGCCTGACAGATTCAATTGAGACTGCGCTCAAATTGGGCGGCAATCGCATTGGGGTGTTAAGGGAAGTTTCAAAAACCCCCGACGTTCAAGGCTCAATGCTCAAGGCTGAGCATAATGAAATTTGGGAAGAACTCCGATACTCCACAGATTTTGGAAATGCGGAGACCGGATTCACGTTAGGCGATCTAACTCCGAGACACTTTTCTTTTAACAGTCATCTCGGAGCATGCCCGGCTTGCCATGGTCTCGGCACACAGTTGGTCTGCGATCCAGAGCTAATGATTTCCGATCCTGGCAGAACGCTGGCCGAAGGAGCAATCACGCCTTGGCGACGCGGGACAAAGCGGATGCAGGCATATTACCGGCATCTGCAAAAGGCGCTGGTAAAACATTTTCACATCGATGAAGACGTTCCTTTCAGCGATTTGCCAGAACGATTTAAGCAGGCGCTTTACTTCGGCACGAATGGGACGCCGATTGAAATGAGCTTCAGCGATAACGGAGAAAAGAAAGTCGCGAAACCTTTCGAAGGGCTCGTGCCGCAGATGCACCGGCTTTATGAACAAACCCAGAGCGAATTCACTCGTAACCGCGTTCGCTCTTTTATGACACGCGAACCGTGCAAAGTGTGCAACGGAGCGAGGCTTAAGCCGGAAATCCTTGCGGTCACGATTAAAGATCGAAATCAACGCGAATTGAATATCCACCAGTTCAGCGAACTTACGATCGAAGCGGCCGCCCGGTTTATTGGCGCTCTCGAACTGACTGCACAGCAACATACCATCGTGACGGATGTGGTGCGTGAAATTCAATCGCGCTTGCAATTCCTGATTGAAGTCGGGCTCGGTTATCTCACGCTCAATCGGCAGAGCGGAACACTCTCAGGCGGCGAAGCGCAGCGAATTCGATTGGCGACACAGATCGGTTCCGGTCTTGCGGGTGTGCTTTACATTTTGGATGAACCCAGCATTGGGTTACACCAGCGTGACAATGGGCGGTTGCTGGGCACTCTGCGCCGTCTCCGCGATCTCGGCAATTCCGTCATTGTAGTTGAGCACGATGAGGAGACAATCCGAGCGGCCGATCATATTATCGATCTTGGCCCGGGGGCGGGCCCGCGCGGGGGCGAAATCGTGGCACAAGGGAAACTCAAAGACATCGTGTTCGCGAAGAATTCTTTAACCGGCGATTATCTTTCCGGTCGCGCGCGAATCCCCGTTCCCAGGCAGCGCGTTCAACCGCGACTTGGCAATCAGTCCGAAGGCTGGCTAACGGTCGTTGGAGCGACGGAGAACAACTTGAAACAAATTACGGTCTCTTTTCCGCTCGGCTGTTTGACTTGCGTCACTGGCGTCTCCGGCAGCGGCAAGTCCACTCTGGTGGACGATATTCTGCGACGCGTGTTGTTTCGACGTTTTTACAATGCGAAAGAAAAACCGGGCACGCATCGGGCTATTCGTGGAGTGGAACAAATCGACAAGGCGATTGTTATTGATCAAAGTGCCATTGGCCGAACGCCGCGCTCAAACCCCGTCACCTACACGGGCGCATTTACACCAATCCGCGAGCTATTCAGTCAGCTGCCTGCGGCGCGGGTGCGGGGTTACGACGCCGGGCGCTTCAGTTTCAATGTTAAAGGGGGTCGCTGCGAAAACTGCGAGGGCGGCGGATTGATTAAAATCGAGATGCACTTTCTGCCGGACGTGTACGTCGAATGCGAAGTGTGCCGTGGGAAGCGGTACAACCGCGAGACACTTGAGATCACCTACAAAGGGAAAAATATCGCCGATGTTCTCGAGCTGACGGTGGATGAGGCAGCGCGCTTTTTTCGTAACGTCCCCAGCATTTCAGACAAGTTAAACTCATTGCTCGATGTAGGTCTCGGTTATTTGCGACTTGGCCAAGCCGGAACAACTCTCTCCGGTGGGGAAGCCCAGCGCGTAAAACTCGCCACAGAGCTTGCTAAAAAGGCAACCGGGCGCACCCTTTACATTCTCGATGAGCCGACGACCGGATTGCATTTCGCCGACATTGAGAAATTGCTTCAAGTGCTGATGAAGCTGCGCAACGCGGGTAATACGGTGATTGTTATTGAACACAATCTCGAGATGATCAAGTGCGCCGACTGGATTATCGATTTGGGACCTGAAGGTGGCGAAGGAGGCGGCGATCTCGTCGGGGCCGGTCCGCCTGAGGAGATCCCCGCGCTTCCCGGTAGTCATACGGGACGATATTTGCGGCCAATGCTGGAGAAGAAATGAGCCTGAGAAAAATAGGACTTAGCTGTTTGCTCGGCTTACTCGCGCAATTCGCCCGGGCGGATATTTCCGTCGAGATTGCTGAAGCGAGCGCGCCGCTAACAGAAGGTGTTCCGGAGGTGGCGGTAGCGCGGTTGCAGGCGTTGCTGAATAAAGATTTGCCCGATGCGGACTGGCAGATCGTCGCCGAGAAACTTGCCGAGGCCCAGGTGGCTGCAAGAGAACCAGAAGACACTCTCGTTCTGCTAGCAGGCCCTCGACTACGCGGATTGCCGTGGGCCAAATTCTGGCGTGCCCAAGCCTTGGCCGCCCTGAGCCGATGGGCTGATGCCCTGCCGCTGTACGAGGAGCTGACAAGGGACCGAGGCTCGCCTTTTGATGGAGCAGCCACATTCGGCACGGCGGAGATGCTACGCGCGTTAGGAAAGCGGCAACAAGCATTGGGAAAACTTGATCTTCTATTCAATGACAAAGAATGGATTACCCGAGCGCAGTTACGAGCAGCCGAACTTTCCATTGAAATGGCCGATGCTCCTAATGCGCGGCGCCTCCTGGCAGAAATGCGGCCGACATTGGTGGCGGAGCGAAGAGAACGGCGGGTGTTGCGCGGGCGACTCGAGCTGATCTTACAGCGGCCAGAGAGAGCAATCGGAATGTTCCAAGCGCTTCTAAAAAGGCCGGAGGGAGCTCCTCATGCCACACTAATTGCGGCGCTCTTCGGCATAGCGGATGCACATGTGCAACTAAAGACGCCAGAAGCTGGAGATGACGTCCTTGAACGATTTATTGACCGTCACCCTGCGGACTCAGATCTCGCGCTGCTCTTCGAAAAATTGGATTCTCTATATCGCGCGGAACACAAGCCGTCGCGCAATGAACTAGAGAAATGGGTGCGCAGGCCGGAACAGCCTCGGCGAACCTTTGCCCGATGGTATCTCGCTAGGATGGAAGTTCGCGCCGGGCGCACGGAACGAGCCCGGCAATTGTTTTCCGATCTGCGACGCACCAGCATCAAATCTCCGGCGATTGCACAAGCTTTGCTGGAGTTTGCACAATTTGAATTGAATGACCGCCATTTCGATGAGGCGATTGCTATTTTGGATGATGCACGTCTGCTGCGTCCCGATCCGGCTTTGCTGACCCGGATCAACTTTTTGTCCGCGAACGTGAATTATCTGGCGAAGCGATACGACACAGCGACCGCGGCTTTTGAACAGATCGCGTATTCGAATTCACCCTGGACGAACGTCGCGCTCTTTAATGCATCCAGCGGCTGGCTGCAACTTGGCAATCACGCTCGTTTCCTGGCTGATTACAGTCAGCTGGAGAAGCAAGGCGGTGACGAACAGGCGCGCGCCAATTTACGATTGGAGGAAGGTTTGATGCAGGCGGCCAAGGGCGATAAGACAGCGGCGGCATCGTTGCACCAGTTCATTCACGATTTTCCCAAAAACCCGCGCGTGTCAGAAGCCTGGGTCGGCCTTGCCGAACTGGCCTTTCACTCTTCGCCGCCGCGGTTTGATGAAGCGCGAAAAAATCTCGCTCGTGCAACGGAGTTGAGGCCAACCGCCGCGGCCGCCGAGCGCGCTGATTATCTCACCATATGGGTAGAGGAATCAGCGCGCGGAGACGAAACGAAAGTCATCGACCTGGCAAAGCGCTTTCTGGAACAGCACGGTCTTTCGCCATTCGCTTCGGAAGTTCGAATGAAATTGGCGGAGCTTTATTACCGGCGCCAGGATTTCGCAAATGCGCAGACGCAGTTTGAACTTATCGCACAACAAGATCCTGACGACTCTCTCGCAGAAACAGCACTCTTTTTCGCAGCAGAATCGGCCATGTCGAGCATGGGCCAGCATTCGCTAGACCGGGCGATTATTCTGTTTGATCAGGTCGTGCAGAAAAACGGGGCGCTGCGGTGGGCCGCACGTAATGAACAGGCCGTAATCGAGCGCAAGCTGGGCAAGTCGAAGGATGCTCTTGCCTTGTACGATGAGGTATTAAAGAGCGACGCTGCCCCTTCCGATAAACGCGAGGCGCTTTGTGGCAAAGGCGACATTTTCTTTGAGGCGGGCGCGACCGACTCTAACAGTTACCAGCGCGCGATTGAAACCTACGACCAACTAGCCTCCGATAAGAACGAGTCGATTGACTGGCGGAACCAGGCGCTCTTCAAAAAGGGATTGTGCCTGGAAAAGAAAAATGATCGAGCCGGTGCCCTTGCGGCGTTTTATAAGATACTGGAGAACGAGGCCCGACCGGATCAGCGGCGCGAACTGTTCTGGTATTACAAAGCGGGATTTAATGCAGGTCGATTGTTAGAGGAGGATTCAAAGTGGGAATCTGCCGCTGCTATTTACGATAGCCTCGCTGCCGCCGGAGGCAGCCGAAGCGAGGAAGCAAAAGCGCGTCTCAACAATCTCCGTTTGGAACATTTTCTTTGGACGGACTAACCGTAGAGATTTCAGGGCGGTGCAAAATGTCGGATTTGTGTCTTAAAACGACGGACGAAATAGGCTTGCACGAAATCCGAAGCGGCATCACAATTACGGCGTGAAAACAGTAAGCAGACCAAGTCGCTTGGGCGGCTGGTCGGTCCGGTGCGCAAGCGTGGCGCTCGCGTTCGCGTTTTGCGCATCGGCATTTGCTGCTGATCCGAGCAAGGACGTAGCTCTCCCGGCACAAGGACAGCCGGTCGTCAAGACCACAAAGAAGCTGTGCTACACTGTGACGGGAACCTCCAGGATCCCGCAACCTTGCGATCGGCTCGGTGCAATTCCGACTACGGCCAACCACATGACTATTTACGGGCATCGTACGGGGAGATAATCAAAAACTCCGACGATTTCGCCGGTGCTGGCGTGCTGCCGCCGCGGCAGTGCGGAGGCAGGTTTATATTTTTGCAGGCCAAGCCATGCTGCGCAGTCGCGCGCCCACCTTTTCGATTGGATGTTTGTCCGCTTCCCGCAGCAACTGCGGGTAGCGTGTCCGACCAGTTTTCATCTCGTGAATAAATTCACGCGCAAATTGGCCGGAGCGGATCGTTTGGAGAACTGATCTCATCCGCCTTCGCACAGTTTTATCGATGATTTTCGGAGCGACCGTCAGCTCGCCCCACTTGGCGGTATCTGAAATCAGTTTCGCATGCCCGAGAGTCCTGCCTCATGGACAAGGTCGACGATAAACTTGAGTTCGTGCAGACATTCGAAGTACGCGAGCTCAGGTGGATAACCGGCGGCAATAACCGGCGGCAACCAGCGTATCAAAACCAGGCCGAATCAGCGCGCTGGTGCCGCCGCAGAGCACTGCCTGCTCACCAAAAAGATCGGTCTCCGTCTCCTCTCGAAAAGTCGTCTCCATTACGCCGGCACGCGTGCATCCGATTCCCTTTGCCCACGCCAACGCCATTTGTTTGCCGTGCCTGCTGGGATTTTGATGAACTGCGATCAAACCCGGCACGCCGCGCCCTCGCACAAACTCCCGGCGCACCATCGGCCCGAGTCCTTTGGGAGCCACCATCACAACATCCACATCTTTCTGCGGAACAATCGTCCGGTAATAAATCGCGAAGCCATGTGCGAAGAGCAGAGTCTGTTCCGCGCGCAGGCTGGGAGCGATCTGTCCCGAAGATTGAGGGCGTGGGCGTGGCCTTGCGCTCCGAACCCGATCACCGCACACGTTTTTCCCTTCAGCGAGCGTAGGCTGGCGTCTTTGTCAGTGTAAACGCAGACGGCCAAGATTTAGCTACGCGGCGTGGCCAGGCAGGAATCTGCCGTCGCAAGCACCGATTTGTCGTCGTTATCCGTCAGTCCCGCGAGGAAACCGCGAATTCGACGAAACGATTGACGCAAGAACAGATCAGCGGCGGAATGATCGGGTGCAGCCGCGTCGCCGTTTCGACGGCCAAATTGGATTTCGCTGTCCTTACGGCTCAGGACACAAGTCGACGCGAAGAGATCCATCGCCGCGTTCGCGATCCTTTGCTGAACAAGCTGCATATCCAGAATCGGCTCGCGATAGGTAATCAACGCGCGGTTCACGGCGAAATTAAAACGCCAGATCAAGCGGCCGAGCTGCCGCGCGTGCCCGCGGAGCTGCTCGCTTTGCACCGGCACATCAGGCACGCGAATCGTCGCGCCAAGCCGGCTCTTCCCAGCGGCCCACGCTTTGCTCATCCGATCCCGCGACGGTTTCATCATCGTATCGTAGATTTCCTTGAACTCCATGCCCGGCCCGCGCATCCCCACCAGCGCTATAAACGAAGTGAGCACTTCGTTCGCGCCTTCGCCGATCTGGTTGATCCGCGCGTCACGCAGCATTCGCTCCAGCGGAAGATCCAAAAAGTATGCCGAGCCGCCGTAAATTTGAAATACGTCGTTGATGCACTCCCAAAGCCGCTCGGTCGTAAAGACCTTCAGCATCGCGGTTTCCAGCATGTAATCTTCCAGACCCCGGTCGATGAACGACGCTGTAACCGTCGTCATCGCTTCCATCGCGTAAGCATCCGCCGCGATACGCGCGATTTTCTTTTTGACCAGATGAAAATTACCGAGCGTCTTGTTGAATTGCTTCCGCCTATTTGCGTGCTGGATCGCCAACTCCAAACACGTCTTGGCTGCGCCGGTGCAACATGCGCCGAAAGTTGTTCGGCCAAAATCGAGTACCGTCAGCGCGACCTTGAGACCTTTGCCCAGCGGTCCCAGAATGTTTTCCTTCGGAACCTTTACGTCGCGCATCGCGAATCGCCCGGTGGCAGTGCCGCGGATTCCCATTTTAGGCATCCGCGCTTCGAGGATTTCGAACCCGGGCATGTCAGGTGTCACAAGAAATGCTGTGATCGCAGTTTTGTCCTTCGCAGGCACTGGCGTCCGCGCCATCACGGTGAGTTCATGCGCGATTGCCGCGTTTGTGATGTAACGTTTTTCGCCGTTCAAAATGAAGTGCGAGCCATCCTCGCTCGGACGCGCTTGCATCTGCACATTTGCCGCATCAGATCCAGCCTCCTTTTCCGTAAGCGCGAATGCGCCCAGCTGCTCGCCAGTCACTAATTTTGGAAGCCATTTCCGCTTTTGCTCGTGTGTTCCAAAAAGCAGCAACGCGCGAATTCCGATCGAATGATGCGCGTTTACGAAAACCGACGTCGATGCGCAACGGCGGCCAATTTCCTCCAACACTTTGCAGTTGGCCATCTGCGAGAAACCGCGTCCGCCATATTCCTTCGGCGCCGTCATACCGAGAACGCCAACGCGCCCCAGACCGTCAATTACGCTACGGGGAATGTCTGCCTGCCGATCGATCTCCACAGGATCGAGATGTTCATCTAAGAATTTGCGAAGCTCGGTGAGCGTCTCGTCCAATTCGGTTTGTTGCGCCGCTGGAATGCGCGGATACGGCATCACCCAATCGGAAACGAAATGTCCCTGAAACAATCCCTTGGCAAACCCAAGCGCCTGCGGACCTGCAAAAAGCAACTCCTCGGCTTGTTGAATCTCTTTCTGTCGCTCCGCGTCGAGTTTGTTCATTCAGGTGAGTTATTGAAAAAGGGGCGACGCATTGTAGCCGTGCGTGCCCGCCTGTCCAATCAGGTGCAGCAGCTGCGGTTTGAAAACCGAGCGTCAGCAATGCCGAAAATTTGGATCGCGGAGCTTGGGCTTTGAAGCTTTGTCCTCAGCTGCAGCCCTGGCTGGTGCCGCATTCGGTGCAGACGCCGCAGGCGCCTGCGCGAATGACTTTGTCGCTGCCGCACACCGAACAGGTGATTCCCATGAAGATGCTGCCGAGTGCGACCATGACGCGGTCGTCATGGCCATTGCCGTTTCCGCTTTGTCCCGCGGCGCCGGGATCGTTCGATGAACGGCTGGTGATCACGTCGAGAACTTGTTTGTCGGCGGTGTGGGCCAAATCCGTGACTGGCCGATTCACAGCTTTCTTCTCGATCTCGCCAATTTCTTTCAGCGGCAGATCCGGCTGGGCCCGATTGGGCGACGTTGCTTCCTTGTAGCCTTTGATGAACTGGCAGGCCAACCAGCGGAAAACGTAGTCCGTGATGCTCGTCGCGTGCCGGATGTCGGGATTTTTTGTGAAGCCGCTCGGCTCGAATCTCTGATACGCGAATTTTTTCACCAAGCTCTCCAGCGGCACGCCGTACTGCAGAGCAATCGAAGTGAGCGTGCCGACAGTGTCCATCAACCCGCCGATAGTGCTGCCTTCCTTGGACATGGTGATAAAAAGCTCACCCGGTTGCTCGTTTTCGTACAAGCCGACCGTGATGTAACCTTCGTGACCGGCGATCTCGAACCGGTGGGTCATGGAATTGCGCGTGTCCGGCATACGATGCCGGACTGGTTGATCAATCCGGCTGCGCAACGTTGCCAGTTCTTGTTCGAGTTTGAGAATGCGCTTTTGCAGTTGTTCGGGTTCGGTCGCGTCGGGAAAGCCGTCCTCAACGCCAGCGGCTACACTGCCCATATCTTTTGTCTTGCGCGTGTTCAACGGCGCGGAGCGTTTCGACCCCTCGCGATAAATCGCGATCGACTTCAGGCCGAGTCGCCAACCTTCGACGTACGTGTTCATAATGTCGTCCACCGTGGCTCCTTCCGGCATGTTAACAGTCTTCGAGATCGCGCCGCTCAGGAATGGCTGGGCTGCAGCCATCATCTTGAGGTGCGCCATGTAATGCAGCGCGCGCGCGCCTTTGAACGGTTTGAATGCGCAATCGAAAATTGGCAAATGCTCAGGTCTCAGGCCGGATGAGATTTTGGTGCCGTCGGTATCTGTCACGTCCTCGATGGTGTCGAACGCATCGATGTGGGCAATAATGCGTTCGACATCTTCCGAATTGTAACCGAGTTTCTCCAGCGCAGGCTTGACCGTCTGATTGACAATCTTGAGCATGCCGCCACCGGCCAGCAGCTTGTATTTCACCAATGCGATGTCCGGTTCGATTCCGGTGGTGTCGCAATCCATCAGGAAGCTGATCGTGCCGGTCGGCGCGAGCACTGTTACTTGTGCATTGCGATAGCCGTAGCGTTTGCCCAGCTCCGCCACGCTATCCCAAACTTTTGCGGCTTCTTCTTTCAAATGCGCGAACTCTTTCGCCTCTGGAATCTCGCGCACCGCGTCACGATGGAGCTCGATCACTTCGAGCATCGATTCGACGTTGTCTTTGGCGACCGGCTTCGGCACGCCGCTGGCGCGAGCGTCGTGATAACCCGGAAATGGTCCAATAGCGCTCGCCAATCGCGCGCTTTGTTCATACGCTTCACCGGTCATGATCGCAGTGATCGCGCCACAGAGTGCGCGGCCTTCGACGCTATCGTAACCGTAGCCGTAGCTCATGATCAACGAGCCGAGGTTCGCGTAACCAAGCCCGAGCGTGCGGAAAATATGCGAGTTCTCCGCGATTTCTCTGATCGGATAGCTTGCGTTGTCGACAATGATCTCCTGTGCAGTGATGAAAATGCGCACCGCCGCCTTGAATCGCTCAACATCAAAATCGCCGTAGGCGGTCTTGAACTTCATCAAGTTGAGCGACGCGAGATTGCAGGCGGTGTTGTCCAGGAAGAGGTACTCCGAGCATGGATTCGTGGAATTCTGCCGGTCTGTGCCTTTGCAGGTGTGCCATTTGTGAATCGTGGAATCGAATTGCATTCCCGGATCGCCGCAGATGTATGTGCCCTCGGCGATCTTGCGTAGCAGAGCGCGTGCGTCTTTCTTCTCGCACGGCTGGCCGTCAATCACCCGGCGCGTCCACCACTCGCGCCCTGCCAGCCCTGCTTCCATGAATTCATCGCTTACGCGTACGCTCACGTTTTCGTTCTGATACATTACGGAGCCGTACGCATCGCCATTGTAACTTCCGTCATAACCCTGTTCGATCAGCGCCCACGCTTTTTTCTCTTCCTTTTGCTTGGCGTCGATGAACTCTTCGATGTCGGGGTGCCAATCCTTGAGCGTGTTCATCTTCGCGGCGCGTCGCGTTTTGCCGCCGCTTTTCACCACATTCGCTACCTGATCGTAAACCTTCAGAAAAGACAGCGGCCCGCTTGGCTTGCCACCCCCGCTCAATTTTTCTCTTGTCGACCGTAGCGAAGAAAGATCGGTGCCGGTGCCGCTGCCATACTTGAAGAGCATCGCCTCGCTCATGGCCAGTCGCATAATGTCTTCCATCGTGTCCTCCACACTCTGGATGAAGCAGGCGCTGCCCTGCGGATACTCGTATTGCGAAGGAGCGCGTTCAGCTTTGCCGGTCGCGCGATTGTAAAAATAATTTCCCGCGCCGCCGTCCTTGCCGACGCCGTATTGATGATATAAACCCACATTGAACCAAACCGGCGAGTTAAAAGCGCCGTGCTGGTTTAAACACAGCCAGGTTAGTTCATCGTAGAAAATTTCCGCAGCGTCTTCATCTGCGAAGTAGCCATCAGCAATTCCGCAGTCGGTGATCGTGCGCGTGACGCGATGAATCAGTTGCCGCACTGACATTTCTCGTCCGCCTTTGTACGGATCCGTGCCATTCGCGATATCGCCGTAGAAATATTTTGCGACCGCAATTTTGGTCGCGAGCGCGCTCCAGTTTTTCGGAACTTCGATATCCTCCTGTTTGAAGATGACCTTGCCGCTGTCGTCATTGATTTCCGCAGTGCGCCGTTCCCATTCGATCTGATCAAAAGACGCAACGGCAGCATCG
>Ga0137382_10001155_pt1 | contig 11487 bp, 10 predicted proteins | sample SagtaG_15_FD_104816 | JGI IMG/M metagenome (GOLD analysis project Ga0137382, IMG submission 104816) | Vadose zone soil microbial communities from Sagehorn Ranch, Mendocino, California, USA - Sage2_R_20_16 metaG | ecosystem: Environmental > Terrestrial > Soil > Vadose zone | place: USA... | reverse complement strand
GCGCCAACAAACCCCAAGCTCGTACCGACACGCTAAGTTTGTTCGCGTTTTCCCAGTGTTCCGTACCGGCGCCAACGTCGAATCTCCTTGTGATTGTCAAGGCGGGTGGTGCAGCCTTTGTTGAGTTGTGGGTGCCGCATCCTTCACGGTTTTTGTGAAGGGTGCGGGTTTTAACTGCTCTGGGCGAGATACAAACTCAGTGACCAGCCTCGTACGCTAGATCCTCGCGACAATTCTCTGCTTCTTGATCGCTATTACAGCATATTCGAGCGGGGTGACCGGCCCGTACGATTGAGCCGCCACCCCGCCACGATACAGCTAATCGAGCGGTTCCACCTTGACGATAGAGGCGCTGTGGTTACTTCCCGTCCAGAAAGTGACGGGCGTGGTGGTATTGTCCACGAACACGCGGCGCATGTTGGTGTCCTTAGGCATCAGGTACTCGATCGTTTGGCCGGTCTTCGGATTGAGACGCACCGCACGGTCCGTGGTCATGCCTCCGGTCCACAATTCACCGTTCTTGTCCCAGGTGACGTAGTATGGTGCGGTCCACGCGGTCGGCAGAGCCCATTCCGTGAATTTCTCCGTTCTCGTGTCGAGCATTCCGATTTTGTTGCCCTGATATTCGCCAAAATAGAGGCGGTCCTGGGGGTCCATCCGCACGCGGCGCGGGCGTGAATGCGGCGTCGGCGTCTCGAACCACGAGTACGCCCCTGTCTCGGCATCGACGCGGCCGATATAGTTGCTCATGAAATCCGCAAAGTAAACATTGTTGTGTGAATCGGAATCGATGCCGTAAATCGACCCTGGCCCTTTGTCCGGGAGGTGCTTCATCGGTTCGAATCTCTCATAGGTGCCTGTCTTGATATCGAGCCGATAGAGGTCGCGATGCCCAGCGCTATCCGTCCAAACTTTGCCGTCCACGTCGTATCGCAGCCCCAGCATATTGAGCTGTGCCACATTGTCGTTGTACTCGGATTGCAGATTGTAGACGTGGAATTTCTCGGCCTTCGGATCGAACTTCGCGAGCGCTCCTTGAAACATCATGCCGACCCAGAAGTCTCCGGCTTTATCTTCTTCGATATCGAGCAGGCCAACCGGATAGCCGGGCTTGAGTTCAGGCACGGCATATTCCGTGACTTTGCCGGTCTTGGGATCAAGCTTGCCGATGTACTGCTCGCCGAAATCGGTGAACCAAGGAGTCCCGTGCTCATCCAAGATAACGTCATGCGGCTCGATCGTCGGCCGCGGCAGATCGTACTCGGTGATAATCGCGTGGGTCGACTTGCCGGTCGGGCGCGCCAGAGTCTTGAGTGGGTACTCCCATTTCGAAACCGAGCTGAGATTGATCGTGGCGAGGTACTCAGCCTGCTGCCGGTATTGTTCCGGATTCCCGGCCCAATCCGGATCCATGCGTCGTTGCGGCTTGATCGGCTGGCTCACCTGGGCGTATCCCATCATGCGCCAAATGACCTGCGTAAATTCATCGGCATCGTGAGTGGACCTCACGATCCGCTCCAGCGTGTGGCAGCCAACGCAGTTGAGCAGCGTGGCTTTCTGCTCCTCCGTTCCCGGCACGCTCAGCATCCACTCTGCGTTCGTCATCTGGGGGACCATATTCTTCGCTTTGCGAAGCTTTAGGTCCGCCGTCGTTGTCTTCTGGCCAGCGAGGTCCACCACCCCTGTCCCCTCAAGGTCGTAGCCGACGGCCCGAATTTTTAATTTATAATGGCCCGGCTCCAATCGATTTGCAGGGAAGCTATAGCGGCCTTGCTTATCACTGATCACGCTCACCGTAATCGTGGAGCCGTCGAGCTTGGCGCTGACGACGACTCCCTCCATAGGACCTTCCTCGTCCGAGGTGACCTGACCGGTCAAGGCAGCCGGGGCTTGCCCTTCCCCGAACGCGCGATGAGGCAGTAGTTGAAAGAGAAAGACGACCGCGACCGTGGCAAACACCAGCAATAGAATCCGTGCCCGCATGTGGATCCTCCTCATCATTCGTGTCTTGACGATACCCGGCTTGCTACGCCCCGCAGGGTATACTTCACCCTCGTTCCTGGGGGAATTATACACCCGGAAAGCAAGCGCAGCTATACCCGCATAGCCGGTGCTTGGCTCAGCGTAGACCTTCCATGAAGCTGTGGTTTTCCCTCTCCCGCCGGCATCGAAGTTGTAGCTCATCCGGCTCTGGCCGGGGCAAGGATTTGCTTGCCAATCGCAAGTAAAATCCCCCCGGTCTGGAGTGCGGGTTGCGCAATCCGACGCGGTCAGGGACGCGGGCTACAGCAACCCAGAAGGGCAAATTCACGTGCTCTTTATCTATGGAGTGGCACGGAACGGCGAATCGGCGAAGGATTGAATCTGGAGGTGAAAGATAACTACAGAATTATGGTTGCTGTACAGTAAAAATATGAATGCCAGGCTCCTCGAAGGAATGGGAATGGAAGAGCGTGTTTTCCATTCCCTCCTCGGATTTGCTTGTTACCGCTTGAAGACGAAATTGAGTGGCACGGTCTCGCTGCCTGTGATCGTGACTTCCTGGGTTTGCGTCCCCAGGGTTTCGTGCCAGGCCGTGATCGTATACTTGCCCGGAGGCAGATTGTTGATCGAAAAGGCGCCGTTGTCTCCAGTCACCGCATAATGCGACGTCTTCAGGACCGCGAAGTAGGCGTGCATCCATGGATGAATGTTGCATTTGACCGAAATAAATTCTGGCCGCGCAAAGGACTCGGAGAGGGGTGAGGTTCCGGGGGGTTCGGCCTTATTCCACTCTCGATTGTTGGTGGCGAGAGGGTGGATGTTATGCGCGGTGGTATCATCATTCACCATTTGCACTGGTTGGCCCGTTTGCAATACGACGATGTGCGGCGCAAACCGGCACCCCTTTTGCACCAATTGCACAGGCTGGCTGGGCGTCGAGGATTCGTCAGGCGCGCCGGCGGAGATGTACACGACCACATTCTCGAGCACATTCCCTTGCCCGACTACCAGATCCTCGCTTTTCGGAGGCGTGGAATACATCTTCGCGCAACCGGGTTCAGACGCCATGTTGATCGTCTTCGTCATCACCGTCACGCCTTCCACGGTTACTTTGCCGCCGATGCCCGCTGCCTGTGCAGTGGAAACCATCGTCAAGCAGAGTGCGGCCAGGAGCGCCAAAAACAATATCCGTTGAATTCTCATGCGTATCTTCTCCTATGAATTCTAAAATATCCTCAACGGGGCGGTAACTTACTCCTTCAGAAAGCCCCGGGCAGCCCGGCCGACTCTAGAAATTATTAGGCCTCGCTAGATCGAAAAGCCGACGCAGGTAAGCAAGAGCACTCCCGACATCACAGAAAGCACGATAATCTCTCCCGTCAGTCGCGACTTCCTGGCGATGAGTGTCATCTCCTGCTGGAATTGGTCCTGCGTGGCTGCATCATTGAAGGTCTGGTCATGTTCGCTCAACAGCGTCGCACGGTAACTGAGCAGGACGACCAGAACGACTGTGATGACGCCCCACGAAATAAAGAGCAATGGAAAAACGGTTGATCGTAAAGATTCCATGGGACTTCTCCCTTAGAGAGCGGCACGCGCCTGCTAACTGCAAATTGGATCGTGCCGCTCCGCTTCAGCACACACTCTTATGTGGACGATTCTCTATTGCGCATTCATGGCTCCTTGCACCGAACCTTGATCGGGTCCGATCGGCTTGAGTTGCTTGGCCTGCGCAGGTTGCGTTGTCTGCCACTGCTTCCAGACTTCGGCTTCTTTCGTCTGCATGGGCTGCAACGTCCGTAGGAAGTGGACCAGATCCCAAGCATCCGCCGGCTTCAGAACATCGGAGAAGGATGGCATGGGGGTTCCGTCAAGACCGGTCATGAAGATGCGGTAGAGGTCCTCGTTCGTAACGCCGCACTTAAACCGTGAGCCCATCGCGAAATTGTATGGGCGTATCGGATTGTCTTTGCTATCGGTGAGCGTTGCAGCGGCCGGACCGTTGCCATGGCCTTCAGGACCATGACACTTCCAGCATTCCATCTTCTGAAACAGTTCTCGTCCGTGCAAAATGCCTTCGACCTTGACCGGAGGTTCCGCCGGAATCGCGATCGGTGCACCTGGGGCGGCGCCTTTCCACTTGGCGGAGAACCCCTTGACGTAAGCCACGAGGTCCGCGCGGTTTTGGTTTGTGAGTGGTTTCCAGGCGGGCATACTCGTATTCACGAACCCACGAGTGATTGCGTCGTAGAGATCCTGGTCGGTTGGTAAAGTGCCAGAGGGCGTCGAACGGCACTTAAACGTAGCGGCTGTGAAGTCTCGCGGCTTGGGGTCGACCCAGGCTGCGTTTTCGCCGCTCCCGTCGCCCTCCGCGCCGTGACACCCGACGCAATACCGGCGGTAGAGCCCTTTGCCCGCTGATGCGCGTCCTTGTAAGTTTCCAATGTGGCTCTCCTGGGCAAAGCTCACTGTCGCCCCGGAGGCAAGTAGTACAACCATTGCGATTAGTGCATTTTTTAGTCTCATATGATGTGTCCCTCCTTTAAAAGGCGATGTCGAATCCCGCTTTAACGCTGTTGCTCCATACCGTACCCGTTGGGTCGAATGGAGCCGAACCTCCGCTCAACGGCGCGTTCCCGCGGGTCTTGGTGATCGAGTATTCGTTGTGGAAGGCCACGCCGGCCCGGCTGAACATGATTGGATACCAGCGGTACCCAACTGTGTAGGCATCAATATTGCCAGTGTTCAATGGAGTGTCTGGAAGCGCCTGGCGCGACATCCGAATCATCTCAACCCGCTGAGTGAGCACAAACTGTGGATTGAGATGAAAATGAGTTTCGACAAACCCGGCGTTCCATGTGGGAGCCATGGCTCCGTCGGGAAGAGCCGCATTAGCGGCCGTATTCGTTCCGAGAAATGCATTCTCGTAGCCATGCAGATAGAACGGCAGAAACTGGAGCTTGCCGATGTTTAAGTCGCCAGAGAAACCGACCCGGTAAAATGATTTGTTGCCATATCCGGCGCCCGGGATCGGATTGCCTTCTGATGTCAAAGCAATGGTCGGCCTCTGCCCAATATAGGCGAACCCGCCGAATCGCTGTACGCCCACTTTTCCGATCGGAAACGCCTGGCTAAAGGTGAGGTAAGTATCGTAGCCTCGACTTGTTGGCAGCTCGGGGTTGCCGTCATTGCTGCTCAGCAGCGCCACGCCGTAACGCGTGTAACTGTTCACCGAATGCCCGGACAGCTCCGCGCCGAGTTGGTTGTCGCCAAGTCCGAAGGCGTTTGACATTTCGCCTACCGGCACGAAGTGATAGGACTGGTAGAATCCTCCGTTATTCGATAGGAAGAGAAAACGCTTTTCGGAAAGCATGTTGTCAAGCTCGAACTTTCCAATCTTGAAATTCAACCAGCGGCTTCCTTTTAGATTGTCGAACCGTATGAATGCAGCCTCGAAGCCCAGAGCCCCTGAGGCCTCCACGGCAGGAAGAAGCGTGAAGGAAATGTTCTTGTACAGCGTTCCGGCTGACCAAAGATCAAAACCGGAAAGATCGAATCCATGCGTCGTGACCCTTCCGTTGACCATCCCCTCTCCAGTGACGGGATCTCCTGCGACTCCAGGAACGGCATCAATCAGCTGATTATTTACACCTTCCCGATGCCATTGTGGCGTGATTCGGAACGAAATTGGAAAATACCCGGGATCCTGATAAATCGGAGAGTCGTGATCGTTGTTAAGTTGATATCCGTTGTCGCGGAAGGTCTGTCCAAAATTGTTTAGCTCGGGCCATGCGGTGTGGCAGGCCGAGCAAGGCAGACCATATTTCCGAGCGAACGCCGGAATTGCTCTCACATTTCCAGTGTGAAGAGGAAGTGCGTAAGCAGGTTGAGAATCCGTTAGTACTGATAGTACTAAAACTATGGCAAAAGAAGTGACTAGAAGGATTGTATTCAATAACGACGACTTCGGGCCCGACCTCCACTTCCCGTTCAACATGTTTATCATTGGCTCCTCATTTCTTTTCGCAACAAAATAGTTAATATGAAAGGGCGGCTTATTTATTGCTCGCCCGATTTTGTACCACCTTGAAATCCGACACGCTGCCTTTCGACAAAGATCCGTAACATTTCCGCATGCTCTTATCGCAAATGGAATGCCAAGCTGCTCGCTGTACTGAAAAAGAACTAAACCCTTTGGGGCCAGCGTGATTCAAAGGAGAATCGCCTCCTCTCTTGTTACAAGTACGTGACACGTGCCACACTGTGGAAAATCTTTGCCACTACTTTGTGAAATTTATTGCAGTTACCCAACTGAAACGAATTGGCCCAAAAGCACCCCTGCCCCCGGCTCGAATAATGCGACATCTGGTTGATAACGGTAGCGGCGTTGGTGCGTTCGGTTGTCGGAGGGTAGTCAAATGAATGTCATGTATTTGCGGAAAAGAATTGACAATTTCTGGACAAATGTGCCGAATCTCAGTGATCGCGGCTCTGAAGTTGGTACATCGCAATGACCGGCGCTCCCTACGAGCAGCGACTCGTGTCAACAACTGTGAGACAGGCGCTCACGGAATTTGGTGCGTTTTTTATGTGAGCGGAACCGCCTTTTCATCCCGGCTTCGCCAGGAAAGGCCGACGGTTTGGGATCTCTTGGTACGAAGCGCTCCGGGTGAAGCTAATAGGCAATATCGAGCACGGCCCGGCGCTGCCGCACGACTTTAGCTGCCCTGCCGGTTTGTGCCTCTAAGAAGAAATGATGGTTCTTAATGCGCGGTAATTCCCCAGGTCTCCGCGTCTCACCAACCTCGGCTGGCCGAAAACGTCGGGCGGTCTGGAGTGTGCTTGCGAGGCAGAGCAGCCATTCGAATTCCAGGTCGTCAGCGAGCTTATCCGATTTGAGCGGTGATGGCACGATTTCCTCCTCTTGTTCTTTAAGAGGACGCTGCAATAGCGCGGACGGTATAACCATACGGTTATTGCGTCAATACATGGAATACCCTAGAAATTCGTACATCCCTCCAGTAGGGGGTTTCGCACTCGGCTCCTTCCAGTTCTTGAAGACCCATGAGATTTTCTCGCATCCCGCAATCACTGGACGAAAAATGACCCCGGTTTTGCCAGATGCAGAAAGCCTGGGGCGGCGCCCGCATGGCGTATCATGCTGAGCTCCGGAGAGCCGCTTAAACCTTGGGAACATCGCCGAAATAAGACCGTTTACCGCTTTGAATAATCTGGTTTAATTGTGGTAGGGTCTTGGTAACCCCCTAATTTCGCTGTTGTGTAAAGCAGGTGGTTCGAGCCTCAGATTGTACCTTGCCCATCAAGAAGGGCCAGGAACGCATTTGTTGATTCAAGGAAACGGGGTGCTTCAATGGGTTTTCGCCGAGAAACGGGCATGGGCTCTCTGCTTCGTCGCCATAGTGCTGGCTTCCCGCTCGCCGCGCTGCTTTGCCGGGCGAGGGGCGCGTCGGCGACTTGGAGACCGCCGATAGAGAACTGTGAAATCCCTCACTTTCTCCCAGAGGGCCCGCAGGTATGCCCCAGCAGACAGGGGAATCCAATGATTTTCAGGCTGCGCTCGATATGCAGCTTTGTGTTATTGCTTGGCGCTCTCGTGGCGCCCATGGCTTCGGGCGCTCCGCCCAGGCCGGTCCAGGTCAAGACGCAGGAATCCGTTGGCCTGGGATTTGAGTTAGATGCCACGGAGGCCGATGTCCTTGAGGTAGTAAAGCTCGTTGCGGAAGATCCGATCATTCGAGGAACGTACGTCTACGAAAGCACCAAGACGCTCACGGGCGCACGGCCAGCGAATTCGTCAGCCTACTTCGGAGCGTGGACGGGACCCGGGCATGCGTTTTACAAGGTCCTCACTGGGGCAGTGGCTCCCCGCAATTTCAAGGGCAGTGGAGATGTCGGAACGATTACGGTCCGCTATGTCGTGCTCGCGCAGGGTGAGTCGCGAACCCACCTCCGCATCGACGCGGTGTTTGTCGAAGACGGGCACCGCAAAGCGGACATTTCCGATGGCACTGTCGAATCAAGCGAATTCAAGGAGATCCAGGAACGGCTCCGGCAAATTCAGTTCGCGGACCAGGAAACGGCTGCTCTACTTAAGAAACGGCAGGAAGAAGACGAGAAGCAGGCGGCGCTGCTCCGTCAGCGCCAGGAAGAAACTGCCAAGCTCGAAGCCGCTGAATCGTCACTGAAAAATTTGGGTTCGCAATTCCGCGAACTGCGGCACAAAGTTGTAATGAAGGTTACGAACGAGAGTACGGAATTGAAGTCGGCGCCATTCCGTTCCGCGGTAAAAATTCAATCTCTGCCGGCCGGCGCCGAAGTTGTAGTCTTGATCGTAACGCCATCCTGGTTGGGGGTGGAAACCACAGGCAAACAGCGAGGGTGGCTGCGCCAGGATCAAGTGGAGTCGCTTCCATGAAAAACAATCTCCCTATCTTTCTCCTTGCATGCGCGATTTTGTGGATTCTCCCGCTGTCCCTCGCAAACCCAGCCCCCGATCAAGGTCATGGGGAGGAGCGTGTATTTCATCATCCGAAGGTGGAAGTCGAGAAAGTGATCCAAGAACTTCATGCCACTCTAAACGGCCGCTTGCCGATCCTTGACGGATTTGTTGACCATGCGGACGAACAGCGGGATCGCTTCACGCGTGGTTACTTTGAGTGTGCGGTCCAGGTAGTCGCTAACGGCCAGGACGAGACGCGTGTACGCGTCACGGCCAAGATCACAGCGTGGTATACAGACTCGAACCCCTCGCAATCCGGATACCGAGTACTGCTGTCGAATGGGCGCGTGGAATCGGATTTGCTCGACCGGATCGAAGAAGCCCTCGCAGCTAAAGGAGGAGTTTCCGCCGCTCCACAATCCTCGCGGTCGAATGGGTCGGGACGGGAATCGCCCGCGCATTCTTCGACAATTTCGCCGATGACCGGAATCCGCCCGGACACGAGCAACTTGCCTGCGGTCGATTCGTCCCCACTTGTTCGCGGCAAATTGAGTGGAGCCTCTCCCAAATTTACCGGATCCCCCGTAGCGTCCGTCATTGCATCGCCAAATAGTTCCGAAGATATCGAGTCCCTAAAGCATCGGCGCGAGGACGCCGAAAAAAAGCTGAGTGACCTGAACGGCGTCGTTCAAAATCTCGAGGAAATTCTCCGCAGTCAAACGCATCCCACCGATATCGCGGTGGTTCGGAAATCGGGAACACGCGTTATGTCGAAGCCAAGCGCGAATGGCCCGGTGCTGTTTTCCGCGGATAGTGAGGATGAATTTCAAGTTCTCGACAACGGCCCGGATTGGATACACGTGCAAATCTCAGGGGCTTCTCGCGGTTGGATCCGCCGTTCGGATTTGAACTTGCCGGACGGGCTGATAGTGAATGCGAACAGGGCCGATGCCGCGCCCGCACCCGAGTCACCCTTTCAAGTCGTCCGCGAAGAAACAAACATATACAAGGGCCACTGGGAGCCTCTAACTGGAAAGACGGTCAAGATTATTTGGACTGGTCCGGCGTCAGCGCAGGGAAAGCCGGCCCCTGCATTGGCCAAGCGGAATTTCGCGAAATCACTTCTCGTCACGGCGTACCGGGAAATCTCCTCGCACGATCCGGCGGTCGGAGGTGTGGTTATCGTTTTCGATTCGGCTGACGGAGGACAAATCGCGGCTACTCTTGAAAATTTGAAACAGTGGCAATCGGGCAGTCTCGCCGAAGCCTCATTCTGGAAGCTCTGTTCTGTCGATCCTCCTGAAATGTTCGATCGATAAGAGCGAGTCCGCCTTCAAGACGCATTATTCCCACGGTATCTTTCTAAGTATAACGTTCACTCATGGTAGGGGAATGAATCTTCCTTGTAGATTATAGAAAGTGTTCATCAGGTTTGTACGGGCGGCGCAGCCTTTGACCTTGAATTTTCGGGTGCCGCACTCTACACGTTTTTGTGAAGGGTGCGGGTTTTTCTGCGTCCTGCAAATGTCCGAACCCAAATTGACTAGCGCACGCTATTTCCACGCCGCGTAAACCGGCTTGCCGACTTGGAGTGCCGGGTTCGCGCCCTGGCGTGGGCGGAACTTCTGCGCGCGGCCGTTGCCGACTTCGGCCACATAAAAATTGCCTTCCTGATCGACGCTCATTCCGTGCGTGTTGAACAGGCCCCCGGGCCAGTCCGCCAGCGTGCCCCACGTGTATAGCAAATGTCCTTCGAGGTCGTACTCGACGATCTTTGAATTTCTATCGTCCGCGGCCCACAGATTCCGGTCGGCGGACATGTACAGGAAATTCACGGACGAGTATTTGTCGAGAGGCCACTGATCGACGAATTTTCCGTTTTCATCGAACACCTGGATGCGGTGGTTGGCTCGATCGACCACATACACTCGCCGCGTGACAGGATCAGCGGCAATTCCGTGCACCACGTTGAAGTAACCGGGGCGCATCTCGGTTGGCGGAAGGCCTTTTTCTCCCCAGGCCAATAGGAATTTTCCATTCTTGTCGAACTTCGCGACGCGCGTGCCGTTGTATCCGTCCGCGACAAACATGGTGCCGTCGGGCAGCCAGGTGAGAAACGTAGGCCGATTAAAATGCTTGTCGTCCGCGCCAGCTTGATCGGGCGTGCCGATGGTCTGCAGGAGATTTTTCCCGTCGTTGCTGAACTTGAAGACCGCATGTTTGTAGTCGTCGACGACCCAGACGTTTTTCTCGGCGTCGTAGGGATTGATGTATACGGCATGCGGCCGCTTGAAAAAGGCGTCCCACTTCGTCCAATCCTCAGAAATTTTGCCGCTCGAATCCACCACCACGAGGTTATGCTCCCAGCGCGCGTCGACGCCCACCTTGCCACTCCAGTGTTTGTCGGCGTCCTCGGGCAAATCGCCCGGAGCGCCTCCGCCGGGCAAGCTGGCCACTGGCCCTTGCGACGCATTCCGAAACGGCACCTCGCCGGTAGGGAAGGAGAGGCTCGGGCCAAACTGCGGAATCGGAGTATTCATAGGCCGCTTCAAGGCCGGCAATTCGCCGCGCTGCGCGATGAAAACTCGATTCGGACTTTCCGCAAAAATTCCCTCGACCGCTCCCCACGTCCAGTTGTCGTGCCCGGGAAGGGAAGTCAAAGGCTTCGGCCAATCCGTTACGGGTTCGTAAGGCCCGGTGATGTCCTCGCCGCCCTTTTGGCCGGGAACGGCGGGAAACGCTGGGATAGGCTTCGCTTGCGCTTGCACCCGCTGCATTCTACTCGCGACCAGCAAACCTGCCACGAATCCTGCAGCCGTCATCACGATGAGTGCGAGCGTTACCGTTCGTCTTCGCATCGGTCTCCTTCGATCTAGGCCGGACTGGCCAACTGCCCGAACCTCACGGGAATAGGATTCTAGACCGAGAGGATCAGCCAGGCAAAACTGTTCCGGCGGGCTGCACGCCTCGAGTGGAGCGTGGAGTCCGCCGGAAAAGGAAAGTGATTGGTCTTTGCTAGCGCAAAAACCAAGCCGCCCGTCATT
>Ga0137382_10001154_pt1 | contig 11490 bp, 9 predicted proteins | sample SagtaG_15_FD_104816 | JGI IMG/M metagenome (GOLD analysis project Ga0137382, IMG submission 104816) | Vadose zone soil microbial communities from Sagehorn Ranch, Mendocino, California, USA - Sage2_R_20_16 metaG | ecosystem: Environmental > Terrestrial > Soil > Vadose zone | place: USA... | reverse complement strand
TTCCCGAATCGGGCGACGGCATCCAGACGCTCAAGGCCGGCGTCATGGAGATCGCCGAGTTGTACGTGATCAACAAGAGCGATCGCCCGGGGGCGGATAAGTTGAAGCAGGAAGTGGAAGTGATGCTGGGGATCCGGAGGGGCAATGCATTCGCACACATTACACCGCACCATAACCCGAGGGCGGCGAAGGGCGGCGGCGGGCGGCGAGGTGAAGCGGCGGCAACGGCTGATTCCTGGGAAGCGCCTGTTTTGACAACCGTCGCCTCGAAGGGGGAGGGAATCGCCGACCTCATCGCCGCCCTCGATCGGCATCACGGATACTTGGCCGGGAGCGGCAAGCTCGAGGAACGCCGCAAGCGCCGGCTGGCCGCGCGGACCCGCGCGGTGGTGAACCGCGCGATCCGGCAATGGGTATGGGATGAGACACACGCCGAGGACCTGCTGGCCCGGAGGCTCGACGAGGTCGCCGCGGGAACGCGGAGCCCCTACGAGATCGCCGCCGAGGTGCTCGCACAAGTCAGGAATGGCAAATGACTATCCAGAAAAAGCCGGTGTATACGGCGGCCGATCTCAACGGATATGACGTGGAGCGTCAGCTCGGGCGTCCCGGCGAGTATCCGTTCACGCGCGGCATTCATCCGACGATGTACCACGGCAAGCTGTGGACGATGCGTCAGTTTGCCGGCTTCGGCAGCGCGACCGACACGAACCGCCGCTACAAATTCCTGCTCGAGCATGGCCAGACCGGCCTCTCCGTCGCGTTCGACTTTCCCACCTTGATGGGCTACGACTCCGATCATCCCCGCTCCGAGGGGGAAGTCGGCAAGTGCGGCGTGGCGATCTCGTCGCTGGCCGACATGGAGACCCTGTTCGCCGGGATCCCGCTCGATCAGGTCTCGACGTCCATGACGATCAATGGCCCGGCCGCCATTCTGTTCTGCTTCTACGTCGCCGCCGCCGAAAAGCAGGGCATCCCGATCGCGAAGCTCCGCGGAACGGTGCAGAACGACATTCTCAAGGAGTACATGGCCCAGCACGCGTGGGTGTATCCGGTCGAGCCGGCGCTCAAGGTCATCGTCGACATGTTCGAGTGGGGCGCGAAGCATACGCCGCTGTGGAATACGATCTCGATCTCGGGCTATCACATCCGCGAAGCGGGCGCCACGGCGGCCCAGGAGCTGGCGTTCACCCTCGCAAACGGCTTCACGTACGTGGAGCGGGGCGTCGCCCGGGGGCTCGACATCGATTCGTTCGCCGCGCGCCTTTCCTTCTTCTGGGACATTCACAACGACTTCTTCGAAGAGATCGCGAAGCTGCGGGCGGCGCGGCGCATCTGGGCGCGTCACATGCGCGAGCGCTACAAGGCCAGGCAGGCGCGCTCCTGGATGATGCGCTTCCACAGCCAGACGGCGGGCGTCACGCTCACCGCCCAGCAGCCGCTCAACAACGTCGTCCGCGTCGCCTATCAGGCTCTCGCCGCCGTCCTCGGCGGTACCCAGTCGCTGCATACCAATTCGCTGGACGAGACGCTGGCGCTTCCCACCGAGCAATCGGTGCAGGTCGCACTGCGCACGCAGCAGATCCTGGCGCACGAAACCGGCATCGCCGAGGTCATCGATCCGCTGGGGGGCGCGTACTTCATCGAGGCGCTCACCGATCAGCTGGAGCGGGAGGCGGAGGCGCTGTTCGCCGAGATTGCCTCGATCGGCGGGGTCGTCCGGGGGATCGAGACGGGCTGGTTTCAGCGCCAGATTGCCCAGTCGGCCGCCGCCTTCCAGCGTCAGGTGGAGCTGGGAGAAAAGGTCATCGTGGGGGTAAACGAATTCCTGTCCGATAACGATCATCCGGTCGAGATTCTGAAGGTGTCGAACGACGCCGAGGAGCAGCAGCGGCAGCGCCTGGCGCGCGTGCGCGCCCAGCGAGACAGCGAATTGGTGGAGCGCCGCCTCGAGGCGTTGCGACAGGCGGCGGAGTCGGATCACAACGTCATCGGTCCCATGTTGGATTGTGCCCGCGCCTACGCCACGCTCTACGAGATCCGTCACGCGCTGGAGCGTGTGTGGGGAGCCTACCGCGAACCGGTGTTCTTCTAGCCATGAACGTAATGCCAGCCGCAATCACCGAGCACGACGCCCACGCCGCGATTGCACGGCTCGTGGCCATCCAACCCGGCAGCCACTGGGTGGTGACCTGCTACCTCAAGCTCGAGCCGCGCGACCGCAGCCGCGGCAAGTACCTGATCAAGATGAAAAACCGCGTGCGCGACAGCGAAGCGTCGCTCGCGCGCCAGGCACTCACGCATCAGGATCGCGAGGTCATCTCCGCCGCGCTCCGTGAGGTCCTCGATTATCTGGAGGACCCCAGCCACCTGCCGAGCGCCCGCGCGATCGCGATCTTCGCGTCGCGGCAGCTCGGCTTGTTCGAGGCGATCCCGCTGCCGCACGTGCATCGCTCGCGGCTGGCCGTCCGGCACGAGCCGCTCGTGCGCGAGCTGCTGGCGCTCGAAGAGGAATTCGGCACCATCCTCGCCGTCGTCTACGATCGGACGGCCGCGCGCTTTTTCGAGGTGACGGCGTACGATTGCGTGGAGCTGGCGGGGCTCGCGGGGATCGAGTCGTCGCGCGCGAGCAAATTCCACGGCGGCACGCAACGCCAGGTCATGGCACGCGGCGGAACGCCGTCCGGCAGCGCCGGCGAACACAACTATCACATGCGCATCCGCACCGAGAAGCAGCGGCTCTACGCGCAGATCGCGGACCGTGTCTTTCAGGTCAACCGCAGCAAGCCGCTCGCCGGCATCGTCCTGGGCAGCGTGGGTGTGGACGCCGGCGCGGTGATTCCGCACCTTCACAGCTATGTCCACGACCTCGTGCTCGGCGTGGTGAAGCTGAACCCCAAGAACGCGACGCCCGCCGAGGTGCAGGAGGCGACGCTGGTGCTCCGGGAAGAGCGGGAGCGCGCCTGGGAACGCGCCCCCGCCGACGCGGTCAAGGACGGCGTGCCGCGGGGCTGGGCCGTCAACGGACCCGACCTGACGCTGAAGGCGCTTACTCGGGGACAGGTGCGCACGCTGCTGGCCGACGGTCACGATGACGATCCTCGCATTGATGAGGCGATCGAAGAAGCGCTGAGTCAGCGCGCGCAGGTGGATGTCCTCTACGACGAAAAAGCCCGTCGTGTCGTGGACGGCCTCGCGGCGCTGCTGCGCTTCCGCTCTTGATGACTGCACGGCGCCGGCCGATCCGCATTCTGGTGGCGAAGCCCGGGCTCGACGGCCATGACCGCGGCGCGAAAGTCGTCGCGGCGGCGCTGCGCGATGCCGGGATGGAAGTGATCTACACGGGGCTGCATCAGACCCCGGAGATGATCGCCCAGGCGGCGATCCAGGAAGACGTGGACGTCGTGGGCCTGTCGATCCTGTCGGGGGCTCACCTGACGTTGTTCCCACGCGTCCGCAAGCTGCTCGACGCCGCCGGTCGCCAGGACGTGCTCCTGACCGGCGGCGGCATCATCCCCCCGGAAGACATGAGCGCGCTCGAATCGCAGGGCACCGGCAAGTTGTTCGGTCCGGGCACGCCGACGTCGGATCTGATCAAGTACATCCAGGAATGGGCCGCCGATCATGTCGCTGCGTAGTCACACGCACGACGCACCACGCACGACGCACGGCCGTTCGTGAGTCGCCTCAAGACGCTCAGCGATGAATACCAGCAGCTGCGCGCGCGCCTGGAACAGGGCGGCGGCGCGGAGCGGATCAAACGCCAGCACGATCAAGGCAAGCTGACCGCGCGCCAGCGCGTCGCCGCGCTGCTCGACCGGGACGGTCCGTGGGTCGAAATCGGTCTGCTCGTCGCCTGGGACCAGTACGACGGCCAGGCGCCGGCCGCCGGCGTCGTCACGGGCCTGGGCCGCGTGGGCGGCCGGCCGGTCGTCGTGGTGGCCAATGATGCGACGGTCAAAGCCGGGTCGTGGTGGCCCGAGACGATCAAGAAGATCCTGCGCGCGCAGGAGGTCGCGATGCGGCAGCGCATTCCGATCGTCTACCTGGTCGATTCCGCGGGTGTGAACCTGCCCTATCAGGGCGGCGTCTTTCCGGGGCAGTACGGCGCCGCCCGGATTTTCTACTACAACTCGATCATGCGCCGCTATCTCAAAGTCCCGCAGATCGCCGCGGTCATGGGCCCCTGCATCGCGGGGGGCGCGTATCTGCCGGCATTGTCCGACGTGATCTTCATGGTCGACGGCACGTCGTTCATGGGACTGGGCGGGCCGAATCTCGTCAAAGGCGCCACGGGACAAGTCGTGGATGCGGAAACGCTGGGCGGTGCGGCGACGCACACCTCCGTCAGCGCCGTCGCGCATTACCGCGCCAAGGACGATCAGGAATGCGTCGCACGCATCCGCGAGTACATCGGCCGCCTGCCGCATGCCCCGCCGTCGCCGCGCACCTACCCGGCACCAAAGCGGGACGTGAAAGCGCTGTACGAGCTGATTCCCGTCGATCATCGTATGAGCTACGACGTCCGGGCGATGTTCGAATGCCTGCTCGATGCCGGCCGGCTCGATGAGTTCCAACCGGATGTTGCGCCCGAGATGATCTGCGGGCATGGCGCGATCGAGGGTCGCCCGGTCGCGGTGATCGCGAACTCGCGCGGCGTGATCAAAGGCAAGAAGAAGGCCGAGGCGCCGAGGATCGGCGGCATCATCTACACCGAGAGCGCCGAGAAAGTGGCGTACTTCATCGACAACGCCGACCGCGAGCGGCTGGCATTGCTGTTCCTGCAAGACGTTTCCGGATTCATGGTCGGGACCGAGGCCGAGCATACGGGTATCATTCGAGCGGGTGCGCGCTTCGTCGAAGCGATGGCGACGGCTACCGTCCCGAAGCTGGTGCTCACGGTCAATCACGCGTCCGGAGCCGGTTACTACGCGATGGCGGGGCAGGGGTTCGACCCCGACTTCATCGTGTCCTGGCCCACCGGCCGCATGGGCGTGATGGAGGGAGAGTCGGCGATCCAGGCCGTGTACGGCGCCGACGCTTCCAAACCGGACAACGCGGCCGCGGTGGATGCGATGCGCGCCGATTACGAGCACCAGCTCGACGCGAAGTTCGCCGGCGCCCGCGGCTTTGTCGATGCGATTCTTACGCCCGAGGAAACGCGCGACACACTCGCGTTTCTGCTCGAGGTGTGCACTGAGTTCACCGGCCCCCACCTCGGGGCCTTTGCGCTGCCGAGTCTCACGTGATGATGAAGACGCTTATGCTTGCCGGCCTCGTATTGGGGACGGCCTGCGCCTCGACGAAAGCCGTCGGTCCGAAGGTCACCCCCGCGACGAAGTCGGCAGCACCCCCGCTCCCGACGACGGTGGCCGCGGATGGAAGCCGGACGCCGGTCGTCGATCCCGCCGTCGCTTACATGCTCGGCCTGATGCCGGTGAAGAACACCGGCGTGGATGTTTTTCAAGCCATGCATCCGACCTACGACGGCCGCGGTGTGCTCATCGCCATCCTCGACAGCGGCATCGATCCGAACGTGCCCGGCCTCATTGCGACGAGCACGGGCGCGCCCAAGATCATCGAGCTGCGGGACTTCTCCGGTGAAGGGCGCGTCGCGCTCGCTGCTTTTCCAGCTCCAACAGATCATGAAATGAAGGGTGCCGCCCGGATCGGCCGGCTGACAACCGCGACGACGTGGTACCGCGGCGTCTTCCGTGAGCTGCCGCTGGGCCGGCCGCCCGCGGCCGACGTGAACGGCAACGGCCGCAACACGGACGAGTTTCCAGTCGTGGTCGTGAAGGCGTCGGATGGCTGGGTGGCGTTCCTCGACACCAATCTCGACGGCTCGTTCGAGGACGAGATGCCGTTGCATGACTATCGGCAGGGCCGTGAGACGATCGCGTTGGGGACGAAGCCGCTGACCATCGTCGCGAACTTCAGCGAAGCGGACAGCGCACCGGTGCTCGACCTCTTCTTCGATACCTCGGGGCACGGCACACACGTCGCCGGCATCGCGGCGGGGCACAATCTCTACGACGTAACCGGATTCAACGGCGTGGCTCCGGGAGCACAGCTCATCGGCCTCAAGATCGCCAACAACGCGCGCGGCGGCGTGACGGTCCACGGCAGCATGATGCGCGCGATCGACTACGCGGCACGCTACGCCGCCCAGCACAATCTGCCGCTGGTGCTGAACATGAGCTTTGGCGTCGGCAACGAGCACGAGGGTCGAGCGGTCATCGACTCGATCGTGGACGCGTTCCTGCTGGCGCATCCCGACGTGGTGTTCGCGATTGCCGCCGGCAACGACGGACCGGGGCTCTCGACGCTGGGGTTCCCCGGATCGGCCGATCTCGCCCTCACCGTCGGTGCCAGTTACCCCGGCGTCTACGCCCGGCCACCGCAGCCCGGCGTCCCACCATCCCGCGATGCGCTCGGGTACTTCAGCTCGCGCGGCGGCGAGTTGGCAAAACCGGACATCGTGGCGCCGGGAATCGCATTCTCGACCGTGCCGCGCTGGGACACGGGCAATGAGGTCAAGGTGGGCACCAGCATGGCGACGCCGTACGCCGCGGGACTGGCCGGCTGTCTCGCATCGGCGCTGGTGCAGGAAGGCCGTCGAGCGAGCGCGGCCGACGTCGTCCAGGCACTCCGTGTGTCGGCGCGCCCATTCAATGGCGCGCGCCTGATCGATGAGGGAGCGGGTATGCCGGTCCTCGAAGGCGCCTACCAGTGGCTCGAGGGGGGACACCAGGGCTCGAGCTATGAAGTGCGCGCCACGACCGGGGTGTCGGCCGCCTTTCGCCGCAACGGCTTCGCGGGCGTCGAGGACAGCGTCGAGACATTCACTGTTCGGCATCGCGCGGGCCTGCGCGCCGCGCAGTTCGCGTTGCACGCCGATGTGCCGTGGCTCAGCGTGGACGACACCGTCGATGCGGCCCCGCGCGCCACCCAGATCCCCGTCACCTATCATCGCAGCTCGTTGACGGCACCCGGCGTCTACATCGGCACCGTCACGGCGTTGAATCCCCGCGACGCGATCGCCGGTCCGTTATTCACCCTGGTGAACACGGTCATCATCCCGACGGACGTCGCGGCGAAAGTCCTGTTCGATGAGCGCCGCATGATCGGGCCCGCCGGAGTACAACGCTATTTCGTGCGCGTGCCGCAGCCTGACGCGACGCTGCGGGTGACGGTGACGTTGCCCGATTCGCAAGGCCAGCAAGCGACGGTACGGCTGTACGAGCCTGATGGCGCACCCGCACGCTCTGCCCCGCAGGATGTCGATATCGGCAAAGAGGACCCCGGTAGCGCGTCGATCACGGTCCGCGCTGAGGACATGGTCCCGGGGGTGTACGAGCTGGACGTCGTCGCGCCGCCTCTGTCAGCGGCAACCGTGACGGTGCGTGCCGATCTCGGTCCCGTCGCGCTCGCTCCCGCGCAGAATGCCGGCCTGGAGGCCTCCAGTGTGCTCAGCGACCAAGGAGCCACGGCGACCGGTGAGGTCCAGTACCACCTCGTCGGCGCCGAGCGGACGTATGCGATCGCGGGCCGCGGCCAGCCGCCAGAGTCGCTCCAGGTGCGCGCGCCGCGTTGGGCGAAACGGATGGAGGTGGACCTCGAGCTTCCCCCCGATCTGTGGGACGAGATGACGGACCTCTCCGTGACTGTGTACGACTCGAGCGGTCAACAGCTGCGCGGCGGCAATCAGCCGGTGAATTACGCGTTCGGCCGCATGGGCGTCGCGTTGTCCGATTCAGGGGGGGGCGGGGGGGGCATTCCGTTGACGGTGGAGCTGTATCCGGCATTCGCGAAGCTCCCGGGCCACGCTTGGAAGGGCACGGTCCGCATCCGGTTTCTGGGGCCGGACGAACCCGTGGGTGAGCGTGGCACCGTGTCGGTCGTCGCCGGTGGGCGCCGCATCGTGCGGTTGCCGGCTCCGCCACCGCTGGATCTGCCGGAGGGTTTCAGTGCGCTGATCGAAACCCGCGTGACGACGTCGACGGGCACGATGGCGGCGCGGCGGACGACCGTGGGAACGGGGGGGGGGAGGGGCGCGCGCGGAGCCAGCGAGCAGCGGTGAGCGCTCGTCCGGCGACGGTGCGGGTCGCGGGAGGACAGGGATTCTGGGGTGACTGGCTGGAAGCGCCATACCGCCAGGTCACCGGCGGTCCCGTCGACTATCTCATGATGGATTATCTCGCCGAAGTCACGATGTCGATCCTGCAAAAACAAAAGTCGCGCGACGCGACGCGGGGCTACGCCACCGACTTCGTCGACCAGATGGAGCGGATTCTTCCTACGGTGGTGGAGCGGGGCATCAAAGTCACCGCCAATGCCGGCGGGGTGAACCCGCGCGCCTGCGCCATGGCGGTTGCCGATGTCGCCCGACGGCTCGGCCTGACGGGAAAGCTCACGATCGGGGTCGTGAGTGGGGACGATCTGCTGGCCCGGCTCGACGGGTTGATCGCCCGTGGCCACGATCTCCAGAACCTCGACACGGGGCGGCCGCTGCACGACGTGCGCGATCGTGTGCTCTCCGCCAACGCCTACCTGGGCGCCGCGCCGGTCGTAGCGGCGCTGCAACGCGGGGCGCAGGTGGTCATCACCGGGCGCGTCACCGACACCGGTCTGACGCTCGGCCCGTTGATGCACGCCTTCGGTTGGCCGCGCGATGCGTGGGATCGCATCGCCGCGGGCACCGTGGCGGGACACATCATCGAGTGCGGGGCCCAGGCGAGCGGCGGGAACTGCCTGAGCGACTGGAAGACGATCCCGAACCTCGCCGCGGTGGGCTACCCCATCGTCGAGGCACGCGGCGACGGCACGTTCGATCTGATCAAGCATCCCGGGACGGGCGGGCGCATCGACGTCGCCGGGGTCACCGAGCAGTTGGTCTACGAAATGGGCGACCCGAGGGGCTACATCACGCCGGACGGTGTGGCCGATTTTACGACGATCCAATTGAGTCAGGTGGGCAAGGATAGGGTTCGGGTGTCGGGTGTCAGGGGAAAACCCGCCACCGACAAGCTCAAGGTATCGATCGCCTATTTTTACGGGTACAAAGCGATCGGGACGCTCGTGTATGCGTGGCCGGACGCGTTGGAGAAGGCCAAGGCAGCCGACCGCATTCTGCGCCAGCGGCTCGACGCCCTGGGTCTCAAGTTCGAGGCGATCCTCAGCGAATTCGTGGGTGCGAACGCTACGCACGGCCCGCTGGCGCTGCAGGACGTCGACGCAGCGGCAATTCCCGAAGTACAGCTTCGGGTCGGCGTGCGCTCGCCCGACAAGGCGGCCGTCGATCGGTTCACACGCGAGATCGCGCCGCTCATACTCAATGGCCCACCCAGCGTCACCGGCTTCGCCGGGGGACGGCCCAAGCCGGAGGAAGTCGTGGCGTACTGGCCGGCGTTGATCGACAAGAAGACGGTGGAGCCCGCGGTGGAGCTGATCGAGGCATGAAGCGCAAACTGGTCGAGCTCGCGCATGCCCGCTCGGGCGACAAGGGCGACACGGCCAACGTCGGCCTCATCGCCAAGCAGGCCAAGGACTATCCGCTGCTCGTGAAGCAGGTGACGGCAGCGCGCGTGGCGCGGCATTTTAAGGGCATGATCACAGGTCCGGTGGAACGCTTCGAGCTGCCCAACCTGCACGCCCTCAATTTCCTGTTGCACGGCGCGCTCGATGGCGGTGGCACGATCTCCCTGAAGACGGACGCCCAGGGGAAAGTGTTCTCCACCGCGCTGCTGCGCATGGAGATCGAGGTGAAGCGGTGAGCGATCGGGTGCTGGTCCAGGTCGCGGGCGGGATCCTCACGGCGACGCTCAACCGCCCCGACAAGCGCAACGCGATCGACACGGCTATGATCGATGGGCTGATCGCGGCGGTCGACCGCGCCGATCTCGACGCGGCGGTACGGGTCGTCGCGCTGCGCGGCGCCGGCCGCGACTTCTGCGCGGGGATGGATCTCAACGAGCTGCTCGCGTCCGCGGGCCACACGCTCGACCAGAACCGCGGTGCGGCCCTGCATTTTGCCGAGGTCTTCACGCGCATGCGCCGCCTGCCCAAGCCGGTCGTGGCGCTGGTGCAGGGACGCGCCCTCGCCGGCGGCTGCGGGCTCGCTACGGCCTGTGACGTGATTCTCGCCGCCCGGTCGGCGCAGTTCGGCTATCCGGAAGTGCAGCGCGGCTTCGTGCCGGCGATCGTGATGACCATGCTGCGCCCGGCGGTGGGGGAAAAGATCGCGTTCGATCTGGCGGCAACCGGCCGGCTGCTGAACGGCACGGAGGCCGCGGCGGCGGGGCTCGTGTCCCGCGTCTACGAAGACGCGGACTTCGAAGAGCAGGCCGGCGCAGTGCTGCGCGCGCTCGCCGAGGCGAGCCCGTCGGCGCTGGCATTCACCAAGCAGCAGTTCTACCAGCTGGACGGGCTCAGCTTCGACGACGGGCTGCGGTTGGGCGCCGATGTGAACGCCGTCAGTCGCAGTACGCCCGATTTTCGCGCGGCAATCAGCGCGTTTCTCAAAAAATAGCAGCGAGGATGGATATGCGGAATCTCAACGTGCCGATGTACGATCCGGAGATGGTCCGCCCGATGCGGGAGGAGCTGACCCGCTTGGGCTTCGAGGAGCTACGAACCCCGGCCGACGTCGACGCCGTGCTCGCGAGCGAGCGCGCGCCGACGCTGGTCGTCGTCAATTCGGTGTGCGGCTGTGCCGCCCGCAACGCCAGACCGGCAGCGGCGCTCGCGATCCAGCATGAGCGCCGGCCGCCACGTCTCGTGACGGTGTTCGCGGGACAGGACTCGGACGCCACGGCCCGCGCGCGCAGCTACTTCACGGGCTACGCGCCGTCGTCGCCGCAGATCGCGCTGTTCAAGGACGGGCAGCTCGTGTTCATGCTCGAGCGGCGTAACATCGAGGGCCGGAATGCTCGAGACATCGCGGCGGATCTTATGTCCGCTTTCGACCAATACTGCTGACGGTAAGGGACGGTAGATGAGGCGACGGTAAAAGACGGTAAGGGTTTTTACCGTCCCTTACCGTCGTTTTTGTTTTAGAGGATCTTCCCGCGCCGCACGCGGAAGTCGACGATCTGCTGCGTCCAGCTCCACAGCGAGTCCTGGTTTGCCATCGCCACACCCTGCACCTCGTGGCGGTGCCAGCCGTCCATGACCTGTGAGTCCTGCGTCCAGATCTTTACGCGGTTGCGGGGCACGAGCTTTTCCCAGTTCTGCGCGATCGGCGGATCGGCGTACAGCAGCCGGACCGTGACGTTGCGCGACAGATACTCGATCGGACTCAGATCGACTTTCGTGTACAGCTCTTTCGGCTGCATGCGTCGCGCACCCGGCATGTCGGGGAGACCGTCCGAGAACATCACGATGTTGAGCGGCGCGAGGACGAGGTTCTGCCGCTTGATGTGGACCGCCACCCGCTGGAAGAAGGCGTTGAAATCGGTGAGCGCGTCGACATCGGGGAACCAGGTGCGC
>Ga0137382_10001148_pt1 | contig 11508 bp, 9 predicted proteins | sample SagtaG_15_FD_104816 | JGI IMG/M metagenome (GOLD analysis project Ga0137382, IMG submission 104816) | Vadose zone soil microbial communities from Sagehorn Ranch, Mendocino, California, USA - Sage2_R_20_16 metaG | ecosystem: Environmental > Terrestrial > Soil > Vadose zone | place: USA... | reverse complement strand
GCCCTCACCGCCCCCCCGGTGATATGTGAATAGGGCAGAAAGCAGGTAGGCGCCGCCGGGTTGCACCGGCGGTCATCCGGGGGGTGTGGACATGATTCGTTCGCGCATTGCCGTCTACTCATTGGTGGTCCTGGTCGCCGGCTCTTTAGCCCTCGCGCCCCTTCCTCGCGGGGTGACGACGGCGGACGCCGCGGCGATCACCTTCGAGACCCCCACGATCGTCGATCCGATCCACACCAACGGCGAGCCGGACCTGGCGATCGATCCCCAGGGCCGAGTGTTCAACAGCGGCCCCACCGGCACCGGCACCCAGCGAAGCACGTGGTTCGGCTCGGTGGACGGCGGCCACACGTTTCGCGTCATGGCGCAGAAGACCGTTCCGTCGCCGATCAGCGGCATCCCCGCGCCAGGACCCGGGGGCGGCGACACGGACATCGCGTTCGACCGCAGCGGCAAGCAGTACTTCGCCGACCTGTGGGCGCTCGCCTGCCAGCGTGTCGCGGTCACCGGTCCGGTCAACTCGGGTGCCACCGACCAGGAGAACTTCCTGGGTTGTTCGGGCAGCGGCCCCGGCTCAGACCGGCAGTGGCTGGCCGTCTACGACCCGGCTCCCGGCACTCCCAACCAGTCCGCGTACCGCGCCGCCGGCGGCCAGACGCCTCTCATCTACCTCGCGTGGAACAACCTCGTCGGGCCGGGCCCGAATGGCGGCGAGGCGTGGAACAAGAGCACTGATGGCCTGAACTACACGAACGCGACAGGGGACGAGCCCGACGGCACAGGTGTCACCTACTCGCCGTTTGGCGGCGACGGGTATCCGGCCGTCGACCAGGTAACCGGCAAGGTGTTCCAGGCGGCGGCATGCGACTCCAGCCGGTGCGGCACCTCGGCCACAACGACGCCCGGCCTCTACCTGAACATCGGCACGCCGGACGCAACAGGCACGCTGCACTTCCTCGACGCCACCGGGACGGGTCAAGACCTTACGAAGCTCATCAAGATCGCCGACACCCCGACCGGATCGCCGGACACTCTTTTCTCCGTCCTCTCGATGGATTCCGGCCGCAACCTCGAGGTGGTGTGGGCTGTCAGCAACAGCAATCCGGCGCTGCGCCAGACATTCGTTAGTGCCTCGAGCGCCGCGAGTGGGTGGACGAGCTGGACGGCGCCGGTACAGGTCAGCGACGGCTCGACAGCCACCGGAGACGCGACCAACGTCTTCCCGTGGCTCAAAGCCGGCGGTCCGGGCCGCGCCGCCGCGGTCTGGTACGGCTCCGACAAGCAGGTCGATCCGAGCAGCCACAACAACCAGTCGTGGAACGTCTTCATGTCCCAGGTCGTGTTTCCGACCAACGCGAGCGGCGGGATCACCGGCGGGGCGCCGTCGAAGCAGCTGGTGAAAGTCACCCCGCACCCGATGCACTACGACGATGTGTGTCTTGCCGGCACCGGCTGCATCGAGAGCCAGGGCAACCGAAACCTGGCCGACTTCTTCGTCGTCACCATCGACAACACGGGCGCGGCCGAGATCGTGTACGACGACACCTCGAACAAGCTCGTGCAGCCGCCCGGGACCTGCACCGTGCAGGTCGCGGATCACTGCGGCGCCGGCGTCATCATCATCGCGCGCCAGGCCTCGGGCATCGGATTGTTCGGCACCAAGGTCACGGGACCTTCCAACGCGCCGGTTGGCGGCATGACCGACGCCTCGGGCGACGGGCTCTACCCGGTGATCGGCGGGCTCAACCAGTCCGGTATGGACGTCCGCTCCAGCCGGCTCGGCCTCTCGCCTGACGGTCGGACGCTCACCGTCACGATGCAGGTCAGCGACCTGTCGCATCCCGCGATCGCCATCGCCGGAGTTCCAGGGGCCACCAACGTGCAGTACCTGACGCGGTGGCAGATGGGCAACACCGTGTATTACGCGGCGATGGAGAACAACGCCGCCAACCAACCGATCTTCTACGCCGGAGCGATGCAGACCATCGACCTCTGCTCGGTGTCGGCGTGCTTCCCGCATGTCCTGACGTATCCCGAACCGGGCGCCGGTCCCACGTTCACGGGTAAAACGGAGGCGGGCTCGATCAGCTGTCCCGCGGGCGGCCCGTGCACGTTGACGATCTCGGTGAACGTCGCCGATATCGGGAACCCGACGAGCACCAGCCTTCTCGAGTCGGTGGCCGCGTACTCGCTGGCGGCCTCGCTGCAGGAAGGCGCGGAGACCAACGTCACGGCCCAGAGCGACACCGTGCCGCTCGAGATCGACGGCGTGTGCTGCTTCAACTTCAAGGGAAGCAAGAAGTGAGGTCGCGAACGATCCCGAGCCGAGTCGCGATCGCGGCCGCGATCGCGGCTCTGGCAGCTTCCATCGGGGTGGCCGCCGGTCCGACCTCCGCCGCCGCCCCACCGGCTTCGACTTTCAATCCGAACCTGCTCCTTCCCGGCAGCAACGGCGCAGCCGAGCCCAGCATCCGGACCAACAGCGCCGGCGAATCCTTCGTGATCGGTCCCACCGGCCTGCAGTGCAACGCGATGAAGGTCAACCACGCGGGCTCGACCGCCACGTTCATCGGCGCGCCCGACCACAACGCCGGCGGCGGCGACTGCGATTGGGCGATCGGACCGAAAGAGACAGCAACGCTTCCGACCTTCCCGGCGCCGACCGCGGACGACCTGGCCTTCTCGAGCCTCGACAACCTGGTGAACATCACGACCGGCAAATCGAGCGACGACGGCAAGACGTTCATCTCGCCTAATCCCGCGTCCACGCAAGTGGTCGGCAACGACCGCATGTGGATGGCCGCGGATCCGAAATTGAACTCAGCGGGTTTCGCGACCGTTTACATGATCTACCACGACGTCTCGCTCGTCGACATCGAGCTCAGCATCTCGACCGACGGTGGATTCACGTACACGCAGAGCGCGCCGATCATCAACAACACAGACGTACCTCAGGGCCAGTGGCAGGGGCTGGGCGCGCTGGCGGGCAATGAGCTTGGCAACATCGTCGCGCGCCGCGATCCGGTCACAGGCGCGCTCACGCTCTACTCGATCTTCGAGACCCCGGACAGCCCCTCCGACAATGTCAGCCAGGGCGCGGCCGGCACCATCAACTACAACCGGGTGTACGCGGCCATCGGCACTGTCACAGACCCGACGCCGCCGCTGCTGACACCAACAATCGTCTGGCGCAACTACGAGATCTTTCACGGACCGATCGGAGCGCGGTACGACCGCATCTTCCCGGTCACGGCGGTCGATTCAGCCGGCCGCGTGTACGCGTTCTGGACAGACGGCAACCACATCCTGGCCAAGTCGGATGCGACCGGCGCGGGCTGGAACCCAGCCGCGGCACCCTTGCAGGTTCCCAACTTCGGAACCGACAACACGGCCATGATGCCGTGGGCCGCGGCCATGCCTGCCGGCGGCGCAGCCGGCGTGGTGGACCTGGTTTTCTACGGTGCGCATGGCGGCGCGGGGGCACAGCCCAACCCGCAGGACGATCCCAACAACGTCTGGAACGCCTACATGGCGCAGACCATCGACGGTGGTGCGACGTGGACCACCTCGAAGGCGAGCGACCACGACATCCACAAGAGCCAGCTCTGCATCGACGGCCTCAACTGCAACCTGTTCGGCAACAGGGACAGGACGCTTCTCGACTTCTTCCAGGTCGACATCGATCCCACCAACGGGGCCGCCACGATCGCCTACGCCGACGACCACGCGTCGCCGGGCACCGCGGTCATGTACTACACGCGGCAGTGCACGGGGATCTCGGCCAGGACCGGTCTCGCGCTGGTCAACGACTGCGTCGCCCCGGCGCCACCGCCGCCGCTTCCCACGGGCAACACGTGCCCGGGCCCGCAGGTCGCCGACTTCACCGGCGACGCGCCCAACAACTTCCCCGGTGGCACAGGTCAGAACCTGGACAACCTCGACATCGTCGGGGTGACGTTCAATTCGGCGAAGCTGAAACCCGGCGGGACGACGATCGACATCAAGCTCCAGGTCAAAGACCTTCAGGCCCCGCCGACCGTCACCAACCCCAACATCGTCTCGGCTTACTGGAGCGTGTTCTTTTCTTACGGCACCCAGACCGGTGCGACGCCGTGGTACGTGCAAGCGACCACCAACGGCACCGGCCCCGCCACTGTCGTGCTGTATGAGTACGGGTTCTGGGACGGCAATTTCGAGCCCATCGGCGCGATCACCGGTGAATTCCACCCCGGGCCGAATGGAACCTTTGTCTTCCATCTGCCGCGGTCGGCGATCGGGAATCCGCCGGATCGGGCGCACCTGACGGCCACGTACGCGAATACGCACGCTTCGATCACCGCGCTTGGCGCGGGCGTCTACTTCACGGCGGACGCCGATCGAGCGCCCAACGCGGGGTACGGATCCGACCTGGTCGTTGGCGGCTGCCCGATCCCTAAGAAGTAAGACCTGGTAGGGCGGAGCTCTAGAGCTCCGCCCTCACTTTCGAGGCTGCTTTCGTCATCGCGGCCAGCTTGCCGAAGGCCGTTTCGCGCGGCAGGTACTTCATGCCGCAATCGGGCGCCAGGACCAATCGCTCGGGGTCCACGAACCGCAGCGCGCTCTTGATTCGGTTGACCACGGTGTCGACGTCCTCGACCCGGCTGTTGTCCGCGAGATCGAGCACCCCGACGATCATCGTCTTGCCGGTCAGCGATTTCAGCACTCCGAGGTCGACGTTCTGCTGGGCCGCCTCGATCGAGATCTGATTCGCGGCGGTATCGGCGAGCTCTTCGAGAAATGGGTAACCGCCGGGCCGGTTGTGGACGATGTGCGCGTAGCCGAAACAGGTATGAAGGGCCGTGGTGCCCTCGATCCCCTTGAGTGCGCGGTTGATGGCTTTGATCGCGAAGCGCGCGGCCTTCTCGGCGCGCGCCTGTAGATAGGGCTCGTCGAGCTGCACGATGTCGGCGCCTGCGGCAAACAGATCGCGCACCTCTTCGTTTACCGCCTCTGCGAGCGCCATGGCCAGGGCTTCTTCGTCGCCGTAGTGATCGTCCTGCGCCTGTTGAGACATCGTGAAAGGACCCGGCAGCGTGGCCTTGATCGGCAGATCGGTGCTGGACCGAAGAAATTCGACATCGCGCTGCTCGACAGGACGTGTGCGACGAATGGGCCCGACCACACGCGGCACCGGATTGGCGTGTCCGGTTCGGTCCAGCGCAATGCCCGGGTTGTCCAGGTCCATGCCTTCGAGCGCGGTCGCGAATCGATTCGAGTAGCTCTCCCGGCGGATCTCGCCGTCGCTGACGATGTCAATGCCGGCCCGTTCCATGTCGCGGATGGCGATGAGCGTCGCGTCGTCCTGCGCGGCCTCCAGAAATTCGGGCGAGATGCGCCAGATCTCCCGAGCGCGGACGCGCGGCGGGAGACGGCTCCCCAGCATCTGCCGGTCGACGAGCCATTCGGGCTGCGGGTAGCTGCCGACCACGGTCGTGGGTAAGAGTCGTGGCACGGCGGCAAGGGTAATCTGTGCCTCGAAATGGAAACCACCGCGAACCGGCTCCGGGGCGACAACTGCGAACGCGACTGGATCTGGGAGCGCGAGGTCGAAGCCGCGCCGTGGGAGGAAACCCGCCGGCTCGCGGTCGGCGCGTGGGAGCGGCAGTACCGGCGCCTCCGCGAGTCGTCGACCTTTTACGCGAGCAAGTTTCGCGAGGCGGGCATCGGCAACTCGTTCGTCAGCCTCGCCGACCTGAGCAAGCTTCCCTTCACGACCAAACCTGAACTGCGCCAGGCCCTCGACGAGGACCCGCCTTTCGGCAGCAACCTGTGCGTCGCGCCCGAGCAGGTCAAGCGCGTCTACCAGACGAGTGGCACCACCGGCGCGCCCAGCGTCCTCGCGCTGACGCGCGGCGATATGGAGACGTGGACGATCATGGGCACGCGCTCCTATTACGCGACGGGAATCCACGAGCACAGCTCCGTGCTGACCACATTCGGAGCTGGGCCATTCGTCGCCGGCCATACCCATTTCGTGCTGCTGCGCATCGGCAGCCGTTCGGTGCCGGTGGCGCCCGGCGACACCGAGCGGGTGATCTTCGGGATGCGCGCCGGCCTGGCCGACACGCTGCTTTCGACCGCCTCGTTCGCGCAATATCTCGCGAATCGCTTCGAGAAGACGGACGAGAAGCCCGGCGCGATTCCGCTGACCCACGTCGTCACGGGGGGCGAGCCGGGAGGCGGCATTCCCGCGATCCGCGACCACATCCAGCGCGTCCTCGGCGTGACCGTCACTGAGGTGATGGGCATCGGCGACATCGCGCCCTCGCTGTTCGGCGAGTGTCCGCACCAGCAGGGCATGCACTTCTGCGGCGCGGGACACGTGTGGGTCGAACTGGTGGATCCGGAGTCGGGCGAACCCATGGAGATCGAGACGGGGGCCGTCGGCGAGATGGTGTACACCACCCTGACGCGCGAAGCGATGCCCGTGGTGCGGTTCCGGGGCGGGGACATCGCGCGGATCGAGGGCACCACGTGCGAGTGCGGGCGGACGAGCTTCCGGCAGCGGGTGATCGGGCGTCGCGACGATATGTTCATCGTCCGCGGCGTCAACGTCTATCCGACGGCGATCCTGGCGGTCGTCGGTGATTTCCGACCGCGGATAACCGGTCGCGCGCGTGTCATCCGCCGAGGGTCAGAGACCTCAATCGAGCCGCCGATCCCGGTCGAGGTCGAGGTCACCGAGCGGCACGAGTCGGACCCCGCGCTCATCGCGGAGATCGAGAACGCCATCCACTCCAGGCTGATGTTCCGGGGCAAGGTCGAGCTGGTGCTCGAGTCGGACTTTGGCGAGGCGGGCTACAAGACGAGGCTCACGGTGCAGAAGTGAGCCGCAAGCCGCGCATCAAGTCGGGCCTCGGCCACAGCACAGCAGACAAGATCTTCGTCCGCGGCTACGACCTCACCGAGGAGTTGATCGGCAAGGTCCCGCTCGGCGATGTCGCCTTCCTGGAGCTCAAAGACCGCCTCCCGACGCCTCAGGAATCGGTCATGTTCAACGCCCTCGTCGTGACGCTGGTCGAGCATGGCCTCACGCCAAGCACGATCGCCGCCAGGCTGACGTACTTTGGCGCCCCCGAAGCGCTGCAGGCGGCGGTCGCAGCCGGCCTGCTGGGCATGGGGGATCGGTTCGGCGGCTCGATCGAGCAGGCGGCCAGGACTCTGCAGGAGGCGCCCTCGGCAGGCGACCTGGAGAAGATCGCGGGCCAGATCGTCGATTCGCACAGGGCTGCCAAGCGCATCATCCCGGGACTGGGGCATCCGGTCCACAAGCCGGCCGACCCCCGCACGACCAGGCTCTTCGCGCTCGCGGCTGAGAACGGCTTCGCCGGCCGGCACGTGGAGCTGATGGGCCTGATCGCGGATCGCGCGACCGAGGCCTACGGCCTCGACCTGCCGGTCAACGCCACCGGTGCCATCGCCGCGGTCGCGAGCGAGATGGAGATCTCCTGGCGCATCTGCCGGGGGTTGGCCGTGATGGCCCGCGCCATCGGCCTGGTGGCACACCTGCAGGAGGAGATGGAGGAGCCGATGGCGCCCGAAATCTGGTCTCGCGCGGAGGACGAAGCCTCGGCGGAGATGAGCTCACACCGGGACTAATATGGGGGCAGCCGTGGCCGCCACCATTCCCGGCATCCACCACGTCACGTGCATCACGGGCGACGTCCAGAAGTGCGTCGACTTCTACGTCGGCGTGCTGGGGCTTCGCTTCGTCAAGAAGAGCATCAACCAGGACCTGCCCGACACCTACCACATCTACTTCGGCGACTACCTCGGCACGCCGGGCACCGCGATGACGTTCTTCGGATGGCCCACCTGGCCGGCCCAGCGCACCGGCACGGGGCAGGTGACGACGGTCTCGTTTCAGGTGCCTCCCGGGTCGCTTGGCTTCTGGAGCAACCGGCTCAAGGAGCTGCGGGTGGACCACCGTATGGTCACCGCGTTCGACAGCGACTCGCTGGTCCTACGCGACGCTGACGGGATCGAGATCGCGCTTGTCGCGCAGGCCTCGGACGATCGCTGGAAGCCGTGGCCCGAAGCGCCGGTCGATCCCGAGCACGCGATCCGGGGATTCCATTCGGTGACCATGACGCTGGCCGAGATGGCGGCCACCTTCACTCTTTTGACGTCGGTGATGGGCTATCGGGTGGCAAGCCAGGAAGGCAAGACGACGCGGTTCGAGACGGGCGCGGGCGGTCCGCACGCGATCGTCGACGTCATCGAGTCGCCGGAAGGACCAGAAGGCGAAGAATCGATCGGAACCGTCCACCATGTCGCCTGGCGGACCCCTGACCCGGATGCCCAGGTGGCATGGCGCGACACGCTGCTGACCGCCGGCCGCAACGTGACACCGGTGATCGACCGCTGGTACTTCAAGTCGATTTATTTCCGCGAGCCGGGCGGGGTGCTGTTCGAGATCGCCACCGACGGTCCGGGTTTCACCGTCGACGAGTCGCCCGAGAAGCTCGGCACCACTTTGAGCCTGCCGCCCTGGTTCCAGGTGCGGCGCGACCGCCTCGACGAGATCCTGCCGCCCATCGTCGTCCCGACCACGGCGACAACGGGCGCTCACTGAGCTTCGTGGTCAAGTAGATGAGACCTCTGGGAGGGAAGCTGAATGAGCACCGCAGTAATCGCACCGGTTAACCCCATGTCGGCGGAAGGCAAGGACACGGTGATGACCGTGATGCGCCGAGACCGCGAGAACTTCACGCGCCTGGTCTCCGATCCGAAGAACTGGAACGTCGACACTCGCTGCACCGGTTGGGAGACCCGAGACCTGGTCGGCCACATGATCGACGTCATGGAGGGTTACTTCAAGAACTGGGACGCGGCGGTGGCAGGCAAGGATGGAACGGCGCTGGGCCTGCCGGTGATGGGCGAGACTCTCAACGACCACGCGCTGGAATTCCGCAAGCTTTCGCGTGAGGAGGCTCTCGACCGCTTCAAGAAGGACGCCCAGAAGCTCGACAAGATTCTCGACGACCTGACGCCCGAGCAGTGGACGAGCTTTCTCGTCTACCACCCGTTCGCTGGTCCAGTGCCAGCCGGCTTCTACGGGACGTTCCAGATCATGGACTACGGGGTTCATCCGTACGACATCGAGTACGGGCTGGGCAACAAGCTCGCGACGATCGACGAGGCCAGCGCGGGCCTGATCTGGCCGTTTGCGTTCGTGTTCTGGCAGTACACGGTTGACGAGAAGGCGGCGAAGGGCCAGGACTTCACCTACGGCATCCAGGTCGATGGACCCTGGGGTGGCAAGTGGCGTGCGACGGTCAAGGACGGCGCCTGGTCAGCCCAGCCGGAGAGCGGCAACTTCGAGGGTTGTGACGCCCTGATCCACTTCAACAACGCCGCCGACGGCGTGCTGACGTTCTTCCAGCGGTTCCCGGGCGGTTCGGCGAGCGGCGACGAAGAGGTCATCAAAGCGATCCGAAAGCTGCACTTCCGCTTCTAGCCGCCAATTCGAAGCACCATCTGGGCGGCGGACCTGGCGCCTTCAGGTCCGCCGCTTTTTTCTGTCGAGGAGATCGACGCCTCCCGCGCGGAGCTCATGGAGGCGGCGATGGGTAATGAAGCCGATCTCGTGGCTCCCCGATTCGCCCGAGGCTGCCGTTGCTTCGCCGTCATCGTCGATGGTGGGGTGGCAGGGTACGGCTGGCTGTCCACCGGACCGGAATGGATTGGCGAGCTGCAGCTGGAAATCCATCCACGCTCAGGTGAGGGTTACCTCTGGAACTGCGCGACGATCCTCGAGCACCGGCGCACTGGAATCTTTCGCTCGCTGCTGGTCGGCATAGCTGAGATCGCGCGGCGAGACGGGCTCCAGCGGTTGTGGATCGGCAGCTTGGCGATTCCGGCCGAGAAAGCCATCGGCCCTTCAGGCTTTCAGCCCGCGCTGCGCTTCAGGACGGCAGCGTTCGCCGGCCTGCACGCCATGCGCGTGACCGCTCCTGGCGGCCGCCTGAGCGACGCGGCCGCGGCCGTCCTGGCCACGGCGCCCGGCTGGCACCTGCGGCGGTCGCGCTCACGCCGTCACTAGAGCGCGGCCAGATAAACGGCCCGTAGATCTTCGGCTGAAGTTTTCCCGGCCAGCTCGTCGGCCGCGCGGCGCAGCTCCGGCTCGCCGATCCCGAAATCAGCGATGTGTTGGGGCAGGCCGAGCTTCGCGATCAGTCCCTGGACCATATCGGCGGGACTTCCGCCCATGGCCTGGGACAAAAGTCCCATCCGCTCGGGCGCCTGCTTCGTCAGGTAGCGCATCACGTGTGGGAGGAGCAGGCATGACGTGACCCCGTGGGGAATGCCGTGCCGGGCGCCTATCTGCTTGCCCATCATGTGGCTCAGCCCACCGGCCGAGGCGCCCGGCAGCGTGAACGAGAACCAAGCCGCCACCTGGTTTTCGGTTCGCACCTCCAGGTCGTCGGGCGCCGCCTTCGCCTTTGGCAGCGAGTCGAACAGGCGGCGGATCGCCTCCAGGGCCATCACGTCGTTGAAGGGATGCTCGCCCGGGGCAAGAAAGCCTTCGACCGCATGGTCGAGCGCGCGGATCCCGGTCGATAGCCAGAGCTGCATCGGCGTCGCGAGCGTCAGCTGCGCGTCGTAGATCACGCTCTCGACCATGAGCCGTGGGTCTCGCATACCCGCCTTGTCGCCGGCTTGATTCGTGAACCCCGCGCCGGCCGCGAGCTCTGCTACCGACAGCGTCGTCGGGATCGCGACGTGGGGTGGAGGGGAGCCACCGTCAGCGAGGCGGACGGAGATGATCTTGGCCGCGTCGATGGCGCTTCCCCCACCAAAGCTCACGACGCCGGTTGCTCCTGCCGCATCTTCGACGCCCGCGTCGATCTGGGACATCGGAGCGTGCTGGGCGATGACGACGGTGGCCATGGGCTCGATGGGAATGCGGTGGGCCGTTTTCAGCAGAGAGCGCGTCGTGACGAGGACGACGCGGTCCGCTTTCAGCCGCGCGAGCTCGGGCTCGAGCTGCGCCACCGACCCGCTTCCCCAGTGAATGACGCGCGGATTGGCGTACGTGAAAGTCGCGCTCAAAGCTGTGGTCATACTAGGTCGCGATGGCTGTTGCACATGGTCAGCGGGTGTTGCAAGCGGGCGAGCCGCTGGCCGCCGCGAGAGCCGCGATGCTCCTGCTCCACGGCCGAGGCGCGACGGCCGAAGACATCATGACCCTGGCAGCCGAGGTCCAGCGACCGGGCTGGGCGTGCCTCGCTCCCCAGGCGGCTGGCAACGCGTGGTATCCGAACCCCTTCACGGCGCCGCTCGAGACCAACGAGCCTTACCTCGGTGCCGCGCTCGACATGCTCTCGAAGCTCATCGAAAGGGTCGAGGCGAGCGTGCCTGCCCAGCGAATCATCCTGCTCGGCTTCTCCCAGGGCGCCTGCCTGACACTCGAGTGGTCGGCGCGGAACGCTCGCCGTTTCGGCGCCGTGGTCGGCTTCAGCGGAG
>Ga0137382_10001140_pt1 | contig 11528 bp, 16 predicted proteins | sample SagtaG_15_FD_104816 | JGI IMG/M metagenome (GOLD analysis project Ga0137382, IMG submission 104816) | Vadose zone soil microbial communities from Sagehorn Ranch, Mendocino, California, USA - Sage2_R_20_16 metaG | ecosystem: Environmental > Terrestrial > Soil > Vadose zone | place: USA... | reverse complement strand
GGCGCGGTACCCAAGTGGTAAGGGAGAGGTCTGCAAAACCTTTATACGTCGGTTCGATTCCGACCCGCGCCTCCACTCTCAACCCCGCATTTTTACTGCTGATTACCAAAGTTATCTTGAAACTGTGCTAATTTTGGGATACTGTCCTCCCAGTAAAGGGAGGTACGGTGCAAATCCCGTCCATCACAATCTTTGTCCGGCACGCGGCAACCTGCAAATACCGCGATGACGAGACCTGTAAGGTCTGCACTTGCCGCAAGCATCTCCGTTGGTGGGACGGAACGCGGCAATATAAGCGGTCGGCCAAGACCCGCTCCTGGAAACAAGCCGAGGAAGCCCGGCGCAAGCTAGAAATGCAGTTTCAGGAGGGCGGCAAGCCCACTGCAATCGCTGCGGACGCTCGCAAGACGGTTGCCCGCGCTGTCGAACTGTTCCTATCGGAAAAGCAAACCGAGGGCGTTAACGGCGCCGTTCTGAAAAAGTATGCGCGGGAGTTGGGACGGTTTAAGGAGTTTCTCGAAAACCGCTCTCAGTTCTTTCCTTCCGATATTGACAAGGAAGTGCTCACGGAATACCGCGCGACTTGGGGCGATCTGTACCCGTCTTCTCAGACCCAACAGATGGTCCAGGCGCGGCTACGGGCTTTCCTGCGGTTCTGCCATGAGGCCGGCTGGCTTGAGCGGTTGCCGAAATTAAGCCCAATCAAGGTAGATGAACCGCCTACGCTGCCCCTCTCAAAAAAGGAATATGCAACGCTGCTGGAAACCGTCCCTAAGACATTCGACGGTGAGAAGGCCCGTCGGGTTCGGGCGCTAATCCAGCTTATGCGGCATTCGGGGCTGGCAATTCGGGATGCGGTGACGCTAGAGCGCAGTGAACTTGTCCATGATACGAAAAAGAAGATCCATCGCGTTGCAACCTCTCGGCAAAAGACGGGTACGCCCGTATCGGTTCCTTTACCGCCGGATGTTGCTGCCGAGGTTCTGACCGCCCTCAATGGCAATCCCCGTTACGTCTTCTGGAGTGGAAGCGGGCTTGAAACTTCGGCGGTCACTAATTGGCAGCACGATCTTCGGGCCTTATTTCGCGCTGCCTTCGGCAACAATACCAACTTCACGCCGCACTGCCTACGCGATACCGCAGCGGTGGAGTGGTTGAGCGCCGGAATCCCGCTTGAGGAAGTCTCAAAACTGCTCGGTCATACCAGTGTCAAGACGACTGAAAAATCTTATTCCCCGTGGGTATCCGCTCGGCAGGATCGGCTGGATTCGCTGGTAGTGGCGACTTGGAAGGACGGTGCCCGTGTCTGAATTACTAACCGTCGCACAAGTCGCGTTTGTGCTGAAGTGCTCCGAGGACACCGTTGTTAGGCGCTTTGAGAAACGCACGGGCATAATAGACCTTGGCACCGCCAATAATGGACGCCGCAACCGGCGCTATCGCGTTCTGCGAATCCCTAAGACCGTCGTTGAAAAGTACCTTGTGGAAAGGAGCGGTGCAGCGGTCAAAATCGAAGTACCCGCTAGCCCGAAGCAACGGCGCAAAAGCCCGAACTGGAAAAACATCGCGATCCTCAACCTGGCAAAAATCGGCAAGCAGAATGAGTGTGAGGATAAGAAGGTCTATAAGCGTATCGCGGAGCTTGCGCGGTTATTGGCCGCGAAAGTGCCGGAAGATGATTGGGCGGATATTTGTACGGGTGATTGGCTTGATGAGGAAGAACAGGAATACGAGTAAACCACGCTTTGGACTCAATCCCGATTGCAGCGATTATTCCGCTACTACAACACCTACTATTGGCGCGGCGAATTGCCCGAGTATCGCGTTGTGCTCCGCCGTTTAAAAAGGGGAATCGGGAGATACTACCGAGCGAAGTATGCGGCTGTACCTTGACCTCCGGCCAGAAAAGATTCCGGCAGACCGATATGGTAAGCAAGTCGTACTTCACGAAATGTGCCACGTAGCGACCCGGCAAGCGGGGGCCCGCGTTTTTTTTATGAATTGCTGCGGTGTGTCTGTTCCGGTAGCCGCTTTGCTGCGGCGGATTGGGTAGATCATGGGGGTTCACAGTCCGACCATCCGCAAAATAAAGACGCTTCGTAGGGGCCAGCGGATATCACTACTACCGTGGAAGGAAATATCGTCATAGAGGAGGAGGGCTAATTGCAGCCGAAACGATGAACAAGTACACGTTCTTCTGGACCATCTCTCCATCGGCAACCGTCGAATATGCCGATACGATTCCTCCGTTCGATGTTGTGATAGGAAGGGACACGATCACGCTTACGACTAGAGCCAAGTCTGCCGATGCGCAGCTAATAGATCAAGCAAATGAAGTGGCACACGACGTGGCTGGAAGTCTGTCGTATGAGCACAGTTCGCGGTTCGACGTCGCATATGGCGGATATGAAGAAGAGGCTCCGACTGGAAGCAAAAGCGCCCACGTCGTCGCCAGAATTCCCGCTATGTCGGTGATGCTTGCCAGTGCTGAGTTTGAGGTGCGCGATTCCGACGGTAACGTAATAAACAGTTCGGCAATCCAACGACGGAAGCGCCTAACCACCCTCACAAGGCGCGTCATCCTCGATCCAAATCTTCGTGACATGCTGGATCATCGGTCCAGATATGCGAGCGATCCTGATGGGCGGTTGCATCCGCTCTATGACGTGCTACAGGTAGTTGAACGGCTATATCGCGGGCGCAAGAATGCTGCGAAAGCGTTGAACATGACATTCGATGAACTCGATGCGCTTGCGAGAATCAGCAATAATCCCTATGTATTGAACGGTCGGCATCCCGGAGAATCGCCAGGGCCGCACAGAACAGCATCCGAAGCGGAAGTGAATACTTGTGAACGAGTGGCGCGAGCGATCATTGACAATTATGCTGCGAAAATTGCCGTCTGACAGCCAAGCCAATTAGGTGTGGTGAGTAATTGAGCGAGTGCAAATGCAGGCTTCACGGCGTGAGGATCTGATTGTCCAGGCTCTCAGGGAGAGCGCACTTGGTTTGGGGGAGGGCGGCGGTAAAGAAAGACTGGCGCCGGTCCACTGGCCGGATGAAAGACGTTTACAAGCGGGCGCATCCGCACGCGCGGCATTCTGAGGACAATTGCTCTTCCAGTAACCTGCTAGCATTGCAAACAGCAGGTGAAGAGTGCATACACGTCGGGCGAACTGTTCCATTTTTGTTGGTCGTCTGTTTTCTGACGATGATGAGGCGAACTACCAAACGTTGCTGAAAGTGCTACGTAGTGGCTGTGTCTCCCATCCACCGCATCGCCCGGACTGGGGAATTGTCTCTCACCATATAGACTTTACGAAGCGGTTGATCGATGAAGAATTGAAGGCCGACAAGCTCCCCCGAGCGAATAACCGGTCGGTACAGAATAGTGAACAGCCATCCAATGCGGCTTGAAGAAGATAAGTTAGTTTTTCCCGCGCTCTCAATACCCGTCGAGAAGAAGGACGAATTCTCCTGCCCGGAAGCGCAACGTTGAAGTATTAAAGAGAATGCTTCCGCATGTCAGGAAGATTCTTACGGATTGGCTGGCGGGCGACGGAGGATACGGGCGAATGCTGAACTCCCAAAGCAACTTCGCATTTAACTTGGCACATCATATGAGTTCAAGGGAAATCAGCTGACCCATGTCGCGCTCACGTAACCCACTCATCCATGATCTTCTCGCCACTGGCGCAGTGGCTTTGTTTCTGTTCGCGGGTCTCGGCTCGGCCGATGATGCAAAGGAGAGCGATGTCGCGAAGCGCCTGAACGCATCGGGGGATGTTCTGAACCAAATTATGTCCTCACGAGAGATGAGCATTCCTAGTCAGGTTCTCGCCGAGGCAAAGTGCATTGCGGTAGTTCCATCCTTGGTTAAGTTAGCTTTGGGAGTTGGCGGCCGGCATGGCAAAGGAGTGGCGACCTGCCGTGTCGCAAATGGCTGGAGTGCACCTGCACCCATCAGTATTAGTGGTGGTAGTATCGGTCTCCAGATCGGCAGTCAAACTGTTGATGTCGTTTTGGTGGTTTTGGATGAGAGTGCTTTTAAGCGGCTGCTTTCGAGCAAATTCAAGATTGGCGCGGACGTCGCCGGCAGTCCTGGTCCGATCGGTCAACATAATGAGGACACTGACTGGCGCAAAACGGAGATTCTCAGCTACTCGCAATCTCGTGGGGCTTTTGCAGGGATCAACCTAAAGGGCGCTGCCGTTAAGCAGGATAAGGATGGGACCGTGGCGCTGTATGGGCGTTATGTTCCGATTATCAGTATTCTAGAGGGTAAAGTGCGCCCTCCTCCAGAGAGCGATGCCTTTCTGGCCACGGTGCGCAAATACATCGGAGACGCGCTCTAACGGCGGGTCATCCCGGGCCGGAACCGCTGCGGGCTAATTCTTTGGAGGTTTGGCCATAGTCCTCGATTGTTTGATTGCAATGAGCCGTAGAGCAGTAGCGGCGGCCGTATATTTCACATCACCTTCCTCATCGGAGAGATACAGCTCGACCGTGCCAAGAACCGAAGGATTCCCCCTCCTTGCAAGCGCCTCCAAGGCGGCTGCACGTATGATCCAATTCTTGTCTCCGACCGCATTAACAAGAGCCTCTGTAGTTTTCGGATCACGGTCCTTCGCCAATACTGTGGCTGCCCCCGCGCGTGCGGGAGAGCTGTCGTCTTTCTTGACCACCTTAAAAGCTCTCCAGCCGAGGCCAGCAAAGGGAATAAAACCCAGGGCTTGGTGAAATCCCAGTCCGGCCAGTTTTTTTGGATCCTTGAACTCAGCTGCCTGGGAGAGTGCGCCTTTTCCTGTCTTGCGGTCCCCGGTGAGGACCTCGTAATAAACATCGTATCCCGAGTCATCATTGAGCAGGAGCAATGCGTGTGCGGCGGCTAACGCGACGGATGGATCTTTGTCCTCAGTAGCGGCTTTCAATTTCGGAATACTGCGCCGCGCATGCATCTCTCCCAATGCCGCCGCCGCGGCGGAACGGACTTCAGGAGCATCGTCTTGTATCGCTATTTCGGCTATCTTCCGTGCTCGCGGATCACTTGGGATTAAGCCTGTTGCTTGAATAGCTGCAGCGCGATCGCTGGTTTTGTCGGCAGTTGCTCCAGTTTGCAGCACTTCCCAAGCTTGCTCTTTGAGGGTACGCGGTTCTGTCGATGCCGTAGGCACCTGCTTTGGAGCATTCGCAGGCGGTGAGGGCGGAGTTTTTTGTGGCGCTTCCTGCTCCTGCGGATTTGATGGTGTCGTTACAGGAGAACTCGGAAGCTGCTGCCAAAAGACTAAAACACAGGCCAGCAGCACAAACGATGGTCTTGGCAAGAACGGCATAGTTACCTCTCAGGAACCGATAGTAGGGAACGCTGAACGGAACCGATGTGGGTTTCCAAGGCGTGCATTCAAACGGTGATCGATCCCTATCCGACGACCTCTTGGGAGTGTTCCTTCTTCAAAGCATTTTGACAGGCCTTTGCATTTTTCCGGTCAGTCCTGGGGTTCCGGGCTGCTCTTAGCAGGTACTCCGTTTAGCTGTTTCGAAACGACTAATTCTTCATTGAGTATACGTTTACTTAACAAAACAGGACACTGAGTATGGAGGAACGCAATGAGATTGATGAGGCGTTGCGAGTGCTGTTTACGTTGATTCAGCGGAGAGCTTGAATCACTGTTCTATATGGGGCAGCCTCAAGTCAATCCTTCCTTCACTCGGCGCAGGAAATCCTTCACTTCAATCTGCACCTTCCTGGCGAGGTCGGGATCATCGTGATCTCCCTTGCGGCGATCTCAGCCGCGTCTTTGGGCGTGAAACCGCGCATTACTAGCCCTTTGGTACGGTTAATGAAGCTGTCGAGATCGAGGGGCACGACGGGTCGGTGCGTGGCACAATCGTGTCTTTGGAACTTAGCCGAGGCGAGTCTGTCGTAAGCCTTTCTTGCCTCAGGATCTTTAAGAAGCGACGGAAGAGGAAACGTCCAGCCACTCCGGGAACAGGTCCAGCCAGTTAGGCGTTGGTCCGACACCCACGTGAGCGCTCTCGCCATAACACTTTACGACCCGAGGGGAATTATAGGCCGGTGCTGATTCGAGCAGGGCCTCCTGAGTCGCCGATCTCCTCTCCTGTACAATCCTCGCCCGAGGCGAACACATGGACATAATCGCGCAGTTGAAGGCTGAGCGGGACAAGGCAGCACAACGGGTGAACGCTCTGGATACGGCGATTAGGGCACTGAGCGGAATGAACAGCACTCGCGTGTCACATGGACCGCGCAAAATGAGCGCTGCTGCACGAGCAAGAATCTCGGCATCTCAAAAAGCACGTTGGGCACGAGCACGGGGCCAGAAGGTTGTTTCAATTGCTCCCAAGCACCGCATTTCAGCCGCAGGTCTGGCGCGGATCAGAGCAGCAACTAAGGCGAGATGGGCGAGGGTCAGGCAGCAGAAAAAGTTGTCTTAGCTGCTCGTCATTGATTTGTGTGAAAAAGACTTCGTGTGTGCAAAATCGCAAATTGAAGGAACAGACTCAGGGGCTTACGGGCTAGTTGCGTGCCTTGAGTGTAAGTATTTTAATCTTTACATCCGCTCTCCCTCCAAACTGAAAACACTCCAGCCAAGAAAGGAGTGTAATGCTTGACCTCCCCCTTAAGCTTTGGAAGGACGAACAAGGCCAGGACATCGCGGAATATGCGGTGATGCTGGCTGTAATCTTGGTACTCGTTGTCGGCACGATTCGTCTGGTCGGCAGCAACGCCAATAATGCGTTCTCCTCCGTCGCAAGCACGATTCAATAAAACTCTATGCACACGTCGAGCGGGTCTCATTCGCAAGCGGGTGAGACCTCTTTCACATTTCAATTCGGGAAGTCCCGTGCCGCATCATCTCGCGGGCCACTCTGCATCAATCCGCTGCATGATCCTCTCTGCGAAAATCATGGCATCCGCGATGATGCAATTCAAGGCCGGAGATGGTCGGCAGTTTAAAATGTTCACCCTGCCCCTAATTGTGTTTGAAAGCCAGGCCCATTTTCTTGTATTCGACTGCTTCTTCTAATGCCTTCTCGCGCGAGTTTTTATAACCCTCTTCGTCAATAATTCCATACGGGTCTGTCCAGCACCAATTACCTAAACCTTCGATGTGTTGGTTGCAAGGATGCACGTATTCTGCGACTCTCTCTCGGAGTGCGGCATCTGCGGCTTTTGCTTTAGCTCTGCTTTTGTCCACGACATCCCAATGACACGAATCCGATATTTTCTGCAACTTCGTATCTAGACCCGAGACATCGAAACTGATGGTTCGTGGCCCTTCCTGAAACGGCGTGAACTCAAGAAGAAAGGATTTCGATTTTGCAAGCTGACGAGCAAAAATCAGTCCATCAGGAGCGAATAGGGCCTTGTAGTCCGTGGATCGAGTCCATAGTTGACGGATCGGTGACGACTCATCGAACTTGACCCGAACCGAGCCATTATCCACGACGGTATCAGTATTCACATAGGCATCTGTTCTTTGCTTTATGCAGCGAATGTCCAAGGAAGCTCCCGCACTTCCAGTCTTGTGCAAGATTACCTCAGCCGTGTTATCCATCGCGTTTACAGACTCAGTAAGTACCCACTCTCCGTTACTTGTTGATGCTAATAATGCCGTGCCACGCCCATCGCTTGCAGCCGTGGATGCGCCCGTGCCAGTTGTGTAGGTGCTCGCCACACCGACAACAATTAACCCGACCACAGCAGTTGCACAAACTCCCGCCCAACCGCCCGCTGCATTGGCTGTAGAATTCTCTCCAACTAGCGACCCCGCAGGGCCGTTCTCGACAACAGTGTTTTTCTTCATAAGGAATCCCAACAACGCGGCTCCCATTGTTGGAAAGAACCACACTGCCGCAAGAAGCCCCATACCAAGGGCCATTCCGATCCCGGCTCCGGCCCTTGCTGCATCACTGGTGAGATTCTCAGTGCCCTTCGTCATCGCCATCAGGCCAGCGACAGAGGCTATAGCCATAACGATTGTCCAAAGAATGGCGAAGTTCTTCAGAATATTCCACCCCTTCCCGCCCTCTCTCACCTCACCTTGCTTTAAAGGACGCGATGCTAAATAGATGGGCAAAATGATCGGTCCCAAGAAAACTGTGCCGATGGCCACAAGACCGTTGAAGAACCCATTTTCCTACTGAGACCGTCAAATAAAACCCATAGTGCGAACACACCGTAGAGCAAGAAGTAGGACATTGAAGCCTCTTTTCCGGCGTCAGAATTTTCTTGGGGAAGGGAAGGAAAACCGGGCGACATTGTAGCTTAAAACATGCATTCGTGAGCGCATTTTCTTTTGCAGGATCAATTTGCCGGTAAAATATTAGGCGAATGCAAGGCGAAAGTGCTAAACTCTCATCCGTGGATGAGGGACGCAAGCGCGTTCTGTTGATTGCGGCCAGTATTCTAGCAGCAAGGAAGCTCGCTCAATACGGCAGTGAGGCGCAAGTTCCTGCTACGATTAGCGCCATAGCGGACTCAATTCGTTGGGCAGAGCGGATCATGCAGGAGATTGATCGGCGTTGGCCGATGCAGCAAAAGAAGGTGGGATAAATATGAACAAATTCATCACTCTCCTGCATTTGATTGATTGGCATTGGATGCTGACGGCAATTCTCGGCATCTACGGTGCTGCGATGACAACTTACAGCATATCCAGCGCACGCAAGCAGAACAGACGGCAAGTCAAGGTGACAGTGAATTACGGCTATCTCACGTATGGCCGTGCGCTTGGTGATGAACAGATGTTCATTCTCTCAGCTTCCAATCCCGGTCAACGTGCAGTCACTCTGACAGGAGTTGGATTCCAATTGCCAGACAAGCGGACGCTGGTGCTTCCGTATCCGCAAGGCACGCAATTACCACATCAACTGATGGAGGGAACGAACTGCCAGCATTTCGTAAGTATCCGAGACGTTGCGCGGGAACTAAGCAGAAGCGGCTTCTCTCAAAAAGTGAAGCTGATCGGCTTCTATCGAGATGCCGTGGATGTATGGCATAGAAGCAGGCCGTTCCCATTCAATATCAGCGAGTGGGCTTAGGCTCTTTTTCGCTCTCGACGTTCCCCGTGTGCTGGCTTCGAGTGCTGCGCTCGATGCAAGAAACGGCAGGTCGGGCAGAAAATCGAGAAGCACGTTCCACACGGCTCGGCATGATCTTCGCACAATTGAATCGCGCAATCAGAACATTCCTTGCTGGCCGTTCTTGAACAGGAATAGCCGACTGCATCTGCCAAATTTCTCATTTCGATGACTTCACAATGTGCTGGCATGGCCTGCCGCATCAGATACTTCAATGTAATAGCTCTCAATATTCTTGCAGAAGTGAATTCCTAGATCAGTGATTCGGGCGTCCCGTGTCATTATCCAGAGGTCTGCGTCGATTCTTCGCTCTATGAGTCCCTGTTCTACAAGAGCAGGTTCGTCCTTCAAAACGAGGTAGGAGAGCTTATGCCCAAGACGCACAGCAATTTTTTCAGCCCATCCCGTGACTAGCAGCCTGTTGGATGGGGTCGGAAACTCCCCTGCTTTGTAAGATTCATATACAACTTTCAGCAGCAACAATTGGCCGGAACTGAGCCTCTTGGAGATTTGGAATAGCTGATAATTTAGAATTCGCTCCGCATCCGCGATTTCCACCTTGTTGACCGCATAGAACATCGCTTTTACCGCATCAAGCTTTTCCTGATCCGGCGTCTCGTCGTCTATGATCCTGAGCAACTCAACCCAAGACTGAAAGCCGTATTTCTTCTGTGCAAAATCGGCAGGTATTTTTCCCTTCTCCCTAAGCTCTTTAATCTCCTGACTCACCTGTTGCAATAGCTTGCCTTTCAAGATTGCTTGAACTATGTGGCCGGTCATCACTGTCCAATATTGAGGCCCGGCAGCCAACGCACCCGTAATTGATTCAGCGATTGCGGAAAGTGGCTGGTCCATGAACTTCGCCAACTCGTCAGCATTTTGAGGCAGTATGACATCCCTGAATGGCTCTCTAGGCTTGATTACAACGCTCTCGCCCTTATTCTCTTCCTTCATTGTTCCGCGTTCCCACACGCCAGATCACACAGATGCCAACCCGGTACAGGCTCCTGACGCCGCTCACGTTCAAACAATTCCTCTCTGCCGTCCTTCTGTGAATATTCCCGATTCAGAATCTTGAACCAAGTGCTGTGCTCTCGTTCCGTAACGTAAGGCCCGAACTTCTGCTTGGCAACGACGCCCTCCAAATCCAGTTTGCGCACGCGCTCGAACAGGGCCTTACCGGAGCCGTCAACGTGATCCGAATATTTCAGCGGACAAGCGGCGGGAATATTTGTTAGCAACCGCCGAAGTTCCTGCTTGCGATCCACGAGCGCATCTCGTCTGTAATCCTTCCCGTCACAGGTCAGCAAATCGAATGCGAAAAAGCACGGCGGGTTCCCACGATGAAACATCAGATTTTTGAACTGTGGTCTACCACGTCTATCTAGGGAGCAAATTTCTCCATCAATGATCGTTCTTGCGTTCGGCAGGCGGTCGGAGATTTGTTCGCCAATCGGGATCGTCGAATGGCAGGCTCCGGCGTTGCAATGGCATGGGCTGGAATTGAAGATGCATGGAAACATTTCAGAATAGCAGGAGCGCGACGCTTCGATCCAGCGAGCGATTCTGAATAGGATTGATGAACACTGGTCGGGCAAGATAACAGCGAAAAAACCGAAAACCGCATTGCGGAGTTGCGGAAGAACTGGCGGAGTTCCCAGGGGTTTGGAAACTCCGCGCTTTCGAATTGCCGGGCACACAACCTGTGAGCCTCTAAAGAGGCAAGCCACTCTAAGGCGACCCGGTTCACTTTATCCGAGCCAACGGTCCCAAGGGACCCACAGCGGGGACGGTGTGCAAGACTTGTATGCCCGCATTGTGGTCGCCGTCGAAAGGCGTCACTGTGGCCGCACACCCAGCCGTGACCGCGTCTGCCGGGTCGGCAAACCATATCCCGAGGTGGGTTAGGTTGACCGGGACCGCAGGGACGCCGGGGTTCAGGATGAAGGTCTCAGCACTGAAGATCCCAGTCACATCTAGTACACCTCTGCCAATTGCATTGGTCTTCAGGTCGCCCTGATACCACGCCGGGACGAAGGGTGCGCTCGGGGTGTTGATGACGAAGAGCGTGAACTCCGTGTTTGCTGGAAGGTTGGACACCTCAACATGCATGTTCTGAACTGGTCCCAGGTCGCTGATCGTGCCCCGTCCGCTAGCTGCGGCATTCAGGCAAGGTACGGCACCTGCGGATTTGGTCATGAAGAAGATAGTGCTATCCCCTGCTGCCGCGTTCGCGAGCGGAACTATCCCGATCAAGCAGATGGCGACTGCCAAGGCAAGGCTTGCTGCGAGTAAGCTTCTTTTCATCGGAGTGACTCCTTATTTTGGGTGATGTGGAAACGGTTTTGTGGGTAATTCTATAGACTTGCAGTTCCCGCCGAAATTGGTGGCAACTGGTGCCCATTTCGTACACCGTGGCGACT
>Ga0137382_10001138_pt1 | contig 11533 bp, 15 predicted proteins | sample SagtaG_15_FD_104816 | JGI IMG/M metagenome (GOLD analysis project Ga0137382, IMG submission 104816) | Vadose zone soil microbial communities from Sagehorn Ranch, Mendocino, California, USA - Sage2_R_20_16 metaG | ecosystem: Environmental > Terrestrial > Soil > Vadose zone | place: USA... | reverse complement strand
TTGACCGGAGCCTGCGGGTGCTGGACGTTGGCTGCGGGACAGGCGACGCAGGCCGCGCCATTCACTCGCGATTTCCAACAGCGCGGATCGATTTCGTGGACCGCAATGAGTTCTTTGTTGCGCTCTGTGACGCGGTCAATCGCCGTGGTGGCATAACCGGGCAGACTCTGGTGCGTGATCTGTCGGAACCAAACTGGCAGCGCGATTTGGCGACGGAGTATGACGTTGTGGTGGCCGTCAACACCATGCACTGGTTCACCCTGGCGAAAGCCGCTGAACTCCTCGGCGACATCTTTCAGTCGCTGCGGTCAGGCGGTGTCTTTCTGCTTATGGAACCGGCAGGAGCGGCGCCGAGGTTCGCGCTTGGGTTCGACACGTGGAAAAAGCAACAGCCAGCTCAGCACAAGTACGAAGACTGGCAGCACTTCTGGTCTCGAGTGAATGCTCTGGTGGGCTACGATTACGGATTCCTCGGCGATCCTCCTGACAATCAAGATCGCATCGGGGACGGGCTGTCTGTAATGCGGTGGGTTGGTGTGCTCGCGGATGCTGGATTTCAGTCTATCGATATCCTGCTGAGAGATGCTGAAAAAGTAGTCCTGGCAAGCGTCAAGCCTTGATCACCAGCCCGCCCGAGCGATTTCGCTCTTACCGAGAGAAGTTGGTCGAGTGACCCTTGGGCGAGTTCTGGAAGCTTGAGCATAACGCCGACCTTGTTCGTGCGTCTCATTCAGACTAGCCTCAAAGGGCAAATATTTCGCCGCGGACAGAACCATACTACCGAGGTCGTTTCCCGACGAGGTGCTTGGGGCGGAAACGGAAACCTGTCCACGTTTCGTCGATCGAAACCTGGGCGACGCTGTCAAACCCGGCTTCAAACACCGGCTCCCATCCGCTATCTCGCGAGAGGTCGGACTGTAGCGGACCTGCTTTCTTGGGATACGCGAACCACAGAAGACCGTTGTCGACAACGGCGCTGAGGGCAGAGAGTGCCATCGTTTTTACATCGGCTTGGCACCGTACGAAGGCGATTACAAAGTCGGCTCCGCCAGTTGAGGTCTTCAGCAGCTTGGCCCCGTTCGGCAAGTTCCCAATCAGGACCAGGAAGTCCGCCGGTGCGCCTTGAAGCAACACCTTCATTCCAGGCCTGATTCCCAATTTTCGTGCGAGTCCAGATGGCGTCACGGTTTTGCTCCGCTCTTGCGTGCCTGAATCGTCAAGCTCCGTTCTGGCTTGCCCTGATTGATCATGTCTAACGAGAAAGTAAAGCCCGCACTTGATATATCGGAAAAACGCTGCTTCATCTGGACGGGACCACTAGGCCCCTTAGTGGTCGATTCGAAAACAAGGTCTTTGCCTTCCCATCTGCCGGTGCCCGCTTCGCCACATCCAATGGGTTGCATGCTGTCGCAGTAAAAGGCTCGGTAGTAGCCTTCCCGACCGTCCCAGTAGATGATGCGGCTGCTTGAATACGGCCCCATGCTGCTTTGGGAGGTGTAATCAAATATCAACGAGTTGCCACCCGGCCCCTTTCGAATCGAGAAAATACCTGAGCCAGCCGCTCCGCTCTCATTGGCTCCGAATTTCTCCGTGGTCTTCCATTCGCCTGCCAGCGCGGACAATCGCTGAACCTCGGGAGCTTGTGCGGCGACCCAGGAGAACTGCGGTTTGGGCGCGGGCGTCTGTTGTGCCACTGCGGCCATTCCCAATAGTGTGAATACCGCTGCGACGAGGTGTTTCATCATTGCTGTTTTCCTCAGAAACGACTGGTGGCCGACAAACATGGACGGAGCGCCGATCATTTGGTCGAAAGAACAAATTGATTGCCATCTACATCCTGGAACTTCGCGAACTGGCCCCACGGTTGCTTCGTGGGCGGAGCCGTAAACGCCACTCCGCGATCTTTCAACTCTTGATATGTCCGATCGATGTCGTCCGTCATAAACGTCACATTGCACAAAGAACCGACCCGATCTTCGTGGCCTGGAGGCGTGAATAGAACTACCTTGGTCTCGCTGCCTGGAATACGCAGTTCTATCCAACGCTGCTTGTCGTCAAATGGCTGGTCGGTCAAGATTTGGAACCCTAGCTTTTCCATATAGAAACTAACTGCTTGGTCCTGATCTCGCACGGGAATGCTGACAAACTTTACCGCCTTAATCATAAACATCCTCCGTAAGACGCAGTGTAGATGGGAAACACGGCCTTGCAAAGCAAAATCGAATCACTATAGTATTGAAAACTGTAGTTATAAAAGAACAGTTGGGGAGTGTTCGTGAACCTTTCCTTGGACAGCTACATTCTGGATGTACTAATGCGTGATCTCACCGAACATGAAAAGCGACCCTCAGCGTTTCTTGTTTACCTGCATGTGTGGAGACGGAGCCTAGCTGCGGGTCATAAAGTCGCGTCGCTGAGCTACCAGGAGATAGCAGAAGGCACGGGATTGTCGAAGTCCGCTGTGCAAACCGCTGTAAGGCTCCTCAAGAGGCGAAGGCTGATCTACGTTTCACTGAAGAACCCGACTGCTACTCCGATCTATAGAGCAGAACGTCCTTGGATTCGGCGAAAGCAAGGCTAACGGGCGGGCCCCAACAGCCCAGCAGGTTTTTATGCAGTAATCTTGGATCATTCGATGCTGTAGTCGAAGGTATAGGAATGCTTCCCGTCGGGGGCGATGATGATGTTCATCTTGCCGGTGATCCCCTTGAGTTCGCCCGTTCCCGAGTCGGGGACGATGATAATAGACAGATCTGGGACACCGCGGGTCATGGTCGCGCTGTGTTGCAGTACGAAGCTACCTCCGTGTCCTTTGAGTGTGCCGGTCACGCGCTCGATAGCGACGTAGCCGGCCGAACCCTTGACCTCGGTCTGGGCCGCGATCATCTCGCCCTTGCTGGTCGCATTTAGGTCACCGTGGAATTGCTTGTCGATGGTCATCCGGCCGAGATTCGCGGCTTTCGCGACCTCGCTATCCGGTTGTTGGGGCGTCAACTTCACGTCGAAGGGACCGCTGGCGTGCTGTGTCATGTGAGTTCTCTCCTGATGAAGTTCATTTAACGTTGCTGAATTCGTCTGCGCACATGCGCACCCGACGAATACAAAAGCAATACTCAAGATAAGTCGTAGCGGGACATGAAACGCTCGTGCCGCAGAGTCCCATATTGAGCCCGTATCGTTTGTGCGATATAACTGGTTCATTGCACGTACCTTCCTATTCGCAACACTGTAACGAGTGTGCCAAGAGCATGATTGGAAAAACGCGACAGCGAAAAAAGGCCACGGTTGAAGAGATATTCGACGCCGAGCTGGGCAGGGCGCGAGGAATCTTGAGGTGGCCGCCGCCTACCGGACAATTCAGGCATATGAGGCGGCGCCCGCCGGCAGACCTTGAGCCTTGGATCGATGTTTATTGGATGGTGACGTGGGACCTACCTCACCCATTTCTGCAGGAGACGCTGCCCCACCCAAATGTCCATCTCATTTTCGAGAATGGCAGAGCGGTGGTTGGCGGCGTCTCCACGAAGAAATTTTCACGTGTACTCGAAGGAGAATCGGGGGTGTTCGGTGTCCGATTCAGGCCTGGCGGGTTCCGCCCATTCATGAATACCGAGGTGGCGACGCTTTTGGACCGCGTCGTCTTGGCGAAGCAGGTATTCGGCGCTGACATCGAGAAAATCGAAGCTCTCTGGCGGGCATCGGCGTGGCAAGAAGACAAGATGATCGGAGCTGCCAATACATTCTTCCGCGGACGTTTGCCGGAAGCAGATAAATCGGTTCAAGTGGCTGATCGAATAGTGAAAAAAATCTTCGAGGATCGCGAGATCAAGACGGTTGACGACCTCGTGGCCCGAACCGGAATCGGGAAGCGTGCCCTGCAACGGAGCTTCAACGAGTACGTCGGTGTCAATCCCAAGTGGGTAATCCGGCGCTATCGCTTACATGAATTGGTGGAAAGATTCAACGCGGGTCAGCCTCCAGATTGGGCGCAAATCGCGCTCGAGCTTGGATACTTTGATCAAGCGCATCTGATCAATGACTTCAAATCGATCGTGGGGCAATCGCCGACCCAGTACCGCGACGGGTTATTGGCAGAATGACGCTTAGCCGTGTGATTCGATACTTGACCTACGACTTACGGCGCCGCAACTGCAAAGGGAGTTGGGCGACCAAGCTGCCGAAGGGCGAACGTGAATCCAATCATCCTCTGAGTTTCGTGTGCTACGTATTCAGAGTCTTCCAAAAATCTGTCCACGTCTGTCCAGAATCTCTCGCCCACGTCCGCTCACTGCCGATCACGGGCAGAGGTCGTTCATTCTCTGTCCGATCACTGTCCAATAAGCCTTTCTCAGGGCGCTGAAACCGTTTTTAGACGCCGTCTGTGCCGTTCATTCTCATTAAGTTACGGTTTCAATCACCACTGTCACGGCAGAGGTCCTAATTCCTTCTGACTTTTTACTCGTCTTGCAAATCTCAATAGTTCTGGACCGACGCTTAGGCGAACATCGGCGCTGGTCACAGAATGGTCACAATAAATCGGCCATCTGGACGAGTTAAGTTGTTGATTGAATAGGCGGTTAGGCCCGTTGATCGCAGCCCTGAAAAGGCTGGCGTCGGCGGTTCAACTCCGTCCCTGGCCACCACAATCTAAAGCGGTTAGCCAGTTTCAGCGTTTTTCCGTAGCCCGTCGCTAGCCCGTTTTTCAATTTACCAACTCCGGTCGAACACCCATTGCATCGAGCATTGTGCCCTGAGCCGCGAGCCGATCCGCGCTCACGCTCTGGCTGTAAAGTTGGAGCGTCGTGTGGACGTCGCTGTGCCGGAGTAATCCCTGAACAACTTTCGGGTTTGTGCCGACACTGACAAGGAAGGATGCCAGCGAATGCCTGAGGTTGTGGAAGCCGAACCTGCGTTGGTCGTCAGCCGAGAGAATCCCGACCTTGACCGCTGCTGGCCTGACATGGTCCTCAACCAGAATGCTGGCACTGCGAGGCTGCTTGCCCTTCATTCGGGCACTGGCGAAAACCCAGTCTCCCGGTTGCGAGTAAGGCGTCGCCTGATGCCAGTCCTGCATGAAACCCGCGAGAAGCGGATGCATGGGAACTGGAGCCTTCGACGCTTTGCTCTTGGGCTTACCAACCCTGCTTGCGATCCACGTGCGACGAACAAAGATTTGCTGCCTGAGAAAGTCCACGTCCTGCCACTGCAATCCGAGGCACTCGGAGACTCTTAGCCCTGTTGCGGCAGCCAAGAGAGTCAGTGTGCGCTCAGGTTCTGGCAGGGTCATGAACAGATCGAACGCTTGCTTCGGTGTCAGGATCAAGGCTTCGTATTCGCTCGTGGTCTTGCACCGGACGAAGCGAAGTGGGTTTGACTCCTCGTCGCGAGGAATCAAGCCGTACCGCATGCCGCTCTTGTAAACCAGCGACATCACACGTCGCATCTTGTCCACCGTAGGATTCTCCAGCCGCTCATCCTTCTTCACCGCCTTCAACCACTGCTCGATCTCCAACGGCTCGATAGCTAGCGCAACGCACTTACCCCAACGCGGGATAAGGCGGGTCTTCAGCATGCGCTTGTATCTGCCGATGGTGGTGTGGGACTTCGGATCGACCGCGTCGCTCTGATCGCCGAGTTCGTGCTGAATGTAGTGCTCGGCTAGATCGCTGAACTTCACGGCTCCTCGAAAGTCCGGAGTGTTGACGTTGAGATGCTGACGCTGGACTTCCATCCAGGCGGACGACTCGCTCGGGAACTCGCGCACTAGCCCCACCGGGACTTTGTGCTCAACCCGCTTGCCGTCCGTCTTTCTGCTCGTCTTGAAACGCAGCACCCACATTTTGCCGCTCTTGCGTTCTTCAACCTTTAACCATCCACGTGCCATTCTCTAGCTCCTTTTGGCCGTGGAAGGCTGCTGGCTATGATTATGTTCGCTAGGCTGGGCAAAGGCACGCGAAAGTTCAGAGAGGCGGAAACGCCAGATTCTGCGTTGGCCGGAGCCGAGTGGGTGGGCGGGGATGTGGCCCTTCCGAGCTAAGCCGAGGATGTAACGTGGAGTGACGCTCAGGAACTCAGCGGCTCTTATAGCGTCCACGAAGGATTCGAGGTCAGACACCCATATCCAATACTGAGAAAGGCAGTAGTACATGCTGAATTTGAAAAATTTGACCATTAGGCAACAAGGCCATCTGTCTGGCAAATCCGATAAATTCTGGTGTAGTGGCTTTTGGCATATGTGAGATAATCGCGGCAAATTTGCTGGAGTAACAACAGTATGGCGAATGAGGGACAAGGCGTCCCGACACCACCGGCAACAGAGAAGAGCAAGGCGCGTGCCCGTGGCGTTGAACACCTTCAACAACTTTACACGGTTGCTACCGGCCTATCCCTCGCGGTGTCCATCAAGAACCTAATTGACACTGAAAATATTAATGCCGCAATTCCCATCGAATTCTCAGTGATTCCATATTTCGCCGCTTACATTGTTACTTTATTACCTATTGCCCATGGTGCGCTCTGGCATCTGGACACGGCATATCGTGACGCTGACAGCTCAGGGCCGAGGCGAGGGTCTCTCTTCGTGGACTGGTTACTGCTGTTCATCGAGAGTTGTGCACTCCTCGGGCTCGCGATGCTGATTAAGAACGTGAAATCGTTCTCTCTTGGGCTTCTCGCGCTTCTAGTATTTGATAGTCTCTGGGCCCTTGGCGCGCATCTTGCATTTTCAGCGAAAAAGCTGAGCCTCACAATAGAGGCCCGGTGGGCGATCATCAATGGAACTGCGAGCGCACTTCTTATTGGAGTGCTTGTGTTTCTGGACTCCCAAGAATCCCGAGTACCACCTAATGCCAGAGTAGGTATGTACCGTTGGGTGCTCGTCTTACTGATTGCACTGGGCAGAACGATCGTGGATTATGCATGGTGCAGAGAAGCTTACTTTCCCGAATAAGACTGAACTAATGGTGGCACAAAGCGCGAAATTGGTTCAGCGCGCTGACATGCAGAAGGCGAGTGTTTCATCAGGCCGAGGAAGGATTCTCACCCCACCGTTACCCGCCGTGGCGTCTCGCCACGTACCATGCCCGCCTCCAAATAGAAAACCGAAGGCTGCATTACTTCTGTACCCATGCGCTCGTTGGCTCCCGCTGGCAGAATGAACGGATGGACGACCAGATGCCGGAAGGATATGACGAGTCGGTGGTGTACACCGACCGGATGCTTCTGAACCTATCGTGTTCCAAGTGTAAGGCAGCGTTTAAGCGAGAAATCGTCGTCAGAGTCTGCCCAGTTTCAGAGTGGACGCTACTACCCGGTCATGACCCGCATGACACAGATTCCGAGGCTGCGTTTTGGACGAGCAGCGAGGATGGGCTCGAGCATTATGAAGCAATCAATCAGGAGCACCTCGATTCAGTTCTGAAGTATACGATCTACGACAACAAACCTCGATGTCCGCCCTGCCTTGAAAAAGCTCAGGCTGAGGCACAGCGAGAACTCGGAGACGAAGCCAAGTCGAAAATCGCAAACAGCACAGAACCGCTTGAAGTTGAGTTCTACAAGAAGCTCATGGCGATGCGTGCCCCGAAGTAGCCTGTGGCTTGCAAAAGTGACCTCTTGCCTATTACTCCTGTGCCTATTACCAAAGATTTCTCCTGAAACTTGTCCAAAAATCAACTTTCATCGGTAGTTACATAGTGCAGGGTCGGATATCCGAACAGGCGCGAGACTCCAGAAATTATCTGGAAGATTCGTTCCGAAGCCAAAACCCCTGCGATAGTTGATCGCAGGAGGAAAGTCATGGAAACCCAATTTGCAGTTGCACCAACCAACGGCCAGTTTCACGGTTGCACCAGCAAGAAGAAATGTTTCAATTCTCGGGAAGAGGCTGAAACCTTTGAGCGGGAAAATAGGGAACGTTACAACAATCCCAAGCAGCATTCTTATGCTTGTGATCATTGCCCAAACTGGCATTTAACCTCTATGGCTCCCACTGAGCACGTGGGCAACGCGATACACCGCACAACCTCAAATACTTTCGTGAGCGGAAACAACCGACCCTTATCTCCCCGTGAGGCACGTCTCAAACAAATCAATGACCTTCGTCGCTCCGGCACTGAAAACAATGATATCTGCGATATCCTCGGCATCAGCTACAAGGAACTGCTTGAGACGACAAACTGGGCGAAACTCAACGACGTTCCTGTTGAACCCGCCAAGAATACTCGTGGACGGAAACCCGGCGAGACTGCTGAGGCGATTGTTGCAAGACGAAAAGACATGACGGCGTTGGTGGCGTCCGGGAAAACCTATAGCGACATCCGGACGTTGTTGAAGCCTCAAGGTTGGCCAGAATCCACGATCTGGGCCTACTTCAACGAAGCAAACCATGACCGCAGGACATCTCTCGGTATTACTTCCGCACAACCGAAACCTGTAACTCTCGATGCAGTCTCTGAGCAACGTCGCCAGTTAGAAGCGCAACTTGCTTCTCTGACGGTGAAAGAGAATGCATTGCGCGAAGCGCAGCGGATTAAGGCTGTGTTCTGCTGGGATGGAAAGGGTGTGTTGATCTCAAAGGAGTCGAATCGGGTCGGCATTCCTCTTGAGGACGTGCCGGAGTTGATTCAGATTCTGACGGATTTGGTTACTCAGCCGGAAGGAGACTGAGTAGGAAGCGCAAGGTTCAGTATTGAAGTTGTGCGCGGCCATAGGCACCTTTGCTTGTGGCTTTCGATGGGGAGCCGATTTGATCCCGGCTCCCTGTCACAAAGGATCAAAGATGACTGACCAGCAAGAATTCGATAGTCTCATTGCAGGACTTCTAGCCAAAGCAGAACGACTCTTCCACTGGCAATCACCCGCTGAAAGAGCCGCGTGGGTTCGCCACGTCACCGAGCACGCCGTCAGCATTCGCGAGAACGTGAGCATGGACAAGGCACTGGAGTACCTCCGTGCCTAAGACTCCTGTCGTCGCCTCCATCGAAATCGACCAGCTTTGTAAGGTGCTGCTCAGCGGAGGCCACACGGCCATCGTGCAGCATCACGCCGAGTCTCTGAAGAGTTTAGTGCACCTGTGCTTGCAGTTCTCCGTGCTGGCGGACGCATGGGAAACCATGCTGATGGGCATCGTGCAGTACACGGAGAAGCATGGCAGGACACCCGACATCAAGGGTGTTATGGATTACATGGGCCGCTCCGGAGAAGCCTTCTTCACGCAGGCCAATCACAAGACGATTGATCTCGACAGGATGCTCAAGGACGTTGAGGTAGTCGAAGGCACAGACGCTGCCGTCCTCGTCGAGCACACGATCCAGCAGGTAAATCTCGTGGTGTTCAAAGAGATCACCATGAACGCTTACGCCATTGCAACTGGCACTCGCGAACCTGCTCAGTGTCTCGGCATGAAACATCCAAAGGGATTCGCCGATGCACAGACATATTTCAACCTCGGCTGCTCGCGGTTGGTTGGCAACCTCGCCGACAGCAACGGTCTGTGGCACGAAAACACCGACGCCATCGCGGCGACACTGAACGAGAAAGCCAAGGGTGCAGTGATCGAAACTCTCATCCCCGGCATGGATGACAACTGGATGCTGAAGCTTGGCAAGACGCTGCTGATCGCTGGGACATCTGGTGACGGCAAGACCACGCTGATGCTGACACTCTTGTACAACTTCGCACTTCAAGGCCAGAACGTCGTCCTGTTCACGCTCGAAGATCCTCAGATTGATGTCTGGGTAAAGCTGGCCTTCATCCACACTGCCAGATTCAAGAGCGAGTTTGATCTGCCTTCGCTATTCGAATGGGAACAGCGCACCGCGTTCGAGGCTGCTAACAAGAATCGCAACCAGTGGCTCACAGCGGAAGAGAAGGCCAACATGCGCGACGTGATCTGCTCCATTAGGAATCGCGACAAGGTTCCCGGCTTGATCGACGTGCAGCCCATCAACGAGTGGGGCAAGATGAAAAGCTATGTCCAGAGTCACATGGCCGAGAACAAGTACAGCGTGATGGCCGTGGATTACTTCGGCGAAAGAATGTCCACTCCCGGCTCCGATCCTCGCTGGCGCGACAAGGAATTGAATGCAGCAGCGGGAGAGGCGATCACCTTCGCACAGGAAAACAACCTGCTGATGGTCGCTCCGGTGCAGGTGAAGAAAAACCTGCGCGACGCTTACAACGCGGAGTTCGTGGACATCGATCCAAACAAGAATTCAGGGTTCGTCGCACCATACGACGACATCGCGGCTGTGAAGGCCGACCAGATTCAGGCATTGCCACAGGGAGCCGATTACTGCATCGGAGTGTGGAGTGGTCCGGACCTGAAGAAGAAAAATCAGGGACTCATCTGCTGCATGAAGTTCAGGCCGACTGTCCAGTTCCCCACATTCCGATTCAAGGTGGAGAAGAGCAGCAAGTATGTACGAGACGCGAGCAAGGCGCGGAAGGCAGGCACTGAGCGCAGCGTCGAGCTATCGACGGCGAAGTACGACCTGAGTCAGGAGTTGTAATGGCGAAAGGACAAGCAAAGATACCGGCGTGGAAAGCCGAGTGGGATCGTTTGGTTGGCGACCACAAATACCTCGAGATCAAGAACTGGGCGAAATATCAGCCTGAGATGGAGGAAGGCAACACCTATCCGTGGTTCAAGAGTTACGGCACCACGGATGAGGATGCTCTGGCAGACGACGAAGGATCATTGGTCCGCTGGCTTAAAGATGCGTTACGCAGGTGGCGCGCACGAAGGGGGATTCCGCTACCCGCACAAATGGATTCGATGTTTACGGGTACCGCATGCCACAAGTGCGACCGACCAAATCTCCCTCGCACTGTTGTCGCACTTGTCTCGCACGGGTTTTTAATCCCCTGCAATGATGGGTTTACGCCTAAGAAGAGAAGAGAAGAAAGGAGAAGAGAAGAAACAGGGTCTCACTCCTCCGGAGAAGACAGAACCAAAAACAGAGAGTGCCGCGTCCGCGCCATCCGCGCTGAAACGTGCACAAGGAGTCGTGCCGCTGAAGCACCGTGCCCTGCTCGACTGGGAGGAAGACGTGGCGGGATACCAGCCGACACGATTCGCAGAGCCATCCGCTGGAAGTGGAAGCAACCTGACAGCACGTGGATTCGTACCAAGTGCAGTCCTGGGTGGGTCCGCAAGAACGCACAGAAGCTGGTGGACGACGTTCCACCATCTGAGTTCGTGCCAAAGTTCGAGAGCAAGCCTGACCCAGATTGCAAGAAATGCGATGGCGAGGGTGAAGTGATCGAGCAGGACGGTTTGGTGCAGACCTCAGTGACGTGCGAGTGTATGCAGCAAGTCGAAGTCAGCTAATCTGTAATACCTTGGATCCGGCCTTACGGACAGCGTTGGCGAGTGTCTACGTATCGGACACAGGTTGGTATTCTATTGGGGATTAATGAGATGGTCCGCCGCCGAGTAAGATTTGGCTCGGCAGTATTACATCAGGAGGATCATCACATGCAAATCGCATCCATTGGCATCGATCTGGGCAAGACCACCTTTCACCTGGTT
>Ga0137382_10001128_pt1 | contig 11576 bp, 11 predicted proteins | sample SagtaG_15_FD_104816 | JGI IMG/M metagenome (GOLD analysis project Ga0137382, IMG submission 104816) | Vadose zone soil microbial communities from Sagehorn Ranch, Mendocino, California, USA - Sage2_R_20_16 metaG | ecosystem: Environmental > Terrestrial > Soil > Vadose zone | place: USA... | reverse complement strand
GAGCCCGTTGGCTTTTTCCTCTACAGCCCTTTCGCCGTCGTGCTGATGCTCACGCACATTTACACACCCTTTGTTTTTCTTCCCATTTACGCCGCTCTCGAACATATCCCTCGGCAGCTTGTGGAAGCCTCGCAGGATTTGGGCGCCGGCTCGTTCCAAACTTTCTGGCGCGTCATTCTCCCGCTCTCCATGCCGGGCTTGCTCGCGGGCGCGACGTTCGCGTTCGTGCTCTCGCTCGGTGATTTTCTGGCGCCGCTTCTTGTCGGCGGCCCTTCCGGGACGATGATTGCCAACGTGGTGCAAAGCCTGTTCGGCGCAGCGTTTGATTGGCCGCTGGGAGCCGCGATTTCCGTCGGCATTCTGGTCATCACTATTTCTTTGCTTTTCCTCAGCGAAATCCTCGAAAAGCGCTGGGCCTTCAAATGACCGCAAACTCTTCAACGCGCCGCGCGCCGTTCCTTGCTCTCTATGCCACGCTTGTTTTCGGCTTCATTTATTTGCCGATCGTGGTGCTCATCCTTTATTCCTTCAATCGCGACGGCGTTGGCGGCTTTCCTCCGCGCCACCTCACTCTGAATTGGTATGCACAGCTCTTCGCTGACTCTGCCATCTGGGATTCTGTCCTCAACAGTTTGATTGTGGCCGCCGGCAGCGTCTTGCTGGCCCTCACGTTGGGTTTGCTCGCCGCCCTCGCCCTCGACCGCGCCGACTTTCCCGGCAAGGCGCTGTTTCGTCGCCTCGTGCTCCTCCCTTTGATTCTTCCAGGCATCATCACTGGCCTTTCGCTTCTGATGTTTGCTGTGTTTGCCGGCATGCCGCTCAGCCTGTTCACGGTTTTCCTCGGCCACGGCACTGCGCTCATCTCCGTTGCCACCACCGAGCTCTTTGCGGGCTTGCAAAAAATGGACCGCGCCCAAGAAGAAGCCTCGCTCGATCTGGGCGCGACTCCCTGGCAAACGTTTTGGCGCATCACTCTGCCCAATCTCAAGCTCTCGCTCATCGCTGCCGGCCTCCTCATCTTCACGCTCTCGACAGACGAAATAGCAGTTACATTCTTCCTCATCGGCCGCGACAATACTCTTCCTCTGGAAATCTGGGGCCGCCTCCGCCGCGGCATCACACCGGAAATCAATGCCGTTTCCACGCTGATTTTTGCTGTTTCGGTCGGCCTCATTGTGATCTGGTACCACTTGCGTGCCCGCAGCCTCGGCGGCCGGTCGCAAGAACTTCTGGAAACACCTGGAGAATCCTCATGAGCCCATCCACATCGGTGCGGCGGCTGCCTGTCTTCCTGGCGCTTCTTCTTTCATTGGTAGTCCTCTCGCGCTCCAGCGCGCAGTCTCCGCCCTTCGACATTGTCATCACGCGTGGGTGGATCATCGACGGCACGGGCTCGCCGTGGTACTCGGCCGACATCGGTATTCGCGGCGGAAGAATCGCGGCGATTGGCAATCTCACCGCCGCGCGACGCACGCGCAGCATAGATGCGCACGGACAGGTAGTCGCTCCCGGCTTCATTGACATGCTGGGCCAATCGGAACTCACGATTCTCGTGGACCCTCGCCTGCCATCAAAAATCTATCAGGGCATCACCACGGAGATCACCGGCGAAGGTGAATCCGTTGCGCCAATGAACGACGCCATTCGCCGCTCCGGCAAGAGACAATTGGATCTCCTCGGCATTCAAGCCGATTGGCAAACGTTCCGGGAATATTTCGCGCGATTGGAAAAGCAAGGTATCGGCATCAACGTCGCCGATTACGTCGGCGCCACCACCGTCCGCCGCATGGCCCTCGGTGATGACGATGTCCAACCTACGCCCGAGCAGCTCGACCAGATGAAGCAGCTCGTTCGCCAAGCCATGCTTGATGGAGCCGTCGGTGTTTCCACTTCGCTTGAATATCCGCCGGCGCCCTACGCCAAGACCGAGGAATTAATCGCGCTTGCTTCCGAAGCCTCGCGTTTTGGCGGCATCTATGCCACGCACATGCGCAGCGAAAGCACCGCAATTCTTCAGTCGCTCGACGAGGTGATTCGCATCGCCCGCGAGGCGCAAATTCCCATCGAAATCTGGCATTTCAAGGTTGCGGGCAAACCCTCCTGGGGACACATGCCCGAAGCCATCGCCAAAATCGAGGCGGCTCGCGCTCGGGGTGTGGACATGGCGGCGGACACCTACGCGTACACGGCATGGGGCAATGGCCTCTCCGCCTTCATTCCTCCCTGGGCGCATGACGGCGGAACATCCAAGCTCCTCGAGCGGTTGAAAGATCCCGCCGCACGCGAACGCATTCGCAAGGATATGCTCACTCCCTCTGATGAATGGGAAAATGAATGGCAGCAAATCCCCGGCCCCGAGTCCATTCTCATCGGCCAAGTCCAAAATCCGAAGCTACTGTCCCTTCAGGGAAAGACGATCGCGGAGGTTGCCAAGCTGTGGAACAAAAACCCCATGGATACGATCTTCGACCTTTTGATCCAGGACGATGCGTTCACGGGCGTGGCCGTCTCGGGTATGGCCGAACCTGACGTCGCGCTCGCGCTTCAGCAGCCATGGGTATCCATTGACAATGATTCCTCGGGCGTTTCCCCTGAGGGAATTCTAGGACGGGAGCATTCGCATCCCCGCGCGTACGGGACCTTCCCGCGAATCCTCCGTAAGTACGTGCGTGAAGAGCACAAGCTCACTCTGGAAGACGCCATCCGCAAGTTCTCCGCCCTTCCTGCGCAGCGTCTGCGGCTCGAAGGACGTGGCTTGCTTCGCGTGGACATGTGGGCGGACGTCACGATCTTCGATCCCGCGACCATCCGCGACGTTGCGACCTTCGAGAATCCCAATCAACTTTCGCAAGGAATAGACTATGTATTGGTCAACGGCGTTCCCGTCATCGATCAGGGCAAAATGACCGGAGCTCGCCCCGGAAAAGTCCTGCGTGGCCCCGGCTACGCTCCGTGATTTCTCACAAGACCCATCTCATCCATGAATTTTTGCGTGGTTGCGGTCAGTTCGTAACGGGATATTCGGGAGCGCTATTTCCTCTGCAGCTTGCTCTCCGCCATTTTCACGGCAGTCTCCAGCGCATCCGCGGCCTTCACCTTCACATCCGGCTCCACGCCGACCTCCGCCCAATCGTTCTTTGAGAAGGGATTGATGGCCTTTGTTTCAGGGATGCCCATTCCGAAATGATCATCGATGCGACGCCGAACTCCCGAATGCGCGCCACCGCCAGTCGTCTCGCCCACCAGCGTGGCGCGCTTCAGCATCTTCAAGTCGTAGCTGAATTGCTCCGCACCGGAAAAAGTTCGGCCGGATGTCAACACGAATACCGGCTTGTCGGCTAGTCTGTTTCCCGGAACAGGCGAGCGCGTCCACGACTGCTCGGTCGTATTTTCCCTCGGGTTGTACAAGTATTCGGGATGGTCGAAGAGGTAGGCAGCCATGAACGCGACCATGTCCGGCTCACCGCCACGGTTGTCGCGCAAATCAAAGATAATTGCGTCCGCATGGTTCAGAGAGGCCATCGCAGCGGCCGCTGTTTGCTGGCATACGGAAACATCAGGAAACGCGTTGAGCTTCAGATAGCCGATATTGTGCGGCAGAACCGCGACCTTTTCGAACGCACAGTTTTGCTGCTTCATTGCCTCCCGATAGCGAGCAAGGTCTTCTGGCGTTGGGCCTGTCGGATGCTGGGGCAGAGGGGCTTCGCTGTAGTCCAGCGTCAAGTGCCTGTCGGGGCTCACATCTCGCATCTGCTTGGTCAGCAGGCTGGCAAAGGCTGCGCCATCCGTTACGGGGTCATCATCGCCGTTCTTTTGGTGCGCCAGCAGCGCATCCGCCATTTTTTGCCCAACGTCTGGGTAAACGTAGTATTGCTTCAGATTCGCGACCGCTCCATGAACCACGCGTTGACGCTCCGCTGCATCAATCCTCGCGACCGCACTTGCCGGGTTGGGAGCACCCCGCGGTTGCAGCATTTGCTGTTTCAAAGGTTTCGCGGTGTCTGGGGGCGGGAGCGCCGTCGATTGTGAATCGCTCGTCTTGGCATTCTCTGTATTGTTAGGTTGGGAGGAGGTTGAGCCCGCTGCTGGCTGCGGCTGCGATGTTGATGAGGTCGTCCGCTCGTTCGTAGTGTTGGCCGTCCGCGGCTCAGGAGGGCTCGATTGGAACGACCGCTCATGGGCCGAGCTTTGAGTCGGACGGATTAGCGCACTCAAGGGCACGTGCTTTACGCCATGGTTGAGCAACACCGAGAATGTAACCAATGCCGCTGCGGAGAGGACTCCTCCGAAGAGCAGTGCACCAGGGCCAGGTGATTCCTCTACCAGAACGAAAAAGGATGGCACTCCTTCTGAACGCAAATGGGTTGAATAGCTCACGAGCTCTGGTTGGACATGGAAATACTCCCGCGGCACGGTCAACGCTAAATCGCAGAGCAGGTCAAACCAGAGCCCCAAGCGCGGATGGAATCCTCTTTCGTCGCGGGAACGGTCGCGGAACAGTTGCAGGGCTTCATCACCGTAAGCCTCGCGAAAGCGAGAAGGATACAGGCGGAGAAGCCAAGCATAAATCTTCTCAGACATACTCCCCCCTCAAGATCTTTTTGGAGCGTGCAACACGCAACAAGTCAGCGAGTCTCTCGGCCTCTGAGCGCGCGAGTTTGCGTCCAGCCGAAGTCAACCGGTAATACCGGCGCCGCTCATCCCCGAGTTTTGCGTCTTCGCGTGAATCCGTTTCTTCGATGAGTTTTGCTTCGAGCAGCGTCTGAATGGAGCTATATAGAGTTCCCGGGCCCAGTCGCATGCGGCCGCCGGTCTGGTCTGCTACCTGGCGCATGATGCCGTAGCCGTGCAGGTCTTCGCCGGCCAGGGCCAACAAGATTTGGAATGCAGCGGAAGGAAGCGGGTTGAGTTTTTGTTTGGGCATAGACGCTCGATCATCAGTATATCGATAATCGACTATACGCCGGCGGGCCGCCCTTTGCAACAGTTTTCGTTCGCAGTCAACAAAGTGAGACGCACCGAGGATGACTTCCAGTCAAATGCACTCTCCACGCGCAAACCGTTCATAATAGCGAACGCGGCGGTTTTCCTTAGCCGCTAACGCTTCCGGAGGAACCATGGCCGATCGCCTGGAAGATTTTCAGAAATTTCGCGCTGACCTGAACGAAGAGATCCTTGGGTGTGGCCACCTGGGGATGAAGCGCTTCTTCGCGCTCGACCATCAAGCCTACGAACCCGGGCCTCTGGCCACCAAGACCAAGGAACTACTCGGCTTGGTTGCCTCCGCAGTGCTTCGCTGCGACGACTGCATCACCTACCACCTGGTGCGCTGCGGCGAGGAAGGCTGGAAGCGCGACGAGGTCATTGACGCCCTCAACGTAGCCCTGATCGTCGGCGGCTCCATCACCATTCCGCATGTGCGCCGGGCCTTCGCCCGCATGCGCGAAATCAAGGGGCTAAAGCCCTGAGAAGAACTGGCCACGGCGACTCGTAAGCGACGGTCGCTGCTCCTCTCGTTAGCGCTCCGCCAGCGCCTGATTCAAAGCTGGAAAAGAAGGCGGTGGCTCGTCTTAAGAAATGGGGAAGATTCCAACTCATTCAAGACCGTAAGAAAGCAGACTTGGTATTCCTGCTCACAGCAGACCCTTACAAAGGCGGCTACATCATTAGCTCGGGGGGACAAACCGGCACGATTGATAAGGATGGGCACATTGACGAGGACCGGGTACCTAATGACATGCCCCTCGCCCCGGTCCGCGACGTGTACTTGAGCGTGATCGACCCGCGCACCGGTGAAAGTCTTTGGAGCGCCTCGCATCAGTGGGGCGGCTTGTTGACGGGATTCAATAGTGCGGGAGAGCGGCTCATCAATAAGTTGCGCAAACAGTTGAAGAAATAGCGGGAAGAGCGACTTAGTGAACACCGGTTCCAGAACTTAGGCCACGCAGCTTTTTTCTGCTTAAAAGTCCACAGGATTGCCTCAATATGTGTCAGACTATAGGTATGGCACGTGGGTGGGAAAGCAAGGACGTAGAAGCCCAGGTTGAAGCGACGCAAGCTCCACAGCAGAAAGTCCTTCAGGGAAACAAGTCTCCCGAGCAGGTCCAACGGGAGCAGGAGCGCAAGGATTTGCAGCTATCCCGCGTCCGCATAGTGAACGACCTCGCCTCCGCGACGCACCCCAACCACCGCAAATCGCTCGAAGCGGCTCTCGCCCATCTGGACAAGAAAATCTCCGAACTCGCCTAGCTTCACCAAGCAAGATGTGCGCAGGTTCAGCAACCTGCGCGCCGTGCCTGCTTTTTTCTGGCGCTCGAGGGTATTCAAGGCCTTTGCCAGAACAGGCAATGTCCTCTCATGCTCACGCCACATGACGAGCCATGGCCGCTCCCTGGGCGCAATATCCGGCTCGCCACGGCAGGGCGCCGAAACGTGACCACCACGATGACCCCGGACTCCGCGGCTTCTCCCGCTCGTCTCCCCGGGGCAAACCGCCACTGCTGGACGGCGCCTACGGTTGACCGCGTCAACGATTCCAAGTCGCGCACCACGTGCATGGAGGTAACGCGGCCGTCCCGGTCCACAATTTCATTCAAAATGACGCTGCCTTCCCCAATGCTATTGGGAGGGTATTCAGGCTCCAGCGTGAAGATGGGTAAAGCGCCGCGATCCTTGGAGTCTGTTCCCGTCTCCTTATATTCGTGAACGCGAGCCGTCATTTTGGGCAGATACGGCTGCGCAAACTGAAACACGATCCCGATTCGCGCTTCTACGGGGCGGCCATCGAGCCGTGCCGGAAGAAACGTCCAGGTTTGCACTGCGCCCAGCACTTCTTCCAGAAACGGAGACTGGCCCTGCACTACCCTGACATCCGTGAGCCTTCCCTTGGTATTCACATTGGCATCGAACAGGATTTCACCCCCAAAGAGCGCTTGCGGCGGAAAAGGCGCCGCCACCAGGGAGAGAGGAGTGGGACGCGTGAAACCTTTGGCACTCTCCGCAGGGCTTCCCGCTTGCGTGGCGGGTTCGAGCGTGGCGTGCCAAGGAATGTCGTGCTGCTGAAGCAGTGAAATCGCATAATGAATACGCACGGCCGCTCCCGGCGAAGGATCCACCTGCTCTGCGGTCGTAACAAATGGAATGGCCGTGGGATGCAGCCAGCGCCCCTCGATGAACCCCACGACTTCTCCCGTCTCCTCGGAGATCACCGGAGAGCCGCTCTGGCCCGGTATCACTCTCTGGCTATAAAGCAATAGCTCGATTTCGCGCCCTTTTTCCGTTCGCGTGTACTGGTAACTCAAAACCTCACCCTCCGCGCGATCTTCGAGGGGCGCGTCGAAGGTATACGCCTCTTCGAGGCTGGAGGGACGCAACGAAACCGAGAACACGTTTTTTCCAGGAGCAAGCCGTTCGGTCGCTAAAGGCAAGAACGCCACGCGGTAGCCTCCTTCAAACGGGTTGGGCTTCACCCGCAATACGGCAACATCGTGTTCCCAATCCGTGGCTACCACCTCGGCTTTCAGCAAACGGCGTTGTCCTGTGGGCAGCTCCACCAACACATGGGGCTGTCCCCCGTCTCGAAACGAGTGCATGAGGTGCGCCGCGGTAACCAGATAGCCGTCCTCGTTGATGAAAAAAGCGTTTCCGTAAAAGAGATAGTGATAGCCCTTCTCGGAAGGATCTTGATCCAGAGGGTAAACAACCGGGCAAATCGCTGCTGCTGGGCCAGCCTCACCCGGCGCCTTCTCCGATGCCCTTGCAGCTGCTGCGTAGAACAACACTATGGCAATCAACAACGTCGCGGCCGCATTGCGATAATTTCTAACGGCGATTTTTGCTGGCATGGGAAAACTCCGCCAGAGTTCAGTCTAGTTGGTAAAGCCTTCGGGCGGGGACGGCCGGGGCAATCGCGAGGAAAGTGGGGCTGAGAAACTTACAGCGATTCCAACTTCCATCTTAACCTCATTTTGAGAGCGGGCGCAATTCCTAGGAACTGGATCTTCGGACCGAGCCCCATACGCACGAACCACTTGAATCTCAGGCCTGAAGCGGTATCGTTTACGTCATGCCGGATGACGATTCCAAAAAGCAGACAACCGAGCCTACGCCACAGCGTTTCAAGGTAGCCGTGGTTCAGGCTTCTCCGGTTGTATTCAATCGCGAGCGAACCCTGCAAAAAGTCCAGGTCCTCGCGGGCGAAGCGGGGCGCAAGGGCGCCCAACTTGTACTTTTCCCCGAAGCTTTTGTCTCCGGCTACCCAAGGGGGCTCGATTTTGGGGCGGTGGTCGGCTCGCGCACGGAACAGGGCCGCGAAGACTTCCGCCGCTATTGGGACAGCAGCGTGGATGTTCCGGGGCCCGCGGTCGATGAACTTTCCCATGCCGCGCGGGACAATTCCATCTACCTGGTTATCGGTGTCGTCGAGCGTGATGGCGGGACGCTCTATTGCTGCGTACTGTTTTTCGCGCCGGACGGGGCCTTCCTGGGAAAACATCGCAAGATCATGCCCACTGGCTCGGAAAGATTGGTGTGGGGTTTCGGCGATGGCTCCACAATGCCGGTGTTTGACACTCCCCTGGGCAAGCTCGGCGCGGTGATCTGTTGGGAGAACTATCTGCCTCTAATGCGCGCCGCGATGTACGCCAAAGACATCGAGATTTATTGCGCGCCTACTGCGGACATGCGCGACTCCTGGATTGCTTCAATGCGCCACATCGCGGTCGAAGGACGTTGCTTCGTGCTCTCGTGCAATCAATTCAATCGACGCAGCGATTTTCCGCCGGATTATCGTTCCAATTTTGGCGAGGATCCCGACGCCATTGTCTGCCGTGGGGGCAGTTGTATCGTCGATCCTTTCGGAAATTTCCTCGCGGGGCCCAACTCGGAAGGCGAAGCTGTCCTGATTGCTGAGATCGATCGCGCCCAGATTGTCCGGGGAAAATACGACTTGGATGTGGTCGGACATTATGCCCGGCCGGATATCTTTCAGCTTCATGTGGACGCGCGCGCAAAGCAACCCGTAAACATCCACGATGCCGGGCCTAGCGAAAAAGAGGAACCTGCTGTGCCGGCCACGCGTCAAGCAATCGCCCGGTCCGCCGACTAACAGCGTCGCGCCTTCTTCTAATCCGTAAACACCACTCCCACCGCCACGCGTCCCTTCTCTTTCGCGTCCTCAACGCGCACCACGTATCCCCTCAACTGGATGTGTTGTTCCCGATTGGTTCCCGGCGCGTCCATCGTGACTCTCAGCTCTGATTGCAATTGCGGCAGGTGCTTCAGCGTAATCAGCGCGCCCTGGAGGGACAGGTCGCAAACTACTGTCTCTTCCACGAATTCCTTTCCGCCTTCGGTCAGCCCGCAGACTCTCGCCTGGAATTGCACTTCCCGCCGAAGCGCCGTGCGCGTCCGCGGCATGTGGGCTTGTACAGGTTCTCCGGGCGCTCCCAGCGTAATCACCATGCCCTCGCTCGCCGCAAACACTGAATCAAACTCTTCCCTGGCTTGCCGCAGAATCGAATCCACCGTGCGGTCCGTCGAATCCGGGTCGTGATGAAACAGCACCAGTGTTTTCGCGCCCGCTTGCCGTGCCACCTTCACTCCCTCGAGCCAGGAAGAATGTCCCCACCCTTTCCTGAGGCTCCCCAACTGCTCAGGCGTATACTGCGCGTCATTGATGAAGATATCCGCGCCGGCAGCCAATTCCCGCAGGCTTTCGTCCAGCTTTGCGTTTCCCGGCTCATTATCCGTGGCGTAGGCCACCGTCCCCGCGGGCGTCTCGATTCGAAATCCCAGGCAGCCTTGCGGATGATTCAGCCAGTGCGAGGTGACTTTGTTCTCACCAATGGTGAACGATTCCCCTCCATCCACCTCCTGAAATCTCCTTTTCGCGCTCATCACGGACATGTCCACGGGAAAATAAGGGACGGCCATCTGCGCCTCAAACACCTGTTTCAGGCTGTCGCGTCCCAAAAACTTCGAGCGGAAGCTATAAAACTGAAATTCATTCTTTTCCACGTACAGCGGCGCGAAGAACGGAACTCCCTGAATGTGGTCCCAGTGATAGTGGGTGATCAGGATGTGTGTTCCCTGGCCCTTTCCACCACCGGGCGAGGTCCAGCGGTTTCCCAGCATGCGCAGTCCCGTCCCGCAGTCCAATATGAATTGAGTGCCGTCCGGCGCTTCCAGTTCCAGGCACGGTGTGTTGCCGCCGTAGCGCCACGTGGCGGGATCCACGGTCGGTGTAGACCCGCGCACGCCCCAAAAATTCAGTTTTGTAATCGGAGCCGCCATATCCTGAACGCAATTCCCTCGTGAAATGGCTCGCCCCGCACCAACACACGCGCGAGGAGCAGGCTTGCTTCATCGTCGCAGCCGTTGGCAAGACCGTCAATCCATTCCGGCAGCCGCGGTGTCAAAGTGCCTAATAAGCGTGTCGGATTGCTGCGTTAGCCGCCCGGGGCGCGTAGAATGAGGTCATGGTTGGGCATTCCCACGGCCAAGGCCCCGATTGCGGCCAAGATCACAACCACAGCCATGCCGGTCATTCTCATAGTCACGCCGGCCACGTTCATCCCACATTGCAACCTGCCGTCCTTGGCTGGGCTATGGTTTTCACTCTCGGCCTGGTCGTCGCTGAAGTTTTCGGAGGCATTCTCGGCCGCAGCGTCGCGCTCCTCAATGACGCCGTCCATAACCTTTCCGACGTTCCCGCGCTCGGCATCTCCTATCTCGCCATGCGCTGGGCCGAACGCCCCGCCGACAGCGAGAAAACCTACGGCTATCATCGCGCCGGTACACTTGCCGCTTTTACGAACGCCTTCGTCCTCGTCTTGCTTGCCCTTTGGCTGGGATATGAAGCTGTGGAGCGCTTCCGCTCTCCTGTCGAAGTCGTCGAGCAATGGATGATCTGGACCTCCGTCGCCGCGCTGGCGGTGAACGGCGGCATTACTTTGGCGCTGGTCCGCGGGCGGCGTGACCTCAATCTCCGCAGCATCTTGATTCACAATTTTGGCGACGCCCTTTCCAACATTGCCATCATCATCGGCGCGGTCGTCATTGGAATGACCGGCGCGCACTGGATCGACCCTCTTCTCGGCCTGGCCATCGGTCTGCTTGTGCTCTGGTCCAGCATCGGCATCCTGCGCGAATCGTCGCACATTCTTCTCGAAGGCCGCCCCCATGATTTGCAGGTCGAGGAAGTCGCCCGCGCCATCCTGACTGTCGAGGGCGTACAGGAAGTTCACGACGTCCACCTCTGGTCGCTCGGCGGCGGGCATAATGCTCTCAGTCTCCACGCGCGCATCCCGGACATGCATCTCGACGAGTGCGAACGCTTACTCGACGCCATCAAGCAGGTTGCCGCGAAACAATTTCGCATCGAGCACACCACCGTCCAGCTCGAGCGCGCCGGATTGCCTGCCCAATCCGGCTATGTCATGCCCGAACCCGCCAAAAAGTAAGCCGCTCTCCCTTATTCCTTTCTACTGTGTTATAAACGTGCAGCCGTGAATTTCACCGCGAATCCGAAGTTTGCCGGGGACTCTCAGCCGGCAAAGGCCTGCGATCCCCTTGAG
>Ga0137382_10001127_pt1 | contig 11579 bp, 8 predicted proteins | sample SagtaG_15_FD_104816 | JGI IMG/M metagenome (GOLD analysis project Ga0137382, IMG submission 104816) | Vadose zone soil microbial communities from Sagehorn Ranch, Mendocino, California, USA - Sage2_R_20_16 metaG | ecosystem: Environmental > Terrestrial > Soil > Vadose zone | place: USA... | reverse complement strand
TGGATCGTCGGCTCCCGCGCTCTTCATGTCGATGGCCACGATACGGCTGCGGCGGCTGCCGCTGCGGAATGGGCGCGCGCCGCCGGCATTCCCGTCATCGCCGACTTGGACGAACTTTATCCGGGTGTTGAGGAACTCCTGAAGAGCGTCGACTACCTCATCACCAGCAGGGATATCCCCGGCCGGATAACGGAAGAACCGGATCTGCGGAAGTCCCTGCCCGCGCTACGCGCACGTTTTGCATGCCGACTTGCCGCTGCAACTCTGGGCGAAGAGGGCGTTTTGGCCTGGGACGGAACGCGTTTCCACTACGCGGCCGCGTTCTGTGTAGAGACGGTTGACACCACCGGCGCGGGCGATATTTTTCACGCGGGCTTTATCTATGGTCTGCTTCAAGGCTGGCCGCTTCAGCGCCAGCTCGATTTCGGCTGCGCCGCCGCCGCACTCAATTGCACCGCCATCGGAGCCCGCGGCGGCATCCAGTCCGTCGAAGCCATCGAGCACCTCATCGCCACCGGCGCGCGGCACTCCCCGGCCTACGACCTTTCGAAGATAATTTGATTGTTCTCTCAGGAAACTCGTGTTTCAAGTGCAGGCGAGAGCGTGCTTACCCAAGACAAGGAATCGAAGCTCATCAAGCCAGAGAACATTCAGGGATGCTACGAATTGTGGACTCTGATTTGACGACCTAATTTGAAGCTTGGTGAGGACATAGAATTCGTAACTCCTCCCCGACTTATCCAAATCTTGGCTGAACATGGAACTAAGGTGTTTGAGCTTGATGGTTACTTACTCCGGCCTGCAACTGGAGTCTCTCGGAGTATCTATCGCGCATGTTATTGGGTTCCGACGGGGCCGAGTTCTATTAAAGTCACCTGGACGACTGGCTTCAGCGGCCTATTCACGAACCTGAATCTTGAGAATGAAACACTGCGGGGGAAAGCAACAACTTTCTGGGATTTTCCTTCGAAGAAAGCAAACTGCCGACGTTGTCCCGCACAGGGTTGATTGCGGGAAGAATGAATAGTGTTACGCCAGCTGGACTACAGGCGGGAAAACGCAAATCAGCCACGAAACGCGCGCCTTAAGTTGAGCCTCCGCCAACGCGGGTGTTATCCTGCCTTCTATGGCGGATCCCGTCATTTCACCGCCCGAAGTCGCCTTCGCCTCGCCTCTCGAGCATTCCCGGCGTCAGCTCGAAGCCTTGCTCGAAGTCAGCGAAGCCATCGCCCAGCAGCGCGATCTCCCCGCGCTTTTCCACGACCTTGCCGGCCGCCTGCATTCCGTCATTGAATTCGACTTCCTCACGCTCGTCCTGCACGATCCCGTCCGCAACGTGATGCGCCTTCACATTCTCGAATCTCGCGTCCCCACGGAAAAAGTGACCGGCATGGAATCGCCCATCGAAGGCCATCCGTCCGGCTGGGTCTGGCAAACGCAGCAGCCTCTCGTCATCGCCGATGTTGACGAAGAGACGCGTTTCCCGGACTTCATAACGCGGATTCGCGAACACGGCGTGCGTTCCATGGCGATTTTTCCGCTGACTACGGCGCAGCGCCGCATCGGCTCCATGGGCTTCGGCCGCATGGCGCCGCAGGGCCTCACGGACACCGAGCTGCAATTCATGCAGCGCGTCGCCAGCCAGGTCGCCGTGGCCGTTGATAACGCGCTCAATTTTGAGAATTCTCAAGCCTACCAAACGCAGCTTGCCCGCGAGCGCGACCGTCTGCGCGTTCTTCTGGAGATCAACAATGTTCTGGTGGTCAGCCGCGAGGTCAGTGAAGTTTTTCGCGGCATCGTCTCCACGCTCGAACGCGTCATTCACCACGACTACACCAGTCTCGCGCTTCTCGATCCCGATACCGGCCTGCTGAAAATTCATGCGCTCGATTTTCCCGGCCGCCCGGGTCTGCTGGCTCGCGAAGTCACTGTGGCGCGTGATACATCTCCCGCCGGCCACGCTATCTCCACCGGCTTACCTCTCCTCGCGCGCGGCGCGGAACTCGAACGCTATTCGAGCGAAATCATCTCCATGCTGCGCAAAGACGGTATCCAGACGATCTGTTGCGTTCCGCTCATCACCCACGGCCGAACTTTCGGCTCGCTCAATCTGGCCAGCCGCCGCAAAGATGCGTTCACTCCGGAGGACGTCGAGCTGCTTCGCCAGGTCAGCGCGCAAATCGCCATCGCCGTCGAAAACGCACTGGCCTTCAAGGAAATCGACGCCCTGAAAAACAAGCTTGCCGAGGAAAAACTCTACCTCGAGGAAGAAATCCGCAGCGAATTCAATTTCGAGGAAATTATCGGCGACAGCGCCGCGCTCAAACGCGCCCTCGCCCAGGTGGAGCTTGCCGCTCCCGCCGGCACGACCGTCCTCCTCCGGGGAGAAACGGGAACCGGCAAGGAAGTTTTTGCCCGGGCCATCCACAATCTTAGCCCGCGGCGCGAGCGCACGTTCGTCAAAGTCAATTGCGCCGCGATTCCCAGTGGCCTTCTCGAATCGGAGTTATTCGGCCATGAAAAGGGAGCGTTCACCGGCGCCATCAACCAAAAGATCGGCCGCTTCGAATTGGCCGACCGCGGGACGCTCTTTCTCGATGAAGTCGGCGACCTACCACTTGATCTCCAGCCCAAATTGTTACGGGTCTTGCAGGAGCAGGAATTCGAGCGCCTCGGCAGCAACCGCACACAGCGCGTGGATGTTCGTGTGGTCGCCGCCACTCACCAGGATCTTGCCAAACTCGTCAGCGAACGCGCCTTCCGCAGCGACCTCTACTACCGCCTCAACGTTTTCCCCATTCAAATACCCGCGCTTCGCGAACGCCCGGAAGATGTTCCTCTTCTGGTGCGTTACTTCGTCCAGATTTTCAGCCGCCGCCTCAATAAGGATGTCCAATATATTCCGGCTGACGTCATGGACGCCCTCTCGCACTATTCCTGGCCCGGAAACGTCCGCGAACTCGAAAACCTCATCGAGCGCGCCGTGCTGCTGTCTCCCGGCCAGGAGCTTCGTGTTCCCCTCGCGGAATTGAAATCTCCTGCCGTCTCCGGCGCAGCCTCAGGCGCCGATTCCTCTTCCTCCTTTACTTCATTTCCTTCGTTGCCCTCCCCCGGCTCCTCAATCTCCACGCTCGAAGAAGCCGAACGCCAGCACATTCTTCGCGCCATGAAGCAGACACAATGGCGCATCGCCGGCCCCAAGGGCGCCGCCGTTCTCCTCGGCATGAAGCGCACCACGCTCCAGGCCCGCATGCGCAAGCTCGGTATCCGCCGCCCGGTTTGATCAATTTGAAGGGAAGGGTGTCGCGTTTCCAGAGCCAGCCGATGCTCTGGATTTATTTCACTACTCGCGCCCCGGCAATCCTTTATTCGGTCGTTACTCGCCTGGGCATCCCGCTTTGTCTAGTTCCTGCAATCTCTTGATAGCCCCGGCGTTTCGCTTCTCGGACGCCACCATCAACAGCACGCGCGCTTGCGTACAGTTCTGGGGCACGCCGCTTCCCTGGATGTACAGTTCGGCGAGTTCCAACGCCGCCTTGCTATTGCCGGCTTGCACGGAGGCCCATAGTTCCGCTGGGGTTCTGGAGGGCTTAGTTTTGCTCGCAATTTCGCCCGAATGTGGTTGAGTGGCGGCGGGTGGTGCAGATGCAACGGCGGGCCTGGAGGGCTCCATCGTGTGCGAACGAGTCGCCGCCAAGGTGGCCGTTGCCAACTGAGGATTCAACACGTGGCCGGAAGACGACGCCTTCTTCGGATTGCTGCCTGAAAAGACATCCGCGGAACCCGGATAGGTTACCGCCGGAGTTGTAACCGCGGGAGCTGGCGCCGCCTGGTTGATTTCGAACGATGGTTTCGCGGTGCGCGCCTCTCCAGCCACCTTTGCTGAGTCCCCCGCCTGGCGCAGGTAATTCGAAAACTTGACCGCAGCGATGGCGAACATCGAGGAGAGACAAATACCCAGAACTAAGCCGAATATCAGCTGTTTTCGCTTTGCGGCGATGTACTTCTGCACGGGAACCAACACTGACGGCTGTGGTTGTGTCGCCGGTTCTTCAAAAATCGATGGTATGTCGGCACTGGCAGAACTCTCAAGGCCGCTGAAAAGTGTAGAGTCCCGCAGCCGGGCTTTCGAGACGAATGCCGCAACCGCGTCTAATTTGCCTTTCCCGAACTTGTCAGGCCTGCCCTCCGGGCCGGTTCTGCGCGCGGATTCTGCGCCAACGGCTTGCCGCGTCGAGAATTCCGTCATCCACCGGCGGACCTGCGCGCGGGCTTCTTCGGAAAGGCGCAGAAACCTCAGGCCCCCGCACTTTTTTGCCGCGTTGGTCCAGACCACTTCCCCCCACGCCTCGATGCGGTCCCGGAGGTTGAGCGAAAACCAAAAATGTACCGGTCCATTCGGGTTCACCGGGGCGAAAGTCTCAAAGCCCAGGCCTCCTTCGGAAACATCCAGCACGGTTCCACCGTCATCCCGCTCCAATTGAAGGAACACAAGTTCGTTCGGGACGACTCTAAGTTTTTGCCGGCGATTCAGGTCTATGTTCCGCAGATTCATGGTCCTCAGATTCATGGTGTTTGCGAGGCGCTTTCAATTTTCGGAAACGGCCTTCATCGGTGGGAGATGAAGGGATACCGAATCGGCGGGCCCAGGGCGGGTGTGGGGCCGGCCCTCCTGGCCTCACAGGTGCCATTATACTCTTGCCTGCCAGGATTAGAAGAGATTCGAATCGCAAATGGATGCCTGGGGGTGCCACCGCGCCGTAGGTCGGCAGCTCGCGAGCGAGGTGCGGTTGGTGCTGGCCTTGGTTCTTGCTTCGAATTGCCTGCTTGTCCTCTTCGATGCCGCTTGCGTTGGCGGACTCCCCGGTTCCCACTCAGAATTTTTACAATTTTTCTACTCTGCTTTTGCTAAGATTGGACGTCCACTGGCCCTCACGAGGTGACGATGAAGCTCCTCATGAGTCTGTCCCTGCTGATGCTTTCTGTCTTTTTGTTCGCTTCGCCGCTTCCCGAAGCTCCATCCGGTTTTGACAATAAGACGAATGGCATGGTCGACGACGCCACGCACGCCGCCGATCAAGCCAGGTTTGAGGAAACTGAAGCCATCGCCGACGGCCTCGGACCCCTCTACAACGCCCAATCCTGCCGCGAATGCCATCAGAATCCCACTTCAGGCGGCTCCAGCCAGATTTCCGAATTGCGCGTCGGCCATCGTGGAACCGAAGGCAAGTTCGTCAATCCAGACATACCAATTGCTCGCGGAACAGAAATCATCAAGGGCCGCACTCTGGTGAACGACCGCGCCATTTGTCCGAACGGCGCGTTCCCCAGCACGGAAATTCAGGAACGCGTCCCGGATTCCGAAAAAATCCGCACTTTCCGCGTTTCGCTGAATCTTTTGGGCGATGGATTCGTGGAAGCCGTCCCGGATCAGACTTTCGTAGACCTTGCCCGGGAGCAATGTCAGAAAAGCCAGAAGAAGATCTGCGGCCAGGTCCTCTACGTTCCCGTCCTCGAGGCCCCTGGCCAGACCGCCGTTGGCCGTTTCGGCTGGAAGGACCAACATGCCAGCCTATTGTCCTTCTCTGCTGACGCCTATCTCAACGAAATGGGCATCACCAGCCGCCTCCAGCCCGACGAAGTCACCAACCTGTGCAACACCGTCAGCGAGCCTAACGACAAGCCCGGGGCGGACGGCCTCTCCGACATCGATCATTTCGCGCGCTTCGTGCGTGCCACTGAAGCTCCCGCCCGCGACGCACAATTGGCGCAGACCACCAGTGCACGGCACGGCGCAGAATTATTCAACAAAGTCGGCTGCGATATTTGTCACATCCAGACGCTCACGACTTCTGCTGCCGGAACAAAAATCAACGGCGGCGCTTTCACTATCTCGCCCGCTCTTGCTGAAAAGCAGTTTCATCCCTACGGCGACTTCCTTCTCCACAATGTCGGCACCGGCGACGGCATCGTGGTGGCCATGCTGGAGCACTATGGCAAGCGGATGTACCAGACCACCTGGAAAAACTTCTCGATCTCCGAATTCAACAACACCGGCAATAAAGTCCGTACGGCCCCGCTCTGGGGTGTCCGCCTGCACTCGCGCCTCATGCACGATGGCGCTTCCGTAACGCTTCTGGACGCTATCCTCCGCCACGGCGGCGAGGCCCGGCATGTCACCAAGAAATTTGAAAGGCTCAAGCCTAGCGAGAAAGACGCTCTTCTCGAGTTCTTGCGCTCCCTGTAAACGGCCTAGGTTCAACACCCTACGCCGCTCCAAGCCGCCCCACCCTGTCCTGCCAGGCAGGGTAATTGTTTACGCAAAGCCCCCTTCCGAACGGCTTCGCTGCGCCTATTTCTTTGCTAGCCTGTAGATAAGAAACGACATCCCCGGATCACTGTCCTTTTAAGACGTTGTTCCCGGGAGGGCCACTTATCCCACAGGAATGGCCGCCTAGCGGCCTATGGAAATCTATCGCCCAGCCAGGCGATCAAGGGGTGCTAAAGTGAAAATCGCATCGCTCTATCTCGCGCTAACCGGGACGCTCGCCATCATGGCTGCTCCCGCGCTCGGACAGGCGCCGTCCGCCGGCGCCGCCAAAAACGTCTCACGGACGACCAAAGCGGTCAACTATCGCCGCGCCGGTGCCGCCAAAATTGACTTTCAAGGCACGGAATTGATGCAGCAGGCCAACGGCGAAGCCAGAGTCCAGAACAAGGGCAGCCGCACGGAAATCGATGCAAAATTCCTCGGCCTCGACGAGGCCACCAAGTTCGGCCTCGAGTATCTGACTTACGTCCTATGGGCCGTTTCTCCGGGAGGCCGCGCCGTCAATCTCGGCGAAGTCGTCCTCAAGAACGGCGGCGGCGAAGTCAAAGCCATCTCTGACATGCAGACCTTTGGCATGATCGTCACTGCCGAGCCTTATTTCGCCGTCACGCAACCCGGCAACACGGTCGTCCTCGAAAACGTCTTTGGTCCTGCCACGCTCGGCAAAGTCGAAAACATCGACGCTAGCTACGAACTTATCGGCCGCGGCAGCTACTCCTCTTCCAACACCAAAATTGAAAACGCCATCTTCGGCATCGACCGCAAGACTCCGCTCGAGCTTTTTGAAGCGCGCAACTCCGTCCGCATCGCGCATATCGCGCTTGCCGACAGGTACGCCGCTCCCACTCTTGCCAAGGCCGAGCAGCAGCTCAGGAATGCCGAGGACGTTTACGCCCGCAAGAGCGACAAAAAATCCGTCATCGCCGCCGCGCGCGAAGTGGTGCAAACTTCCGAAGAAGCCCGCGTCATGGCCGTAAAACAAAAGGCCGAGGAAGACGCGCAAGCCAGAATCGCCGCCGAAAAGAAAGCCGCGGAAGACCGTGAGGCCAAGGCCCGCGCTGATGCTATAGCTGAAGTGCAGCGCCGCAAGGACGCCGAACTAGCTCGCCAGCAGGCCGAAGCCGCCAAGGCTGAAGCTCTCCGCATGCAGCAAGAAGCCCAGCAAGCCGCTGCCGAAGCGGCTCGCCAGAAAGCGGAAGCCGAAAAAGCCAGTGCCGCTGCTTTAGCGCAACAGCAATCCGCGCAAGCCGCCGCCGACCAGGCCGCCAGGGATCGAGCCGCCGCGCAAGCGCAGCAGCGCGCCGCCGAAGCCGAAACCGAAAAAGCGCGCCAGGCCGCCGCGCAAGCTGAAGCGGAAAAGGCTCAGCTTCGCGCCCAGCTCCTCAATCAGCTCAATTCCATCTTGCAGACCCGCGATTCCGCCCGCGGCCTCATCGTCAACATGTCGGACGTGCTCTTCGACACCGGCAGCTACACGCTCAAGCCCGGCGCCCGCGAAAAACTCGCCAAAATTTCCGGCATCGTTCTCGCGCATCCCGGCCTCTCGCTCCAGATCGAAGGCCACACCGACAGCGTCGGCGGCGACGAATTCAACCAACAGCTATCTGAACGCCGCGCCGATTCCGTGCGAGACTTTCTCGCCGAGCAGGGCGTAGCTCGGTCATCCATTACCGCGCACGGCTTCGGCAAAGCGCAGCCCGTCGCCTCCAACGACACCGCCGATGGCCGCCAGCGCAATCGCCGCGTCGAGCTCGTCGTCAACGGCGACGCTATCGGCAACGCCACGGCTTCCGCCGGGCCAGTCGCCCAGCGCTAACCAACCGCCACATCCAAGTTTTTCCTTGTAGGGGCATGATACATCGTGCCCCTCTTTTTTGCGTTTCCCGCTCTCATTGGTACTAAATTGTCCCTCCACTCCCCTCCTTCTGGCCCTGGGCTTGCCACCACAGGTTGTGCGCAGCAGCGGACGCATTCCCAAGGAAATCCCCATCCTCCTCATCGGGAGCGACTTGAACGGCAAAGTCTTTTCGGAGCCCACCACCACCGTCCTTCCCAGCCTTCAAGGCGCCGGCCTCCTCTCCCGCCACAAGCTCTCTCCAGAGCAAAGAACTTGTCCTGCGCTGGCCCGAGCGCAACAAGGAAGCCGAAATCCGCGTCGTCGGCCAGGGTCGGCTCGCAGAACGACAAGCACACCTACGGGCGTCGCCTTCTTCGATACCAACCTCAATTTCTGGGAAATCGACTTTCCTCCGGTCAGCGCCAATGGAAAGGGAGCTGGGCCTTCTCTCTCTCGTCTGCGGCCATTGCAAGACTCTCGAAAAAGTGGACGACTCCAACGCCGAAGCCGATGTCTGCGCCACCAACGACGGCGTCCTTCGTTTTTGCAAACGCTGCGGCTCCAGCACTCTTTGGAAGCCCGCCAACGCTGCCGTAACGCAGCAACCCGCCACCCCCTCCAAAGCTCAGTTGCCGCTCTTCTCAGTCCCCGCCGCTCCGCCGACTGCGCCAGCCCCGGCGCCTTGTTCCAATTACGATCCCGCCCCGCCTTCTTCCCCACCCGCACCGCGCGCTCCCGAGCCTTCGCCGAAGAACGCCCCGAGCAGCACCTCTTCCGCTGCGGCGTCCAATACCTCAAGCCACCAAGCCCCGCGACTATTTCTAGAAAAGAAAATACGTGGAATTCTGGCGCTCCAATAAAAGGGCGGGCGCCCCTCGGCCCACCTTGGCACGAGTCACGCCCGCCTTCTTCTGTGTGACCTTTTCTGCGTGTGAATGGGCCCGAAAAAACTTTAGCCCTTCACGTTAATCGTCACTGGTTGAGCCAACTCAAACTTGAGCGGCGTTTCCGCCCTCAGTTTGATGTCTTTCTTTCCGGTCACCAGCGCAACCGTCGCTCCGGCGCCCGCTCCCACGGGTCCGCCGATCAGCGCGCCGGTACCGCCGCCGGCCAGGGCGCCAATCACAGCTCCCCCAGCGGCACCGCCGCCGATCCACTCCCAGTTGCGCTTCTTGTGGTCACGTCCAATCCTCGGGTGCGGCAGGGTTCGGACGTCGTAGTTCTGCCCGTTCACGTCCACGGTTTGCAGGGCAAGCTGCAGCCGCGCCCGTCCCATCAGCCTTCCGGATTGCCGTGCGTCCACCACCAACCCCTCAGCGTGAGCGCCCTGAGGGATCACCGTCTTGCCGTCTATCACCACCGGCTCGGAGACCGTCGCGTCAAAGCGGTCTCCCGGTCTGCTCTGGTTCGTTGCCAGAGCTTGATCCAGAGTCACGTGAATCGCCGTGTGCTCTGGCAGCATCACGGGGTCGGACCTGTCTCGCAATGTGGCGGCAGACAGCGTCAACGCTGCCGCCAGCACGGCAGCGACTCCGATCGTGAGGTAGTGCCGTTTGGTCAAATGCATGTAGCACCTCCGCCCTAATATGAGGCATCACCGCCGCCTTATACGGCCCTCCTAAGCGCCTCAAAATAAAATGGATAGGGTTTTTCCTGCCCGCATCTGGTGGCAAAACCTTCAGTCCCGGTGCAATTTTGGAGTACTGCAAGTACCAGCGCGCCGCCCACGGCCCAGCTCTTCTCTCAAGCCCATCTATGAATAGCAATTGAGCTAAAGGACGAGTAAAATCCGCCGGGCAATCCGTTTTTGCCATTTCTAGTCTCTGATTCAAAGCTTCGGGCCAAACAGAAAATGCTACAAGCTGCCGCCCAGCCAATCGCCCCCAATGGATTTGAAGCTCAGGACGCGCGACTTCGCCCTGCGTGTGATTCGCCTCTATGCTTCGTTGCCAAAATCCGCGGAGGCCCAAGTCATCGGAAAACATCAGCGGGATCGAGCGCGGCAAACGAAACCTCGGGATTGAAAACGTCGTGAAGTTAGCTCCTACGCTCAAAGTTGACGTAGGTAATCTGTTCAAGGGTGTCCATTAAAACTCCCTGACTGCCGATCATTCCGTATTCTGGCTAATGTAGAAGCAGCCGAATTACGATAACTAATGCAGCCGATAGCCAGAAGAACGAATTGTTCAAGAGATCTTGCAAAAACTTTCTCATGCCAGCCTCTTCTTCCGACGGGCAGCGTGGTTCACGATGTCTTCCTCAGTCAAGCGGCCTGCCAGATGCTCAGTCGAGGTCCCTGCCGTCACCGTAATCGTAAAGTCAGAGCACTGGCATGGTTGATCCGTTGCGGGGTGTTGGAACATGCAAGGCAGTCGTCCGCTCAAACTCCGTGAGTGCTCCTTACGGGCATGGCCGCAATCACACAATCTCTTATCGGGATCGAAGTGGGTAGGCATGGCGTTCTTATCCTTCTCTGCATTTTCCAAGCTTCTCGCTTCCACCAGGAGCCGCAACTGGTTCCTGAAATTTGTCAAGCGGCGAAGCGCAAAACCGCGCGAACGTTGTCCACGAATTCCGCAGCCGCTCTTACATCCTCTGCACATTCCTCGCATTCGAAATAATGCTCTTCAAATTCACTGCGCAGGGACGGCGGGAGTTCGCCTAGCGCGTACTTTTCTACAGCGTGTAGTCGGAGAGCTTCGTTATGGTCCATCATCGCCTCGCTGAAATTCTTGGCCCTCCCAGCCCGACCAAATGCTATGCCCCGGAATGCTCGCCCCATTTAACCGTGCGATCTGAGAATTCAACGCCCAAGCAAAAGCGATCCCCCGCCTTTGGCACGCAATAAATCACCTTTCCTACGTGCGGAAATTCCCCCGTCAAAAACGTAACAACCGACTCTTCACCAGACCGCCAAGACCGCTGGCTGATTACGCGCGCACCGTGGGAACTGACATTTTCCGTAAGTGTTCGCTCCCGAGCGCGCGGTTCATCTAGGCTTGCGAGATAGACATGAACTGAGGTAGGAAGGCGCTTCTCAATCCTGCCATCGAACTGCCTATTATTGGGTCTTCTGCGATGTGCACCGTTCATCGCTGGTTCCCTCGCGGGGAAGAGGGGTCGCCACAGCGCGGCCTTTAAGCTATCAAATAGCTTCTCACGGCACGTTAAGCTGTCAATCGGCAAAGACCTGTAATCGATGCACAGGTAATTCCCTGCAGCTCGATTAAGGCGGACGTGCGGTCCCAAAAGTTTGGCTGTCGATGGGCAAAAGGCACATTCAGACCTTAGGCTTCACCGCTCGCGAGAAATGTACCAGTTCTGCTCGCGAGATTTGACCCACCTCATGGCGTACAATGGACGGCGATTTCCACACGCTCTACAACTCAAACAGAAAAAGTTTGATATCCT
>Ga0137382_10001118_pt1 | contig 11608 bp, 9 predicted proteins | sample SagtaG_15_FD_104816 | JGI IMG/M metagenome (GOLD analysis project Ga0137382, IMG submission 104816) | Vadose zone soil microbial communities from Sagehorn Ranch, Mendocino, California, USA - Sage2_R_20_16 metaG | ecosystem: Environmental > Terrestrial > Soil > Vadose zone | place: USA... | reverse complement strand
GAGGACTGGACCTCCGCGGCCATCCGCAACGACACCCTCGTCGCCGCCGCCCTGGTGGTGACGCTCACCGACTCGAGCCTCGCCGGACAGGTATGGAGCGACAATCGCTACTATGTGGATCCGCTCGCTGCCGCCTGGGGGTACCTGACGACGGCGTACACGTTCAGCGAGTGGCGCACCATGACGGGGCTGTCCGCGACCGACATGGTGATCCCGGGCACGCCGCTCACGACGAAAGTGGTGGTGGTGCCGAACGTGTACGAACCCGGTCGCGGCACCGTCGTCGTGTACAACTGGGGTGGGCAGGCGGCGGTGACGGTCGATCTCTCGGCGGTGTTAGCGGTGGGCGACCACTACGCCGTGCGCAGTGTCCAGGCGCTGGACGGCTCCATCCTGAGCGGCGCGTACGCCGGCGGCGCGATCAGCTTGCCGATGACCGCGGTGCCGCCCCCGACGCCCATCGGCATGTCGAGCTCCCCGGCTCCTGTGACCGGGCCCGCGTTCGATGTGTTCGTGGTGACGCGGGTGCCCTAGCGTCGCCTCAGGCCCCTGCCGCCTGGCGCGCGGGTGCCCAATCGTCGCGGCGGCGTCGCGGCTGCGCGAATGTCTGCTTCAGCGCCTCGACGTTGTGGAAGCTGGGGTTCTTGTAATCGCGGAACCCGGCGTGTGTCGCGATGGCCGCCACCACTTCCCGGATGCCCGCTGCGACGGTGTACTCCGGCTCGAACCCGAGCACGCGACGGATCTTCTCGAAGCCGACGCGATAGTCGCGTTGATCGGGAGTGTCCCTGTGGTGCACGACTTCGACGTGCCTCACGATCGAGGCGACCATGTCGCCGAGCGCCTCAATCCGATGGTTGAGCTCGTCACCGCCCACGTTGAAGATCTCTCCGGCCACGAGCTCGGCCGGCGCCTCGAGCGCGGCGATGAACGCGCGTGCGGCGTCGCGACAGTGGACGTTCGGGCGCCACTGATTGCCGCCAAAGATGGCGATCTTGTGATCCACGACGGCGCGCACGCTCAGCGCGTTCACGACCAGGTCGAACCGCATGCGCGGCGACACACCGAACACCGTGGAGAGGCGGAGCACCACCGGCTCGACCGCACCGGCGCGGTCGAACAGCACGTTCTCGCTCAGCACTCGGGTCCGCGCATAGAGCGACACCGGGTTGAGGCGGGATTGCTCGGTGAGCACGCCGGAGCTGCTCGCCCCATAGACACTGCAGCTCGAAGCGAAGACGAGGCGCCGCACGCGGTAGAAGTTGCAGGCCTCGACGAGCACCTTGGTGGCGGTGTAGTTGAGGTTGATCGTTTCCTCGGGATCGAGGCTACAGGCGGGGTCGCCCACGATGGCGGCGAGCGCGAGCACGCCGTTCACGCCGCGCAGCGCGCGGCTCACGTCCCGGCTGCTGCAGATGTCTCCGGCGATGACCTCGAGCCGGGGATGGATCAGCTCCTCGATACCGGCCCGACCGTAGTCGAAGCGGTCCAGGATGCGGACATGGTAGCCGCGCTCCAACAACAGACGGGTGAGATGCGATCCGATGAAGCCGGCGCCGCCCGTCACGAGCACGCGGCGTTTGTCCGCCGCGCCGTCGTGCCTCGGGGGCCCGTGCGATCCGTCGAGCAGCTCGTGGAGCGTCACGTTGCCGGGGCGCGGCATGTCGCCGCCGAGCACGAAGCGCTTGATGCCGCCGAGCGCTCGCACATGCAGGCCCGCGTCCTCGAGCCCCCGGACGTAGCCGCGTACCACGTCCCGGTTCGCCGAGGGCATCGCCACGATCACTTCGCGTACCTGGTGGCGCTCGGCGAGCGAGAGCGCGTCGTCCAGGCTGCCGAGCACCGGAACGCCGTTCAACTCGGCGCCCACCTTCGCGGCGTCGTCGTCGAGGTACCCCACCAGCTCCACCCCGGGAGCTTCGCCCTCGGCGATCTCGCGTCCGATCGAGAGACCATGCTGGCCCGCGCCGGCGATGAGGACCCGGCGCGGGAGCGACCGCCGGACGCCGGGTCGCACTTGGCGCCGCTTGCCGTCGGCGACCGACCAACGCCGCAACGTGCGCGCGGCGACGCAGAGGAAGAGCGTCAGAAGCGCGGTCAGCAGGATGGTGGCCGTCGAGAGACTCATCGCCCCGAGCGTCCGCAGCCCCAGCAAGGCGGCCAGCACGATCGCGCTCGAGAGACTGAGCATGGCCACCTCGGGGAGACTGGTGTAGCGCCAGATCGTGCGATAGCTCCCGCCCACCGTCTCGCTGGCCACGACCACGAGCCCCACGAGCAACGCGAGCGTGACGCTCGCCTCCATGCCCCAGGTGCCCGTTCTCTCGCCGACCGCCGCCGCGATCACGGCAGCCGCAGCCCCGCAGGAAAAGTCAACGCCCGCTTTGATGACGCGCCGTGCGGACGAGCTGGAGAGCAGCGGATCGAGCAGGCGCACGAGTGACGCCAGAGCCCGTACCGGCAGGGTGAATCTGTGCGCGAGTTGGTCCAGCTCGATCCGGATCGAGGTCATCGCAGCCTGAGGCGAGGGTTGTGGGAGCCGACGGACTGCGGCTCAGGGGGGTGCTATATCACGTCCCGTGCCGAGCGCGGCGGCCGGGGCGTTGGGGCGTAACCGAAAGCCCCGCAGCCGGTTGTCGGGATCACCGGCGGCCGGCGCCGTGGCCCCGGCCGCCATTTGCCACACACCGGCTACACTTTAGCCTCAAACGTGCGTCAGGCAGCGCCTGCGCGACCAAACTCATGGCAGGCACCGCACGATGCTCGGTCCCAGCGCGTCGGCGAGCCGGGCCGGCATCCGCTTCCAGAGGCGGGGACCCCACGCCAGCGCCCCATCCCGGGGCGACGGCGTCGTCGTGCCCGCGCGGGGCGCGGAGTCGTACCACCACAGCGGCTCGTCACGACCGCCCCAGCGGCGCTTGAACTCGTGCGGTCCCGAGCCCGGGGTCGAGCGCCCGAAATTGAACGTGCGCAGTCCCGCGAGCGCCGCGCGCTCGAGGAACGACCAATAGAGCAGGGCATTCGGCCGCAGCTCCGGAGCGCTCGTGAGGGCCGACGCCCAGGTCACTTCCACTTCGTCGCCCCACTGCAGCGCGCAGCCGGCCGCCACCGGGCGGCCGTCGTGATAGGCGCACCCGAACCACACAGACTCCGGAAACACCTGCGCGATCGTCGCGAACAAGCGGCGGCTGTGCGTCGGCGTTCCCAGCTCATGCATATGGCGGGCGAACACGGTGAAGAAGCCGTCGATCTGGTCCGGCCCGAACCGAACCGTCACGCCGGCCCGTGCGGTGCGCCGCACGTAGCTCTTCAGCCGGGGACTGAGCGCCTCCCATGAGGTGTTGGGCGATCCGGGCGTAAGGTCGAGCAACACCGTCACCTTACGGTGCGACACCGGGAGCCCGATCGGCAGCGGCGTGCGGCTCCTGAGCTCGAGCAGCTTGACGCGGTCCCGCGTGGCGCGCGCGGTGGCGTGGGCAACCAGGGCCTGCACACCAGCGTCGGTGCCGAGGGGCCCGCCGTAGTTGAGGAACGGCATGGACACGAGGTAGTGCCCGAACAGCAGGCTGTTCACCTGCACGAGCGGCAGCACGGCCACGAGGCGACGCTCCGAATCGCGCGCCGCCCACAAGGAGCACTCGTGCCCGAGAGCTCGCGTCATCACGGTCTTCCAGCCGGACAGATGACAATGCGTCCAGTGGGGCTGCGCGCGGACGAAGCCGTCCCACTCCTCGGTCGAACCGGCGAACTCCTCGACGTACTGGCTCACGATTTGGCTCCTGCCCGGGTGCTCTTCCTGACGTACAGGCGGTACAGCGCCGGTAGCGTCTGCCGCGCGATTTCCTTCAGCTGGCGCTCCAGGCGCGCGCGGCCCCAGCCGCGGAAGCGCGCGAGCTGCTCCGTTCTCGCCGGCGGCGTCCAGACCTTCGGACCGAAGCGGCCCAGCATCCAACAGTCGTCCACCTGGAACGGACGCGTCCATGGCTCGGACGTGAACAGGTAGCGCAGCCCGGACTCGGCCGCCGATTGCAGCACGGCAGGCGAGATGTCCCCCCCCGGAACCGAGCCCACCACGCAGGGCTCGCCAAGCAGGTCGGCGAGGATGGCGCGGCTGGTGCGCCACTCTTCGGCCATCTGCGACGTCGTGCATTCGCGGAAGATGTCCGGATGCGTGTGGGAATGGCTGCCGATCAGGTGACCCGCGGCGCGGATGCGGCGAATCTCCGGCCCGTCGAGGAACGTGCGCGACCCGATGAGGCTCGTGACGATGAAGAAGTGGCCTTTCCAGCCGCGCCGCGACAGCTCGTCGCTGATATACAGGGCGCTCTTTCCACCATCGTCGAAGGTGAGGAGCAGATGGCGGCCGGGGCGCTCGAGATCGAGCTCGGGCACCAGCCCGGGGACGAGCCCCACGGCGTCGAAGGACGCGAGGTGGCGCGCGAAGGCGTGGCGGGTGTGCTTGTAGGGCAGCGCCGACGGACGCTGGAACCCGGAGGCGGCGGGATCGTCGGTCACCTCGTGGAATCCGAAGCTCGCCAGCTCGGGGCCGGTGGGTGAGGGGGGGGGGGAGCGCACGCGCGTTCCTCTCTCTAGCGCGACAAGGAGAAGCCGGTCCGCTGCAACCGACGCCAACCGAGGACGTGATCGCCGACACCCCGCAGAAACCCGACGCCGTAGCTGCCGTGCAGCACTGCGAAGACGGCGGCGAGACCCAGGCCGCAACGTGCCCCGTGCCGCAGGGCCGCGCGGGCCGAGAAGGCAAGGACCGCCACGACATACGCCCCGAGCACACCCGCGAACGCCGCACGGGCGAGCGGCAGCACGATGCCCAGCAAGCCCGTCACCACCAGCGTGAGCAGGAACAGCGACGGCACCAGCTGTCGCACCGTCATGATCCTGCCGAGCTTCTTGCCGACGAGGGGCTTGAAATAGCCGTACTGGTAGAACATCCGCCCCAGCTGCCGCAGCGAGCGGCGCGCGTAGTAGGCGCACACCACGTCGGGAAGGAGGAGGATGCGGCCCCCGTGCTTGTAGAGCCGGAGATCGAACTCGTCGTCCTGGTTCCGCACCAGGTCTTCGTCGAACAGTCCGATCCGGTCGAAGACTTCGCGCCGGTAGCATCCGAACGAGACCGCGTCCGCCCAGCGACGCTCCCGCGCGCCGATTCGGAAGTAGGCGTTGCCCACTCCGAACGGGTGCGAGAGTCCGAGCGCAATGGCGCGCGCGATCGGAGTCCCGTCGGCCGGGAGCGTTTCGATCACGCCCCCCACACAGTCCGCGCCGCTCTCGTCCAGGGCGGCCACGAGTCGCGACACATAGTCGTGCGGGTACACGACATGCGCGTCCATACGCATCACGACGTCGCCGCGTGCGGCTCGCACGCCCAGGTTCAGGGCCACCGGCGTGATCTGCTTCGGATTGTCGAGCACCCGCAGCATCGGATACCGGGCCGCGTACCCGGAGACGATCCCCCGGGTGCGATCGTCACTCCGGCCGTCCACCACCAGGAGCTCGAGCCGGTTCGGAGGGTAGTCGCCGTCCAGGACCGATTGGAGGCAGCGGGCCATGTGCCGCTCCTCGTTACGACACGGCACGATGATCGAGACGAACGGGTGCACGGTTGCCGTCATGTCAGGTCATCCATGCCAGGAGCTCGCGCAGCCCCTCCACCCACTCGCCCACCGCCGGCCACGGGTCGCCCCGATCCCACGTCTCGCTCCGGGTGCCGGCCGGCTGCCGCCCCACCAGCTCCCTCACGCCCTGGCTACGACGGGGATAAGACGCGGGGAAGCCGGCCGGGCGGCCGCGGAGGATATGGAGGAAGCGCTTCACGTCCCCCCACAGCCACCGCACGATCACCCCTTCGCGATAGCCCTGCGGCGCGGTCACGGTCTCCCCCCCCCCCTCGAGCATCCGCACCCAGAGCAACGGGAAGTCGACACCCGCGGCGATCGCGAGCGCGAGCGAACCCCAAAACCGCCCGTTCACCTCGATCAGCCAGGGGCACCGCCCACCATCGTCCCGGAACTCGACCATCGCGGGGCCGTGCCACTGCAGGGCCGCGAGCAGCCGTTCGGCGGGTCCTCGCAGCCGGGGATCGGTCCGAGTCGAGCGGCGCAGGCTGCTTCCCGATCCCGAGGGCTGGACGTCGCGCAGCCGCTCGTGGGCGAACCACGTCACCACGCGACCGTGGTCGCACAGCGCGAACACACCCTTGCCCTGCCCTGGGACCCATGCCTGGATCAAGGGCCACTCGTCACCCTGCCGCCGGGGCGTCACGGCGGCATCGAGCTCGGCGTGCGACGCGACGTAGGCCGGTCCCGGGTCTCTCAGGAATCCCGCCGCCGTGAGCACACTGCTGCGGCGCGCCTTCACCACGCAGGGGAATCCCACGCGGTCCGCGGCGGCGTGGCAGTCGGCGAGCGAGTCGGGAAACTCCGTGGGAGGGACCGCGACGCCACACGTCGCCGCGCGCGCGATCACGCGGCTCTTGTCGAAGGCCTGCAGCAAAGTCTCGCTGGGCGCGCAGCCGACTGTCATACCGGCCTGTCGCCCCGCCGGCCGGGCCGCGTCGCACAGCACGCACGACCGCTCGGTGAGCGGCAGGACGAGGCTCACGCCCGCCCGCGCGGCCCACGCGCGGAGGTCGGCGAATGCCGGCACGGTTTCTCCCGCCAGCCGGAACGCCGCGGTGCAGTAACGCGACCAGGCAGCGAGTGGCCAGCGGCGATCACTCGCCACGTACACCTCGTGTCCGGCGCGGCCGAGGGAGCGCACGCACGCCAGGGCCTGGTTCGTCTGGCCGTCGACCACGAGCACCTTCGACCGTGCCGCGGTTGCGGGGCCGGGAACGCTGGGCTGAGCCGCGGAGGCGCCCGCGCGCGGCGGCGTAGCGAGGGTGGTCAGCGGGCGCATGGTTCGTGCGCGCTCCCGGCGCGCTCGGCGGGCGAGAGGTTGCACACCACCGCGCGGAACTTGCCGGCGGCGGTGCGGGGGACCTCGGTCACCGGCTCCAGCACCACGGCGACGGGTCCCATGCGCGCCTGCAGGCGCTCCACCAGGGTGCGCGCGGCCGCCGGCGTGAAGCCCGGCGCGGGCACATAGCGTATGCGGACCCGCTCGAGCGCGTCCTGCACGATCTGCGCTTCGCGAACCGGCAGGTCCGCCTTGAACACCGGGTCGAGGCGGCCGATGCGGCGTCCATCGGGCGTGAACAGTACGTCGTCCACGCGGCCCTCGAGCGCGGCGAGCGCAGGGAGCGTGCGGCCGCAGGAGCACGGCGTCGGGGATGCGAGCAAGGCACCGCGGTCGCCGATGCGATAGCGGATGAGGGGCATGTCCGCGTTGAGAAGGCCGGTCGCGACCAGCTCGCCGTCCTCCACGGTCTCCAGCAAGCCCACTTCCGGCCAGAGATGCAGTCGGCCCGCCGGGCACTCACTGGCGGCGGCGACGCCTTCCGCCATGCCGTAGGTCTCGCGGACGGCACACTGGAACGCCGCCGCGATCGCCCGTCGCTGATAGTCCTCCACCGGTTCCGCATTGGGGATCGCGACGGCCACCGAGAGGTCGCGGCGTCCGAGCTGCAGCGCTTCCTGGGCGAGCGCGTACAGCGAGGACGTGTACCCCTCGAGATACGTCACGCGGTAGCGGGCGAGCGCGTCGAGGTACGCCGGCAGGAACGCCGGCGTGAGGTGGTAGGATGACATGTAGAGCTGCCGCAGCCCGGCGTTCCAGACCCAGAACGGCGGGCGCCGCTGCGAGATCGGCGTGACGAGTTGTCCACCTAACAGCGCACAACGGTCGCGGTGCGAGACGCCATACCAGCGGCGCCGGCGCGCCGCGGCGAGGGCGTACAGCGCGCGCTCGGTCTCCCGGCTCCGCCAGATGGTGATGGAGGTGCCGGTGGTGCCACTCGTGTGGACGCGCCACATGCGCCGCGGCTGGCAGTCGTCGGCCAGGAAGGCCGCCGGGTGCGCGCGCACGTCTTCCTTTTCGAGCAGCGGCCAGTTGGCGAGATCCTCCCACGACGCCCGGTCTCCCCGGCGGCGGCGGGCTTGCCACTGGTCGCGGTAGTAGGGCACGCGCGTGGCGGCACGGTGCAGGACGTAGGCGAGGCGCTGCTCCCGCCACCGATCCCACTGCGTGGCGGTCCAGCCGTCGCGTTCCAGGGCCTCGGCGATGAGGCGGTCGGTGTCGCGCCCGTAGCGCCACCAGCGCAGATAGTAGCCGCGCAGGGAGGCGGCGGCGGAGCGTGCCGCTGACGGCAGGCGGTGATACAGCCAGAGGGTCGCGTCGCTCATGAGGAGCTGCCGTGCGACAGGTGGCCGAGCGTGGACGTCACGCCGAGCAGCGGCACCAGGGAAAGGCGAGCGGCGCCGGCCCAGTCCCGGCGAGCGAGCTTTGCCTCGAGCGCGCCGACGGAGAGCCGGAGGTTGACCCGCAGCGCGGGAAAGCGATAACGACCGTGCCGGAACTTGATGTCGCCCCAGCCGCGCAACGGCAGGTATCGCCGCACGACATCCGGCAACAGCGCTCCCGAGAACAGCCGCTGGTGTAGCTGCTCGATGTAGCTCAAGAAGCAGCCCAGGCCGTGCGTCACGCCGATACTCTGTGCGGTGCGGACCACGTAATCCCAATCCAGGGCGCGGCGGCGCAGCGTGCCGATCGTCCAGGCCACATCGGCCAGCCGGAGCGACAGCCGTCCGAACACGCGCTGGACCCCTTGCAGGAGCAACTGGTCTTCGGTGGCCGGGACGAGCACCGTCGCGTCCTCGATCACCTGCGACGTGCGGTTCGCGATCAGCTGGGTCGCATAACCCGCGTGCTCGCCCACCAAGCCCACCCTTCCGTACTGGATGTCGAGGGGTCCCGGGCACCCCGGCAGGACGTAGCGGACGGTGGCGGCGATCCAATTGGCGAATCCGCCGGCGCAGGGCGCGGCGTAGAGGACGCTCAGCACGGGCGCCAGCTCATCCGGACGGGCCAGGACCAGCAGGTCCGCGTCCCGCCCCATGTCCGGGTAGTGCTGGAACGCCTTTGGGAACAGATGCGCGATCTGGTGCTCGGAGCACACGCGGCTGACGGTCTGAATCGCGGCGAACAACAACGCGGCGCGGCGGCGCTCGGCGGCCACGCTCAACACGAACGGTGCCGGACATGGGATCCCCAGGCCCTCGAGCGCCCCAGCCACGCGGAGCAACACGGCGTTATCGCGCGCCACCCGGAAGACGGAGTCCCACACATAGCGGGGCCCGGCCGGCGGGTCCGCGGCGCCGCCGAGCAGCAGCTGCAGCAGCAGGTCGGGGATCGCCGTGGGCACGGCGGCGACCTCAGATGACGGGCGCATGGGAATCCTGTCCCGGCCGCAGCCAGCGGCTGCCGAGCACCCAGCGGGCCAGCATACGAAGGTGCTGGCCGCGGACCTTGCTGAACATGCGCCAAACGCTACGCCAGTCGCCGTGCGCGATGTAGAACCGCAGCATCCGCAGCACGTGTTTGGTGTTGCGCTCGGCCCGTTGGCGCCAGAACGCCGGGGAGTAGTTCCCGAGCAGGTCACGGCTCAAGCGCAGCAGTCGCTCCTCGATCGCGCGGCCCCGCGCCCCCGTGGCCCACCGCACACGGCACCGCTCGTCCGTGTACGTCGGGACGGCAGCCGCGCGGACGACGCCCGACCGGTCGAGATCGAACACGAACACCGCGCCCTCGTTCTGCTCCTGGACCATCACCAGATTGGTGATCAGCCCCTCCTTCCAGTCGAACAGGAAGTTGCCGAGGCTGTAGCACAGGATCCGGCCGTCCGCGGTCGTCTCGACGCCCTGGAGCACGTGAGGGTGATGCATGAGCACGACGTCGGCGCCGGCCGCCGCCAGGCGTCGCGCCATCGCCTGGTGGTCGGGGTGGGGGTAGTCCAGGTACATGAAGCCGATGTGGACGGAAACGATCAGCACATCCACCGAGGCGCGGGCCGCGCGAATCCCCGCCAGCAGCTCCGGCTCGTTGAACTCCCAGAAGTTGGGACCGGTGGCTTGGGCCAGTAGCGTACGACCGCAGCCCAGCCAGCCCACGCGCAGGCCGCGCGCATCGGTGCGCACCGGACGCCGGCTCGCGGCGACGTCCGGCCCGGCGCCGAGCGCCAGGAGTTGGGCGGACTCGACAGCGGACAGCGTCGAGCCCAGTCCCGCTGGCCCGAAGTCGTAGACGTGGTTGTTGGCCAAATGCACGATCGTCAGACCGGCCTGTCGTAACGCGCCGGCCGCCGCCGGGCCCGCTGCGAACAACACGTCCGCGGCGGGTCGCTCGAGCAGCGTCCCTTCGAGGTTCGCAAAACTGACCTCGGCCGACTGCAGCAAGGGTGCGACGTCGCCGAGCAGCACCCCGTAGCCCTCCTGCGATGCGGTGCGTCCGACTTGCCCGGACAGCCCCGTATCGCCGATCGCGCACACGCGGATCGTGGCGCCGGCCGGCTCCCGGTCGTGGAACACGATCGCGCTCAAGTCGGCGGGAAGCCCTGGCAGGAGCGTCGGGGCCGGAACGACCCGGTACCGCGATTCGGTAGCGAGGGACCGGGCCTTCATGGCCTGAGCCGCTCCAGCGCCAGCCGCTCGAGCGTGCTGGCCGTCTGGTCGAAATCGGAGTTTTGGAGCGCTACCGCTGCCGGGACGCGCCTGAACACCTCGTGGTAGGCGGCGGCGCGGCGCTGCAGGTACGGCACCGAGTACTCCCCTTTGCGAGCGAACGATTCCTCAGGGGTGATGACCAGGAACACAGCGAGGTCGGGGGTGGGCGTCAGTCGCTGCAGCAGGTGCACCCACACCGACGGGCGGTCGTCGGTCACGTCCACGAGCGTGTCGTAGAAGTACCGATCCATGACCAGCACCTCGTGGCGGACCTTCTCCACGTACGCGCGGTAGGCGAGAAAAACGAGGAGGTCGATCGGGTAGATGGCCCGCCGCAGCGGCTTGTTCCACAGGATCGCGTTGCGGACGCGCCGATACGCGGCCCGCAGGCGGCCTGGCGCTGCGGGCCGCGGCGGCGGGACCGCCGGATGGCCGCCGTTGGCCTCGGGTGGCGCGCCCAGGAGTCGATCGCGCAGCAGGCGCAAGTACGCGTACACGCCGAGGTGATCGTTGATATGGAACACGGCGACGCGACGGTTGCGCCGCTCGAGCGCACCCTTGAGGCGTTCGATCAATGTGGACTTGCCGGCCCCATCGAGGCCCGAGAACGTGATCAGCATTGCAGGGCCGCCTCCGCGCTGGCTCGCGTCCGACGGGTGGCGCGCAGATGGTCGGCGAGCCGGGCGCCGTTGCGCCAGGCGTCGAACAGCTCTTCGGTGCGCCGCCGCCCGCGCGCGGCCAGGGTCAGGCGCCGGTCCGGGTCGGCCAGCATACCGGCGATGGCCTCGCCAAGAGCCCCGACGTCGGCGGGCGGAACGAGGACTCCGCACCGGCCATCGTCCAGCGCTTCTGGAATTCCGGCGACGCGCGAAGCGATCGCCACGACACTCTTGACCATCGTGGAGAGGCCTTGCTCGGCATCGATGAACCTCGAGACGGGCTTGTAGAGGCCATAGCTACCGGCGAGCAGGATGATGAAGCAAAGCACATAG
>Ga0137382_10001117_pt1 | contig 11609 bp, 11 predicted proteins | sample SagtaG_15_FD_104816 | JGI IMG/M metagenome (GOLD analysis project Ga0137382, IMG submission 104816) | Vadose zone soil microbial communities from Sagehorn Ranch, Mendocino, California, USA - Sage2_R_20_16 metaG | ecosystem: Environmental > Terrestrial > Soil > Vadose zone | place: USA... | reverse complement strand
GCCATTTCACCTTCCCACTCGATGGTCGCATTCCAGTCCACTCGCTCGACAGTCTGTACCAATTCTCGATCCAGCGCTCGTAGATAGGCTCTTAGAGCATTTTTAGAACAACCACCTCGATAGCGTTTGTTTCCGTAGTCGAATCTGATTTTCTTAGTATTCAAAGCCTCTTGGTAACACTCTTGTAGCCGGCCCACATGGCGAAACTGCTTCCAGAATGGCCCGAGACCCGGACCGGGAGTTTGGCCCAACTCAGTGTCGGTGAGCGAGTCGAGAAGATCGAGCGTCAGTCGCCGTGTAAAAGTCCACTCGCTTTTGAAAAGTTCCAAGTTGGTCATTTGATGCACACGTAGATATTGCGGTTGATGGAATAGAAGAAGGAACCCTTCTCGCCTTGCGCCTCTAGATCGGATAACCATCTTGCGAGGTCAATTTCAGCGACAGACTTCGTCTTCGTCAACCATTCCACCATCATTTGCGCTGCTTTGTAACCATAGAGATTTAGCAGCCACTCGGTGTTGATGAGCGAGTAGATCATTGGCCGAATCGAGTAGAAACTAGCGAGGCTACAGAGTCGATAAAGTTCCCGCCCGAGTTGGCCGTTGGGCCCGCTGTCGGTGAAGGCATGCACAATCCTCCGACAGAGTTCCTTGTCGTCGCAGGAAAACACCTGGGTATCGAAATCCGAATGAACGATCACTGCAGTACCGGTCGGCTTGAGCACACGATGGATTTCTTGCAGCGCTTTGGCTGGTTCTTTCACCCATTCCAGCACATCGACACAAAAGGCGCGGTCGAAATCGTCATCCGAAAAGGGAAGACCGAGCCCATCGCCCAATATCAGTTCTATCTGGGCCGGATTCCCATCTTTCTGTAACTTCGATAATGCATAGTCGTACCGCTTTGGGTCGTTCTCGAGACCAATCACTTTCCCGATTTTTGGATGTTCTCGTAGCAGAAGCCGCTCCGCTTCCGCAGTGTTACAACCGACATCAAGAATGAGGTCGTCCGCTTGAGGCAACAGAAGGGAAAAATAATAGCGCCACTGCTCGATGACATCAGGCATCGGATCGTCGAGGAATTCTTCTTGGGCCATCTGTTTAGGCGTTCTTTGACGCGGCTACCCGGAGATTTTAGACGCCGACGAAAAGTAACACTTCGGATAACACAGAAATGGAGTCTCCCTTCCACTCTTCCGCTTCGCGAAATAACTTTGGACGGTGCTTTGAAAGGTAGTTTCGGATCAACACAGGATGCAAACCGACCTGGGCAGCCGTGGCAAGCTCGTAATTCTCGCCGTCGGCGATGTAAAGACAGTTTTCAGGCCTGACGCCTAGACGGTCACACGCGAGCGAGTAGATACGCGGGTCCGGCTTTTTGAGACGCTCGCGGCTGGAGAAGATGGCGGAATCGAAGAGGGTGGCAAGCGGTGTCTCCGGCCAGAGAATAGGAATTTCGATCGAGCAATTGCTAAGCAGGCCGATTTTGTAACCGCTGCCTCTTAGTTGTGTGAGCGTCGCGATCGCATCCGGTTTCGGTTTAAGCGCCCGCCTGATTTGTTGCAGGCGCATCTCCACCGCCTTTTTCATTTTTTGTGGGCTTACTCGAACACCGATGGCATCGCAAACGTGTTCTAGGCTCGCTTCTACGGTCTGAAAAGTTCCATTGACGCGCATCTCCGTCGTTTGCCGCCATATCTGCGCAAACGGCTCGGAAGGCACTTCCAAAGCCATAGCCAAATTAGGGTTCGTTGACCCGATTGACGACGCGAAGTCATCCACCAAGGTGCCGAATAGATCGAATATGACCGCGTTAAGCTTCATTCGTTCGGTTGTGTGCCGAGCTTCACCGACGTTAACAGGTTCTTCGGTAAAAGCCATTCCCAGCTGACGATCGAGGCAAGTTTTCCAGGCGCATTACTTGACGAACAAAAAGTTTAGACCAGCGACGAGCAGAGTAAGATCGATGATGAGAACGAAAACAGACTCCGAAATTCGATCGACGATTTTCTTGCCGGCAAAAGCGCCGCCGATCATAAAGGGAACCAGAGTTAGACCCGCCGTAAGGACGTTGATTTCAATCAAGTGTGCTCCACCGAACACGCCGAGCTTGGAAATTTGCATCAACGTCGTTGCCAAGGCGTCTGTACCGATATACGCGCCTCGCACTAAGCCGTAGGCGAGAAAGAACGGAGCCATGAGCGAGCCCACGCCTTCGAGGAGACCATTCAACAAGCCGAAAACTGCGCCGATCGGAACGAACCACCGCGCCGAATTAAATTTCGGAGGCCGCAACCGGAGGCGCCGCCAAGCCACGGTTAAGAGCAAGAATATTCCCAAAATGCGCGCTAATACCATCGGTGGCGTCAAGACAAAAAGCATGGCGCCGGTTAACGCCAATGGGATTGACCCGAGAGAAAACCAGCCTACCACGGGAGTCGAGATATCTCGCCTATTGAACCAGGCTCGACCGAAATTGGAGGAAAGATTCGCAATGGTCAGGATGGGAATAGCTTCGCGCACGCCAAAATAAAGCACCAGGACCGGCAAAAGTAGGGCCGTACCGCCGGAACCGGCAACCGAGCCGAGCAGCGAAGCTAAAAAAGCGGTTGAACCCAAGACCAGGAGATCGAACGAGCCAATCAATACCAATACTCCCCAAAATTGCCGGAGAGGATAACAATCTCACCGAATTTTTGAATACACAAAGCAGTCCCTTGGCTCGGGCGATACGTTCGGGTGAACGATATACCGTCTTAGAATTCCCTCTCGTTGCATCCCTACTTTTTCCAGAACGCGCGCGGAAGCTTTATTTTCGACATCGCACACAGCCCAGACGCGGTAAATGAATTCGAGATTCCTCGCCCAGTCAACTATAGCCTTGGCCGCCTCGGTTATGTATCCACGGTTCCATTAGTTGCGGCTGAGGACGTATCCAATATCGGCCGCATGATCACGAACACGGCAAGCGATCATTCCGATAACGCGATCTTCTTGTGATCTCGTGATCGCCCATGAATATTCCTCGCCCGAATCCCATCTAGCGAGCCGCAACTGCAAGAACGGCGCAACTTCGCTTTTGTCTTTATATGGCCGCCAGCTGACGAACCGAGTGACTTCCGCATCTGACGCGTACGAGTCGAAAATATCGTTAGCGTCGAACATGCGTGGGCGGCGGAGAACAAGCCGTTTCGTCGCGATTACCTCAGGCGGCGAATGTAAGGATGTTAATACCACCGTGAAATTGTTACTCGTGACCGTGTTTAGAAAATATCCATTGTCGGAAATTTGGCTTCACCCCGCATGCAATCCCATAAGTAAACGGCGAGGCCGAGATCGCCAGTCCACAATGAATAACGAAGTTGCCCATATTGTTTCGCATGGCACTCGTATTGTCTGATCGCATGCATGGCGAATGCGCGGGCCCGCTCGAGCCACATCGGCTTTCTTGTTCTTTGGTAGAGTTTCAAAAAGGCATAGCCATTTCCAGCTGTACCGTGGCAAAGATTTGAACCTTTGACCAGCGGGCCGGCTTTCCACGTGAGTTCGCCGCCCTGGATCAATAAGCGATCAAGTGAGGAATTTACGCCGTGCGGGAAGTCGGCAATGCAATTGATTATGCCCGGTGCCCCATGACAATGTTGGACCAGGTATCTTGTGCCGCCCAAACCAGCAGGCCAATTGGCGTAGACTGGGTCAACACTCGCAGTGCGCACGAGAGTTTCCGCGGTGCGGGATGTTACAAGAGAAAAAATTTGCTGGTCAAGAAAATCACGTCCTTTTGCAATTGCCAAAACGTTAGCTGCCAGACCATGACCGGCTCCAAGATAAATGCTTGATCGGCCATACAGGTCCTGGGTCCAGACGTAGCAGTCATGCTCGCTATTCTTCTCCAGCTCGCCCACGAGCTGTCGAACACTTTGCAAATAGGCTTCTTTCCAGCGCCTATTCCCAGTGAATTCATACATAAACAAAGCGGCCAGCATCGTTCCCGGGGCACCCCACATGAATTCTCTCGTTGGATTATTCTCGTTTGCTAAGACGGCTCGATGAATTGCGTCAGCGATAACATCAGTCGGAAAGAGACGCCAGTGAACTAGTAGGATGCCAACGTCGCCCATCCAATATGACGCCGTCTCTCGCTCCGAAAGCGCCATCTCAACACGATTCTTTAACGCTAGCTCGTTGAGCGCTATCGAGTAGTCTTCTTTGACCGCGGTAGCGCCGACCTTGTTTAGGTAATCCAAAGTCCAAATAACTCCCGCCGCGCCAAAATAGAGCATTTTGAGTGGTTCGGTTAAATTGTCTCTGAATTTGTCGAGAGGATGGATTGGCCAGAGTCTGTGCTGATCAAATCGTTCGCGAGTATCTCGGACTATTTCATCGATGACTCGAACTGCCCGATCCTCGTCCCAGTCTTCCTCGATCAGTGCTTCATGTCTGGCTTCTTCGTACATACGCGGCTCCCGACGTTAGCGGGTGGCATGGCGCAAAAGATTGGCGCCTTCGATTCTCAAACGGTACGGCCAGGTGTTTTCTTCCCATTCCGTTTTCTTAGGATCGAGTGAGTGTGTGCAGCGGGCACCGTAGGCGATAAAGTAAACGCAGTGGGCAAATAGAGATTGTCGTTCCAGCTTGGAGAAGGGCCGTCCTCGGGCTTCTTCGTAATCTGCGACATAAGCGTGAATGTCGTCAGCTGTCGGAATTCGCTGAACACGTTCGAGTGACCAATCCGCGGTAAAGCCGTGCGCGGAAAGACCGACCAACTCTGTCTCCGTCCGTAGCGCCAACGAGTCCCAGTCATAAGTCGCAACGATCTTTCTATTCTCGAAGCGCAAGTGTTCGACTCTCCAATCCGCATGGCCGAGCGAAGGCGGTCCATCATGAGCTTCAGCTTGGCACGCGCGGCGCGCGAAAGCGTCGATCCATTCTGCGCCTCCGGCGGTCTTTTCAAAATCGAACAATTTGCTGTGCTGCTGCGGGTAGAGCGAATTGCCTCGTTGGAAATGTTTTAAGCAGGAGACATCGCCCTTAAAGGATCGGAGCAGTTCGAGCAACTCAGCGAGTCCTGCGGCGATCGTCTTCCGGCACTCCGGTTCAAAGCCGTTTCCGCGATGACCGCGATCCCATAATTCTTCAACGGTCGCGAGGCCTCTGGCAAGCGGAGTGGGACCGAGAAGGAGTTTGGGACAAGGGTAGTTTCGATCAGCAAGCGAGGCCATCACCGCGCTAATCGCGCCGAGTGATTCACAATCAAACTTTAGATCTGGATTTGTTTCGGGCGGCGGGCGAACTTTGATGACGACGTTACGGCCATCTTCAAGCTGCAGACCATGCGTGCTGCCGATGCTCGCGCCGTAAAAGAGGTAGCCGCGAACTCTACTGTCCAGGTGGTGTCGGCAAAACCCCTAACCATCGTCGCGATCTGCCCGGCATTGTCCGTGCCAAAGCAGTCCAGCTCGACAAACGGTGAGTCCCAAGTCTCGATGTCTTTTCGGATGGTTGCAACGGGATCGAAAACGAGTCGTGTCATGTCACCCTCTTTCTATCGAATTAACTTGAGGGGACGATGGCAGTCTTAGAGAGACAAAAGTACTCGTTATGAAACCAGCAGCTAACCTCCGCCTCATGCGGGTGGCGACGGAGCGAACGCACTGAGTTAGCGTCGCCTCTTTGGAATGCTGCCTTTAACTTGTCATTCAGCTCCGGATCGCGCGCGCCGGAACAGGGGAAAATCATCGTCGGACAAATGAAGCTGGCGGTGAATCCATTCGGTTTACTTTTGACCTTCAGTATTTGGCCCGAATCGGGCGTATCGGAGTCGTTAGAAACCGTAAGCGGTAAAATGAGTCGGCCGCCGGGTCGAAGTGAGTCCAACCAAGTCGCACACGGATGTGTGGCGCCGGCGTTGACAAGAATTGCGTCGCTCGGGATCGATTCAATGCTGCCACCGTCGGCCTCGAGCACTTCGACCTGCGAAACATTTTTGAGATTGCTGCGGGCAAGAACCGCAAGTTCTGAATCAACTTCGACGGCGATGAGATGACCGTCGGCTCCGATGACTTCTGCCATGATGGCGCTGTAGTAACCCGTACCGCAGCCGATATGTAGAACCCTATCGCCCGGGTTCAGCTCGAGCGAGTCGATTAGAGTGGCTACAAAGGATGGCTGGCCGTTGTTCAAACTGCGCTTGGCATCAATCGCGACAAGGATATTGTGGTAAAGTTGCTTGGGATCGGCATCTGCAGTGTCTCGGTAGTAGGTCGCTTCGTTGTTGTCGTCAATCCAGTGAGAAGGGTTTAAGATTTGCCACGGTCCAGGCCCGAGGAAATGCTCACGGGGGACTTTGGCGAACGCTCGCACAAGCGCTTCGGATTGAAGATTGGCCACCGCGCGGAGTTCCTCGGCGTAATATTGACGTTTTGCATCCAATTCACTCATTGATCGCCCTGTAGTCGAGAGTCTGATCCGTCGTTATTCAAAGATCCAATCCTGCACATCACAGATCGGTTGGTAGCCGATCTTCTGGTAGATCGAGTTCGAAGTGGGATTGGTTAGATCGGTATAGAGGCAACAAAACTGTTTGCCGGAATCCAGCATCCGTTGTGTCAGAGCGGTGACGCATGCAGTGGCATAGCCTTTGTTTCTCAAGTGCCGCGGTGTGTAGACCCACGAGATTGCAACGCCGTGCGCGGTCTCACGCTCAATAGCTGCCATAGAGACTGCCTCGTCGGTTTCCCAAACAAATATGGACTGGTCCGCGAGTTTTCGTGGTAACTGAGCCTTGAAATAGACGGTCTCATCGTCGATCCGGGCGTCTATGCAGAATTGTTCGCACCAATCTGAAAGCAATGCTTGATCGACTTCTTTCGCCGGCTTCAATTGTCCAAACGCATGAACCGGTGGGATCACCTTCTCGCACGCATAGATCCGCTCGCTCATCTTTAAGTGGCAGGAACGTCCTGTTTTACTTGTCCAGTAATTGGCAAATAGTTTCGCTTCAGCCTTGGGACCAAGGACGCCGGGAACCGAGGCTGCTCCTTCCAGCAGGTAGTCAGCGAGAAGTGTCACGGCTGGATGGGGCATGCGGGTCAATAGAATTCGGCGCGGAGGCGCCATAAGCGCGGCGCCGACGATTGTTCCGTTTCCCTCCACAGTCAAAAAATAGGGAGAACCCTTCAATTGCTCCGCGCAGGATGCGAAATACACCGCTATCCCCAAAATCAGATTGTTTTTCGCCTCTGCCTTCTCAAGCCAGGGCTTTGTTCGCGCGAGAAATTCCGCTGCTGTTTTGTTCCGGATAACCTGCACTGGGTTTCTTTCTAAAGGTTTTCGATGTGTACCGGTTCCACTGGCTCCGCCAGTTCGAAGCCAAAGACCTTCGAATAGAAGTACAGCTCCGCCTCGAGCACGCGTTTGATATTTTCCGCTTTGCGAAAACCGTGCTGCTCGCCCTCGAACGTGAGATATGCTACCGGCAATTTCTTGGCGCGTACGGCTTCGACCATTTTCTCCGCTTGATTGGGTGGGACGACTTTGTCTTCCAAGCCTTGGAAGAGAATCATCGGGCAAGACAAGCGGTCAGTGAAGTGAATCGGCGAGCGTGCGATATAAAGATCGCGGTGCTCGGGATAGGGGCCGATCAAGCCGTCGAGATAGCGCGACTCGAACTTGTGGGTGTCTTTGGCTAGCGTTTCGAGATCGCTGATGCCGTAGTGGCTGGCTCCGGCTTTAAAAACATCGCGGAACGTGAGCGCGCAGAGCGTCGTGTAACCGCCGGCGCTGCCGCCGCGGATCGCAAGGCGATTGCCGTCGACTTCGTCCTGCGCGGCGAGATAACGCGCGCCGTTGACGCAGTCATCGACGTCGACGATGCCCCATTGGCCGTTGAGCCGTTCTCGGTAGGCGCGCCCGTAGCCTGAGCTGCCGCCGTAATTCACATCGAGAACGGCGATGCCTCGGCTGGTCCAATATTGAATCGAGTATTTGAGCGACGCCGAGCTCGATGATGTGGGGCCGCCGTGACTCATGACCAACAGCGGCGGTTTTTCGTTTTCCGGCGCGGTATAGTCTTGATTCTGCGGCGGATAAAAATTGCCATGAGCAATAAGGCCACCTTCGGTGGGAAACTCAATGGCTCGGGGAGCGGAGATATATCCGGCGTCAACAGTTGCTTCTCGCGACCGTTGCAGGACTTCAAAACGTTTTGTCGTCAATTCCAATGAAACAATGGACGTCGTATCGGTCGAAGACGCGCCGATGAACAGCACGCGATCACCAGCAGTCTGAACTTGGGAGATCGTGGTGAACGGCACTTCGATGGTCCCCAACGCTCCTGTCGCGGTGTCCAACGTGGCAAGGTAATCACTGCCGTCCTTTGTGTAGGTACAGATAATTTGTTTTTCGGATACAAAGCTAAAAAGCCTCGTGCCGAAGACCCACTGAGGTTGGCCGAACTCGGCGTCCAACGGACAGAGCGGTTCGACTTTGGATTCTTTCAACCGATAGAGATTCCACCAGCCGGTGCGGTCGGACACGAAATAGAGAACTCCGTCTGGCGACCATTCCGGCTGGAAAATCGATTCGTCGACGCCGCCGGCGATATATTCTTTCTCAGTCACAGAGCCGCCGTCGTCAAGCTTGCCGACCCAAAGCTCCGTGCCGTTCCACGGCATGTTGGGATGATTCCAAGTGAGCCACGCCAGTTGAGAGCCGTCGGGACTCAGACGTGGCGATGAATAAAAGTCATTTTCGGAAACGACGATTTGTCCGGCATCGCCACCGTTGAGAGCGACGCGAACGATGGAATTGACAGCTTCGCCTGGCCCGGAATGATCCTCGCGTACGCAATAAAAAACATTCCTACGCCGATCGATTTGCCCGTCGGAGTACCGCAAACCAGATCCAGGGGTCAATGGCTTCAGTTCAGAGTCGAGATCCTGGAGATAGAGGCGTTGATCGGTGAAGTTTGAAAATACAATGGTTCCATTTGAAACTGCATAATCACCGCCGCCGTACTCATGTATGCGCGTGCGGGCGTTGAATCCCGCCGGCGTGATATCAGTTGTCTTACCGTCGCGTGAGCGACGGACAATGACTTTTCTGCCGCCCTCTTGAGCGCGTCGCTCGATCCAATAGATATCTTCGCCGTCGATGCGGATTTGTTCCAGACCGATTTCGCCGCCAGCGACGAGATCGGCTGTGATCGGCGACTTCCAGGAACCGTAGGGTGAGACGATTGACATCACGAACGTCTTTCTCGCCGAATTAGTCTCTCAGCAGTTATCTGCTGGCGGAAACTTTTTCGCTGGCGATCCACGCATTCATCTTCGCTTCGAGTCGATCCAATGGCAGAGCGCCGTCCTTGAGTAACTCGTGGTGGAAGTCGCGAACGTCGAATTTGTCGCCGAGAGCCAGCTTCGCGTTGGCTCGGAGCTCGGAGATCTTAAGCTGGCCGATCTTGTATGCAAGCGCTTGTCCCGGCCACACGATGTAGCGATCGATTTCAGCGGCGACTTCCAGTTCCTGCTTCACGGTGTTTTCCACCATGAAGTCGATGGCTTTCTGCCGGTCCCAACGCAAATAGTGCATGCCGGTGTCGACGACCAGGCGGCTGGCGCGCCAGATCTCGTACATGAGCTGCCCGAACTTCGTATAAGGATCGCCGTAGAGACCCATCTCGTCGCCAAGCGACTCGGCGTAAAGTCCCCAGCCTTCGACAAACGCCGTGTAACCGCCGTAGCGTCGGAAGTTGGGGATGTTCTGTTCCATTGCGAGCGCGATCTGCAGGTGATGTCCGGGCACGCTCTCATGGAGCGATAAGGCCATCATTTCGTACTTTGGTCTGATCTCGGGCTTGAAAGTATTCACGCTGAATATCCCCGCGCGGGAGCCGTCGGCGGCGGGTCCACGGTAAAGTCCGGCGGGACTATCGGGCGCAATATTTGCCGGCACAGGCTCGATGCCGTAGGGCATGCGCGGCAGGGTACGAAAGACTTTCACCAGCAACGGATCTATGCGCCGGCTCAGCGCGCGGTAGGCTTCAAGTACTTCACTCTCAGTTTTGAAGTAAAATTTCGGATCGCGGCGCATAAACTTGGCGAATTCGGCGAAGGAACCTCGAAAGCCCAATTTGTCGATGATCGCCTGCATCTCGGCGCGGATGCGTTTGACCTCTTTTAAGCCGATTTCGTGAATCTCCTGCGGCGTAAGATCGGTGGTGGTGTTATCACGCGTCGCGTAGGCGTACATCGCCGCGCCGTTGGGCAGCTGCCATATGCCGACGTGATCCCATGCCGCCGGCAAGTAGTCGCTAACGATAAATTCTTTTAACCTGCGATACGCCGGAACTACGGCGGTAGCGATCGTCTCTTGCGCAGCCTCGGCGAGACGAGCCTGATCGGACGCCGACACCCAAGAGGGGAAGTGGGTAAAGGGTTTATAGAGCGGACTCGCTTTCGGATCGCTGACGATTTGATGATCGATCTGGGCCGGAACTCTTTGCAGAACGATCTTGGGATGAATGATTCGTTCTTTGATTCCCAAGCGCATCAGTGCAACGGTCTGTTCGATGCGCACGGGAAGCGCTTTTAGCCGCGCTAGCCAATCTTCGTAGTCTTTGAGGGTTTCGAAGCGTAGATCTTGGGCAAGTTGGTTTACAGTGTGCACGCCACCGAGTTGATTGAGCGGCAGAAGGTACCAGCGATACTGAAAACCCTCGATCTCATATTCACAATTTCTCTTAAAGAGGTCGAAGTTCAGTTGATCCGCGGGCGCGAGCGCGGCGCGGTCGATCTTCATTAGCTTGGCCAACGTCTCGATATCGTGATCGTGCCGTTTGTAAATCGCGTCCAGACTGATATCGCTCCAAATGTGATTCCAACGCCGGTCCCCCAAGCTGGAAGCCCAGGTTGGATGTTGCTCCATCTGGTAGTTCCACTCGGTGGCGAACAGTTCGTGCAGCGCTTTGGCCGCGTCATTGGCGCGCGAATCCTGAGCGAACACGCCGGCGTAGAACAGAAAATACAAAACGATTGCGCGCGCGGCGCAGAGAACTGATCGTTGCATGGGATTTTTTCGCCCAGGTCTAAATCGCTTAGGCGCCGACCGGAATCCTTAAGAGCTTTCGCGCGTTGCCGTGCATCATCGCTTCGCGCTCCGCCGCGGTGCATTGCATCGTTTGGATTTTCTCAGCGGCCATCCAGTCGCCAAGATCGAACGGGTAGTCGGTGCCGACCATGACGTGCTCCGCGCCGACCATGCGTTTCAAATACTCGATGGTCTCAACGCGATAGACGAGGTTGTCGAAGTAAAGATTTTTTAGATATTTGCTCGGTGGTTGTTTGGCGGGCATGCGTGAGGAGCCGGTGCCGCTGCTGAAACCGTTATCGAACCTGCCGAGATGATAGGGGAAAAACCCGCCGCCGTGAAGCAGCGCGAGCTTTAAATTCGGAAAGCGGTCGAACACGCCGCTGTAAATCATGTAACCGACGGAGAGCGTGGTATCGGCTGGATTGCCGCAAACAGTGCGCAGTCCGTAACCACCCATCTTGTCGCCGCCCGCGACCCATTCGGGATGCATGATCATCAGCACGTCCAATTCCTGCGCCT
>Ga0137382_10001115_pt1 | contig 11617 bp, 17 predicted proteins | sample SagtaG_15_FD_104816 | JGI IMG/M metagenome (GOLD analysis project Ga0137382, IMG submission 104816) | Vadose zone soil microbial communities from Sagehorn Ranch, Mendocino, California, USA - Sage2_R_20_16 metaG | ecosystem: Environmental > Terrestrial > Soil > Vadose zone | place: USA... | reverse complement strand
TGCGCGTCGGCCTCGGACATGTTCCGGGCACGTCCTGGCCGGGGCAACCAGGAAATGTGGTCATCGCGGGTCACCGTGACACTTTCTTTCGCCCACTCCGGAAGATAGAGATTGGCGATGAAGTGTCCGTCGCCACGTCTGCCCGTACCTATTATTACCAAGTGCGCTCGTTCGAAGTCGTCGATCCTCGCAATGTGAACGCGTTGAGATTTCACAACAAGAACGAACTTACGCTCATCACTTGTTATCCGTTTTCTTACATAGGTCCAGCTCCGAAACGATTCGTCGTCCATGCCGATCCTGTACTGGCGCCGGAGAAGTGCTCACACTCGTGAGCTATCGGATTCGTTCGGTTGAATGGACCCACGGACAACCTTCCTTGCGTTGCTGCTAGTGCAGACGAGAGCCTCAGCGAAGTTCACGAAGTAGGACGCTGCGCCACTCAACGAGGCTCCACTGTCGAGTTGTCAAGCGACAAGTGTCAACCGCACTTGACACAGACGCGCCGCCTCAAAACGTTGAAAATTAAGCCAGTTGCAAACTTGTTGGTTTGGCATCTCTGTTGCTCTTCTATGACACGTATATAGAGGTCTTTGTTGAAACGCCTATACCTCGATCTCGGTGCCGCACTCGCTGTGGCGTTAGTCCTTTGCTTTCCTGCGTTGGGCCAGATCGGTCAAGAGGCTCCTCGGACAGCAACCGTCATGGGCACTGTCACTGATGTCGACGGCAATGTTATCCCGAACGCGACGGTCGTCCTTAAAGAAGTTGAAGGCAATGACCCTCGTACGATCCTAACAGCCGGGAACGGGATGTTCGAGTTTCACGATGTGACACCAGGCATTACCTATCAGCTCGGCATCAGCGCCAAGGACTATGAAGACTGGATGTCTACCCCGATCTTCCTCAATCCGGACCAGTTCAAAATTGTGACCGGCATCCAACTGCGAATTGCAACCTATCGCATCACTGTCGATGTTCATTACGACCCTGTCAAAGTTGCTACCGAGCAGCTCAAGGCCGAGGAAAAGCAACGCGTCTTTGGAATCATTCCGAATTTTTACGTCTCGTATGAGAATGATCCTGCCCCGCTCACAGCGAAGATGAAATTCAAGCTGGCCCTCAAAGTGTCAACCGACCCAATTACTGCTGCGGGAGTGCTCGTTGTGGCCAGTGCCAAGCAGGCAGGAGACACCCCGAATTATGGGCAAGGTTGGGCAGCGTATGGAAAACGGTTGGGCGTAACCGCTACAGATGGCTTCTCTGACATCATGATCGGTGGCGCTATCTTGCCGTCGTTATTGCATCAGGACCCACGCTACTTTTATCAAGGCACTGGCACAAACGGTTCTCGAGTTCGTCACGCAATGTTTAGTCCCTTTGTCGCTAGAGGCGACAATGGAAAGTGGCAGCCGAACTATTCAAGCCTCGGTGGCAACCTGGCGGCCTCAGCCCTCGGGAACCTTTACTATCCCAGATCCAATCGTGGTGTCGGGATGGTCTTCGGAAATTTTGCAATCGGCACCGCCGAACGGATTGGCGCAAGCCTGGCCCAGGAGTTCCTTCTCGGCAGATTCACCCGAAGAGGCGGCCACCTCAAAGGCAGCGAGTAGGAGAAATGTTCCGTCGTGAGGGAGAGTGGCGGACCTCCGGTTTGGACAAAAGCGACCCGAAAGAGATGAAACCTCAACGCACGATAGCTACTCCTAGCCAAATAGCACCAGTTGGCTCGACCCACTCGTCACGAAAAATGAGTTCGCATATTTCTGCAATCGAGGACCCAGAGATCCATGGCAACAGTTCCGAAGTTTCGCATTGATGTCGATATTCACAATCTCCTGATGGATTCATCGCGGCAGGTGGCTAAGCCCGCGGCCGAAAAGGGGCTGACGCTGCCCGAACCTGTGTTTCCGCGGTATCCGGAAAAGCTGGCCGATCCCGGACCGGAAATCGTTCCCGAAAAACGGGACTGGAGTCTTTCGAACGTCTATCGCGCCATGCGGGGATGGCTTTTTCCTTACATACGGTCGCGCGTGTTGCTCGGCGAATTCCATCCCATTACCGCCTACCTGTTCGTTGAATACAAATGCAATCTCGACTGCTGGTATTGCTGGGCCTACAACAACAAAGTAAAGGGAATGACTGAGGGTGTGGCGCGGCGGTCTATTGACTGGCTCTACGACCACGGATGCCGCGTGCTCGCGCTGATGGGTGGAGAGCCGTTATTGCGCCCTCAATTCGCTCACAGGGTGGTGTATTACGCAGCCAAGAAAGGATTCTGGATCTACATCGGTACCAACGGCCGGCTCTTGCGCCCCGATGTTGCCGACCGTTTGGGAGACGCTGGCGCCTCTGTCTTTAACTTCGCCGTCGATTCCTGGGACGAGAAGCCGAGCCTCCCGAAGGCCGTCGTACCCGTCCGCAAGCACCTGGAGCACCTGCTGAAGAAGCAGTATGTGTACGGCTACATGGTGTTTCTCAACATGAACATCTGCCGGAACAATACGCTGGATATTCGACAACTCACCGAGTATGCACACGACCATCGCATTGCTACCGACTATCACATCAATGAGACTCCTATGCTCGAGCAAGACGAGCATTTCAAACATCTGAGCGACAATCCGACGTATATTCGACCTAAGGACTGGCCAGAGATCGACTCGCTGGTGAATTGGCTGATCGAGAAGAACAAGTCCGGCTACCAGATGGTCAATTCGGTGCAGCGCCTGCAAGAGATCAAGGCCTTCATCCGAATGGCGAGCGGCGCAGATTTGAAGCGGTTGGGCTGGAACGGCGACGGCAGCGGCGGCAATGGAAACATTGCCAAGCGGTTGGTCGATACTCCCGGAATCGTCCAGGATGCCAACGGCGAGTTGCACTTCGCCGAGTGGAACTGTCGAGCCGGCCAGAACAATGTCATCATCCGAACCGATGGGACCGTCGCTCCCTGTTTCCCCATGTATGCGTCTACCTACGATTGGGGAAACATCGATAAGCACAAGTTCGATGGCGGCCAGCTCGCCGGCATGAAGAAAACCTGCCAGCAGCATTGTTTTTCTACGCTGAATCACAATTTAGCGTACTGCTACAACGACGCTCGAGTGATTAAGTTCGTGTGGACGAATCTGGTCAAGAACCGAATGAAAGGCGGAGCAAGAAGTTTCGAAGACTGAACGGAACGCGAAATCGATAAATCGAATTCCTGACATCCGCTCGCAAGTTTTCGATTTCGCGGATCGAGTAAGTGACGATTTGGCCCGCGTCCGTTTCCAGGATGAAATGTGGTGTTGTCATGGACGGCATCCAACAGTTCCTGCCGGGAGAGAGCGTGGAGCCATGATTTGTCCGAACCCCGGCGTGCGCCAACCTTGGTGACGATCACGAGACCATCGAGGTAAGGATGGAGCGCCTTCTTGATTAGCTGATTGGCCACATGCGGACCGTACTAGTCGCTCGTATCGATGTGGTTCACGCCGGACTCGACCGCCTCGCGCAAAACAGCAATGGCAGCATCAACGTCGCGTGGGGGTCCCCACACTTCCGGGCCAGCCAGTTGCATGGCCCCATAGCCCATGCGGTTAACGGTCATTGATGCACCAGGCAGAGTGAAACTGCCGGCTAGGTGTATTGGTTCAATCATTGCGTTTCTCCTGACTTTGTTCATCAATTCGTAGACACCTACATTGGATTCGGCAAAGAGAGCTAAAACGACTCTCCGACCAGTTCTTCACTTTTCTTCCAGAGTGCCTCGGCAGTGTTCGGGTCGACCGCATAACCGCGCACACCTTCGCTGATGGCGGTGATGGTCGCGTCGGCCGGCACTACCTTGCCTACGTGGCAATTCTCGCAATATCGCCCACCGATGTTGTCACCTGGGGCAACTACGGCCGCCCACACCGAGGTTGCGGCTCCTTGGGGAATGGACTTCCATTGAAAGGGCCCCTCCCCCTGCGCGGCGAGTTGCTGATTGATCTCATCGATTACTTTTTCCAACCGTCCGGGCTCCACGTAACGGCCCAACTCTGTCTTTATGCCCCCCGGATGCACAGCCGCCGCGCGAACGCCCCGGTCCCGGTGACGTTTATCGAATGCGACCGCGAAGAGGATGTTCGCCGTTTTGGATCGGCCATAAGCAACGAAAGGCTCATAGGTCGTGCGCTCAAAGTTAGGATCTTCCAGATCTACGTTTGAGTAACGATGGCCGGCAGAAGACAAGCTGATGAGCCGCCCGCCATCGCGGATCAGAGACGCTATCCGGTTAACCAAGACAAAATGCCCCAGGTGATTCGTCCCAAACTGCGTTTCGAAGCCATCGGCAGTGTGGCCGAATGGTGTGGCCATTACTCCGGCATTGGCGATGACCACATCGAATGCGTCTCCCTTTGCCAGTATTTGATCGGCGCAGGCACGAACGCTTTTCAGGTTGGCGAGGTCGAGTTCAATCAGTGAGAAGCTTCCGCCATTCGCCGCTGCGGTCTCGCTCACCTGCTCCGTTGCCGCTTTGGCTTTGTTCAAATCCCGCGCCGCGCCTACAACCTGAGCGGCGTGCGCGACCAGCGACCGCACGGTTTCCACGCCGATTCCGGCTGAAACACCGGTTACGAGAATCCGTTTACCCTTCAGATTCACGCCCGACAAAACATCATCTGCGGTCGAAGTTGCTCCAAATGTAGCCTCAAGTATGTTCGTCATTTCCTATCTCCTTGTACTGATACGTTCGATCTGGCGTTTTATGAATTCCGTCCCACATTAGCCGCGCAAAGCTACAGCGTCCGCGGTGTGTTCGAAATAGTGCTCCTCGTTCAGATCGGCAATGAGCCCAGGCTGAACGGGTTTCCATCCCAACCGTTGCTGCGTTTGCGCGCTGGAAGCCGGGCCGTCGATTCCAAAGAAGCGAGCGATCCAGCCAAAATGATCGGCGGCTTCCTCGCTAGACTTGCTCACGACCGGTACGTTCAGGCCCCGGCCGATTGCCTCTGCCATCTCTCGGGTCGGAACGCCCTCGTCGGCCACGCCGTGATAGGTGGCTCCAGCACTACCCTTCTCAAGCACGAGCCGATAGAGATGAGCAGCATCGAGCCGATGCACCGCGGGCCAGCGATTAAGACCGTCGCCAATAAATGCGGAAACCCCCTTCTCACGCGCGATGCTGATCAGCTGTGGCACAAAGCCGTGATCACCGCTGCCGTGGACCGACGGGGAAAGCCGCAGTACAGATGCGCGGATTCCGCGTTCCGCCAGCGCAAGCGCCGCATCTTCCGATTTGCGAGGGAAGTTGGGATTGTGTGCGTCCTCTTCTGTTGCGAGGGGTCCTTGGCGCTGAGCAAGCAAAGTTCCGGAAGTGACAATGAACGGGCGATCTGAGCCCGCGAGGGCGCCTCCGAGAGTCTCGATAGCGCGCCTGTCCGCCTCGGCGGCAGGCCCATAGTTTGAGAAATCGTGGATGAAAGCAGTGTGGATCACTCCGCCGGCAGCCGCTGCGCCACTGCGAAGGCTCTCGAGATCTTCGAGCGAACCGCGATGTACGTCGGCTCCCGCAGCGAGAAGAGATTTAGCTGCTTCATCCGAGCGCGCAAGGCCGAGCACCTGATGACCAGCGTCGATGAGTTCGCGGACAATAGCAGAACCGATAAAACCTGTAGCTCCAGTGACAAAAACACGCATATCTTTTCCCTCCTAAGCAATTTGTGGTTCTGGCGATAGGGACGAAGCGCGCACTCGGCTTGCCAGGCGAGTCGAAACGTTCGCACTGATTGATCTCCATTTCGGAACTGAAGTCGGCAGATCGTCGATCTCGATCAACTCCTGCAACCAGTCTTCCGCCGAGAGCTCCGCCTGTTCTGAGCCGAACAACTGGGTGACGGCGTTGAAGAATGCTGACAACTCCCGCTCCGCCATCGTCATGAACTCGGTGCAAGCAGGGCTGAAATCTGTTGATGGTTTGTAACGAGCACGTGGATTCATATTCCTCACCTCTCGAAGTCCGAGAACTCGGAACCGCTATTGACAGCCCGCCTGGTTCCGACTAAAACGGAGAGTGTCTCCGAATCAGTAGATAAGATAATCGGAGGCAGTCTCCGGTTGCAACTTTTTTTATGCCGACCAAGAATCAGAGAATTGCCCCACGAAAGCCGCGCACGGATGCGCAGCGGAACCGCGAACGTATTCTGGAGGTAGCAAAGGAGGCATTTACTCGGTCTGGGGCGAACGCCAGCCTCGACGACATCGCCAAAGGGGCAGGTGTTGGGGCAGGGACGTTGTATCGCCACTTTCCTACGCGCGATGCGCTTATCGAAGCGGTCTATCGGACTGAGGTGGAAAAGGTGGCCGCAGCCGAGAAGAAGTTCTCCGAACGACTTCCTCCCGTGGAGGCCTTGCGAGCGTGGATGTTGCTGTTCGTCGATCACATCGCGACCAAGCAGATCATCGGCCCCGCTCTCAATTCACTCGTGGGCGGGCCTTCGAAGCTGTATGAAGGTTCACGCACTCAGATCCAGGGAGCGATTGATTCTTTAGTCACGCGCGCAATCAAGAACGGCGACATTCGTAGAGATCTGGAGCCATTCGACCTGCTCCGCGCGCTGATCGGCGTCTCCCATGTGGCCTCCGGTCCTGACTGGCAGCAAAGCGCCAGGAGACTGGTGGACATCCTCATCACCGGTTCACGGCCAGTCAAGTAAACGCGCGCCCAGGGGCGGCAGACCCTCACCCCGTGACATACGCCAGTGGCATCGAGCGGCAATTCCTCCGGGATATGCTAAGCAGCGGCGGAGGTCTTCACACTCTTCGCAGCTTGTTCGATAAGAGATGCGACCGCCTCGGGCTGCGACACGTAGATAGCATGGCTGCCCTTGACCTCCACGACCGTCGAACCTGCCCGCTTGGACATGGAACGCTGGGCATCGGGTGGGATCATCTTGTCGTCGGTGGCGATTAAGTACCAACTCGGCTTGGCCTTCCACGCCGGTTCACTGATCTTGCCGCTGAGAGCCTCCACGCCCCACGGGACTTGAGAGTCAGCCATGAAAGCGGCTTTTTCTGCGTCCACATCGGCTGCGAAGGAAGCCGGGAACTTCGCCCGGTCGAGGAACAAATAGCCGTCTTGCGGAGGCAATATCGGCGGCACGGGTGCGCCGGGCGGCGGATCTGTGATTAGCGTGGCCACGGACTCGCCCTTGTCCGGAGCAAAGGCCGTGATGTACACGAGTCCTGCAACCTTGGGATCGTTTCCGGCTTCAGTGATCACCGCTCCACCATAAGAATGGCCGACGAGAATTGCAGGTTCGTCCTGCGAGGCGAGAGTTCGCTTGGTAACCGCCACATCGTCCGCCAACGATAAGGTAGGGTTCTGGACGATGCTGACGTTATAGCCGTCTTTTGTTAGTTTCCTGTAGACGCCCTCCCAGCCAGAGCCATCCACAAAGCCGCCGTGGACCAGAACGATGTTGTTCATTGCTCGCTATCTCCTCTCATCAACAGTTCGCTGGGCCCCTCTAAGATTTGCCCGGCAGATGGGAAAGTCTAGCGGGCCGATAAATTAGCTGTCAATCGTTAGGCGTACTGGATGTAGGCGTACTGGAGAGCCTTGCGATCCCCTCTGGTCAGCCGAGATTCAGCTCGGCTGCGCGGCCCGCAATCATGTGGGCCGACGCGTTTGTCCCCGGCCCGGTAATGATCTGTGGCATCACGGAGGCGTCCGCCACGTGTAAACCCAAAATGCCATGCACGCGAAGATCAGGGTCGACAACAGCAAGTTTGTCCACACCCATTTTGCACATACCAACTGCTTGTCCAAAACTCGCCGAGGCCAATCTGGCAAGTTCTCGGATCTCCTCGGTGCTCGACTTGGGCCCTGGAATGAGTTCGCCCTCGCGCTAACGCCACAACGAGTGCGGCACCGAGATCGAGATATAAGCGTTTCAACTCTAGCTCCCTTTATCGAAACAACGACAACCCGACAAACAACATATGCGAGTCCAATCCAGGATTTTGATTTCCCAGATTTGCGTTCGAGATGTGGTGATACTTGTATCCGAGATCAATGGCGGTGCGGCGGCTGGATGTGAACAACTGCACACCACCACCAAGTTGAGCAGTAAAGTTGAACTGCTGAGTGGTTCCAAACATCCGATGGTTGAAGTAAAGGAAGCCCCCGCCGCTGGTGAGAAATGGTTCGACCCGGTGGAAATGCACGAAGTTTACTTGCGCACCGATAGGGCTCCCCCCGACGCCGTTGGCATAGGCGCGGTGACCGTTGTGAGTATGCGGGTCGCCGACCAGTGCTACGGGGACTGCGTCGAAAACCCAACGCACGGCGAAGGGCTCCTTCCAGTAGATAAGCCGTTCGTAGCGGCTCTCAAGTTGATAATTCCTCGCACCCACGGTGCTCGAAAACGCATGTCCATTTTCAAAAGCTCCGCCGAACCAATATGTGTATTCGCTGTAGGCACGCTGCTGTTCTTGCGCGCTTGCCGATGCTGCGAGAAACATTGCAATGACAATCGCGACGGCTAGCGCCGGTGCCCGTTTCACCAATCTCCGTTGTCGGTCCCAATCGCACAGAATGAACAACTGATTAAACGACCAGAGGCAAGGGATGACGAGGTCGCGTTCAGTCTTGAGGTTCTCGTACGCGGGTTTTATTTGCGGAGTCATGTCTCGACACTGATTAGAGGCAACTGGCATTCCAAAGAAAGGGGGCACAGGGTGTGCTCTTAATGCCCGGAAATAGAGGGATTTCGTTCGAGAGATTGGCCGGCGCTAGTGTCGAAAACGTCGAAACTGTCAGTGACAGTCAAGAGCTGATGACAGCGCTGGTGAGGGTTTCAAGGCAGCCCAGCCCATAAAACCGAAAATAGCCGCAAAGAAGAGACAAAGCGCGCAGTTGGCGATAGTAAATAGGAGCGGATATGACGATATCGGCGGTTGCGGCTGGACCAGGGCTGTTCTTCGCCGGGGAAGACAACACGCGATCGACGGAAGCTGCGCCTGCGGCGCGAATCATCAAAGAGACCGTAATCGGCGATGCGTATCAGTTTGGCGGACATCTGGAGAAATCCGACGACAAGTCTGAAGTAACTTAACGAGTCGTGCCGGGCGCAGAATGCTTCTAGATTAGTTAGTTCGGCTCGATCTCCGGTACGCCTACGACGTGTCGGACTCACTATTTGAGAGCCAACGTCACCTGTCCCAGATGGTAAGACAGGTGATTCGTTCGACTCAGCAAGACAGCCAATCGGTTCCGGGTCGGGTCTTTGGCATAGTCTTCCTCGGACATGGCGCGGTGCTGCAGCAACCACTCGTCCGCGGAAAGACTCTGAAACTGCGAGAGCAATTTCGCGTTTACTTCATCCCAATATTGTTTCAACTGCTCCGCCGAAGGTATCTCCGCTACGGCTTTGTCGGGATTGTCTATGAATACGGCATCCATGTCTGGATGCAGCCGGGGCCCCAATCCGAGAATCTCAAACATTTTGTCGTGAACGGCAATAAGATGTCCCCACAGATAAATGACACGGTTCTTTCCCGGTGCCACTTCCCGCAGGAGTTGGTCTTCCGTCAGTCGCGAAAATGTCTGGTCAGCTCTGTCCACCACGAGCCGCCAGGAATTGATTGCAACTTTCACCGGTAATTCGTGAGATGTCATTTGAACTCAGCTCTTTTCTTCCGTGCTCTATCTTGCCGCCGAATGTGAAAACTGCCTACCGCCCAGCTCAATGCTGAGCAAGGTTAGGTGAATAAAGATGGAAAACCTCCCGGTAGGGCTCGACCGGATAGCCCATTGCTTTCCAAGCTTCGAAGCCGCCTTTGAGGAATTTAATCTTGAAAAACTGCAAGTCCAAGGCTCGACGCAATACGGTCCGGCTAGTCTTATCCCCGGGACAAGTACAGTAAACGATCGCCTCTTTGTCCTTAGGGATCAGGTTCGGTGATGCCAGCACTTCCGCGGGGGGAATTCTTCGAGCGCCTGGAATAATCTCGGAGTGAGCTAACAGATCGAGGGGCTGGCGGACATCAAAGAGGGCCACATCCTGATGTGAGCCCAACAGGGAATGGAGTTGTTCGGGAGAGATGGCGTGTTGCTCCATCGTCCAACGTTGATCCCTACTCCATTTCTTCCCAAGGATTGTCGCTAGCGATACTACGATCAAGACAACACAAGTAGAGGTCAGGACCACGCCCATTCTGTGCCCCTCCAGTTCCTCCTGAGATTCACTCGGCAGCCAAGAAGATTCATTTCCGTGCACGTCCTACTTATAAAGACGTCAGGTAGGCCGATATTCTACGGTGTCCTCGTAAGGCACGACTCTTCTTGTGGCATCCCTGAAATCATGACGAACTTGTTCTTCGTCTTTTAGGACTCTGTTAAGTTCCTGCAGGATCCGCAGCAACTCATCGGGATCCTTTGCATCGAGTGCCGCGATGCACAACTCTCTCCAGCTTTTGCGCCGTCCTCCGGCCATAGACTACTTGCCTCAAAGTCTGCGTACTAGTGATAGATATCTTTCGGACTCTTCCGTTGGGCAGCCGGGGAAGACGAGGGAAGGCATGATTGCCCGGCTGCCCCACCGCGACTAAAAGTGGTAAACGAAGCCGGCGGACGGTTGGGCCGTGTGCGTCCAGCTGTCAGTGTTGAGGGCACCGATTCCGAAGTCCGGATTCTTGTACACGAACCCTCTGTACTCAGCCCGCAGCGACAAGTGGCGCGTAAAAGCATAATCGGCGCCGGCGCCGTAGAGGAAGGCGCCTCTTCCTTGAGTGCTTGCACCAGGCACAAATCCGCCGAAATTGCCCGTGGGATCAAAGATCAGACCGCCGCCTCCGGCGAGCGCATAAGTATTGATCCCCCGGAGGCGAAGTGGAAGTTTCACCACCACATCTCCCGTGACGGCGTGCACGTTGGCCTGGACTCTGGATTCCCCGACGCTGCCGCCGAAATATTTTTCAGTATTTCGGTCGTACCCATAGTCGGCTTCTGCGGCGAGCCAACGGTTGAAGTTGTAACGGTATCCGACTTGAAATCCGCCAGTGTCGGTTGCGGTTCGAGAGATTCCCTGTCCGTTCGTGTCCTTGGTGAAAAAGCCTGTACCTTGCAGACTAATTTCCGACCTGTCTTCCTGAGCCGTGGCCCCGACAGTCAAGAGCATGGCAAAACCTGCGAGCAAAATAGCCGTTCTACGCATCGTGTAACCCCTTTGACACTTCAATATGTACTCGCGATTCCCGCAATCGCGCTGCTGAGTCGAACGAGAACCGCGTCCCGCGATTCGTTAAAGCACCTTGGTTGCCATAACTCTGCCGGCCTAGCTCCGTCCCGAAATCGTTGATTAATCTCATATTGGACAAATGGGGCTACAGACGGATCACTGTGCCTGTCGAACTTATGAACACCCGATTTGACAGATGACGAAGGCGATGACATTTTGCCGAAGCTTTTTGGCGTTTTCACACATCAGATGGAACATATCCCGAACAGGGTCGCCTTCCGGTAGTCGGATTCCACTGGCCGACCTGTTCGTAAAAATCCTGTGGGAAGCGGCACGAGCCTATGAGCACCTTATCCGCGACCATCTTAGAGGAGCACGCGCAGCGCTACGAGGCCCTGCTGCGCGCA
>Ga0137382_10001113_pt1 | contig 11621 bp, 8 predicted proteins | sample SagtaG_15_FD_104816 | JGI IMG/M metagenome (GOLD analysis project Ga0137382, IMG submission 104816) | Vadose zone soil microbial communities from Sagehorn Ranch, Mendocino, California, USA - Sage2_R_20_16 metaG | ecosystem: Environmental > Terrestrial > Soil > Vadose zone | place: USA... | reverse complement strand
TTCCTCGGGATCCACTGCCGATTCACAGTGACGCGACTCGTCTAAAAGAGGTGGTCAGCAATCTGCTGCAGAATGCAGTCAAGTATACCGACCGTGGTTCAATCACCGTGCGGGTGGGCAACTCCCCGTCGGCAGATTCCGTGATGGTCGAAGTCCAAGACACCGGGATGGGAATTTCCGAGCAACATCTCAGCGGCATCTTCGAACCGTTCATGCAGGTACATAAAACTTCATCGGAAAATTCTCGCGGCGGCATTGGTCTTGGATTAAGTATAGTAAAAAAGCACTTGGAACAAATCAGGGGTACGATCAGCGTCGAAAGCGAACTGGGCAAGGGATCTGTCTTTCGCATTGTTCTTCCACGCAATCACGATCGACAGAAGTCACGGAGGAGATGGCTTCTCGGTTTAGCAAAAAAACGCTCCAACGCGAACGATCGTCTCGCACAGCCCGTTCTAAAGCCACACATCGAAACAGGGAGACAACCGGCCAGCGACGGCAGTCACATGGTTGGCTAGTTTCATATCTGTCCAGCGAGCTCACTTCTGCTTCGCGCAATCGCGAAGAAATAGCGGAAATACGCAATGATCAGAGACAATCGATTCGCCTCGGTGAAGACCCCCACACTCTCAACGTTCCTGCTCCCTTCGATCGGCAATATAGTATTCGTTTCGGTGCTTTTTGTTTTGGTATTCAGTGTCGGGAACGGGTTGCTCGGTGACGGCGATGCCGGATACCACATCAAAACCGGCGAAGTCATTTTGCAAAGCTGGCATGTGCCAACGCACGATCCTTACTCGCTTCATTCGCCGCCATTGAAATGGACGGCGCATGAATGGCTGTCCGAGGTAATCATGGCGACCCTCTTTAAGGCTTTCGGCCTTACTGGGGTCGTTATTTTTTTCGCGATTTTGCTCGCGATCACCCATTGGCTCCTTTACCGAGTATTAAGCTACCAATCCGACGATATTCTGTTGTGTACCGTCATTGCGATACTCGCGACCGCTACTTCTTCAACCCATTGGCTCGCGCGCCCACATGTGTTTTCGCTGCCGCTGACGGTTCTTTGGTGTCATTGTTTGAATCGATTTCAATATCGGAACGAAAAGACCCTAGCGTATCTGCCGTTGTTGATGTTGTTTTGGGTTAATTTGCACGGTGGTTTTATCATGGGTCTTATTCTTGTCATGATCTATTGGCTTGGAAATATATTTCATGCCGTCACTGGGCGACGCGAGCTATCACGCCAGTATCTGGACAAAGCGAAGAGTCTTTTTCTCGTCGGGATCGCGTCGACGGCCGTTTGTCTTATCAATCCTCAGGGTTTTGAAATTTTGCTATTTCCTCTTCGCGTCACCTCTGACCGGTTTATTATGGATCGCGTCATAGAATTCCTATCACCCAATTTTCATGAAGCTTTGCCGTTCAAGTACATGCTATTGACCCTCGTGGCCGCGCTCGCTCTATCGAGAACCGCGCTTGGTGTGATTGATCTCGCACTCGTTGTTTTACTCTCTTACATGGCGCTCTATTCGGTGCGGCATGTATCACTGTTTGCCATCGTCCTCGCCCCGATTCTGCTCAAGACAATCGCCGGCATCATTGCAAGAGCGCCGGAAACTTTTCTAACGTTCTATGAAATGCGCAAACGTAATCTGAACGCCATCGATGCTCACCTCATCGGGTACCTATGGCCGCCGCTCAGCGCAATTCTAGTTGTCGTTGTTGCGGGGACAGGCATAGTAAAATACCAGTTCAACAATCAAAAATTTCCGGTAGCCGCCGTTGACTTTCTCAAGCGCGAACCGATCACCGGGAACATGTTCAATGACGACGAATTCGGTGACTACATGATCTTCACGGCTTGGCCACAGTACCGAGTGTTCATGGATGGTCGTTCCGATATGTACGGAAAAAAAATTGGCAACGACTATCTCAGAGTTGCCAACGTTCAACCAGATTGGAAGGAGATTCTTCAAAAATACAGCATCAGCTGGGTCGTTTTCGGCACGGATTCAGCACTGACCGCTGCCCTACAAGATCAAAGCGATTGGCGCGCGGTTTACTCCGATCGAGTGGCAACGATATTTGTAAAAAGAGACGCGCCGCACGCGGCGTTGTTAGATAAATATTCCGCGGTTCGTCCAGCGTTCGGTCAGTGAACCACCCCGCGCTATTTTGGGCGCTGAGCAACATCAACTCTCAGGCCGTCTGCCAGCGAGAAGTTTAGGGAGCCTGTCGCATCTCGCGATGCAATTTGCGTCACAGCGCGGCTCAGCGATCCTGTTTTAATGTAAACGGATTGACAGGTTTGCCGGCGGGAAACACTCGTTCCTGACAAATCTGTCGCCTCACATGTCGTTTTCGCCATACCACACTATCGGAGGATAACGCTCATTTAACCTATAGTTCGTTAACTGCCTCCAAGCTCAGTTTTGATCCCTGGCACAACCATTGCTGCCGCAGAGATTGAATCGTCGGGAAAGAGCGGGATAGGTTTTCGCAATCCAGTATTGAGTCAAGGACGAATTTTTCGAATTCAAAGTGCACCGCGATACTTTCGAAATAGAACACGCAATGAATAGCAACTCTCTCCCCGCTGGTGGTAACGCAGAATTTGAATTGCGCATTCGACAAGCGCTCCTTTCGGCAAAGCATACGATTCCCCAGGTTGCCGTGGTCCTGTTTGCGATTAACTATTCGCCGAATAACCAGACCGCTGACCACACCATCGCCGCCTTACACAGCTCCATTTTGATGCGACTCCAAGGGGGTTTACGCGACTCCGATACCGTCGCATCGTTGAGCAGTGGGCACATCGGAGTTCTTCTACAGTCGGTGCAAGGTTCTCAGGATCTAGATCTCGTCATCAATCGTCTTTTGGGCCGACTGACGGATCCTGTGCAAATCGATGATCAGGCGTTTGTGCTCGAACCGCGGGTCGGAACTGCTCTTTTTCCGGAACATGGCGAGAGCGTGAAAAGTCTGATCGAGCATGCGCAAAACGACCTCAATTTTTCGAAGGTCGATAAAAACTCCTACTCGGCCTCCAATTCGAACCCGCGTAATCTGTTCACTGCACGCCAATGGATGAGCGAGCTTCGCCATGCAATCGTCTCGGATCAACTATTTCTCACGTTTCAGCCGAAGGTGAGTTTTTCCGAACGTCGCGTGACCGGCGTTGAGGTCCTGCTTCGTTGGCAACATCCTGGGCGCGGGATCATCGTTCCGGATCAATTTATACCGGTGGCCGAGCGCACCGGGCTGATCATTCCCCTGACCCTATGGGTTCTGCAGCAATCGTTGCGTCAATGTCGACGGTGGAACGACATGGGTTTGGACATCAGCATTGCCGTCAACCTGACAATGTGGAACCTGGAAGCGCAAGAACTGCCAGACCAAATCGAAGCGCTCATAAGAGACACGGGCGTCTTGCCAAAAAACTTGGAACTCGAAATTACCGAATCGAGTATCATGAGCGACCCACAGCGAGTCATTCGCACCCTGAACCATATCCGTCAACTCGGTGCTCGCTTCGCGATCGATGATTTCGGCACCGGCTATTCGTCTTTTGCTTACCTCACTAAGCTTCCCGTTTCATGCATAAAAATCGACAAATCATTTGTCCAAAACATTGAGACGGATCGAGACAACTCGGTCGTGGTCAAATCGATAATCGATCTCGGACACAATCTCGGTTTAAACGTCGTCGCTGAAGGCGTTGAAACGGCAAACGCAAAGACACTGCTTAGGGGTTTTCAATGCGATGAAGGTCAAGGCTTTTATTTCTGTCGGCCAATTCCCGCTGATGCGATGACAAAATTTTTATTACAGCCGCCTCTAACCGTAAGAGAATCGCCACTCCTCGCTGAAATCCCAGAGCGAAGGAGTCTTACGATGATCGACGACCGCGATACGAATCCCTTCAAGTCCTTTCCCGGACTTAGCGAAAAACCCAATCCATTGACTTGACACATACGCCGTTCCCAAGCACAATAGCTCCACGATTCAAAGTAACCTTACCCGAAGAAAGGGACTGAAACTATGAAAAGACAATTGACTTCTCAGGTGTCGGGCGTGATCTTGGCGGTCGCCATTTTGGTTACGCCGGGTCTTGTGCACGCACAACAAGTGGATACGCAAGAAGACGGCGGGGTCTTTATCTTGGGAAGCATCCTGTTCTCGATATTGCACGTGCCTCTCAAGCTCGCAACCTGCGTCGGAACACAAGCGACCGCAGCCGTAGCCTACACCGCAACTTTTGGTGTGCCTGGCAACTACGACGGCGGCACGAACGGTAAAGACATCGGCGAAACAGCCCGTCGAAGTTGTACCGGCTCGTGGTTTATAATGCCTTCGCAAATCAAAAGTGATTATGGCAGCTGATTTTTCTTGCCCGACTGATCTTTGAGCTGGAACCTAAAGGCCTCGCCGATCGCGGATCAGCGAGGCCTTTTTCATTCTAAGACGGCATCTTCCCCTGTTCACCGTTTCTCCGGCCTGGTTTGTCTGAACCTATCATAACCGCCTTGACCTATCGTTGCGTTCCTCCGAGTCGACAGGTTCTATACAGCGAATCGGCGCCCAGTGTACACGCGTGCGTAGGCACCAACTTGGTCGCGGATGAATGAGCTCCTTTAATTCGCTAAAGGTTAGCAACAATCACTTAGATCTCAAAAGAGCTACAGCAAAACTGACCGCCGGTTTATCAAAAATTTGGAACGCACCTTGCCTAACGACTAGAATCTACCAAGCCCCCTTCTGACAAAGGCAAACCAGCCGTGAGGCTGGGACGCAAAGCCACGGATCAGGATTGTCCTGATGCCGGTTGCCGAAGGAAGGGCTCTCAGAACTTTGGTGTTCACAACCAGATTCAAGATCGGGACTTCCCTTCTTGAGCTCCTTTGTGTAACCACGCCAAAATCGATCCGCGATAGTCAGGCAGCAACACAATGCAATTCAACTAATTCCAACAGGTGTAATTCAGATCCCAAATCAAAACAGAACTGAGCATAAACTATGCATAAAACAAAAGGGCGTCGATGTATGGCACCGACGCCCTTGAACTGATTAGCCTTATGAAAATTGTGCGTTGCGAGTACCGAGTTTTTTCAAAACCATACGAGAGGCCAACAATCCGATTCCAAGAAAAATGAGGGTTGACGGTTTTGGGACTGTTGGGGGGAGAGGTGCGGATCCGCAATCAGTTGCCCCAGAGAGACAACCCTGCGGTTTAGTGCTACTGCCGCCAGGAGTATTGATTGATTGAAAGTGAGTCTGCGTCTCATCGATCGCGAGGCTCTGAAGGCCGGAAGGAGAAGTAATGGGAACCACGACAGTACCCGTTTGCCCGCCTTCAAGTCCATTGTTAATACCATTGCTTGTATCGGCCCCAAACTCAAAACTTCCTAATCCGGTCGTCTTAAACTGCCAAGTAGTCGCGGATCCGCCAAATGTCGCACTGCCGACCTGCAAATTAGGAGTCGAATCAAAGGCGAATTGCGTGAAAACATTAACACCTGCAACGCCGTCCGTCGAAGTGTTATAAAGTGAACTCGATAATGAATTTCCATTGAAAGTTAAAGTCACTGACGCATCACACAGTTCGCAGGCTGGTGACGAACTGGCACCGTCATACAAGGATGTAGCACTTTGCCCACTGTTCAGTGTGACCAACGCTGCTTCAACCGATGAAGATAAAAAACTCGCGCAGCCAATAAGAAACATGAGGGTATAGAGGTAAAACTTCAATTTCATACTCACATTCGTGTCTGAATAGCCCAGAACTACGCAATTTAGTGGCCGGGCTAAAAACACGTTGAATTTCAACTAAGTACGGGTTGAACAACGAGCTTGTTTTCGTAAATTTTCCTTACAGTTTTTTTAGCTGTTGCGCCGTTCAATAGAAATCTTTTTAAATTAAGTAAGTTAGAAGGTCTTAAAACTGTAAGAATTCTTAACTTAATTCTTATTTTTCGGGACCACCTGGAATATTTATTTACTAATTCCAGCCTAACGAGACAAATTCGCCCGGCAAAACTAATGTTTCGTGGTAGTTGCAAACGACCACCCCATTACCAGGCGGCTATCCTAGTCGGCATGATACGGCCAACAGGATTGTGGCGTCTGATGGGGCTGACAATTCACTCCATGCTCCGCCGGCTTCGGTCGTTCGGTTGTAACGTTCGGCGATGTTGTGGCTGGGACCCGAGCTTCAGGCGTGGCGAATCTGGCGCGTGAGCCCCTAGAGTTTGTCTCGTGGGAAATTTGCCGTAGTTTTGTAAACGGCCGACGTCAGCTGATGGGCCTTTCGCTATACCAAGAGTTATGGAAGTCGCGCATAGGGCGAAATAGCTTTCAGGTATCAGCGGACACATGTCAGATGATGTCGAACACTTTTAGTTTGAATCGTGTACATGCCAGATGATGTCGAACAGTTAAATGTTGGAGAATTTTCGTACATCGATGAACTTTCTTTTGGGCAAATGATACGCAACGGTGTTCAGAAGGTGATACCAGTTTGGCTCACGGCGTCTCAGTGCAAAGAATCGGATTTGTTCAGCTATGAGATCAACGTGAGCACGAACCAAGCGGTGGGGCCAAGTAGGTTCGACGGCGAAAGAGTGGCCGAGCAGGCTGACCCGACCGCGGGAATCTGTCCTGCGCAAGTAGATAAGGCAGCCCCGAGGCTGGGCTTGGAGATCGAGTCTCCAAGAGCGGGGGAAACGACGTCTCCGCGGCGCAGCTTCGATGCGCAAACGAGCCCGCTGACGATGAGCAAGGGCATATTTAGCCGACTGGGCTTGCACGGCGGCGAGAGAGTCGAAATGGAAGCGCTGCCAGGCTTTAGCTTGCCAGCGAGCATTAAAGCTTTCGACAGCAGCCTGGAACCCGGTTTCTCGTGGCGGAGCAAAGACTGTGGTCACTCCCAAGCTCAGGCAAAGGCGGATAACGCGTCCGATGGTATCGCTAAACTGATGAGCACCTTGAAAACGCGTGTCGTTATCAAATTGGGCGTAGGCCGGCAGCCCGAAAGATTTCCAGTGTTCAATCAGGGCTTGGACAACCGTATGAGCGAAGATGGTGCGATCTGGCCAAGAGGCGATCAAACCTCCGTGCAGCGATACCGCATTGAGAACTTCGACTCCCGTTCCGCCTTCGATGACCAAGCCCTCGATAACATCGAAGCTATCGAGTTCGCTTCTCCGAGCTGCCACCTCGGGCAAGTACCAACCGGTTGGAGGTGGCGGATGGCGTCTTCGATGTCGACCATCCAAAGCACCGCGCCGCTCCAAAATCCGCCCAATGGTACGCAGTGCGGGAAGTGCCGTCGCACCCCGAGCGACCATTTCTCGCTGAATGGCCTCAGCTCCGTATTCTCCCAAGATGCTGTTGTCCTTGAGCTGGGTACGCACCTTGACAATCAGGTTTTCAACACTCCGCTTGGTTCGCTAAATGTTATGAGGTCGGTGAGATCGGTCACCCCAATCGACTCGGGCCAACCTTTGCCCATCAGCTCGATCGACCCAATAATGCACCGTGGAAACGCTCACGCGAAAGCGTCGCGCCACCTGTCGCAACGCTTCACCTCTTCGCACAGCACTTACCATTGCTTTACGTCTTTCAAGCTGAGAACTTTTTTAACCATAGGCGATTGTTCTTCTTTCGCGTTTCCATCGACCATAACAGACCTGTTCGACATCTTATGGCATTTAGATGTTCGACATCAGGTGGCAGCTGCCCCATCAGCGATCAGTTTTCAGCTCGGACTATCAGCCGTCAAGGCGTCAGCCGACGGATGATTACTGATTTGCTCGTTGACAGCTGAACGCTGATTACTGACCGCTAATTATTTCCCCAATGCCTCAGCCAGCTTCTTAGCCTCGACCGCTTCGGGAAAATTCTGATGATTGACTGCGAGCGCCTTTTGGAGGACTTCTCTGGCCAGTTTGTTGTTTCCGTTTTTGCCGTGGGCAAGCGCGAGGTGATAGAGAACCGTCGGATTTTGGCCTTTGAATTCTTCGTTGCTTTCTTTCAGGAACTCAAGCGCTGTGGCATTGGTTCCCTTCTTGTAATGAATCCAGCCCAGCGTATCGGCGATACCGGCGTCGTCCGAGTTTACCTCACGTGCTTTTTGTGCCAATCCAAGAGCGACGTCGAGATTGCCGCCGTATTGGGCATAATTGTAAGCGAGATTGTTCGCCGCCGGTGCAAAGTTTTTGTTGATGTCCAAAACTTTCTGATAATAGCCATTTGCCTTCTGCGGCTGCTTCTGGATGTCGTACAACAGACCCGTCATCATAAGAGGCTGGATCGCTTTGGGATTTCTCTTGCTAACTTTTTCGTACTGCTCGATCGCCGTATCGAATTTCTTTTGTGCGGCGTACGCGTTTCCGATCAACAAATACGCGGAAAAGAGATCGGGGTTCAGATTGATCGCCTTTTCGAGATACTCGATACCCTGCGCATATTCTTTGGTTCCGATACTAACCTGACCCAGCAGTTGGTAAATGTCCGCTTGGCTTTTGCTTTTGCTTAGCTGCTGCTGGATACGCTGAAAAGCCGACTTGGGATCCCCCTGCAAGAGAAAAACCTGAGTCATGGAAGCGAGAGCGTCTATACGGTTGGGGTCCAGCGCCAAAGCTAGCTCGTATTCTCTTAGGGCTTCGGGATATTTCTTCCTTACCACGTAGACCGCCGCTATATTGATGTGCGCGGCTGGGTTCTTTGGATTGACTTTCTGCGCCTGTTGAAAGGTCGCCAACGCTTGATCGTTCTCGCCTTTTTTTATGGCGACCGCACCCTTGATCAATAGCGCGGTTTCATTACTCGGTTGAGCCTTCAAGATCTTTTCAATTTCATCCGCCGCCAGATCGTTGTCCCCAGAAGCCAGATAGAGCTGCGCCAACGTGATCCTCGGTTCGATCCAGCTGGGCGCCAATTCGGTGGCTTTGATGATCGCTTGCTTAGCCTGATTGATTTCGTCTTGGCGCAGCTGAGCTTGCCCGAGAAAATAGAAGCCGGGCGCGAACTTCGGTGCGTTGCGCGTTACCGTGGCAAGATCTTCAGCGGATTTCTTCGGCTCGTTTTCCGCTAGATATAGCCGGCCGCGAAAAAACAAGCCGTCATTGTCCTTCGAGTTCGCCTTGAGTATATCCTCAATGTATTGTTTCGCCTGCTTGCGGTCGTTCTTGGCGAAGTCAATTTCCACAAGCCGCTTTCTTGCTATTAATGAGTCCGGCTTTTTTCTGAGTAAATCCTCGTAGAGCTTTTCGAGGTCGTCAAATCGCCGCCTGCTCGTGTAGAAACTACCGAGGACGTGGAGCAATCCTTCATTCTCGGGGTCAGCCTTTGTCGCGAGCAACAGCTCTTGTTCCGCTTGCTCTTGTTTGCCCGTCGCCGCATAGTTCTGCGCGAGCGCCACCCGAGCGCCGTGGAACTTGGGATCGATCTCCAGCGCTTTCCGAAACGCCTGCTCTGCCGCTGGGTAGTCCTTTTTGGACATATGGACCTGACCTATATCAAAATGAATAGAGGCTTGTTGTGGCTCCTTATTAAGCGCCGCTTCAAGCTCTTGGATCGCTGTATCGGGTTGCTGTTCCGCCATGGCGATTTGTGCCGCGAAATAACGGATCTCTTTCGCGTCCTTGTCGACTTGCCGCAGCTTTTCCAGTTCTTGCTTTGCTCGTTGAATGTCCTTAGTCGCAGCATGAATCATGGCGAGCTGAAATCGTGCTGGTGTAAAGTCAGGCTTTAGATCGGCAGCACGCACCAGTTCTCTATAGCCTGAGCGCGCGTCCCCCTGCTTGAGCAAAACCATGCCAAACTCGTAGTGTGCTTCCGCTGAACTGGGATCTGCTTGCAGCGCATTTTTATATTCAATGATCGCCTCGTTAATTTTCGCTTGGGCCAAATAGTCCTTTGCCTTCTTAAGCGCGCGCTCGCGTTTGACGTCCGGAGAGCCGCCGATTTTGCTGTAGGCGAATATGCCGCCGCCGAGCACGACGAACGCGGCTAGGCCGAGAATAATTTTTCTCATCGATTTGCCTTTAATGTTATACTTTTCTTCAGGACGGCGATCTCTGTGCCGCGATTCCGCTCTGATAAGCAGCAACAGTTCTCCGCAGCCCTTCTTCGACCGAAATTTTTGGTTGGTATTGTAAGATAGCCTTAGCGCGTCCTATGTCGGCCAACGAATGGCGCACATCCCCCGGCTTGGCGGCGGCATACTCCACGCGCGCTTTTGCATCGGTGATTTTTTCCAGAATTTGTATCAGTTGATTGAGGGTTATTCGCTCGCCACAACCGATGTTGCATACTATTCCGGGCGCTTCTTTGGCCCGCAGCGCCAGCAGGTTGGCCTCGACCACGTTCTCGATATAAGTGAAATCCCGCGACTGCTCGCCGTCGCCGTAAACCGTGAGCGATTCAGCCGCCAAAAGCTTGGTCGTGAATCTGGGAATGACCGCGGAATAGTCGGAATCAGGATCTTGATCGGGACCGAAGACATTGAAATAGCGCAAACTAACCGTCTCTAGGCCATAAAGATCGTGATAGAGCTTGCAGTACTGTTCCCCTGCAAGCTTTTGTAAAGCATACGGCGAAAGTGGTTTAGTTGGCATATCCTCGTGTTTAGGAAGAATCTCGGTGTCGCCGTAGGCAGACGATGAGGCAGCGTAGAGGACCCGGCGCACGCGCGCATTACGCGAACTTTCCAGAAGATTCAGGGTCGCGGTAATATTCGCTCGATTCGTACCCACTGGATCCTGAACTGATCGCTGCACCGAAGGCACCGCCGCCTGATGTAGAACATAGTCGATCTCCTTAACGGCGTCTTGGCTAACCCGCTTGTCCGCCAAATCTCCCTTGACGAACTCTATTGCAGTCATTAGATCATCTAACCGCGACACTCTGCCCGTGGATAAATTGTCGACCGCCCGAACGGTCTTGCCTTCGGCCACTAACCGTCGTACCAGATGAGAGCCGATAAACCCGGCACCACCGGTAACGAGATATTTCTCACTTATTTTCGTCATTTTTGCCTTACAACATCTTGAGCCAGCCCCGCAAAGCGGCAACCCAACCGTTGTACCTCGCGCAAGGCCGTAAAGCTGCTAAGAAAATCCCGGGATTCGAATTTCCAACTTCGTGTTTGGTTCTTTGCGTTTGGAATCTACTAATGATCCTACAAACCTGTCCAGGAAAGGCTGTCGGACTCGCCGTAAATTTTTACGATGGCAAATTTCCGTGACAGCTCTGCCTCTTAGCTAATATCGTAAATCAGGCAGTGATACCAGAACAGGTCACGTTCTAACCACAATTCGTTCTAAATACCCTATGTCTCAGGATCTTTACTTTTTAATCTGTACAGTTGAATGCTAGGTGCGGATTGGAGCAACCCATATGCCAGGACGCCACCGCCATGGTGACGGGGCAGCTGCGGAGCTACGTCGTTCGGAACAACTGTGCCATGACTACAGCCGAAAGCCTTTCCGCCTACGCAAATTTTTTTGAAGGACGACACCACGAAGAGCCCGAGTAACAGAGAAAGTTCGGATAGCTCGCTGCCCGAGCCCTGAATCGCAGAAGAGAGTATGAAAATAGAACAATCTGCGGATGCC
>Ga0137382_10001104_pt1 | contig 11649 bp, 17 predicted proteins | sample SagtaG_15_FD_104816 | JGI IMG/M metagenome (GOLD analysis project Ga0137382, IMG submission 104816) | Vadose zone soil microbial communities from Sagehorn Ranch, Mendocino, California, USA - Sage2_R_20_16 metaG | ecosystem: Environmental > Terrestrial > Soil > Vadose zone | place: USA... | reverse complement strand
GGCCTTGCCGGCGAGGTGGGCGTGGTCGCCGAAGAACTGCAGGCGGCCGGCGTCGTGTGCGGCGAGCAGCATCTCCAGCATCAGGCGGCGGAACAGCCGCGACAGCACCTTCACCGGCAAGAGATAGTTTGAACGGCAGGCGATCCAGCGCGTGCCGTCGAGCGATATCCCACCACCCGGCACGATCATGTGGACGTGTGGATGATGGCCCAGTCGCGGGCCGGGATCGCCGCGACCGTCATCCAGTCGACCGCCGCGTCGCGTCCAATCCGAGCGGCAAAGAGGTAGCTGACGAAAGTGGAGAATGTGCTGCTGACCAGACCGAGTTCAACTGCTGCGCGCCAATTCGATTTTGGGGTCGGCATGATGCCGACCATGGATTTGCGCATCCTCAGGTCAATTTGTCGAGGTTACCAAAAGGCTTGACGTCGGCCGGCTCGTTCCGCTCTTCGCGGCCTTGACGCTCCTGCGCATTGCCTTCGTCGTGAAGTTCCTGATCGCCCAGAACTTCGCCTATAAGGCGCTTCGCTTTACCGGCGATTTCGTTTTTGACGGATTTTGCATTGGGCATAACCACGACCTCCTTACCCGAATGGCTTCATGACGACCTTGATGCAACCGTCTTTTTTCGCCCGGAACGTCTTGTAGAGTTCCGGCCCTTCCTCGAGGGAAGCGCGGTGCGTGATGACAAAGGATGGATCAATCTCACCTTTTTCGATCCGCTCCATCAGCTTCGGCATGTAATGCTGAACCGGTGTCTGCGCCATTCTGAACGTGAGGCCCCGATTGATCGCGCTGCCCATCGGAATCTTGTCCAGCATGCCGCCGTAGACGCCGACGATCGAGACCGTGCCGAAATTTCGGCAGCATTGAATGGCCTGGCGCAGGACATGTGGCCCGTCGTGCCCATGAACGTCGCTACTTTGATACGGTCCATGACTGAATCCAGGCTCGCTTTGGTCTCGGGCTCCGTGCCGACCGCGTCGATGCAGGCATCGGCGCCACGGCCTTTCGTCAATTCCTGGATGCGGTCATAAATGTCCTCTTTCATGAAATCGAGCGTGGTGGCTCCCGACCGTTGCGCCAGAGCCAAGCGCTCGGGCACCGTGTCTATTGCAATCACGCGTTCAGCGCCGAGTAGGAAGGCGCTTTTGATAGCGAACTGGCCGACGGGGCCGCAGCCCCACACCGCGACCGTCTCGCCGCCTTTCAGGTTGCAGAAATCGGCCGCCATGTAGCCGGTCGGAAAAATATCCGACAGAAACAGCACCTGTTCGTCGGTCAAGCCTTCCGGCACCCTGTAGGGGCCCACATCGGCGTACGGGACCCGCATGTATTCCGCCTGGCCGCCCGCAAAGCCGCCAAGCATGTGCGAGTATCCAAACAGACCGGCAGGCGAATGCCCCCACATCTTCTCGGCTTCCTTGGCGTTCGGATTGGAGCGCTCGCAGCCCGAATAGAAGCCATTCTTGCAGAAGAAGCATTCCCCACACGAGATCGTAAAGGGCACCACGACCCGGTCGCCGACTTTCAGTTTCTTGTTGTCCTTGCCGACCTCGACCACTTCGCCCATCGTTTCATGGCCGAGCACGTCACCTCTTTCCATGGTCGGCATGATGCCGTCGAACAGGTGCAAATCCGAACCACAAATGGCACAGGCGGTCACCTTGATAATCGCATCGCGCCCGTCCTGAATTTTTGGATCGGGCACGGATTCACAACGGACGTCGCTTTTGCCATGCCATGTGAGGGCTTTCATGCGGGTGCTCCAGGTAGGTCCACTTAGATAAAGTGTCCTTCCCGCGCTCGGTTCCAAACGAAAGTTAGGAACGCTGCGGTGTCGAGTTCATTAAAGACGGAAGCAATCGAGCCTCATCGGAGACGCCGCATGGCTGGACAATTGGCAATCGTGACTGGAGCTTCAACCGGTATCGGCTTCGAACTCGCGCGGCTCTGTGCCCGTGAAGGCTATGATTTGCTGATAGCTGCCGACGAGCCCGAGATTCACGACGCGGCCCAGAAGCTGCGAGGTGAAAAGGGCGGGGGTGCCATTGAGGCCCTCCACGTCGACCTCGCTACCACGAAAGGCGTCGATAAACTCTACGCAGCGGCCAAGGGCAGACCGGTGAATGTATTGATGGCCAACGCCGGACGAGGGCTAGGCCATGCTTTCCTCGACCAGGAATGGCCGCGGGCCCGGGAAGTCATCGATACCAACGTGACCGGTACGACCTATCTGATCCATAAAGTGGGTCGGGACATGCGCCAAGCGGATCAAGGCCGTATCCTGATCACAGGTTCGATCGCTGGATTTACGCCTGGCAGTTTCCAAGCGGTCTACAATGCGACCAAATCCTATCTGAATTCCTTTTCCTTCGCGCTGCGTGAAGAATTGCGCGACACCAAGGTAAGTGTCACGTGCCTGATGCCGGGCGCTAACGAAACTGAATTCTTCGCACGCGCTGATATGCTCGATACCAAAGTGGGCTCGGAAGAAAAGGATGACGCCGCGATGGTCGCCAAAACCGGCTTCGAGGCGATGATGAAAGGCGAAGGCGACGTTGTCAGCGGACTCAAAAACAAAATACAGTCTGCGGTCGCCAATGTGACGCCGGCCGAGCGGCTGGCCAAGCAACACCGCCAGATGGCGGAACCCGGAACGGCAAAATCCTAAACCGCAGTTATGCTTGCTGGGGACGATCGACATAAATAGGACCATTGCGATGGCGGCTATGCAGCGAGCTTAGTTTGGCCGCTTCTTATCTGCGAAATTGCATCGCGAAGCGGCCGTTCGCACTCGCAGTAATCCTTCCAGGCATTTGATTTCTTCAGCAGTTTTGGGACTGATTTAAGCGTGTACTTTGACGGGTCGAGACCCGTGCGCACCTGCGCCCATGTCAGAGGCATCGAGACGGGGGCATGTGGTCTGGCGCGCGGCGAGAGCGGCGCGACTGCGGTCGAGAAACGGTCATTTCGGAGATAGTCGAGGAAAATCTTTCCCGTTCGCTTGGCCTTTGACATGTTGACGAGGAAGCGATCGGGTGAGTCCGATGCCATAGCCGTGGACACGTCGCGGGCAAAGTTCTTTGCCGTCGGCCAATCAAGCTTCTCGCCTTTTCGCGGCCGTGCCAACGGTGTTACGACATGCAGTCCCTTGCCTCCCGTGGTTTTGCAGAACGAGACCAAACCAAGCTGCGCTAACCGATCCCGAAGTTCCAGGGCTGCCTCAATAACCCGATCGAATTCAATCTCGGGCGCGGGGTCTAGATCGAACACAAGGCGGCCGGGAAGAGCAGGGTTGCCCGGTTGATTATTCCACGGATGAAGCTCAACGCCTGCGCTCTGCGCCACCGCAGCCAGCCCTTCGATGCGATCGATCTGAATGTAGGGTTTTCGGTCGCCGCCGACCGAAACCTGCTCCAACAGATTCGAGCCGCCTTTCATGGCGTGCCTCTGAAAGAACCGCTCGCCGTCTATGCCGTCGGGGGCGCGGATAATGGAGCATGGGCGGCCTTTCAAATGGCGCATCATCCAAGCGCCGACCTCCGCGTAGTATTCGGCGAGCTCCAGTTTGGTTATCGCCCCTTCGACTTCATCATGCCAGAGCACTTTGTCTGGCCGACTTAGCGGTACGCCCATGACGATATCGTTTGCTGGACGCTTGCGAACGCTTGCTAGCTTTGTCGAAGGCCTGGGCACCTCGACTGTCCCAAGCGGCGCCGGTGTTTCGGCCTCCACCTCCGTGGCTGGTTTATCCTCCCGCAGGCCCTTGAAGGCCGCCTGGCGGATCATGCCCGACCCTGTCCAGCCCGCGAATTCGATCTCGGCAACGAGGGCTGGCTTGAGCCAGTGCACGCCCACCTTTTTCCGGGGGGAGTCCTTTCCGCCGAAAGGATTAACATCCGAGGCCAGCGCCTTCAGTCTCGGCATGAGACGGCTCACCTTATCGCCGGCATAGCCCGTGCCGATATTGCCGACATAGATAAGGTGGTTACCCCGATAGACTCCAGCCATCAGCGAGCGAAATGCCGAGCCATTGCTGTTCCAGCCGCCGATTACGACCTCGTGCCCAGCCCGGCATTTGGCCTTGGTCCAATGGGCAGTGCGGCCGGATAAATAGGGTGCATTCAGTTGCTTCGAAACGATGCCTTCAAGTGACATACGACAGGCCGACTTCAGGACAGCATCGCCACCGCTCTCGAAGTGCTCGACATAGCGGATTTCCTGCTCCTTCTTTCCAAATGTCTTCACCAATAGCTTCTGCAGGGCCTGCTTTCGTTCGCTTAATCCTTCGCGGCGAAGATCCATGTCGCGCTCAAACATCGAATCGAACGCATAAAAGATCAGGTCATCGGTCTTTTCCTCCGACAACGCTGCCTGCAATCCCGCGAAGTCGGGCGAGCCGCGATGATCCAGCGCCACGATTTCGCCGTCGATCAAACAGTCGGGAAGACTGGCGGCGGCTCGCGCGATCGCCGGGAACTTTCTTGTCCAATCGAGACCCTTGCGGGTTTTTAACGTAACCTGGCCACCGGCGACGCGTATCTGGATCCGGTAACCGTCTAACTTGATCTCATGGACCCACGCAATTCCCGAAGGCGGACGATCCACCGAAGTGCACAGCTGCGGCGCTATGAATGCCGGGAGGCGCCCGCTGGATGGCGTCTTCTTGCCGCGCTTGGCTGGTTTGGCTGATGAGCGCTTAACCGGCGCGCGTGCAAGGGCAGCGGCTCTTTTTGAACCCCATTCCGCCTTCGCGGGTCGCCTCGCCCGAGCGGCGCTCATGAATGGTTTTGGCCCTTTGCCGCTGCCTTGCGCAATCTCGTCCATGGAACGACCGGAGGCCACCGATAGATCATTTTTAAGAATGGTATTCTTCCTCCCCTCACGGGATGCTGCGTCGCGATGTTTGATAAGAAGCCAGTTGGTTCGTTTCTCGCCTTGGCGTGGCCGCATGCGCGTGAGAATCCAGCCTCCGGACAGCTTGTCTCCCTCAAGTGAAAAGTCGAGCTTTCCCTTGCGATAGCCATCCTGCGGGTTTTCGCATTCCAAATAACCGCGATCCCACAACATCACGGTGCCACCGCCATACTGGCCTTTCGGAATAGTCCCTTCGAAATCACCGTAATCAAGCGGGTGATCCTCGACTTCGACCGCAAGACGCTTGTCGGCGGGATCGAGCGAAGGTCCTTTCGTCACCGCCCAAGATTTGAAAACACCGTCGATTTCCAGGCGGAGATCGTAATGCAGGTGAGAGGCTGCATGCTTCTGAATCACAAAACGCAAGCGTTTCGACGCTTTGACGCGCTTGGTACCGCGCGGCTCGTTCGTCTTTTCAAAGTCCCGTTTGGCTTGGTAGTGGGCGAGCAATTTCTTGACCACAGGTCTCTCCGATCGCTTCTGGAACAGAAAGCCGGGCCCCATGTTAAAGTTCCAGCCCAGGAGTTCGCGCGGAGGAGACATTCGGTGCTCGCCATGGAGGCCCGTTCGGTCGACAGCCTGCCGCGCGGGGCCGAGTGGCAATATGAGCCGAAATGGGATGGCTTCCGTTGCTTGCTGATCCGCAGTGGCGACCGCGTTCGAATGCAGTCCAAGTCCGGACGCGACCTTGCGCGCTATTTTCCCGAAGTGGTGGTCGTAGCGAAAAGCATTGGTGAGACGCAATTCATGCTGGATGGCGAATTGGTGGTTCCAGCCGGCGAACGGTTTTCCTTCGACGACCTCCTACAGCGAATTCATCCGGCGGCGAGCCGCATCAAGCGTCTTGCCGACGAGACACCGGCAGTGTTCCTTGCGTTCGACCTTCTTCGCGGTGACGCGAACGACCTAGTGAGGCTACCGCTCACAAAAAGGCGGCCGGCGCTTGAACGGTTCGCCAAACGGCATTTCAAGACCGAGCACGTCTTCCGACTTTCACCAGCAAGCCGAAATTACGCTGATGCGAAACGGTGGCTCGCTTCAGCTGGGGGCGGGAGCGACGGTGTCATCGCCAAACGCATTGATCTTCCGTATCAAGCCGGCAATCGCGACGGCATGCAAAAAATCAAACGTATGCGTTCGGCGGATTGCGTGATCGGAGGCTTTCGTTATGGGGAAAAACGCACTGGCGGACGCAAAGTAGTGGGTTCGCTTTTGCTGGGCCTATACGACGAAGAGGGCCTGTTGAACCATGTAGGCTTCAGCTCAGGGCTTAAGCCGGGACAGAAGGCAGCGCTGACGGATAAACTTGAGGCCCTCATCAGTGATCGCAGCTTTACCGGAAACGCTCCTGGCGGCCCGAGCCGCTGGTCGACCAGGCGCTCGGCGGACTGGCAGGCGCTCAAGCCGAAATTTGTCGTCGAGGTGTCCTACGACCATTTCACTGGCGGTCGCTTTCGGCACGGCACGACAATCCTGCGATGGCGGCCCGACAAGAAACCGCGGCAATGCACCATGGAGCAGCTCCAGCAGAAATCGGTTTTGCCGGCAACGTTGCTCCGCAAGCGATGATAGGGTCGCGTTCGGCGGAGCGCTTTTGTGGACGGATATTTTATTGCATCACCATCGGGTCTCTGCATCGTTTGGATTACAACGGCGGCAGAGTGACCCAGGGTTCCGGGGGGAGTTCGGCGCTCGCGGCGTCGCCGGCGATGACCGGTCCTCCAGTCCTGACCACAGCCAGAATTCCGCATCTGAATCTCGATCCGCCGACGGTTCCCACCATCTGCTTTCTCAAGCCTTTCCGGAAGCCATCGATGAGCATGCACGGGGTCCGCAACCCGGTTAGTTCGACGGTGGCGGCCAGTCCAAGGCGGATAATTGTGCCGAGCGGCAGCTCTGCCAGCGGAAGGCCGAGCGTGGTCACGTTCTCTCCGAGCTCGCCAGGCTGAACATCGTAGCCTACTGCCCGCAGCTCGCAGAATAGCTCCGAGGGCATCAGATGGATCTGGCGTAGGTTTGGAAGGGTGGGTTTGCGCTTGGCGAGATACCTGTGCCGAACATACTTGCCGGCGTGCGCATCACCTTTCACCCCTTGCCCTTCAATGAGCATAATCCGATCGACCGTCGGCTTGGAGAAGCCGTGAACAGGGCTCGAAGCGACTGCGACCACTGAACCAGTGGTAAGCAATCGGTTTAAGGGTGTCTCCATTCCGACCTCGACGCCACCTAATGACACTACAGGAACGACTCAATCAGCCGTGAGTTCGCTCTACACGAAGGAGGAGGTTCAAATGGCTACCGAAGAGCAAGTCCGGAACTATGCGCGCCAGCTATGGGAAAAGGCTGGACGGCCTGAAGGCAGAGATACGGAATTCTGGCACGCTGCCGAAGTTGAATTGAACGCAGAAAGTGAGAGCCCTGATGCGTTAACACAATCTGCGCAGCCCCATACCTATGACCTGCCGGGTTGATGCTGAGTGAGAAAAGACGGCCACCAAGCAATATAAGGGACGTCGTGTCGGGTCGTTATCTGGCGGCGCAGCCTAACCTCTCTTGGCGCTTTTCGCTCTTCGGTTATGAGGCGAACGATTCACCGGCCTTAGAGATATCCCCTCACGCTGGGCCTTGCTGCGGATCGCCGCAATCGGCCGTTGAAGTTTAACGCTCATCACACCCGTTGGGGTGTTGCCTTTCGCGAGTTGTTTCAGCTTGTTCACGTCCGTCGTCGACCAAGGCTGCCGAGACCGACGTTTGTACGAGGGGTTTGCTTTCCGCGGACCCTTCTTGCCGATCGGCGAGCCGGGCCGCTTCCATGCTGCTCTTGCCATTGAAATCCTCCGTCATGTTGCGGTTTAACGATGGAATCAGCAAAAATGTTCCTTAGTGCGCTATCGTGCTATCGGCTCCGGCGGGATGCATCGCAGATTGCGAATTGCTCATCTCCTGCCGCCGATGCGCTTACAAACATCGGCATGCCTCAAAAGATATCTCCGTGCTGCACGGTTTGGGACAATGTTTCTCCCGTCGCGTTAGGAACGGCTTTTCTACTAATGGATTGAGATGGAACGCAGAAAGGATTGCGAGCGGGAACATGAGGGCGTCGTGAACTCGCCGCCGGCTTCGGTTCATGGCCGAAGCGAGAGATTGATACGGAGACGGAAATGACGTCAGCCCTGGATGAAAAGCTGAAAGAAGCAATCGTTGGCGAGTTGAAGCGGCAGGCTGCCGACAAGCCGCAGGCACTTGGCGTGAGCGATTCACCCGATCTTTTCGTCAACGGCAAAATTGATCTCGATGCCCTGATCATGGTCGTCGCCGGTTCGGTCGCAGGCGGTCCGTAGTGAAGGGCAGAGGATGTAGTAGGGCTCGATGGGCTTGCGCTGAATCTAGCAGACTCGCCGACAGGTCGGCGCTTGCAGGCGACCGAAGCCAGACCTCTTAGAAATGACGTTTGACCAATATGAAGAGATGGTTCGGAATGACGGGCGGAGAGAGGGATTTTCGTTTTATTCTGGTGGACCAAGATGGATTGACGCATCCAACCGGCAAGCCCGTGAATGATCGAAACCAGGCATTCGCCGTTGCAAAGCGTCTTGCCATCGATATTGCCGAAACGCGGCAAGAATATCTTGGCAAGGGCTGCTTCGTCTCGGTGGTCGACGATGCCCAGATCGAAATCCATCGCGAAAGCGTTGATAGTGCGGAGAAGAGCGGCTGAAGGATTTTCGGTTTAGCGAAAGGACTTCAGCGGTTAAAAGAACGGAGAATCTTCATGGGTTTCGAGGCTGTTTACGGCATAGGAGCGGTGCTTTTGCTGGCGGCTCTGATTTTCGGTGTGTTGCGATACCATTATCGCGACCGCCGCGCAGTTCGCACAGGTCGAGAAGTTGCTCGCGAGCGCTACAAAAAAATGAGACGTGATCGGTCGTTGGATTTTATCGACCGTCCGGCGTCAACCGTCGCCTGGTAGTCAACCAAAAGGGTACTCCCAAACTGCTCCGGCGGATTCTCTCTGCCGGAGTTTTTTAGCTGGCCGTTATCCTTGGACTCGTGGCCATTACTGCATCAATGTAAATGAACCTTTGGCCCAACGGCGAGTTCCACCATGGTTACGTGAGCAAAACCAGCTAAAGGATCGATGCAATGGCCAAGAAGGCAACGAAGCGGAAATATTCCAAAGGTGCGGCGAAGAAGGTCGGCCGAGCCATGAAGAAGCGAAAAGCCGGAACGCTCAAAAGTGGAAGATCCGGCCGGAAAGTCAAAAGCAAGAAACAGGCGATTGCGATCGGGCTTTCGGAAGCGCGAAAGAAAGGGGCCAAGGTTCCGAAAAAGAAGCGATCAAAGAAATGATAGCGCTTCAGTCAGATGAAGCATCAACTGCTGGAGTGGAGACCATCCAGTCATCCAGCAGTTCATCCGGGCCGGATTCATCGAGCTTGCGGAATTGTTGGCTCCTGATATGGCGCGTGCGGGATAGTCTCAGACCCTTGGCTGGTACGGATTTCCGTTTCATTTGGCTTGCCGCTCCGTCGGCATCTGCCCTGCCACATGGGTCTCTCTCTAAACGACCGGGGGCATGGCGAAGTTCCTAGTGGAGCGCGAATTGCTTCTTGTCGCGATATGCCTCGACCCCCGAGAGGAGCCGCGTCCAGCAGCGGGCGAGCAAATGGTGGAATACGATCCAAAAAAATGGATATCGCTAAGCCCAAGGTCGGTGCTGAAGCAACGCCGACAGCGCCGTTTGCGGTTCGGGAAACTTATCGATTGTATCGCCTGCGGGCCGCGCGGGCGGTTGCCGTCGTTGCGGCCGACATGGACGATGAGGCGCGCGCGTTGGCGGCGCGTCATGACTTGCAGGGTCGTGACTGGCACAGCCCCGTATTTGCATCGGCCGAGGTGGAAGAAACAACCGAGAAACATGTGCTTGGAGATGTCGTGATCTCTTCGGCTCCAGGCGAACTCCAGCCATCCAACCGGAAGTAGATCGAACGCACTGACGTGCGCTTCATTTTAGGCCAAAATCTCGTCCGACCGCCAATAAGTCTCCGCCCGACGGCGTGCGGACTCAATCAGATACGATATAGGTCATTCGCCAGTCGATCACCGCTGCAAGAGCAAGGACCCCGGCGATAATCAGCAGCCATGGAAGATACTGACTCATCCATCGATGGCCCTCGGCGTCGCCCGCTGATCTGCGGGCGAAGCCTGTCCGTAGCGGGTTTATAGTTGCGCGTGCTGTCCACCCGGCCGGGATATCTGACTGAGCGCTTCACCAGTGCCATCGCCCGCTTGCGCCTGGGCGATGTCGCCGAGCGCGATAATACCGACCAACCGCTTTTCGCGACTGAGCACCGGCAGCCGCCTGACCTGGATGTCGCCCATGTTCGCCGTGACCTCGTCGAGATCCTGGTCGTCATAACAGTACTTGACCTCGGCGGTCATGACATCGCCGACCCTCGAATCGGGCCCACGGCCCAACGCAACCCCGCGGATGGCAATGTCGCGGTCGGAAATCATTCCGACGAGGCACTCATTATCGGTGACCGGGAGCACTGCCATCGCTTCGGCCGCATCCTTTAACGTGTCGTCGGGCGTACAGAGCTGAACCTCAGGACTCATTGCGTCACGAACCTTCATGAATGCCTCCTATTGCCGAGGGGTTCTGCCGCTAACGGCTTCTGCCGCCCAGTGTTCCTATGTTGGTCCGGCATTTTTGCGCAGCGCGTGGTCAAACGGCGATACCTTCCTCACCGCGAAACCAGCGTGAGTTCAATGGTTCGCGCGCGTCGATATTCCCTGAAGGCGGCTATCGCACGGTTCGAAAGCGCCAGCCTGTTTTGCTGACCTTGCCCGATCATTTGCTCAATTTTGCCTGTCAGGAACTGATTGACCTCTCCGGCATCATCGATCTCGCCGCCGCGATCGAGAAACTCCCAGGCGATTTGCTTGGCCTGCATGAGCAGTTGCGGGCATCATCCCTGAACCATATCGACATCGTCTTTCCTCGATTTTTGGCGGAGGAGCCTCGTGATCACGCCTGGTTGCAGACGGGTACAGCCGAGGAGGGCGGCATGTCCACTCGGACGATACCGTCAAGGCTAGTCGACTTTTGCCAACTCTGAGATGGCCGGCGCATTTAGCGCAGTCCCGTCGACGGCAAAATGAGAGCCGTGACAAGGACAATCCCCAGCAGCACTCGAACGAATTCCAGTGCAGATGGCAGCCGAGGTGGGTGCAAGCCGCCGACCGCGTGTGCAGCGCGCCGCTCTCGTCACGGTAGGCGGCGACTTTGGAAAGACCCTGACGCACAATGGCGCCGTGCCCGGGCTTCAAATGGTCGAGCGAGGACAGCTCGCCCGGCGCCAGATACTCGGCAAAATTCTTTACGACCGTTGTATTCTCACGCAGGAAATTGCCGATTGCCGAGAGTGTCTTGCGCGAAGGATCATAGACATCGGGCCACTTCGCCTCTTTGCCAAGGATCAATGCCGAGTTGAGCAGACTGCCCACGACCCCGTGGGTCATGCCTTGCCCGGAATCGCCGGTATGAACATAGACGCGTTCATGACCCGGATTACGGCCGATGAAGGCGGCATAGTCGATGGTGTCGAGCACCTGACCGGACCAGCGATGGCAGACCTCGTCAAGCTTTGGAATCAGATTTCGGGCCGATGCTTCCAGTGCTTCGAAACGGACCCCCGCATCATTGGCTTCGCCGGTCTTGTGGTC
>Ga0137382_10001103_pt1 | contig 11654 bp, 9 predicted proteins | sample SagtaG_15_FD_104816 | JGI IMG/M metagenome (GOLD analysis project Ga0137382, IMG submission 104816) | Vadose zone soil microbial communities from Sagehorn Ranch, Mendocino, California, USA - Sage2_R_20_16 metaG | ecosystem: Environmental > Terrestrial > Soil > Vadose zone | place: USA... | reverse complement strand
CGGACGCTAGTTCGCCCGACGGGAAATGAAAAGCAGCGGTTTCAAGGAAGGGCCTTGTCGCATCGGCGTCCCTCAGCGGACAAAAGGCGCGTAGGAATGCTCCGGGGAGCGCTACAGCGCCGTTCTTGTTGCTGCCGCCGTCCTCAAGCGGCAGAATGACATGCGGTGAGGACACTGTACTCTACAACATCTGCAGCGTCCGCTGTTCTCAGTGGATAAGAAGCCGTGCAGCAATGGGTTGGGGTCTTCGATTGCGCTGAGGACAGCGCACACTACACCGCATCTGATTTGAGATGTCGTCCCGCCATTTGTCATGTCGAGCAAAGCCGAGACATCTCATTCTATTTTGCCTCAGAGGAATAGTGAGAGATTCCTCGACTTCGCTCGGAATGACACAATCGCGCCTGAAGCGAGTCAGTGTAGGTCCGCGTTCCTGGCGATCGCCCATCATTGCGAGCGATTAGCTCACGGCTTCGAACAATTCTTCCGGCTGAGGGTCCTTGTGCTCAGTCCCACGGTTGAACTGCAAATCGTAAAGGCGGCGGTAATAGCCTGACTTGTCGAGCAATTCCTCGTGGGTGCCGATTTCCTTGATCCGGCCATGATCCATCGCCACGATTTGGTCGGCGGAAAGGATGGTGGAGAGGCGATGTGCAATCGCAATCACGGTCTTGCCAGCCGCGAGAGTTTGTAGCGCGAGTTGGATTTGTTTTTCTGATTCTGAGTCGAGCGCCGAAGTCGCTTCATCGAGCAAAAGGATGGGCGCGTTTTTCAGGATCGCACGCGCGATGGCGAGGCGCTGTTGTTGACCGCCCGAAAGGAGCATGCCTTTGTCGCCAATCACGGTGTCATAGGCATGCGGCTGTTTAATGATGAACTGGTGCGCGTAAGCTGTCTGTGCCGCCACGTAAACTTCTTCGCGCGTAGCCCGGGGCCGGCCGAAAAGAATGTTATTGTAGATTGTGTCGTGGAACAAAAATGTGTCCTGCGTCACAAGTCCGATCTGTTCGCGCAAGGAACGCTGAGTCAGCGTCCGGAGGTCGCGACCATCAATCCGGACGACACCCGACGTGGGATCGTACAAGCGCAAGATGAGAGAGAGAATCGTGCTCTTGCCGGCTCCGCTTGGGCCGACAAGCGCATAAGTTTTTCCAGGCTCGATCTGCAGGCTTAAATCCTTCACCGCCTCGGAAGTGGTGCCGGAGTAGCGAAAGGTTACGTTTTCGAATTCGAGTTGACCGCGTGAAGAAACGAGTATTTGCGCATCTGGCGCATCTTGAATTTCGGGCGCGGTGTCGAGAATTCCAAAGACGCCGACTGTTGCCGCGATCGAACGCTGCATGACGACGTGAATTTTGCTCAACGTTTTCACCGGATCGTAGAGGATGAAGATGCCGCCGATGAGGGCAAGAAAACGGCCGGCACTGAGGTTGGCGGTGTAGACGTAGAGGAGAGCCATACCAACTCCAACAGCCGCCAATGTCTCAATCAAAGGTCCTGTCGCCTCCATCGCTTTGATCATCCGCATAGCGTTGCGGAACTGGAGCATCGTGCTACGTGCGAAACTTTTGATTTGATGGTCTTCGCGCGCGAAAGATTTGATCACGCGAATCCCGGCAAAGGTTTCCTGCATCGTCACTACCATTTGGCCCATGTCTTCGTACTGGCGCTGCACCGCTTTGCGCGCGCGTTTGCCGAACATCTGAATGGGCAGAATGCAGCATGGGAAGAGGACGAGTGTGGCCACGGTAAATTTCCAGTCCATGTAGAGCAGGACGGTAAGGGCGAAGATAATCGAGACCGGTTGCTTAAAGGCGTCGCTGCTCACAGCGGTCAACGCCGCTTGCATGGCGATGGTGTCGTTAGTGATGCGCGACATGAGAACGCCGGCCCGCATCTTGTTAAAAAATCCCATCGATTGGTTTACCATTTTTGCAAAGAGCTCATTGCGAATGTCGGTCACCACGCGGTTACTCACCCAATTCATGTAGTAGGTGTTACCGAAGGCCACGAGGCTGCGCACCGTCATGACAGCCGGGATGAGCAGACAAATCCAGAGAATCGATTTCACCGAGCCGCCAGCGTTGAGCAATTCTGACCGGTGGGCGAGATCAGATGGCTTCGGCGCCGCGCCATGAAATATGGTGGTGGTCACCTTCTGGAGGACGAGCGGCAGAAGACCGCTGACAACGCCGAAGAAAAAGCCGAGCACGAGGCCCAAAATAAAACGCCATTTGTACGGCTTCACATAGCTGTAGAGGCGACGATATGGTCTCCAGCCAAGCCGGACCGTCTCGAAAAAAGAGGGCTTAGATTTTTTCTCGGCCTGATCCTTCATACGGCAGACGCCGCTGGCGCCGACAACATCGAACCGATAGCATCGATCACTGCGGCCGTCGAGATGTCGTTCATTGGGCGCTTCCCTTCCTGATATTCGAAATTTCGTAGGGGCTCGGGTGAATTTCCAAACAGGACCGCAGCGGGACTGTTCCGGGGCCGCCAATGGAATGGATTGGTCGGACCGAACAGAATTACTTGCGGCGTTTTTGATGCGCTTGCCAGATGCATTGGTGCGGAGTCGACCGTTACCAACAATCGCGCTTTCTCGACCAAGGCGGCGAGGGTGAGCAAATCCAGTTGGCCGGAGAGATCGACTGCTAGTATTTCCAGCCGGTTGCGGATGGCGGCGAGATGTCGCCGTTCAGTGGCGTTGTCTCCACCAGACAACACTGGGCGCAACCCAAGCTCTTGCGCCGTGAATGTGATAGCCGCCGCCCAGCGATCTATTTCCCAGAATTTATCCGCGCGTGCCGAGCCTGGATGAAAAATGGCGAATGGTTCGTCTCCGATCCGATTTCTTATAATTGCCGAAGCGTTTGCGCGCGCTCTTTCCGGCAAGTCGAGCGTCAAGTCGGTTATCGCGCCGGTGATTCCGAGGGGTTGAAGCAAAGCTAGAAAATAGTCAATCGTATGCATTTCTTTCATCGTGCAGCGGACGAATTCGGTATAGCACCGAGCGCGAAGTCTGGATTGGTAGCGTACCCGATCGGAGACAATACGCTTCCCTGCACCGGATAACAGTGTGAGCCATGCCGAGCGATCGTTGCGGGTGAAATCAATGGTGCAATCAAAGCAGTGGCGGCGCAGTTCAACCCAGGCGCCGATGTCGCGGAGTCCACGCTTGGTGATAATGGTCTGCTGAATCCCGGAGAGAGCGGGCAGTAACGGTTCACATTCCGGTGCTACTGCGAGCACGATTTGCGCCTGCGGTTGATTTTCGCGGATGCCGGCAATGACGGGGGTGGTTAGGATCAAATCCCCAAGCCGACGCAGTTGGATGAGCAGAATTCTCACGCGACAAAAAGTGTCGCGTCACATTTCCATGGCCCGTTCATAAGCGGCGAGCAATCGGTGTCGAAAATGATCCCAGGTAAAGTTATCTACAACCCGTTTTCGCGCTCCGATGCTCATGGTCGACACGATCTCCGGATGCCGGTAGAAATGCTCGATGGCTGAGGCGATGGCATCTACGTCACCCGATGGCACGACGACCCCTTCTATGCCATCGCGCACGACGTCGCCTGATTCGCGCGTCACCACCTGGGGCAGCCCGCAGGCTGCCGCTTCGTAGGTAACTTTGGCGCTGCCTTCGAGCTGGGAGGGGAAAACGTGAATGGTGGCTTGGTTTAAATAATTCTCCACGTCCCGCACAAAACCAATGACGCGAATGTTGCTACGCCAAAACTTCTTGAGATGCCGTTTCGCCTCATCGTGGACGGCGCCAAGCAGCCACAGCTCGGCCCTTTGCAAATTGAGCCGATGCCATGCTTTGAGCAGGTGATGAATCCCCTTCCGCTGGATCAGCGCGCCAGAAAAAATGGCCCGAAAAATCGGCGGGCGCTTTCCGGGTTGGAAGCGCTGGATATCGACGCCGCGGGGCAGGTAAAAAAGCTTCTCTTCGGGAATTCCCCGGGCGCGAAAGGTGTCCGCCGCTTTTTCCGAAAGAACAACGAGCAGAGTCGCGAGATCGTACTCTTCGATCGAGCGCCCCGGTTGCATTGCCAAATCATTTTTCCATCGGCCGAACGGGGTTCGTGCGGCGAACTGAGTCAGCTCTGCGCGTGGCGCTATTTTTTCAGCGATGTCGCGATGCCAGGTTGGAATTTCAAGCATGGATGGAATGCACATCCGGCGCGCAACGCGCAACGTTTCCAAACAATCGCCCGACCAACTGTGGACCAAATCGTAGCGCCCGGTAGCCAGCTGGCGCGATGCGATCCAGTCGAGGTATCTTTTCTTCGCGCCATAGTAATAGGGCCGATCGAGTGACGAGAGAAGGCGGACCGGATGCCAGCGCAAGGATTGTATGAACGACCCCGGAATTTCCCGCTGCCGATTATCATACGCAATGGCTTTGCCGAGGAAACCGCCGCGATAAGATGCGCGCAGCGTTTCGAACGCATCGGTGTCGAGTCCCCAGCCACCGACACGGGCGAAGATAGAGTACAGCAAACTTTTCGGAAGCCGGCGCGGTTCCATCGCGACGAATGGCGGAGCAGCGTCCTTTAGGGTTTCACCCGGCATGCGAATAAGTATTGTGCCGACGCCGTGCAAGTAAAGACTTGATGACGCGGGAAAATTTGAAAATTGGATTTGTTCGCCGCGGGTTTTCCCCGAGCGGCGGTGCTGAAGCTTATCTGCGGCGTTTGGCACATGGTGTCCTGGCCGCGGGACATGAGGTGATGCTTTTCACAACGCGAGCCTGGCCGGAAAGTGAGTGGCCGGGAAAAATCCACCGTATCACTGCGAGTGGTCCGATCGAATTTGCGGACAAATTGGAGCGGGTCAATCCGTGGAGTCATTGTCATGTCCTTGTCAGTCTGGAACGCGTCTGGCGCTGTGATTTTTTTCGCGCCGGCGATGGTATCCATCGAGCGTGGCTCGAGCGCCGTGCACAATTCGACACTCCTTTACGAAAACTTGCGCGCGCATTCAGCCGAAAACATGAGGGAATTCTGCAATTGGAAAAAGCATTGCTCGGCAACGGAGGAGCTGGTCGGGTCATCGCCAACTCCGCCATGGTACGCGACGAGGTTGTCAATTACTATGGATTTCCCGCGCATGCGATTGATTTGATTCGGCACGGTGTTCGGGTGTCGGAATTTGGGCCGGCACCGCTCAAGCGTGCGGCGGCACGCGCGCAATTACATCTCGCCGAAACTGATATAGCGGTACTCTTTCTCGGTTCTGGCTGGGAACGAAAAGGTTTGCGTTTTGCCGTTGCCGCTATCGAATCGCTCCGCAACGATCGGATGCGGCTGCTCGTAGCCGGGCGGGGCAATCGAAGGAGATTTCGCTCACGCAACGCCCGTTTTTTCGGGGAAGTGGGCGATGTCCGACCGCTCTTGTCGGCGGCCGATATTTTTCTTCTCCCGACTCTGTACGACCCATTTTCCAACGCCTCCCTTGAGGCGATGGCGGCCGGGCTCCCCGTGGTGACGACGCGGGCCAACGGTTGCAGCGAAATTATTGAGGAGAGAATTCACGGCTCAATCGTGGACCGAGCTGACAACATCGCTGCGCTCGGTGAAGCGTTGCGGTTCTGGAGCGATGAATCGCGCCGAAAAAAAGCTCAAATGGTTCTGCTTGAGCACGCGACCGAGTTTGATCTATCGCGTCACATCGCCCAAACGCTCGAGACCGTCCTCTCCTATCCTGAGGCGGCGGAATCGACATCAGGAAAAATGCGAAAGACCTGATCGAGCCGCGCGATTTCAAAGATCGGTTTTACATTTTCCTGTAGCGCCGCGAGGGCGAATTTACCGCGGTATTTCTCTACGCTCTGCATTGCTTCAATGAGGACTGCCAGACCCGAGCTGTCGATGTAGCTTACTTTGGCCAGATCGACGATTAGATTGCGTGGTTTCTCCTTCACCGCCGCGATCAGGGTCGCGGCGATGCGTGGCGAAACATGCAAGTCGATTTCTCCCTCCAGAGAAATGATTGTCGGTCGGGCGGTCATGCCCGCATGAGTCGTTCTCTTCATTCAAAAGCGAATCGTCAATGCGTCACCATCCGAGGGTATCGATAACCCCGTCAACGTTGGAAAAATCTTCAAAGAAAAAATCTGGATGGCACGCTTGCAAACGCTCCCGCGACCAATTTCCGGTTCCGACTGCAATCGTCCGTGCGCCAAATGCTTTGCCGCACGTTATGTCGTGCCCAGTATCTCCGATGACATCAATTTGAGCAGAATCAAAGCCGTGGCCATGCGTTTCCCGAGCGCGCTGCCGGGCGAAGGTGCCCAGCTCATTGCGATCGTGATGATCGTCGGCGAAAGCGCCGAATTCGAAGAATTGCCACAGGCCGTAGCGCGTTAGCTTCAATTCCGCGCCGCGGCGCAAATTACCGGTGAGCAACGCCAGGACGCGATCAGGGCGCGGTTTCAAACGTTCCAGAATTTCGCGAATGCCGGGCAATACCCGGCCTTGCAATTGCGGAAGCAATTTGGCTAGACCAGCCACATACTCATCCAGAAACGATTCAAGATTTTCGGGTGTCGGTTCGATTCGATATTTTCGCAAAATGTTCGTTGCGATCGTGACATCGGTGCGCCCTGCGATCTCGATATCAGAAAAATCATCCTGCACCCCATAACGGCGCTGGACGATCTGCTGTAACGCCGTGACTCCCGCGCCGAGAGTGGCAACAAGCGTCGAATCAATATCGAAAAGAAGGAGGCGTTTTTGCATTTCAGATTGACGATTTCAGATTGGAGAGCGACCGGCCTGCAAATACGAAGGCCGAACGTAATCTGAAATCTGAGTTCTGAAATCGGAAATTGATTACCGCATTCGTCTACAGTGTGGGCGGAGTAATCGTAAGAACGGCGATCATGGCTGTGAGCAGTGTCAGGAACGCAATCACTGCCGCAATAAAGAGAGCCGTCCGCACCGGATCCCGCTCTTTGCCACGCGGTCGAAACGATAACGGATCGAGATTTTGCGGTGGCTCGTTCGGCTTCGCTCTGAACATCTCATTCAGAAGATAGCAATCGCATCGCTCTCCTGTCGAGCGAAGGCCGAACATCGCAATGGCGATCTCGGGCTTGGCTTGAAAGCAATGCCACAAATTGACCCGCCCGAAGCGCACTCGCATAGTGCGACTCTTCATGGCTGTCGAGCGAACGCGCAATTTTTGCATCATCGCGCACATCGATCATGGTAAGACCACCCTGTCCGATCGACTGCTGGAACGCACCGGCACGATTCAGGAGCGCGAAAAACAGGATCAGCTGCTCGATTCCATGGATCTGGAGCGGGAACGCGGTATCACCATTAAAGCGCATCCGGTCACGATGAATTATCGGGCGAAATCGGGCGGAACCTATCGTCTCAATCTTCTCGATACGCCTGGGCACGTCGATTTCGCCTATGAAGTATCGCGATCGCTGGCAGCCTGTGAAGGCGCGCTCCTGATCGTCGACGCCGCTCAGGGCGTTGAGGCGCAAACGGTCGCAAACGTGCATCTCGCGCACAAACAAGGGCTAACCATCGTGCCGATCATCAACAAAATCGATTTGCCGAATGCCGACATTCCGGCCGTCAATCGTCAACTGGAGGAGATTCTTGCTATTCCGGCTGAAGAAGCCATTCAAGCGAGTGCCAAAATGGGCCTCGGGATTGACGAGATCCTGGAGGCGATTGTTGCACGCATTCCCCCGCCAGAAAAACCGTCAGACGAGGTCCTGCGCGCTCTCGTTTTTGATTCTGTGTTCGACGTTTACCGCGGCGTCGTCGGCTATGTGCGCGTCGTTTCCGGGAAAATGGAACCCGGCCATGCCATCAAATTGATGAGCAACAATGCGCGGAATGAGATTAAGGAGGTGGGCGTGTTTACGCCGAAGATGCTTGTCCAGCCGGGATTGGAAGCAGGCGATGTCGGCTATTTCATCGCTAACATCAAGAGCACAGCGGAGATGAAAATTGGCGATACCATTACTGATCAGCGCAACTCAGCGCGTGAGCCGTTGCCAGGTTTTCAGGAAATTCATCCCATGGTCTTCAGCGGCATTTATCCGATTAACACCGGCGACTTCGAGCATCTGAAAACGGCGATTGGAAAACTCCGACTCAATGATTCCGCCTTCATCTACACACCCGAGAGTTCGGTCGCGCTCGGATTCGGATTTCGCTGCGGGTTTCTCGGGCTCTTGCACATGGAAATCATCCAGGAACGATTGCGGCGGGAGTACAACATGGACATTATCGCCACCTCTCCGAGCGTTGTTTACGAGGTGATAACGACCCGGGGCGAGACGCTACTGATCGATAATCCGGCCCATCTTCCCGATCCGAGTCTGATCGAAGAAATTCGCGAGCCGATTGTGAAAGCCTATGTTCTTTGCCCCAATGAAAGCATCGGCGACATTCTGCAATTGATCTTGGAAAAACGGGGGCAGATGGATCATACCGAGACGCTCGACGTGCGCCGCGTCATGTTGCATTGCGAGTTACCGCTGAACGAAATTCTGGTCGATTTTAACGACAAGATTAAATCGATCACTCGCGGTTATGGCTCGATGGATTACGAGCATGCCGGTTATCGCGCGGCGAAATTGGTGAAGCTCGATCTTTTGGTCAACGGCGAGCCGGTCGATGCGTTTTCCACCATCGTGCACAAAGACAGGGCAGACGCGAGGGGACGACAGCTGGCGGCCAAGCTAAAGGAAGTGATTCCGCGTCAGCTCTACCAGGTTGCGATCCAGGCAGCCATCGGCGGTAAGATTATCGCGCGCGAAAGTGTTTCGGCTTTGCGTAAGAACGTGACCGCGAAATGCTACGGCGGCGATATCACGCGGAAACGGAAGTTGCTCGAGAAACAGAAAGAAGGAAAAAAGCGGATGAAAAGCATCGGGCGGATCAATATCCCCCAGGAAGCCTTCATCGAGGTTTTGAAAGCTCAATAACGTAGCCACACTGCGTTGGAGGGACGAGCTCCTCCTTGTCCAGACGGCTTGTCATGTTCGCCACGGCGAATCCGTCCAGTGGCGGATCGAGCGAAAGCCGAGACATCTCTGGTTGTCGGCAGAAGAAATAATCAGAGATTCCTCGACTGCGCTCGGAATGACATAGTGGGAGCGTTGATCGAGATGTTGAAGCGGGAGTCAATCAAGCAAGCACGACTTCGAGCGCTGTACTGTTCGCGAACGCTTTCGGAGTCTCAGCAGCTTTTTTTTGTTTCGCCCGGCGAATCCGTCCTGTGGCGGATCGAGCGAAGAGCCAATCCGGCCCAGATCGAGACATCTCACGATATTTGACCGCGGCCGGGGAGGGATGATTAGTGACGACGTTCGAAAACGCCCCTAACGGTACGACATATTGCGGCTGACATGGTTGGTCGGGACCATTCCGTCACAAAACCGCCCCGGAAAGCCGATTGCGATTTGCAAACGGCGATGATCGAGTAGCTTTCGGCCCGTGTTTCAGTCGCGCGAGATCAAGCACACCAGGCTGTTGCTGCGCCATGCGGAAAAATTTCTGCGTTACAAAAAGGATGTTCTCGACGCGAACACGCGCGATTCGCTGACCACCGACATGAACGAGCTGGCGACGGCGCTCGCGGCCCGCGACCGCGAACGCATCCGGACTTCGTCTGTTTCTCTCGATCAGAAGTTGCACAAGCTGTCGCCGCCGCACTGGGAAATGGGATGGCGGGAGAATTGCGAAGTGATTCTAGTTGCGATCGTGGTCGCCGTTGCGGTGCGATCCTACTTTATTCAACCATTTAAGATCCCAACAGGCTCAATGCAACCTACCCTCAACGGGATTATCGGGCATCCAACGAACGCGCCCGCGCCTAATATCCTGAAACAAATTGTCGAGTTCTTCGTGCTCGGTCGAAACTATATCAATGTCGTTGCTCAGCAGGACGAGCGGATCGAGCAGATTGCGCCGCAGAAGTATCTTTTTTTCTTTACCTGGTCGCGCATCACCACCGACCAAAGGACGCATCTCGTCTATGCTCCACCGGACACGCTGAAGCAGGATTTTCATGTCTTTCCTGGAAATCATTACAAGCGCGGGGACGTGATTGCACGGGGCGCAGTTGATACTGGCGATCAAGTTTTCGTCGACAAGCTTTCATACAATTTTACCAAACCGCACCGCGGTAATGTATTTGTGTTTCGCACGACTCACATCGTGATGCTGATCCCGGAGGATCCGGAAACGGGCGCGCCATTCTTCATTAAGCGGCTCGCTGGCACTCCGGGCGATACCCTCCGAATTGATCCTCCGCTCCTCTATATCAACGAGAAACCGGCAGAAGGATATGGCTTCCAGCGCGTCATGAGCGCAAAGTTTCCCTATCGCGGCTATTCGCTCGGCCGTGCCTACCTCGGATCACGCGATCAAAGTTTCACTGTGCCGCCGAATAGTTATTTCGCGCTAGGCGACAACAGTTACTCGAGTTATGACAGTCGCTACTGGGGACCTGTGCCGGAGGAAAATGTTGTCGGGCGCGGGCTCATAGTTTACTGGCCTTTTAATCGGCATTGGGGCTTGATTCGCTAGCGCGTAATGGCTGGCCTGTCGCGCGTATATCCGCTCGTCGGGCTCTTCATCGGTTACTTGCTGGTGATGCTTGCCAATCCCATTCGATTGGCGCTGCGCGATGGTTTCCGCTGCATCGCACGTTACGAACGGGTCTGGCTCACCTTCGCGCTGCTCGGCTTTGTTTACTTCATTTTCCAATTCGCGACTTTCACACCAATCCAAAGCACATCGGAAATCGATTTTGCGCAGATCATTTCCATCCCGACCTGGCAATGGCCGCCCGTCTCCGAGATTTGGTCAGAAGCAGTCCTGCCGGCAATCGAGAGCGTGGCCGGAATTTTCGACGATGCCACCACAACCTATCCGTTTTCGGTCATCGCCGCCATTTTACTGCTGGCCAATTGGCGCGGTCTCCACGGCGCACTCTGGCGCGCTTTGCGCAAGCTCTACCGCTGGGGAAGCATTCCGATTTACCTGCTCTTACTGATTAGCGTGCTTGCTGCGCTGGCAAAGCCATTGGTCTTTTGGAGGCTGCCGGCCTGGAATAATGAATTGTCGACGTCCCGCTTCCTCAAAATCTCCGCCTCCGTTGACGCCATCTCCTTCATTTTTGAGTACTTCGTCGGGGTTTACATCCAGGTCTATTTAATCACGGTCTGTCTCGCCTGGATCAAAGGGCTGAGTTTCCGCGAACGAGCACTCTTTGAATTCGCGGTACGGCGGTTTAGCTACGTCCTGGGCTGGGCCGGGATCGTGGTCGCAGTCAGCATGCTCCTGTTGCGCCTGCCGCTGCTGCTCGCTTACTTCGTGAATGTGCCCGACGTGCTCGATTATTTGCCATTGCAACGCCTTTTCATGAGCGCGTTCGTTTTGATTTTTTGTTCGGTGCAAATTTCCCTCGTGTTGCACAACGAAACTTTGGGTGAAGCACTCCGCGCCCACAGACAGCTGATCCGGCGCGACTTCAATCGGATCGCCTGGTTTTTTCTCATTTGCGCGCTGCATTTTTTCTTCATTCTTGTTTTGGATGCGATGATCCGGGCCGCGATTGCCGACCGGGCCGTGGCCATGATTGCTTGGAAATGCCTCTTCGTTCTT
>Ga0137382_10001102_pt1 | contig 11654 bp, 10 predicted proteins | sample SagtaG_15_FD_104816 | JGI IMG/M metagenome (GOLD analysis project Ga0137382, IMG submission 104816) | Vadose zone soil microbial communities from Sagehorn Ranch, Mendocino, California, USA - Sage2_R_20_16 metaG | ecosystem: Environmental > Terrestrial > Soil > Vadose zone | place: USA... | reverse complement strand
TCACGTCTCAGCGATGTGACCACGGTCACGATCCTGGACAGCGCCACCGAGCACCTCTACATCAACCTGCACAACACCTTCCTCAAGGACGTGACGCTTCTAAAAGCGATCCTGATGGCGATCGACCGCCAGAAGCTCGTGGATACGTTGTTACTGGGCCGCACTGGTGTGCCGCCGGATGCCTGGATGTGCATTCAGACGGGAGCCTGGTGCCTCGATCCGAATGCCAGGCACACCCAGTTTGACCAGACGGCTGCCAACAAGCAGCTCAACGACGCCGGCTACAAACTTCAGGATTCAGGGCCGTGCAAAAGCTTCCGCACCGACCCGCAGGGGCGTTGTGTCCAGCTCCACCTGATTACCACTACGCTGCCCTTGCGCGAACAGCAGGAGGTCCAAATCGCCGCCGACCTCGCCGCCATCGGTATCCAGGTGATCAAGCCATTCGCCAATGTGCCAGCCACGCGGATGTTCGGCTCCTGCACCAGCGGTGGGGTGATCTACTCGCACAACTTCGATCTCGCCATGTACACGAGCAACTACAGCTACCCGGCAGAGCCCGATTCGCTGGCGTACACCGCCTACCACAGCTCCCAGATCCCGACCGACGCGAACGGCTGTGTTGGGCAGAACACCACGTTTACCAGCGATCCCATGCTCGATCAGGCGCTTGACCAGGCACGGCTCTCGGTGAAGCTCGCCGATCGCAAGGACAAGTACATCGTCGCGCAGCACCGGCTGGCCGACCTGGTGCCCGAAATCCCGCTCTACCAGGCGGTCGATGTCGAGGCTTACAACAAGAAGGTCGCGGGGTACAAGGGCAACGAATTCTGGTGGATGAACCAGAGCGCCGATTGGTTTATCAATCAATAGCTAGTTAGCAGGTACTCTCTTGGCATGAAAGATCTAGCGGAAGCCGCCCTCAACGCGGCGCAGGTCAAGGGGGCAAGCTACGCAGACGTCCGCCTCGACGAACACGTCACGCAGGACATCATTGTCAAGAACGGCCAGCTCGCCGCGGTCTCCGATGACGCCAGCGAGGGCTTCGGGGTCCGGGTGATCGTCGACGGTGCCTGGGGATTCGCCGGCAGCGCCCGGCTCGACAAGGCCGAAGTCGAGCAAGTGGTGGACCGCGCCATCCGGATCGCGCGCGCCAGTGCCCGCGTCCGGTCGGCACCGGTCGATTTGGGGCCGCCCGTTACCTCTCGCGGTCACTACCGAACGCCGATCGAGCGCGATCCATTCGCTGTGCCGCTCACTGAGAAAGTCGATCTGCTCTTGCGGGCCGACGCGGCCATGGGCGCTGTCAAAGGCGTCACGATTCGCGAGGGCTCGATGGAATTCATCCGTCAGGCGAAACTCTTCGCCTCGACCGAAGGAGCGTTCATCGAGCAAGAACTATTCGAGAGCGGCGCGGGGATCGAGGCGACGGCCACGTCGCCGGACGAGGTCCAGAACCGGTCATATCCAAATTCATTTGGCCGGCACCAGGGGTCGAGTGGCTACGAGTACATCACGGCGCTCGAGCTGGACCGGCACGGTGGACGGATCGCCGAAGAGTCGGTCGCGCTGTTGACCGCGCCTCAATGTCCCAGCGGTGTCAAGACCTTGATCCTCGATGCCAGCCAGACGGCGCTTCAGATCCACGAGTCGTGTGGCCATCCGACCGAGCTCGACCGGGTCTTCGGCATGGAAGCCGCCTACGCAGGGACGAGCTTCATGACGCCCGAAAAACTCAATCATCTACAGTACGGCTCGCCCAAGGTCACGATCACGGCCGACGCGCTGACACCGACGGGCCTTGGGACCTTCGGGTGGGACGACGAGGGGATTCCCGCGCAACGGACCTTCCTGATCAAAAACGGCCTCTTCGTCGGCTATCTCACGTCCAGGGAGACGGCCAGCGTGCTGGGGCAGCAGAGCAACGGCACGATGCGCGCCGACGGCTGGAATCGGATCCCCCTGATCCGCATGACGAACGTCAACCTCGAGCCGGGCGACTCGTCGCTGGAACAGATGATCGCCGAGACGAAAGATGGCGTGTACATGGAGACCAATCGGAGTTGGAGCATCGACGACAAGCGGCTTAACTTCCAGTTCGGGACGCAGTTGGCCTTCGAGATTATCGATGGCAAGCGCGGCCGCATGCTGAAAAACGCGACCTACGCGGGGATCACACCCGAGTTCTGGAATTCCTGTGACGCGGTCGCCGGGCGCCCGGAATGGCGCGTATGGGGGCTCGCCAACTGTGGCAAGGGCCAGCCGCCCCAGGTTGCCCACGTGGCCCATGGTGCGGCGCCGGCCCGCTTCCAGCACGTCAAGGTCGGGATCCTGAAATGAAGAGCATGGAAGTCGTGCGGCTCAGTGAAGAAGCCGAGTTGAAGACGTTTACACGCGGCCTGCTGGAGCGCTCACCCGCGCAGCAGACGGAAGTGATGGTGACCGAGTGGGACAGCGCGCTGACGCGCTTCGCCAACAATGGCATCCACCAGAACGTCGCCGAGCGCAACGTCAGTGTCCGAGTACGCGTCGTCAAGGACGGCAAGACCGGCGTGGCGTCGATCAATCAGCTCAACGAAACAGCGGCGGCCGACGTCCTCAAGCGCGCCGTCGCCATCGCCGATCTCCAGCCGCGCAGCGAAGTCGTTCCCATGCCGGACCCGGCGAGGGCCAAGCCTGTCGAGGCGTGGTCCGATGCGACGGCCGCCGCAACCCCCGAGGAACGCGCCGACTTCGTCGAGACCGTCTGCGCGAAAGCCGGTCGCGTCGGGCTCAAGGCCTTTGGCGCGTTTAGCACCAGCGCCGGGCAATTTGCGATCGCCAATTCGCTGGGCGTCTACCACCACCAGCGCTCCACGCAGGCGACCGTCAACTCCGTGGTGATGGGCGATGCCGGATCTGGCTACGCAGACCGCGGCGCGATCGACGTCCGCGAGCTCGATAAAGACCAGCTGGCCGAGGAGGTCATCGACAAGGCGCAGCGCAATCAGAATGCGCAGCCCGTCGAGCCAGGCGTTTACGAAGTCGTGCTCGAAGAGTATGCCGTCGCCGAGATGCTCGAGTTCATGAGCTTCATGGGCTTCGGCGCGCTCGCCGTCCAGGAAGAACGCAGCTTCATGCGTCTCGGTGAAAAAATTACTGGCGATCATGTCAGCATCTGGGACGATGGCCTGGACCGCACGGGCATCCCATCGTCATTCGACTTCGAGGGGGTTCCCAAGCAGCGCGTCGCCCTGATCACCGACGGCGTTGCCAGCGGCCTGGTCTACGACATGCAGACGGCAACGCGGGCCGGTCGCCAATCGACCGGTCACGGCCTGCCGGCGCCAAATACTGAAGGACCATTTGCGGTGAATCTCTTTATGAAGCCGGGATCGGCAGCCAAAGCTGACCTCGTACGCGACATCAAGCGAGGCATCTGGGTCACGCGCTTTTGGTACGTCCGCGTCGTGCATCCCAAGGCGTCGATCATCACCGGCATGACGCGGGAGGGAACCTTCCTGATCGAGAACGGGAGGATCACCCGGCCGGTCAAAGACTTGCGCTTTACGCAAAGCATTCTGGAGGCGCTCAACGGGACACTGGCGCTGACGGCATCGACGAAATTGCAAGTCAGCGAGTACCTGGGCGCGTCGCGCGTGCCCGCGGTGCGCCTGAAGGCGTTCGACTTCACCAGTTGAGCCGGCCGCCTCTTATTGGCCTGCCGACGCTGGCGATCCCGCCGGGGCCCAAGCCGCCCCGTTTCGGGATCAACCAGAGTTACGTCCGCGCGCTTACCGCGGCAGGCTGCGCGCCGGTCTTGATCCCGCTGCTGGATGACGACGAGCGGCTGCGCGCGATCTACGAGCGTCTCGACGGGATCGTCTTTCCCGGCGGCGCGGACATCGCGCCGCAGGAGTATGGCGAAGAGCCGATCGGCGACCTGAACGTCGTCGAGGCTCCGCGTGACCGGACCGAGCTGACACTGGCACGCTGGGCGTTCGCCGATGACCTGCCGACGCTCGGCATCTGTCGCGGCCAGCAGGTCCTGAACGTGGCGCTGGGCGGCAGTCTGTGGCAGGACCTTCGACACCAGGGCGTGACGGAGGTCGAACATTCGGACGTCGACGGCCGGGCGCGCACGGCATTCATCCATCGCGTTCGCCTCGATCCGGATTCCCGTCTGGCGCAGCTGATCGACGAGACAGATATCCAGGTCAACAGCCTGCATCACCAGGCCGTGAAGACGGTCGCGCCGCAGCTGCGTGTAACGGGAAAATCCGACGAGGGCGTCATCGAATCGCTCGAGTCGGATGGTCGGCGCTTTCTGATCGCGGTGCAGTGGCACCCGGAAGAGATCGATACAGTGCCCTGGGTTCAGCGACTGTTCGCCGGATTCGCCCGCGCGGCTTCGAGTAACAACGCCACGTAACGGACGGGCGGGGCCCCGATGGCCCTGGCGAGCTAATCAGGCCTGGCTCGCGGCGTCCTTCAGCCAGGGCAGCGCCACGGCGAGAGGCGCGACGAGAAGCAGGAACTCCTCCGAGGTCAGCCGGCGCCGCGCGGCGATGGCGGTCGCGGCGTCACCGGCGGCCCACCACGTGGGGGCTTGCGGATCGCCGGCGCGCTCGGCAGCGGCGCCGAACAGCTCCCGGTAAGCATCGGCTCCGAGCGCTTCCTGGGCATCACGCCGGGCAGCTTCGATACTGGCCTGCGACGTGAGCCACGCCTGCTGCTGGCGCTTGCCGATCAGTGTCTTCGCCGGATCGCTGAGCCCGAGCAATCCCTGGTAGAAGCGATCTACCAGGGATCCGCTCGCGGCCGAGTCGCCTTCCTTGACGAAGGCCCGGCTCATGACTTAGGCGACCTTGGTCAGCACTGGGCTCTTCGGTTCGAGGGCCCAGTCCAGCACCTGTCGGACGTCGCTGGCCAGGTGGATCGTCATCGCGTCGCGCACGCTCTGCGGCAGGTCGTCCAGATCCGCCTCGTTGCGGAACGGCAGGATGACCTCGGTCAGGCCCGCGCGGTGTGCGGCCAGCAGTTTCTGCTTGACGCCGCCGATGGGAAGCACCTTGCCCTGCAACGTGACCTCGCCAGTCATGCCCACGGTGCTCTTGACCGGGCGACCGCTGAACAGGCTCACCAGCGCCGTCACCATGGTGACGCCTGCTGAGGGCCCATCCTTGGGGATGGCACCCGCCGGCACGTGGACGTGGATCGCCTTCTCTTCGAACCCGGGTGTGATGCCCAGCGCTGCCACGTGAGACCGGACGTACGAGAGGCCGATCTGTGCCGACTCCTTCATGACATCGCCGAGCTGCCCGGTCAGGGTCAGCCCTTTCTGTCCGTCCATCGCTGCCGCCTCGACGAACAGGACCTCACCGCCGATACCGGTCACGGCCAGTCCGGTCGCCACGCCGGGAACTGATGTCCGCTCGGCGACTTCAGCATGGAACTTCGCGCGACCGAGGTAGGCCTTGACGTCATCGCCGCCGACCTTCACCGGCGCGCTGACCTTGCCGGCTTCGATCTGCGTCGCGACCTTGCGCAGCAAGCGCCCGAGCTCTCGCTCGAGGTTGCGCACGCCGGCTTCCCGGGTGTGGTCCGCGATGATGCGCCGCAGCGCCTCCTCGTCGACCGTGACTTCATCGGCGCCGAGGCCGTTGCGGTCGAGCTGGCGCTTCAAGAGATGATCGCGCGCGATGGCCAGCTTCTCCTCTTCCGTGTAGCCGTCGAGCCGGATGATTTCCATCCGGTCCAGCAACGGCCCGGGGATCGTGTCCGCCACATTCGCCGTTGGGATAAACAGGACTTCTGACAAATCGAGGTCGACCTCGAGATAGTGGTCGCGGAACGAATGGTTCTGTGCCGGGTCGAGCACTTCCAGCAGTGCCGACGATGGGTCACCGCGCCAGTCGTTGCCGACCTTGTCGATCTCGTCGAGCATGATCACGGGATTACGCGTGCCCGCCTCTTTCAGGGCGCGGGCGATCCGACCCGGCAGAGCGCCAACGTATGTCCGGCGGTGTCCGCGGATCTCCGCCTCGTCGTGAATGCCGCCGAGTGAAATTCTGGTGAACTTGCGGCCGAGCGCTCGTGCCACCGACTCACCCAGCGAGGTCTTGCCCACGCCAGGAGGGCCGACCAGGGTGATGATCGCGCCGGATCCCCGGCCACCGATCACCTGCAGGCCGCGCGAATCCCGCCGCTTGCGGACCGCGAGGAACTCGATGATGCGATCCTTGACGTCCTCCAGGCCCGTGTGGTCCTCATCCAGGACCCGCCGGGCTTCCACGACGTCGAACTGGTCGACGGTGCGCTTGTTCCAGGGGATGTCGAGCATCCAGTCCAGGTAATTTCGGATCCACCCGGCCTCGGGGTTCTGCTCGCTGGTTCGCTCGAAGCGGTCGAGCTCACGCTCGACTTCCTTGCGGACGGCCTCCGGCATCCCGGCGTCCTCGACCTTCTTGCGATACTCGGCGGCGACGTCGCCGTCGGACTCGCCAAGCTCTTTCTTGATGGCTTCCATTTGCTGGCGGAGGAGGAACTCGCGCTGCCGCTTCTCCATGCCCTCCTGCACCTCGTTGCGGATCTTGTCCTTGAGGGAGGCGTCGGCGAGGATCTCGCGGGTCCAGCCGATCAGCTTCTGGAGACGTTGCTCGACGTCGAGCGTGTCCAGGATCTCGACCTTGCGCTCGAGCGAGAGATCCGGGGAATACCCGGACAGGTCGGCGAGCTGGCTGGGCTTGTCGATGCCGCGCACCATCTGAATGACTTCGCCGGCGCCACGCAGCTCCAGCAGGTTCTCGATCAGGGCCTTGTACTCGCGCGCCAGGACGTGCGACGTCTCGGTCAGCGGGTTGACGTCTGGCGCTGGCTGGGCCAGCACGCGCAACGCGGTTCCCGTCCCCGCGGCGGCGCTCCCCACCGAGGCCCGATAGAGGCCCTGCAGGATCGCGACCTCGATGCCGTTGGGCAGCTTTCGGGAATCCTCGAGCTTGGCGACCGTGCCGAAATTGGCAAAGCGCCCTTCGACGCGGGGCACGAGCAGTACGAGACCATCGCCTTGCCGAGCAGCGGCGACGGCAGCCTGCGCCTCCTCACGCTCCAGTGGGATCGTGACCACCATGTTCGGCAGGACTACCCCGTTGTTGAGGGGGAGCAGCGGAATGAAATCGGTTTTTACTTCAGCCATTGGTAACTTCTCCTTCGTGTTCTCGCCAGGAACAACCGGTCGAGACCTTAGGTTTATGCCCAAATTGGTGCCGGTCAAACGGCGGAGACGAGGGGACGGATGGTGTCGTCGATGGCGGCCGCGACCGCCTCCGGCGGCTGGGCACCATCGATGAGCCTGAGCTTGCCCTCGTCGCGGTAGTAGCCGATCAGCGGCGCCGTCTGTTCGAGGAAGACGTCGATCCGGTGGTCGGCGATGTCGGCACGGTCGTCCTGGCGATGTCGCTGGCCCAGCCGGTCCACCAGCGACTGCCGGTCGGTCTCCAGATAGAGCACGGCATCCAGCGGGCGCTGCAGTTCGGCGAGCATCGCGTCCAGGGCCTGCGCCTGTGGCAGGGTGCGGGGGAACCCGTCAAGGATGAAGCCGGCTTCGGTGTCAGGCTGGGAGAGACGGTGCCGGATGATGTCGACGACCAGTTGGTCCGGGACCAGCTCGCCGCGATCGAGGTAGGAGCGGACGCGCTGTCCGAGCGGCGTCCCGGCCTCGACCTGCGCTCGCAGGATGTCGCCCGTGGCGATTGCCGGAATCCGGTACTTCTCCGTCAGCCTGGCTGCCTGGGTGCCCTTGCCCGAGCCGGGCGGTCCGAGCAGGACGAGGTCCAGCGCCATGGCTATTTGCAGGGAAAGCCGATGGGCTCGGCATAGGCGTCGGCGGCGGCCTTCTGGCTGATATAGCCATCGTGCGCCATTTGGGCCAGAACGTTGAACTGTCGAGCTCGGGCGGAGCATGGATTGCGGTACAGGTCGTAGTAGGAGGGTGACTGGGGGAGACCGGCCAGCATCGAAGCCTGCGCCAGGTCCAGCTGGGCCGGGCGGCGGTGGAAATAGATCTCGGAAGCCATGCCGATCCCGTAGGCGCCGTGCCCGTAGTAGACGGCGTTGAAGTAGTTCTCCAGGATCGTGTGCTTGTCGAAGCGCGCCTCGACTTTGAGGGCGAGCAGGAGGTTCTCCGGCTTGCGCCAGCCGTCATCGTCGTTGTCCATGTAGACGACTTTCATCAGTTGCTGGCTCAGGGTGCTGGCGCCCTGCAGAGCCCGATGCCGGTAGAGATCCGTCAGGACGGCCCGGATCAGACCCTGGGTATCGATGCCGCTGTGCTGATAAAAGCGCTCGTCCTCGATCGCAATCAGCGCCTCACTCAGTTGATCTGGAATGTCGTTGAGGTGAACGCGCGCTCCCCCGTGCTGCTTGAGGAGCGCATCGACGCGTTTGGGCATGTCGTCGACCGAGGGGGTGACCAGGAGCCCGATACCGGTGGCGATCCCGAACATTGCCGGCAACCCCAGGGCGAGGGCCACGATCACGGCAACCACCCGCTGCCGTCGCATCCCTCGTGGCCGCCGCATTGCCGGACGATTCTAGTGTCGCGCCCGGATCGCCGCGACCTGTTCGTGACGCGGCGTCCACGGGTTGGGCCTGAATTGCCAGCGGGCAGCGGTAAAATAATGATGTGGCCGAGGGATCCGACAAGCTGAACGATCGGAAGGGGACCTGGAAGGTCAAGGCGGGGCTGGCCGAGATGCTCAAGGGCGGTGTCATCATGGACGTCGTTACCGCCGAGCAGGCCAAGATCGCCGAGGACGCCGGGGCCGTTGCGGTGATGGCCCTGGAGCGGGTGCCCGCGGACATTCGCCGTGAGGGCGGCGTGGCCCGGATGAGCGATCCCGGCCTGATCAGCGCCATCATCGAGGCCGTCACCATCCCGGTGATGGCGAAGTGCCGCATCGGGCATTTCGTCGAAGCCCAGATCCTTGAGTCGCTCGGGGTCGATTACATCGATGAGAGCGAGGTCCTAACCCCGGCCGACGAGGAGCACCACATCAACAAGCATGCCTTCAAAATTCCGTTTGTCTGCGGCTGCCGCGATCTCGGTGAGGCCTTGCGCCGCATTGCCGAAGGCGCCGCGATGATCCGCACCAAGGGCGAGGCCGGCACCGGCAATGTCGTCGAGGCCGTCAGGCACATGCGTGCCGTGACGAGCGCGATCCGGAAGCTGCAGGGCGCCGGACCCGAGGAATTGGTGATGGAAGCCAAGCGGATCGGTGCACCGGGGGACCTTCTGGAAGTAACGGCTCGCCTCGGCCGCCTGCCGGTGGTCAACTTTGCTGCGGGTGGGATTGCCACGCCGGCCGATGCGGCTCTCATGATGCAACTGGGTTGTGATGGGATCTTCGTCGGCTCGGGCATCTTCAAGGCGGAAAATCCTTCTGCTCGTGCCAAAGCCATCGTGGCGGCGACCACGTATTTCGACCGGCCGGACATCCTGGCGGATGCTTCCAAGAGCCTCGGCAAAGCCATGCGGGGGTTGGAGATTGGGGCGATCCCCCAGGAGGAGCTGCTCGCCGGTAGAGGCTGGTGAGCGCAGCGGGGCGTCGCCCCTCGCGAGTGGCGCTTTAGTGCCAAACGAGCGATTGAGACGTCCTCGCCGCGTCGGCGTCCTCGCACTGCAGGGCGATTTTCGCGAGCATCTGGCGGCCCTACGCGCCTGCGAAGTGGAGGGGATGCCGATCCGTCTCGCGACTGACCTGGAGGCGGTCGACGCCCTGATCCTACCGGGGGGTGAAAGCACCACGATGGCGCACCTGATGGAGCCCGCGCTGAAGCAATCGATTCAGCAGCGCGCCGCGGCGGGGATGCCGGTGCTGGGGACGTGCGCCGGCATGATCCTGATGGCCCGCGAGATCCAGGGCGGGCGGTCCGACCAGGAGCCACTGAAGCTGATGGACATCGGCGTCCGGCGCAACGCCTACGGCCGGCAGATCGACAGCTTCGAAGCCGATGTCACGGCCCGGGCGATTGGCGGTTCCGCCCCGGCGGTCTTCATCCGCGCCCCGCAGCTCACCGATCGCGCGGCGGACGTCGAGGAACTCGCCCGCCACGCCGATCAGTCGGTCGCCGTCAAGCAGGGAAATCGGCTGGCGCTCGCCTTCCACCCGGAGCTGACGCCCGACCGCCGCTGGCATCAATACTTTCTGTCGCTGAACGGCGAGAGGCGATGACGCTCAAGGTCCGTCCGGCCCAGCTGAAGGACCTGGCGGCCATCGAGGCACTCTACCGCCAGCAGGTGCGCGAGGCGGAACGCACCCCGCTCAAGCGCCAGTTCGCGTCCACCCGTCTCTGGTTCCTCTTGAACAGCACCTTCGCCTCCATCCTGCCCATTACGTCCACCGCAGACTACGTCTACGTGATGGAAGACGCGCGCCGGCACTCTATCCAGGGATTCGTCCAGGCCGAGACCGCCGCGCTGGGGCCGAATGCCTGGCAGATCCTCAATCTGTGCCTGAGCCCCGACCTCGACCGCTTCAACGACGGGACGGCACTGCTCGATCATCTTTTCAATGAAGGCCTGAATCGCGGCGTGACGAAATTCGTGGTCCGGGTGCCCGTCGATGACCCGGTCGCGGATCTCTTCCGGGCCCGCGGCTTCACCGCTTATGCCACCGAGCACGCCCTGCTGAGTGAGACGGTCGCGCCGCGGCCGACGCCCGCCCTGTCCGGCTGGCGCCCGATGCGTCGCGACGATGAGCTCGGCCTCTACCTTCTTTATTGCGCGACGACACCGAAGTCCGTCGCGGCGGTCGAGGCCGCAAACTTCGCCGAGTGGCGCCGCAGCTTCGCCATCGGGCTGCGGGGCGCGCGAATGCCGCGGCGCGCCGGCCAGCCACGCTTCGTTGTCGAGCGCGTCCAGGTGGTGGGCTGGATGAGCCTCGTACCCGGCGGCGGCGGCCGTCCGCACACGCTGGGCGTGATGGCGGCGGGACAACCGCCGGACTTATGGGCGGCGCTGCTGCAGCGCTCGCTTGCCTACGTGGCCCAGCATCATCCGGGACCGGTCTGGTGCAGCCTGCGGCATTATGACGAGGCGGGCATCCGGCTGCTCCGCGGTGAGGGGTTCGAGGTGATCGCCTCCCAAACGCTGATGGTGCGGGAACTCCCCTTAAAGGTCCCGGCGCGAATGCGGGTAAGAATCAAAGACAAGCGACTGGTACCCCAATATGGCTGAGGCAATGCAGGAACTGCGGCGATCCACCAACGGTCTGACGGACGCGGACCCGGCTGAGCTCGACCTGCTTTTTCAGGCGCTGCCGCCGCATCTCAACCGCGCCGTCAAGCGGCTCGATCACCAGGGCCTGCTCCTCGAGGTCGTCCTCGACCTCGGCCGCGAGCCGGAAGCCCGCTTCCCCGACCACGAGGTCATCCTCGACGACACGCCGGTGACAGCCGAAGACCTCGAGTTCGTCGCCACGCACGTCGGGTCCTTCGGTGACGACAACCGCGCCGGCATCGAGCGGACACTGCATCGCATATCCGCCATCCGTAACCGGAGCGGCCAGATCGTGGGTCTGACCTGCCGCGTCGGCCGGGCCATCACGGGGACCATCGACATCATCAAGGACATGGTCATCGGCGGAAAGAGCATCCTCTTGCTCGGGCGGCCGGGC
>Ga0137382_10001098_pt1 | contig 11667 bp, 8 predicted proteins | sample SagtaG_15_FD_104816 | JGI IMG/M metagenome (GOLD analysis project Ga0137382, IMG submission 104816) | Vadose zone soil microbial communities from Sagehorn Ranch, Mendocino, California, USA - Sage2_R_20_16 metaG | ecosystem: Environmental > Terrestrial > Soil > Vadose zone | place: USA... | reverse complement strand
CCCCGAGGCGCCAGAGAATCCACCTTTTTCAATGTGATCCACGATGGATTTGGGCAGGCTCAATTCGCCTGCGGAGGTCATGTATTTGACCTTGTCTCCCTCCTCAACCGCGCTGAGTGCGGCAATGCGGCGGCCATTCTTGAGGACAATCGTATCCCCCAGTGCGTAAGCACCCAGCAGGAGGAGTGCCGCGCCAGGCAAAAGAAACCGCATTCTGTAAGAGGCTGCCCTTAGGACCATCGCTCTATTTTAGTTCTCGGTGGCTCTTTTGGACGGCCCGCCTTGTTCCTGCATGCCGAATCTGACTACACTTCTTGTATGCGGGTTGGGGCTCGAGTCTTCGTATTATGGTGTTTCCTTGCGCCTGTGGGCGTTCTTGCTGCGGAGCAATCGCCCCACGAATTGTACGATGCGATCAACGCACTGACTGTCGATTCTTCCCAAAGTTATCGCCTGGTCCCCGAGAATCGCATCGAGCTTCGCCGCGGCGATGCGGTTATTTCCCTGGAAGAGGGAACTCTCGCTTTTTTCTCGCCGCTGGATGGACGGATCACAGGAGCCGTTTTCTCCGGCCGGGGCCACGCGCTTGCTGTCCCTCATGATCCCGTGGAAAAACAGCAGATGGGACGCTTTCTTGGCGCGCCCGTTCTTGATCAAACCTTCGCTAGCGCTTATCTCCGCTTCTCGGACGGAACGGCAGTTGAGTTGCTCTCCCAATTTCACAATTCAAATCTCGCGGCACAAACGGATACCTCTTTCGCAGGCCAGTGGGAACCGGCACTCGCCCGGCTCAATTCCCTTTACAGTCTCCGTATTCTCATCGACTTCTTGTCACCGGATCCCAGGCCCGCTTTCTACGCCAGCCTGGACGGCGCATCTACCGGCCAATTCGACATTGTTTTGGATGGAAGGCGCGAAGAGCAATTCCTGCTCGGACAGACGGTTAAAAACGCCTCGGGGACTTTTTACGACACCTGGACGTCCCACGGCATCCCAAATCTTCCGGCTCGCCCCATGGCTTTCCGCGCTCTGCACTATTCCCTCGAATCTGCGATCCTCCCCAACAACTCTCTCGAAGCGACCGCAGTCCTCCAGATTCGCGCGCAAACCGGGAAAGCGCGCGTTTTGGTGTTCGAGCTTTCCCGCGCTTTGACCATCGACCGCGTGACCAGTGAGCATGGTGAACCCCTGTCGTTCTTTCAAAATGAGGGTATGACTTTGCAGGAGCGCAGCGCGCGCGGAAACGATTATTTGTATGTGATCCTCACCGCTCCTCCACACCAAGGCGAGGAATTTACTCTGCAGTTTCACTATCGCGGCAACGTGATTCAAGATGCCGGAAACGGTGTCTTGTTCGTTGGCGCCCGGGAAAGCTGGTACCCGCATCTCGGCGATCCCGCGGATTTCGCGACGTATGACTTGACGATTCGGTGGCCCCGCAAACTTCGGCTGGTCGCCACCGGATCCAAACTGGATGAACGCGAAGAAGGTGAATTTCGCGTGGGCCATTGGAAAACGGAAAAACCCATGGCTGTTGCGGGATTCAATTTGGGGGAATACGCCACGTCCTCGGTGGCTTCCAGCGGCCATTCTATAGATGTCTACGCCAACCGCGAGCTTGAAGAGAATCTCAAGAACCGCCTTATGGCTTCTTTTCCGGACGGGATTGCTATCACCTCCCGCACGGCCGGCGCCCCTTCCGCAAGACTTGCGGTCACCCTTCCCGTGCTCACTCCGAGTCCCGCCGATGCCTTAAAGCAGCTCGGAAAGGAAATCGATTTTTCTGTTCATTTTTACGAAACTTTCTCCGGGCCATTTCCTTTTCACAATCTGAGTGTCTCGCAGATTCCGGGAACCTTTGGCCAGGGATGGCCCGGCCTCCTCTATGTTTCTACCTTTTCCTTCCTCTCGCGGGAAGCGCAACAGCGCGCCGGCCTTACTCCGACCGGCCAGGAACACTTTACCGAGCTCGTTCCCTATCATGAAGTCGCGCATCAATGGTGGGGCAATGTGGTCGGTTGGTCCAGCTACCGCGACCAGTGGATTGACGAAGCCATCTCCAACTATCTCGCGCTGCTCTTTGCGGACACCCGGGGAAATCCGGACCATACGCTTCGCGTCTGGCTTACGCGTTACCGCCGCCAGCTTACTGAGAAATCGCCGGATGCGGACGAGCCCACGGGTGACATCGGAGCGCTTACACTCGGCCTGCGCCTCAATTCCTCGAAATCGCCTTCTGCGTACGAACGCGTCGTCTATAGCAAAGGCTCCTGGATCATTCATATGCTCCGGGAAATGCTTCGTCAGCCTGCCGCTGCAGGCCAGCCTGTCAGCAAACAGTCGGACGCGCGTTTTACGGCTCTGCTCCAGAAACTCGTAACCAAGTATGCGTACCGCGCCCTTTCCACGGATGACCTTCAGCATGAAGTGGAATCCGTCATGACTCCTGGCATGGATCTCGAAGGTGGTCACTCCATGGATTGGTTCTTCGATGAATGGGTGCGCGGCGCGGGAATTCCGCATTATCGCGTCGAATTTACGGCGCACCGCGACGACACGGGGTATTCGGTGCGCGGCAAACTCTTCCAAACCGGCGTCCCGCGCTCATTCCTTGCCAGCGTTCCGCTGTACGCCACCGGCAGCAGTGGTGGACGCTCGTTCCTCGGAAATGTCCTTGCCGCCGGCCCGGAAACTGCATTTCGCTTCCATACTTCCAGCCCTCCACACAAAATCCTCATTGACTCACGAATGACCCTGCTGTGCACGACAGATTGATGGCCTTGTTGCGGGAAAGGTAGGAAGCCTACTTAAACCGTTCGAGGAGCAATTGTTTCTCGAGGAGCGGGCTGTTCACGTCCAGAGCGGCTTTTCCGTTGTCATCGAAGACGTAGGGATAGCCCAGAGGATCGGCGGCCACGCCTCGAATCATTCCGGCTTGCGCCAATTCGCTGACACGTTTCGGGCGGTGTCCAAAACGCTTTTCGTACTCATCGGCAAGCAAGTCGAGTTGCTTGCAATCCTCATGCACCTTGAGCAGCTGTAGGTGCAGCTTGGCATTTTCTCTGATTTGCGAATCCTTGGTATTTGTATAGACGTCGTTCCACAGGAAAAAGGAAGTTTCGTAAGACTCACCCTCCGCCGCAATCTTCGCTGCCATCACTTTCATCCAGATTAGAGCTTTGGGATTCTTGCTGCCTTCCTGGAAGGCCTCAGCCGCTTTCTTGTAATCTTTCAGGTCAAAGTAATAGATGAACCCCAAATCCTCGTAAAGACGCCAGTAATCCGGATTCGCTTTGATGCCGCGTTGAATAAGCTGAACGGCCAGATCCGGCCGCCCCGCGCCACCTGGTGCGCTCTGGCTGAGAAAAATCGCGCCAAACCGGTAGGCCACGATCAAGTTGGGATCGAGCGTCGTCGTAATGTCCAGCAACGGCCATAGCTCCTCAAGGTTCGCGTCGCCCCGCACGTGCTTGTTTCCGTAAAATTGCACCACGCGTGTCCAGTAAAAGTCCGCCATCAGCGGTGCATATTCCAGGCTCATCATCTTCATCAGTTTTGCCGAACTCAGCAGGACGTAATCCCGCTCTTCGCTCAGCGCCGCGCGCTGCTGGTCGACGGTGTGCTGCAGTTTCCAGATTCCAGCGAATCCTCCCTGCAGGATCACCAGCACGAGCACGATGGTTTTCGCCGATTTCATTTCAAGTTTCGCCTTGAGAAGACCAGGATGGCCGCCGTCAGCACGATGGTGCAATAAATCGCGGCGTACAAAGTATTCTGCGCAATGAACGCCCCGGGAACGTGTCGGCTGTGCGCCGCCAAAGCCATGATGTTGAAATTCTCGAAATTCGGCAGCAGGTACGAGAGCCCTTTCGTGAAGGCGCTCATTCCCGGACTCATGACCTCCACGGGCAAATTTCTCAACTCCTGCACGTACAACCCAACGATGTAGATGCCTGCGGTAAACAAAATGGCCAGGATTGGCGTGGTGAAGCACGAGAAGAGCAACGCCAGCGCCACCACCAGCGCGAGCTTCAGCCAGATAAAATATACCGCGATAAAAAGGGTCGTGTCGCCTCGTTCGAACGACGGCTTGACGTAAAGCCACGCCAGGAAAAGACCTAACCCCATCGCCGCCGTGTTCACTGCCAGCGTCAGCACCAGCCCGCCAAACTTTCCCAGCAGGAATTCCCATCGCCGCACCGGCTTGGCCAGCAGCGCGTACAGCGTGCGCTTCTCCATTTCCTTGGACACCAGCCCCACGCCGATAAAAACGGCAATCAGGAGCCCGATCAGGGAGATCGCGCTCAAACCCAAGGTCACGATAACGGTCTCTTCGATTCCGATTGAAATCTGTCCAGCGATGATCGATGACGCCATCATCACCAGGGCGAAGAACAGCAGGTTGTACAGCACGCGATCGCGCACCGCTTCCCGAAACGTATTCCACGCCACCACGCCCGCGCGCTTCATTTCCCGCTCACCTCGACCCCCGCGGCCTGAGCGCGGTCCGCCTCCACAAGGTTCATGAAAAACTCCTCGAGCGTGGCCTTAACCTGGGTCACGGAAAGAATCTTCGCCCCGGCCGCGCGTAACTGCTCGATTGCTCCGTACAGCTCCGCCTCGGGCACCTGCAATCGGTAACGATCGCCCGTGCGCGTCGCTTTTGCCAATAACGGCACTGCGCTCTGTCCCGCCAATTCGAACAAAATCTCCATCCCTTGCGTCTTTACGTCCACGAGTTGTTCCGGCGCGCCCATTCCGCGCAGCTTTCCTCCCACAATTACGCCCACGCGGTCGCACAACATTTCCGCGTCGCTAAGAATATGCGTGGAAAACATCACCGTCTTCCCCTCGCGTTTCAATTCCAGAATAATGTCGCGAACTTCCCGCCGCCCTACGGGGTCCAGTCCCGACATTGGCTCATCCAGAATCACCAATTGGGGATCGTGGAGAATCGCTTGTGCCATCCCCACCCGCTGCAGCATCCCCTTCGAATATTTGCGAAGCTGAATTTTCCCCGCGGTTTCCAAACCTACTTTCTTCAACATCCGCTGTACGCGCTCTTTGCGGTCGGCAGAAGGCAGATCGTGGATCCGGGCGAAATAATCGAGCAATTCCGCCGCGGTCAGATAATCGTAGAAATACGGCTGCTCCGGCAGGTAGCCGATATCGCGGTGCATTTCGATGTCGCTGATGGGTTTGCCGAGAATCCGCGCGCTCCCGGCGGTCGGGAAAATCAGCCGCATCAGCAGCTTGATGGTTGTTGATTTGCCCGCCCCGTTCGGACCAATGAACCCAAAGACTTCGCCCCTTTCCACCTGCATGTTCAGGCCTTCGAGCGACGTTCTCTTCTTCAGGTTCAAAAAGCCGTGGGGATATTGCTTGGTCAGGTTCTCTGTTTCAATCGCTGGTGCACTCATAATCCCCCATTTTTAGCAAGACGCTTCACCGCGTCAATCCCACCGCAAATGGAATGTGCATGGAGTAAAAATAGCTAGGGAGAAATACCAAAAGGCTTTCCGAATCAGGAATCACTGCGTGCCGGCCCGATCTGCATCAGCTCGGTTTGAGCCGCGGGCGGCGTCATGGGCATCGGCTTCAGCGTTTGCGGGGCGCGCCAATTATCCAGCATGCCCACCTGCTGCACGCAGGAAACCGTGCACAGCCGCGCGCAAAACTTTTCCGTATAAAACTCCCGGTGCCGCATCTCGGGCGTGTACTGCGCCAGCGGTATCCCGGGATACCCGCGCTGTTGCGAGCACCAGTGCACCAGGCCGTCCTCGCAAATATACAGATATCGCGAGCCCGAACGGCAGCGCCAGTTGTGTTCTTTCCCTCGCGCCACGTTGTGCTGAAAATCGTTGAACCGCGAGAACGATCGCTTGCTCAGCGTCATGATTTCTTCAAAAATCTCGATCTCGCGCGGCCCCAGCGGCTTCAGTTGCCCGTTGTGGTCGTGGATGATTCCTACCGTGCTGGTCAACCCCAGGTCCACCGCGCGGTGCGCGATGCGCAGCGCATCTTCGGGGTCCTTTACGCCGCTCCCTAGCACCGAATTAATATTCACCTGGAAGTACGCGTAATTCGCGAGCAGCTCGAGCTTCTGGTCCAATGTTTTCAAGCTCTTCAGCGAAACTTCGTCCGGCTTGGTATTGTCGATGCTGATCTGCAGGTGCTCGAGCCCCGCGCGGTTCAACTCCTCGATACGCTTCTGCGTCAGCAAAAACCCGTTCGTGATCATTCCCGCGATCATCCCGCGCCGCCGGATGTGTCTGACAATCTCATCCAGCTCCGGATGCAGCAGCGGCTCGCCACCGCTGATGGTGATGATCGACGTCCCCATGTCCGCCAGGAGGTCCAGCCGCTTCTTCATTTCCTCAAGCGGCACGGGATTCGAGAAATCGTCGAATTCGTTACAGTACGTGCAGGCCAAGTTGCATCGCCGCGTCGGAATGATATGCACCAGGAAGGGATGCTCGGTCGAAAGCAAAGCCTTTGCAATCGCGAGCACTTCTCGCGCTCGCGTGTGGAAGAAGCGCAGCGCGCGCCAGAACCACACTTTCAGCGAAGCATGCGATTTTCCATAGCCACTCGGCATGAAACTTTAGGATTCCCCCAGCCGTTCATTATACACAACGCGGCCGCCGCGGCTCTGCGTTGTGCCCAAACATAACGTTCGACCAGGGGAGAACACCCGCTTTGAGCCGGTAACCGATCACTACTGGAGTTCGGAAGAATCGGTGAGACTATTGGAGGAGAAAACAGCAGGAGTGACAGCATGAAATACCGAATCGCTGGATGGGCAGGTGCGGGCTTTCTCGTTGCGGGCTGCTGGGCACTCTATTTTGCTGCGGCAAACAAGGACAATCCGATAGAACCAATTGTGTACACTCTGGCCGGTCTAACTCAACCAATTGCGCTTGTTATCTTCCATTTCAGCGTTTCTTTCTATTGGATTCTTCTTGCGAATACTGTTACGTATGCGCTCGTCGGTCTGATCGTGGAAACATTGCGGCAAAAACTAAGCAATTCGAAACAGCCCACTAACGGGAATTCGCTTGCTTGATCGTCTCGATCGTCCATGCGAAAATGGCTTCTCACGCCGGGAAATTGCCGGCAAGCCCTGTTTTCTAGTCCCTGGCGATATCGTCTAAGGGTTAGGACGTAGCCCTCTCAAGGCTAAAATCCGGGTTCGAATCCCGGTATCGCTGCCAAATTGGTTGCTCCTCAGGTTTTTCCCTCAGTTTTCCACAGCAATAGATTCTTCCATCCTTTGCATCAGGTCTTTCGATTGACGCTCGCAATCCCGCCGCGATACCCTAATGCTCGTCCGATGGCTGCATCTGTCCCCATAAGACTACGACTGAGTACTCCTAATCCGAACATGAGGAGATTCTGATGGCCGCGTCCGCCACAAAGCTAACCCCCGAACTTGCGTCTGATTCCAACCCGAGGAGATTCATGTCCAACGAACTGCGAAATTTTCTCACGCTTTCTTACGATGAGCTCGAGCAGTTGAATCTGAACGCCAAGGAGCAGCGCAAAAATCGCGTCCCGGTGCACAAAGTCCAGGAAGAGCGCCTCAAATATCTCACCGACGAAAAGCGCATCAAAGCGGTCACCGTTTTGTTCAGCGACCTAGAAGGCCGCCTCCACATGCTCGATTACGACAAAAAATTCCTCATCAAGAGCTGGGACAATCTCACCTTCGACGGCTCCTCGATTCGCGGCTTCACCGCCCAGCGCGAGAGCGATCTTCGCTTGACCATGGACTGGCCCTCCTTTTATTGGGCACCCTCCGACGTTTTCGGCTCCGGCAAAGTTCTCGTATTCGGTCACGTCATCGACAAGGACGGCACACCCTACACCGCGGACATTCGCGGTGTTCTGAAGGGCTACGCAGACGGCCTCTTCGAGAAAAAGGGTTACACGCTCAACGCCGCCAATGAAATCGAGGGTTTTCTTTTCCGCGGACCCGACGCTGAGCGCCGCTATCACGAAACCTACAAATTCGAATACGTCAACACGGGCGGCTACTACCACTCGCTTCCGGGCGATCCCCTCCGCACGTTCATTGACACCACCGCCGAGGTGCAGCGCTGCATGGCCTTCCAAAACGAAAAGGATCACCCCGAAGTTGCACCGTCACAATTCGAAATCAATTATGGCTACGGCGAAGTCGTGCAAGCCGCCGATCAGATTCAGCTCTACAAGCTAATCTGTCGCCAAGTCGCGACGAATATGGGGTTCACTGCCAGCTTCCTGCCTAAGCCCGTCGTAGGCGTCAACGGCAGCGGCATGCACACCAACGTTTCCGTCAGCAAAGACGGCAAGAATCTCTTCTGGGATCCCAAGGGCGAAGAAAAACTCAGCAAGTTCGGATGGGATTTTGTCGACCGCATTCTCACTCACGGCAACGACATCTGCCTGCTCATCAATTCCAGCGTCAATGCATATCGCCGCCTCGACCCACATTTCGAAGCGCCCAATCAGCTCAACGCTTCCCCGACCAACCGCGGCGCTATGGTGCGTATCCCTATCGGGAACGATCGCAGCATGCGCACCGAAGTGCGCGCCGTCGCTCCCGATTCAAATCCCTACATGGTGATGTACTCCATCTTCAAGACCGGCCTGGACGGCGAAACCGCCAAGATCAAGAATCTGCGTTCCGCGCAACGGTTCCTGCCGGACAACATCTACACCGCCATCGAAAACTTCGAGAAAGCTGAGTGGACCACCACGCTTCTCGGCGCCGACGTCAAAGGCCGATATGCTGAACTGAAGCGCACCGCCGCCGATCGCTGCCCGCGAGCCCTCGGCGCCATCGTCAAGGCGCAGGAAGTTCAGTTCCATCACGAGGTTTACAACCAGTTCCTCTGGAACCTGTTCTAGTCCGCTCTTGGTTTCTAGTGGCGGGGCTTGCCCGCTCGATCCTACTGTCTGCTGCTCGCAAGACGCACGCACGTGTGTCTAATCCCGAGCGCAGCGAGGGATCGTGGCTGAACCCGAGCGCCGCCAAGATCATTGCAACACCGCAGTTCTGCATGCTGCTGTTTCCCAATTTCGTGCGAAACTAAACCCTCCATGCCAGACCAAAAACCACAACCCGCGGCTGTTTGCACTCGCTGCGGAGCCGTGTCGTACTCTTCGGAGATGATCAGCGGCCAATGCGCTCAAGTTACCGCGGGCAAGCGCTGCACTGGTGTCATGGGAAGCGCGGCGAACCAAGCCGATTGGGAGGCTTGCCCCGCGTGCCTGGCTACCGGAATTAGGAATGAAAAACCGTGCGGCCAATGCGATGGCGCCGGCTGGCTGTACGTCCGGAACCGTAAGCGATAAGGCCGATAGCCCGTTCTTCTTTTGGCTAGCTAAGGGAGCAAACCGTTTTTGGAACTAAAGCGTATTAGAATTCGTACTCACTTAGGAGAGAACCACGAATCATGTCAATTCGCCAGGATGATTGGGGTTCCTTAATTTGTGGTGAAGAAGGGAGATGGATCATGAAAGGCATAAAGGATTCTACGCTGGCTTGGATAGCGGGAACAGTTTGTCTAGCGACGGTTTCGCTGGTTGGCTCTGTCCCGGCGCGGGCGCAGGGGGAGAAGCGGACCGTGTTCCCACCGGACAATTTTCATTGGCAGGGAAACCTGAAGGCTGGGCAGACGCTGGAAGTGATCAATCGAAACGGAGAGATTGAAGCGCACAGCGCCAAAGGCGATGAAGCGCGCGCCGAAAGCATGAGGAGAGGCAACAATGACGACCGCGAATTGTTCGTCGAGGTCGTCGAGTACCCGGACGGTGTGACGATTTGCGCGGTGCAGGCCAGAGACATGACGCCGGGGCGGTGCCACCGCGGCGGAGTTTCGTCAGAGTCCTTCGGATGGCACGGGCATCGTGCAAAGATTAACTTTGATGTCCAAGTGCCCCGCGGCGTGCGCTTCCAAGCGATGACGACGAATGGAAACGTGCTTTGCCGGGAGCTGAATAGCGTGGTGGAGGCGACGACGACGAACGGTAACGTGGAGGTTTCGACGAGCGAGTGGACCTCAGCGAGAACCACAAACGGCGGAGTACGCGTGTCCATAGGCAACGCGAAATGGAATGGCGAATTGGAAGTGAAGACCACGAACGGCAGCGTGGATGTGACGCTGCCAGCTTCGGCAGAGTTCAAGTTGAATGCGGCAACGACGAATGGCGGAATTCACACAGATTTTCCGATAACCGTACTAGGGAGCTTCAGTTCGAAGGAGCTTGCCGGAACCGTGGGCGGAGGCGGACGGGAATTGAAAGTCGTGACAACCAACGGCACGATTAAGCTGATGAAGAGCTAAAGAAACAAGAAAGAAAAAAAGAAAAAAAGCAGCAGCTCAGTAACCCCTCGTTCCGCCGAATTCGCGGCGCGAAGTAATGCCCTTTCCTTCCGTTACGCTCACCGTCGCGCCCGCCGCCACGCCCGAAAAACGGTCCGTTTGGCCGCTGGGCCAGCGAATCTCGATCGTATCGGCTTTGTCGTGCTGTCCCAGGCCAAAGGTCAGCACCAGTTCGCTGGCGGAGAGATAGCTCGAGCCGCTGCGCAGCATCTCGGTCTGCGTTTCCGCGCCTGCGGTCAGCTTCACCGTGGCGCCAAGGCCATCGCGGTTGGACTTCGTGCCAACCAGCTTGATGCGCAGACTGCGATTCGCCGCCGTAGCACGTTGCGCTTCGTTCCGGAACAAGTACACCGGTCCGCCGTTGGTGGACAGCAGCAAATCCAGCCGTCCGTCATTGTTGGTGTCCGCATACGCCGCCCCACGGCCCACGCGCGGAGACCCAAACGCCGGTCCCAGCGACTTCGTCACTTCCTCGAACTTCCCTTTCCCCATGTTGCGGAAAAGATGCGGCGGCATGGCGTATTTCACGTTGGCTTGCACGCGCTGGATGTCTGCGTCGATGTGCCCGTTCGCCACGAGCACATCAGGCCAGCCGTCCAGGTCGTAATCGAAAAAGAAGCATCCGAATCCGAGCGTCAGCAGCGACGCGCGTCCAATTTCCGAGCGCGGCGCTTCGTCAACGAACAATCCCTTTCCTTCGTTGTGATACAGCGAAAGCATCTGGTTCGAGAAATTCGTGATCAATACGCTGGTGTATCCCGAATGATCGTAGTCGGCCGCGTCCACACCCATGCCCGCACGCGCTACGCCGTCTTCGCTGAACGCCACGCCCGCCACGACGGCTTTCTCTGTAAACGCGCCGTTGCCGTTGTTGCGATAAAGCTTGTTCGGCTGGGTGTCGTTGGAGAACAGAAGGTCGGGCCAGCCGTCATTGTCGTAATCGAGCACGGCGATGCCGAGAGTTTTCGAGGTCGCGTCGCCGAGTCCCGCCTGCTGTGTGACGTCTTCAAACGTGCCGTTGCCGCGATTGTGCCACAGGCGCACGGCCGTGCCTTTGTACGATTCCGGCGTGCAATACGATTTGCTTTTGCCGTCGAGCGTGCAATACAGGTCGGTCTCCGGCGTCCACTGCACGTAATTGGCGACCACCAGATCCAGATGCCCGTCTTTGTCGTAGTCGACCCAGGCGGCGCTGGTGCTGAATTCCTTCGGCCCCAGCAATCCCGCTTTTTGCGTCACATCGGTGAACGTGCCGTTACCATTGTTGTGAAACAGATGGCTTTGCCCGTAAGTGGTG
>Ga0137382_10001085_pt1 | contig 11707 bp, 14 predicted proteins | sample SagtaG_15_FD_104816 | JGI IMG/M metagenome (GOLD analysis project Ga0137382, IMG submission 104816) | Vadose zone soil microbial communities from Sagehorn Ranch, Mendocino, California, USA - Sage2_R_20_16 metaG | ecosystem: Environmental > Terrestrial > Soil > Vadose zone | place: USA... | reverse complement strand
GCCCGAGAGCGAGTCGGCCGAGAAGCCGCCGAAGACGACGGTGTGCGGAGCGCCCAGCCGGGTGCACGCGAGCATCGCCACCGGCAGCTCCGGGACCATGCCCATGTAGATCCCGACCGGCGTCCCCTTCTCAACGCCGAGCTTCTTGAGCCCGTTCGCGAAACGGACGACGTCCTTTTGCAGGTCGGCGTATGTGATCGTCCGAGTATCCCCCTCGGGCTCGCCCTCCCAGTGGTAGGCGACGACGCCACCTGCGCCGGCCTCGACGTGCCGGTCGACGCAGTTGAAGCAGACGTTGAGCTTGCCGCCGAGATACCACTTGGCGTAGGGCGGCTCCCACTCGTAGAGCTCGCTGAACGGCTCGGACCACGTGACCCGCTCGCGACCTTCACGCTCCCAGAAGTCCTCGAAGGGGGCGTCGTAGATGTCCGGCTGCGCGTTCGCCTGGGCCACGAAGTCCTCGGGAGGCGGATAGGTCCGCTCCTCGAGGAGCATCGTGTCGATCGCATGCTGGCCCGTCTCCGTTGCCACTCTTCGGCCTCCGTTCTCTAGCGGGCTGCGGGTTCGGCAAGTCTAGGTACGCGGCCCCAGAGTGGCCCGCCGACCGGCACGACCGGCCTTGCCGCCATTCCGTTCACGACTCCCGCTGCCGACGTGTACCACGCGACGGCGGCCGTGGCGATGCCGATCCATCCTCCGATGTGGGTGACGTACGGGCTGAAGCCGTGCGCCTCGCGGAAGAAGCCGATCGCGAGGACGATCTCGGTCACCTCCAGCGTGAGGAAGACCCCGAAGACGGCGAGGTTCACCCGCGTGCTCCACAGGAGCATGTACGTGTTGAAGATCGCGAACGCCACGAGGAACCACGCGACCGCGTTCGGCAGGTTCGCCCCGGCGAACGCCGCCGCGAAGTGCGTCGACAGTGATGCAAGCATGACGACGACCCCGAGCGACAGCCAGAAGCCGCCGTACGTCGAGAACGCCGTCGCCCCGAAGACGTTCCGGTTGCGGAACTCCCACATCCCGGCAAGCAGCTGGATCAGCCCGCCGTAGAAGAGCGCTGGGCCCACCCAGATCAGGTCCGGGATGAAGCTCGCGTTGTGACCGCTGAGGATGAACGTCGTGAGCGCGAACGCCCCGAGTCCGAGAGGAGCCGGGTCAGCCGGCATCCATGACGGAGCGGTCTCCGCGTCGAGTGCTGCCATTCCAACCGCCTCCTTTTGGCGCCGGTGCGCAGCTCTCGCGGCTCCCCCCGGCGCCGGTCCGTGTACGTCCGCCGTGTTCCCGCTCGGACCGCTATGTAACCTGCGCTACTAGCCGGGCAACGCGTGCCATAGCCAGAGCACGAGGACGAGCACGCTTACAGCGCCCCACAGAAGGCGCCGCAACTCGACGTGGACGTCGAAAGCCGCGAATGTGGCGGCCTCGACGCTCATGAGGCCGCGGGGCGGATGCAGCGGTGCGCCGGCCGCGAACATGAGTGGACGCGAGGTGTGCCGCTTCGGAGGAGACATGACGCCGTTCACCGCTCTCTGTCTCATAACACAGGGCCCGCCCCTGATCCAACCCCTGTTCGGGCTACGGCTCCAGGTCGTACGGGTAGTTCGTGAGCACCTCGGCCCCGTTCTCCGTGACGAGGACGATGTCCTCGAGGCGGACACCGCCGTAGCCGGCGCGGTAGAGGCCGGGCTCGACGGTGACGACGTCACCGGCGACGAGCCGTTTGCTGGCCAGCCGACCCATGCCCGGCGCCTCGTGCACCTCGAGGCCGACGCCGTGACCGAGCCCGTGGAAGAAGCCGTCGGCGAGCGCCTCGCCCGGCTGTTTCGTGCGCTGAGTCGGCTCGCCCGCCGCCTCGAAGATGTCGCACGTGACGTCGAAGACTGCGCGCGCGTCGACGCCGGCGCGGATCTCGGTGACCGCCGCGTCCAGAGCCTCCTTGCACAGCCGATGCCACTCGCGCACGTCGTCGGGCACGTCGCCGACGACGAACGTGCGCGTCATGTCCGTGTAGACCGCGGAGGCGTTGTCGCGCGGGAAGATGTCGACGACGAGCGGCGTGCCCGGCCGGATCGGGCCTGAGCCCATGTCGTGACCGACGGCGCCCTGCGCTCCGGGCGCGACGATGTACTCGTCGGCGGTCGTGTCGTGCGCAGCAAAGACGACGTTCATGTCCGCCTTCACGCGCTCGACGGTGAGCTGCTCGCCGTCGAGCAGCAGCTCGTCGCCGCGGGCGTCCGCCCGGCGCAGGAGCTCGCGACACGCGTCCATCGCCGCCTCCGCGGCCCGCTGCGCGCGCTTCATCCCTGCGAGCTGCGCCTCGGTCTTCGCGCGGCGGCGATCGTCGAAGAGCTCCTGGTCCACGTCGAGCTCGACCCCGTCGGCACGGAGCCGGTCGGCGAGCCAGACCGGGAAGTTGTCAGGCACGGTCGCGCGCTCGAGCCCGAGGCTCGCGACGGCCCGTAGCGCGAGCTGCGCACCCAGCTCCCGATAGTCCACTCCCGACTCCATCAGCTCGTCGAAACCGAGCTCCTCGTGCAGGTGAACCTCGAAGAGCCCGAGCTCACGAAGGCGGGTGGCCTCCATCGAGCTCGCGAACACGTGCCTGCCGCCGTTCTCCTCGGCGTAGAGGAACGGATCCGGCACGCCGAGCGGCACCGCGTGCCGCATGTCGGCCGAGCGGAGGGAGTCGGCGTAGATCAGGACCGCGTCTGTCACAGGGGACCCGATGCTAGCGACCGCCTGCGCGTTCCCCTGGCGCCCGGCCCAGCCAGAGGGGATACTCGCGGCTCGATGGCGGCCACCGGCGAGAGAGAAGACCCGGCATTCCCCGTCGGAGCCGCCTGCCGGATCGACTCGCGCTCGCCGTGGCGCCAGATCGCGGAGATCCCGGTCGGCCTCGACCCGGAGGGCATCGCCGTCGACGTCGAGCGCCGGCGCGCGTTCGTGGCGTGCTCGCGCAGCGACTTCGTCTCGGTCGTCGACCTCGAGACACACGAGGTGATCGGCGAGATCCGCACCGGTCACGAGCCCATCGACATCGGCCTCGACGAGCAGACGGGCCGCGTCCTCACCGCCGATGCGCACTCCGATCAGGTGACGGTCATCGACTCCGCGACGCTCGAGGTCGAAACCGTCGTGCCCGTCGGCGGCTATCCGTCGGGGCTGACCCACGTCCCGGAGTTCCGCCGCCTCTACGTCGGCAACTCGCTCGGCTCGACGATGAGCGTGATCGACCTCGACACGCTCGAGACGGTGGCGACCGTCGACGCGGAGCCGGGCGCCGGTGCGATCGGCGTGGACCCCACCCGCCGCCTCGTGGTCTGCGTCAACTTCGTCGCGGCCTCCGCCAACTTCTACGACGCCGACTCCTTCGAGGAGGTGGGCCGGCTCGAGCTCGGCACCGGCACCTGCGCGATCGGGATCGTTCCCGAGCGCGGCGAGGCGTTCATCGTCAACTCGATCGCCGGCACGGTCTCGCGTGTCGACCTCGACAAGATCGAGGTCAAGGAGGAGATCCGCACCGGCTCAGCGCCGGTGGGGCTCACCATGCATCCGTCGCACGACCGCGTGTATGTCACGAACCGTGGCGCCGGCTCGGTCAGCGTGCTTGGCGTAGCCGACGGAGTCGAGTGGTCGCAGATCCCGGTCGGCGGAGGACCGGGCGGCGTAGTCGTCGACCGACACGACGGGCGCATCCTCGTCGCCAACGCGGGGAGCCAGACAATGTCGATCGTCGAGGACCTGCTCGCTGCTCGGCCCCCGGCGCCGGTCGTGGAGGAGGCGAATCCGTGGATCGGCAACAAGCTGCCCGCGTTCGCGCTCGAGGACTTCTGGTCGGGAGAGCAGCGCACGAACCGCGACTGGGCCGAGAAGAAGTACATCCTCAACTTCTTCGCCTCCTGGTGAGGGCCGTGCAACGCGGAGGCGCCGTTCCTCGAGGATGTGCGCGTTCGCGAGGAGGCCCGGTCGGGTCTCGAGATCGTGCTCGTCGACATCTGGGAAGGGACGCAGCCGCGCCCTGAGGTCGAGCGGTTCTGCGAGATGTGGGGCATCAAGGGGCCGATCCTCCTCGACCCCGGCGCCGAGCTCGCCGGCACGCTCGGCGTGCGCGGCGTGCCGACCAACGTCGCCGTCGACTCCGATGGGACGATCCGCGCCTTCGGCGCTGCCCGGCTCGACGAGCTCGAGCAGGCGATCGACGAGCTCTACGGCCGGGCCTAACCTCTAGCCATGGCACTTCTGCGCGCCGAGGAGGAGGCGAAGGTGCGTGAGTGGTTCGCCGAACTGGAGCGGCCGGTCGAGCTTCTCGTGGCCATCGGGCCGGAGGAGACGCCCCGGACGGGGGCCGGCGACGTCGACTTCGGCGCGGAGATGGTCCGTGTGTGCGAGGGCCTCGCAGAGCTCGGCGAGGGCGTGACCTGCCGAATCGAGCAGGAGCCGGAGGGCTTCCCGCGCTTTCCGGCCGTCTCGATCCGTCCCGATGGTCGCGATGCCGGCGTCCGCTACGACGGCCTGCCCTGGGGTTACGAGCTCGGCTCGCTCGTCGGTGCGATCGTCGAAGCGGGTCGCGAAGAGCCGACGTTGCGCCCCGACTCGCTGGCGGCGCTCGAGCAGCTCGACCGCGACCTCGCGCTCGAGGTCTTCGTCACCCCGACCTGACCGCATTGCCCGCCGGCCGTGCTGCTGGCGTTTCGTTTCGCCCTCGCCTCGGAGCGCGTGTCGGGGACCGCGATCGAGGCGAACGAGTTCCCGCAGCTCTCACAGGAGCTCGGAGTCTGGGCGGTGCCGCGGATCGTCGTCGACGGCGAGCCGCGCTGGGACGGAGCCGTGCCCGAGCCGGAGTTTCTCCGCCGCGTCCTTTCCTAGAGGCGCGCTCGGAATGAGCGCCGCGCTCCGCGCACCGGCGGACGCAGCTCGACGCGCGCGAGCACATCCCCTCGCAGCCCTCCGCGGTACGGGAACACGGCGATGCCGGCGCTGTGCGGAAGGAGCTCCCGGCTCCGCGGCCGCAACGTTACGACCTTCCGGCCGCCAGAGAGGAGCGAGAGCCGCAGCCCGTCTCGGGCCAGCCGTTCCGTCACGTTGCCACGGTTGACGAGGTGCAGCTCGAGCAGGCGGAGCGCCTTGCTGCGCCGCACCGTGAGTGCACGCGCGTCGAGGCGCCGCACGATCCGGCCCCGGACGCGGAGGACGACGATGACGCCGACCCGCAGCCGCAGCCGCACGTGCTTCACGCCGAGCGGCCGCGTCGTCAGGAGCACGAGCGCCGGGTGATCGCCCGGCGCCGTGTGCCGCCGAGGAACGGTGCGGACGTGGAGGACCCTCTTCGCGCCGGGAGCGATCCGGATCCGCCTCGGGCGCATCCGGAGCCATCCCGCGGTGCCGCGAGCCGGCCGCACCCGCGGCTTCCCGCGCGGCGAGCGCGCGAAGCCTCCCCGCGAGACGTCGACGAGCAAAGTCCGCCGTCCCGGGTTCCGGAGGACGACTGCGGCGGTCGACGCTCCCCGGAACGTCAGGCGCAGCGGGCTCGCGCTGAGCCCGATGCCGCGGCCGGCCGCGGCACCCGGGATGGATGCCGCGGCCGCTGCGAGGACCAGTGCCGCGAGGGCGCGTCTCACTTGCCGATCACCGTGAACGTCAGTGTCGCGGTGTAGTGCCCGGCCGCCACGACCGGCAGCGGCGAGACGAAGCCGACGCTCGTCGCGACCGTGTCGCCGCCGCTGCCGCTCGGGCCGTTCGTGGTGGCGAGGGACAGGTCAGGCGCCGGGGCGATCGGCACCGCCACGAGGGTTCCCGCGCCGACGCCGATGCCGAGCGGCAGGTCGTGCGGCGAGAATGCCGTCCGGTGGACGCTGAGCGTGTAGCCGCTCGCGTCGTTGCTCGTCACCGTGACGTGCTCCGGCAGCGGCTCCGGGGTCGTTCCCGGCACCGCGGCGGGGAAGCTCAGCGTCGGGTGGTCGAGGGCGATCGAGAGCACCGGCTGGATGTCGACGTCGACGCCGGCCGACCCGCTCGGTCCATTGGGAGGGGGTGTCGCCGAGCACGTGCTCGCCGCCGCCGACGAGTTCTGCGGATCGGGTGTCGCCGCTGCGAAGTCGGCGGCGTTGTCGTCGGTGTCCGTGCAACCGCCGTCCGCACGCACCACCGCATTAGTCGCGCTGCCCGCCCCCGCGGCATTGCTGCCCTCGTAATCGGCCGCGCTGCCGTAGCCAACGAGATCCTCGAGGTTGGAGGCCGTCGAGCAGCTACCGGCCGAGGCGCCGCAGGCCAGGGCGGTCGCATCGTCGACGAGAGCGACCTTTCCGCCGGTGACCGCGAGGTTGGACGTGCCGGTTGCGTCGGCCGCCGGCAGCGACGACCCGTTCGCTCCACCGGAGGCGAGCTGGACGAGGTAGCGCCCGCCCGCCGGGATCGTGCCGCTTAGCGCGGTCGTCTGCCAGCTCGTGCTGGAGGCGGATGCGTACTGGAGCGTCCAGCCGTCGATGGCGACCGGGCTCGTCCCCCGGTTGAACAACTCGGTGTAGTCGTTGGCGTAGGCGGCGCCGCTGTTGCCGCCGGCTGCGTAGACCTCGGCGACCACGAGGCTCCCCGAGCCGCTGCCGCGTGCCGACGCGGCGGCGAGTGGTAGGGCGAGAGCCGAGAGCAGGGCGAGCAGAAGGATGCGCTTCATGGAGCCTCCGATCCGGGAGAAGTGGACGGCCCCTTGCTACAGCCCGCAGCGTCGCGCCGACAGTGTCCTTTGCACACTCGGCACGAAACCGGCACGCATCCGCCCGCGACGCGAGGCGACGACGGACGGCTAGATTCAGCCGGATGGACGCGCTCGAACGGGCACGGCAGGTCGCTGCGTCATGGGACGAGCGTCTGCGCGCCGATCTCCCCGCCGACCTCGAGATCTTCGACGCCCACACCCACCTCGGCACGGACATCGACGGGATGGTCGGGCGCTACGAGGAGCTGATCGGCGTCATGGACCGCCACGGCATCTCGCGGGCCTTCATGTTCTGCCTCGACGAGCCCGACCGGCACCCCGGCTTCCAGGCCGGCAACAACCGGTCGCTGGAGTTCGCCGCCCGCTCGGAGGGGCGCCTGATCCCGTTCGTGCGGCTCGCGCTCGACGAGGGCCCGATCGAGGAGGCGCGCCGCTGCCTCGACCTCGGGGCGCGTGGGATCAAGCTCCATCCGCGCGCTCAGAAGTTCCTGCTCAACGACGAGCGGCTCGCGCCCGTCTTCGCGCTGGCGGCCGAGCGCGGGATCCCGATCCTCATCCACGCCGGCCGCGGCCTGCCGCCCATCGCGGAGGCGCTCGAGCGACTCGTCGACGCGCACGAGGGGACCCAGCTCATCCTCGCCCACGCCGGCATCGCCGACCTCGCCAACCTCGCGTACCGCTTCTCGGGCAAGCGCGGCGTCTTCTTCGACTCCTCGGTCTGGAGCGCCATCGACCTGCTCGGGCTGCTGCGGCTCGTGCCGCCCGAGCAGATCGTCTACGCCTCGGACTACCCGTACGGCCAGCAGCCCGGCTCGCTGCTCCTCTCGTCTCGCGTCGCCCGCGTCTCTGGCTTCGACGACCGGCAGCTGCGAGACATGTTCGCGGGCAACGCGAACCGGATCTCGGACGGCGAGGAGCCGCTCGAGCCGTCGCAGCCACAGGGCTCCGACATCCTCGAGCAGCCGCTCGCGCAGGCGCGCATCCACCAGTACGTCTCGATGGCGATGCCGCTCCTCTTCGCCCGGCAGCCGGACGGCTTCGGCGCGCTCGGGCTCGCGCTGAACGCAACCGAGGAGCCCAACGGCACCCGCCGGGAGGAGCTTCCGCTGATCCGCGAGCTGCTCGAGGCGGCGCGCGACCTGTGGCGGACGCTGCCCGAGGCGGAGGACGACAGCGAGCGTCGCCTCGTCGCGCGGACCTCCGTCCGCCTGCTTCAGATTGCCGACACCGTGGCAGTGACCTCCACATGAGGCCCCTGGCCGCGCAACCGCTCACGGCCGGCGGAGCCGGCCTCCGCGGCTGCGCTCTCGCCGCTCGCGGCGCGCGCCAGCGCTCGCTCGGCGAGTCCGTACCACATGTACTGTCCCCGCCTCGCTCGCTTGCCGCGCTTGCGAGCGACGAGCCAGGAGCCTCATGAGTGAGCTGCGCCTCACCGTCAACGGAGGCGAGCACGTCCTCGACGCGCCCGTCGGGACGAGCCTCGCGCACGTCCTCCGCGAGGAGCTCGGGCTGACCGGAACGAAGATCGCGTGCAACGAGGGGCACTGCGGCGCTTGCACCGTCCAGATCGACGGTGTGCCGCGGCTCTCGTGCATCACGCTGGCGCATATGGTCGAGGGCGAGGTGACGACGATCGAGGGCCTGCGCGAGCATCCGCTCGTCGACGCCTTCGTCCGGACCGACGCCGTCCAGTGCGGCTACTGCACGCCGGGGCAGGTCGTCTCGGCAGCCGCGCTCGTCGCAGCGAACCCAGAGCCGACGCCTGAGGAGATCCGGCACGCGATGGCCGGGAACATCTGCCGCTGCGGCACGTATCCCAAGATCGAGGAGGCGATCCTTTCGTGGCAAGACTGATCCGCACCGAGAAAGAGGTCGAGGGACGTTTCGAGGAGGTGTGGATCGTCGTCGAGGAGGATGCACTCGAGCAGTGGCCGGCGGGGCCGCTCACGGTGGTCGGCCGGCCCGCGCCGCGCAAGGACGGCCACGACCGAGTGCGCGGCGAGGCGCGCTACACCGCCGACCTCAAGCTGCCGGGGATGCTGCATGCGGCCGTTCTCCGCTCGCCGCACGCGCATGCGAAGGTGCGGCGAATCGACCTCGCGCCCGCGCTCGCATTGCCGGGCGTGCGGGCCGCGATCGGGCCGGGCGAGGCCGCTGGGCTCGAAGAGGAGGCGGGTTTCTCGGGCGCCGCCGTCGCCGCCGTCGCGGCGGACACCTTCCGCCAGGCGCGCGCGGCGGTCGAGGCGATCGAGGTCGAGTGGGAGGAGCTCGAGGTCGTGCTCGATCCGGACGACGCCGTCCGGCGCGGGCTCCTCACCGACGAGGAGCCACGGCGCCGCGAGCGCGGCGACGTCGAGCGCGCGCTCGCCGAGGCGGACGTCGTCGTCGAGGCCGAGTACCGCACGCAGACCGTCCTCCACAACTCGCTCGAGACCCACCAGGCCCTGTGCGAGTGGCAGGGCGACACGCTCCACGTCTACATCTCGACACAGTTCATCTGGGGCATCCGGCAGGCGGTCGCCCACCAGCTCGGCCTGCCCGAGGACAAGGTGCGCGTCGTCTGCGAGTACATGGGCGGCGGCTTCGGCTCGAAGAACAGCCCGGACGAGTACACGTTCGTCGCCGCGGAGCTCGCGAAGCGGACGGGCCGGCCGGTGCGGTGCGCGCTTACGCGGCGCGAGGAGCACACCTCCGCCGGCAACCGCAACGCGACCATCCAACGGCTCCGGGCCGGCGCCCGCAGCGACGGGACAATCGTCGCGTTCGACGGCGAGTTCACGAACTCCGTCGGCTGGTCCGGCTGGAACGCCGGGACCGAGGGGCCGATGCAGATGCTCTACGACTGCGAGAACGTTCGCACCGTTACCTACGGCGCGCGGCTTAACACGCCGCCGATGAAGGCATTCCGCGCGCCCGGCTTCGTCGAGGGGACGTTCGGGCTCGAGTGCCTGGTCGACGAGCTCGCCGCCCGGCTCGACATCGACCCGCTCGAGCTGCGGCGCCGCAACTACGCGAGCTCGAACGAGGGCACGCCGTTCTCCTCCAAGAACCTCGAGGACTGCTACCGGCGCGCCGAGCCGCACTGGGAGCGGCGGCACGACGTGCGCTCGCGATCCGATGCCGTCTGGAAGCGCGGCGTGGGCATGGCGAGCCAGATCTGGTACGGCGGCGGCGGGCCTCCCTCCTACGCGTGGGTGCGACTCGGCTCGCACGGCCGCGCGACGGTGATCACGGCGATGCAGGACATTGGCACCGGGACGCGGACCGCGATGGCGCAGATTGCCGCCGAGGAGCTCGGGCTGCCACTCGAGCACGTCGAGGTCGTCCTCGGCGACTCGGCGCGCGGGCCGTACGCCTCGATCTCGGCGGGCTCCTCGACCCTGCCGTCGATGGGACCGGCCGTGCGGGCGGCCGCGGCCGACGCGAAGCGGCAGGTGATCGAGATCGCGTCGCAGCGCTACGACCTCGAGCAGCGCGTGCTCGACATCCGCGACGGCATGGTCGTCTCGGCGGACGGCAACCTCTCGGCGCCGCTCGAGGAGGTCGTCGGCGTGCTCGACGAGGCGCAGATCCTGGGTAAGGGCGCCCGGGGACCGAACCCGACCGGGATGAGCGTCCTCACCTTCGGCGTCCACGTCGTCGAGGTCGCGGTCGACGTCGAGACCGGCGAGGTGCAGGTGGAGCGCGTCGCGGCGATCCACGACGTCGGGCGCATCGTCAATCCGCTCGGCGCCTCGAGCCAGGTCGAGGGCGGGATCATCCAGGGCATCGGGCACACACTCTCGGAGGACCGGCTGCTCGACCCCGAGACGGGCCGGATCCTCACGACCTCGCTCGACGCGTACCGCATGCCGACGATCGCGGACGTGCCGGAGATCGTCTGCGAGTTCGTCGACCGTCCCGACGAGCACCTGACGAACCTCGGCTCGAAGGGGCTCGGCGAGCCGCCGATCGTCCCGATCGCCGCCGCGATCGCGAACGCGATCCGCGACGCGACCGGCGCCGACGTGCACGAGCTGCCGATCTCCCGCGAGGAGATGCTGCGCGCGTTGCGCGAGGCCGAGGAGCGGAAGCGGGAGAAGGAGAAGCGTGGAGCTCCTGCGGTCGTCTAGCGTCGCGGAGCTCGCGACGCTGGCTGAAGGGGGAATCCTCGTCCACGGCGGGACGGAGGTCGTGCCGCTGCTGCGGGAGGGCCTGCTCGAGGCAGAGCGGCTCGTCGACGTGCGCGGGATCGTGCCACGAGGCGTGCAGGACGCCACGATCGGCGCGGGGACGACGCTCGCGGAGCTCGAGGTCGAGCCGGGGATCCCGGACGCGTTGCGCGAGGCGTGCCGGCTCGCGGCCTCGCCGCAGCTCCGAAACATGAGCTCACTCGGCGGGAACCTGCTGCAGGCGACGCGGTGCTGGTACTGGCGGCTGGGCTATCCATGCCGCCTCCACGGCGGGGACCGCTGCCATGCGCGCGACGGCGAGCACCGCGAGCATGCGATCTTCGCGAACGGGTTCTGTGCGTCGGCGCATCCCTCGGATGTCGCGGCTGCCCTGGTCGCGCTCGGCGCGAGACTGCGGACGAGCCGGCGGGAGCTCGCGGTCGAGGACCTGTACCGGCTCCCGGACGAGGGCAACCGCAGCACGACGACGCTCGAGGACGGCGAGCTGCTCCTCGAGGTCGAGCTCGCGCCCGTGGAGGCGAGCGCTTACGTCAAGGCGATGGACCGCAAGCGCTGGTCGTTCCCGCAGGTGGGAGTAGCCGCCGCCCGGCACGCCGACGGCTCGACGCGGCTCGCACTCGCCGGCGTCGCACCTATCCCGTGGCGGATCGAGAGCATCGAAGCGCTGGACAACGCGACGCCGCTCCAGCGGACCGAGTGGAAGGTGCCGCTCGCGCGCGCACTCGTGCGCCGCGCGCTCGCGCAGCTCGGGTGATCGCCGCAGTCGTTCTCGCGGCGGGCGCCTCGTCCCGCTACGGGACGGATCCGCCGAAGCAGGTCG
>Ga0137382_10001084_pt1 | contig 11717 bp, 11 predicted proteins | sample SagtaG_15_FD_104816 | JGI IMG/M metagenome (GOLD analysis project Ga0137382, IMG submission 104816) | Vadose zone soil microbial communities from Sagehorn Ranch, Mendocino, California, USA - Sage2_R_20_16 metaG | ecosystem: Environmental > Terrestrial > Soil > Vadose zone | place: USA... | reverse complement strand
GGGGACAGCAGTTTAAGCGCACGATGAAGGATCTTTCCTCCTTGCAGAGCGATATTGGGCGCGAGATTGCATCAAGGTTGCGCTTGCAGCCGAGCGAGGGGGAGAAACAGCGGGTGATGGGGCCTGGAACGCAGAACCAGGAAGCCTATCAACTCTATCTCAGGGGACGATTCTTCCTCGCCCAGCGGACAGAATCCGGCTTCAGGCGGGCGATTGAGAATTTTCAGCACGCCGTAGCCCTGGACCCTTCCTATGCCCAGGCGTATGCATCTCTGGCCATTGCCTATGATGTAGGGCGCGGCTACTTGCCACCTGAGGAATCAAGAACTCTTCCCAGTGGCAAAGCGGAAGCAGAAAGGGCGGTCCAACTGGACCCGACGTTGAGTGCGGTTCACGTTGCGTTGGCCGTGGTGAACGCGAGCACTTTCGATTGGGCGTCTGCAGAGCGGGAATTCAACGCCGCATTCGAGACCAACCCGAATGATGCCAATGCGCATTATTTCTATGCGAAAGACTACCTGCTTCCGCAGAAGCGCTTTGACGAAGCGACAACTGAGTACCGTAAGGCCTTGCAGCTTGATCCCCTCTCTGAGGTCATCAACACAAACCTCGGCGTTGAACTCATGATTGCCAAGCGCTTCGACGAAGCTCGCGAACAGTTTCACAAGACGTTGGAGTTGGACCCCAAGTTCGAAATCGCGTCGGAGCGGTTTGCGGAGTTGGAGGCGTATCTGGGTAACTACTCCACTGCACAGCAGCTACGCTCAGCTTTTTGCCCGGAGGACGCAAAGCTGGATTTTGGAACCGGAAAGGAGGCATACTACCGGACCGACCTAGAATCGCGATGTAGGCGTTTGGCCTGGCGTTTCGCGCTTGACTACGCGATGCTGGGAAGGAAAGACGAAGCCTTTCGCGAGTTGAATCACTTTTTGGAAGATGATCCGACCGGCGCGAATTGATACATTCGGCGTCCCGAGTACGATTCTCTTCGTTCCGACCCGCGCTACGCCGAAATGCTGCGCCGAATAGACCTCCCGCAATAGGACACCGACCCACCGGCGCACCAGCGGCTTAGTTTTCCGAGCAGCCCGTGACCCATTCTGAACAGTGAGCGCCGGCCCCGATACCACAGTCCAAGAACAAGAAAAGTAAGGAGGGCCGTCACGTCGGCCTTGACGTTTGGGACCTTCTCATAGAAGCGCTCATCGACCCGCAACAAGGCGAATGGAAAACGCAAGCTTGCGAGAACGCCTGAATAGCGACACTTGTGGCAGATTAGCCCTCACATGAGCCCCACTCGCAGAGTAAGACGATATGACGCCCGCAGGTTACATGGCCATGTCTTGGCTCAGCGTGAAACTGGAAGAAGCGGCGTTCTCCGTCAGTGCAAAGATTCCGCCCCTGCGGAGCGGGGATTTTCCGAGGCGTCGGGCTATCGTCCGATGACTCCGGTGCTGCGCGGTGCCAACCGCGCGAGAGTGCGGAGCCGCAGTGGTCACTTCCAACCCAGGCCAGTTTCCGTTTTCTGCCCGTCGCCCCGTTTTCCAGGAAAAAAGTTGGCGCCAGGATCGCTTCAGAGCGACGATCGCCAACGCAGTGGACCTGGAGATCCCCCGTTTGGTCCTGCCTTTGGGATGACCACAGAGCGGAGAAGCTCTCTTGCGGTCGACCATCGGCTCGATGAGCCCCGACAGATGATCCCTCAGCATGGTTGCGTCACCGCAGCGCCCGCTTCTGTTTCACCCGGCGCAGTCATTGTACCGGCAGACTCGGGCCATGCAAACAGCGAGGGCGTTGCCTGCTGCCGACGAAGTTGCTGTTGCCGCGAGCTTGTTCCAACTTACGATCGCGGGCTGCATGAATCTCCGTCTGTCGCCCCGCCAACATATCTTGTCTTGCGGCGTCATGGGCCTACGATGTTACAGCCGGTTTGTGTTCCTGAAGCACCATGAGGCCGAAGCAAGCGAACAGGGAGACGCCCCGAGGTTGTCAAAAGCTTTGTCCCATTGGCGCAGGCAAGCTGCGATCGCGGAATGTGGACTTGTGGACTCCCCCTTGAAGAAGAGTGGTCAAGCGCGCAGAGGCAGACCTCATAAAGTTGGCAGAAGCAGCCTGCAAGAAGCTCGCAACCCGAGAATTGATACCAGCGGAGGAAATTCTCAGCTGGCCGCTGGCGGACGAATTGCGCATTTTCCCTCGTGGCGCAAAGGAAATTCTCACAGCGCCAGTGATCGAACGGGGGAGATCGGTATGGGTTGGTATCATCGAATGCTGTTAATTCTGACCCATTGGGGGTAGAATATTTCCATGGAGACCATCGAATATACTCCGGCACAGGCTTCGGCGGTTGCAAATCTGCCGCTGCCTGCCGTGCATAAAGTTATCGAACGTCGCCTCATTCGGCCGCGACGGCTTCGCATTGGCCGTTCGATACAACGAATGTTGAGCCGTGAGCAGGTCTTATATCTGCGCCTCGAAGCGGAAGGCGTTCGCCTATTGCCGATGGCCGCCCGTCGGGCAATCGCTAAGAAGATTGAGTCATCTCCCGGAATTGACGCCGTAGTTCTTACCGAGGGTTCAGCCCTGCTAATTCAGGTGAAGTCGGTGCGACTGGAACTCGACCAGGAGCTCAAGAAACTTGAGCGTGCAGCGAACATAATTATTTTCGACCCTCAGATTATGCGCGGTACGCCCGTGTATCGTGGGACGCGCATTCCGGTTGAACTTATAGCTGACATGTTGACGCAAGGGGCAAGGCCAGAAGAGATCCTAGAGGGTTACCCAGCTCTTGATAGAGAAAAGATCGACCTCGCTCCTCTTTATGTCCAAGCCTTTCCGCGCCGCGGGCGTCCGGCTTTTCGACCGTGGGCGAAGCAAAAACCGATTCATGCAACCCGGCGGGCCCGTGCCCTTTCGGGGGCACGGTGAAACTTTTGATCGATGAATGCCTGCACACTTCTCTGGTTGAACTAGCGCATGCTGCCGGTCACGTTGCCGATCACGTCAACTATCTTGGTCTCGGTAGTTCGAAAGACTGGCAGCTCATGACTACCATTCGTGCACAGGACTACACGGTTTGTAACGAACAATCGTTCCGACTTTCTTGCTCTCCATGGACAAGAACCGTTGCATCCTGGGGTAATCGTTATTGTTCCCAGTGTGACGCCTCTTCGTCAGCAAGAACTCTTCAGCGTGGCACTCGAGCATATCGGCGCAAGAGATCTGACCAATACCGTGGTTGAGGTCAAGTACGCGGGAAATCGGATTGTATGTTCTGAGTATGCGCTACCAGAAGCACCCGGATAGCCCCGTCGGAACGACTCAATTGCAATATTGCAATTTACCGTAAAGTGTCGGAACAAGGCGCGAAGTGGCTAGTCGGCATCTCCGATAAGATCGCGTAGATCAAGCGGCAGCCCTCTTATCCGCCGACCGCAGGCGCACGGTACGGTCTCGGTGGGCACCTTTTTGGTTAATTGCTGTTTGCAGACTGGGGGAGGCTTGGTCATACGTATCTCATAACCTTGTTCTCCCTTCGGGCTGGGGCCGTCTGTCGAAGAACCCATGCACGTTGCGTGCCCGAAGAGTTGTCTCTTTGCGGACCGTGCTGCCCAAGAGTCCGTCGGTCGCAAACAAGCGCCGCACGTTTGCAGAAGAAGGCCGCGTGCGACTTCGTCAGCACCAATGACACAACTCGGTCATCGAGTTGCGGAATAAGAGCCGGGCAATTGTGAGACCGTTTTGTGGCGTTCGTTGTGAGCACCATACTTGGAAGGCCCAGGTCGATCTATTCTGTTATGAACTCGGGGGCATCGAGTCGTGCTGAGGTACAGCGATTGCTGTAGCGCAGATTTTCTCGGTCGCCTCCCGAAAGTTCCACTCCTCGCCGGCGCAGCGGTTTACCCGTCACAAAACAGGCTGCAATCTGATGGCACGACTCGTGCTCTCAGGGCAGTGAGAAAGCTGGGAGGAAGCCATGCTGGCTATTCACATTGAGAGAATAGGTGAGCTGGCGGTCGTTGAGTGCGAAGGCAGAGTCGCGCTGAGCGAAGCCTCCGTCAAATTGCGGGAAGCAGTGACGTCGCTACGAAACGCGCGAATTATTGTGCTTGATCTTTCGGGAGTACTCGCAATAGAAGACGCCGGTCTAGGGATGCTCCTGTTTCTGCAACGATGGGCTGACAGCCACAACATTCAATTCAAGTTGTTCAATCCTGCTAGATCTGTGCGTGACAGGCTGGAACTCGTCAACTCAATTGAGCAACTCGACATTGCCACTTTTCATGAAATGATGGAACTCCTGGCCAACGCGGATCGCCGGTACGCCCTGGCAGCCTGAAGCCAGCGGCGTAGCCGGCAATGGAATGTTTGCCCTTCGTCGAGACTAACGCAGGAGGGACTTTTCTGTGAGTTGGACGTTGAACCCCTCGGGCAGCCGCAGCTTCCTGCGAGCGACACCTTCGTCGAACGACACGCTTTAGAAAGGCAGGAGAAGCAATGTCATTGCCTTTTCTCGGAAGATGCACTCTTGCTGGTTTGATTGCCTTTTTGCCAATCGCTGCAGAGTTTAGTCAGTCCGCCTCTTCTGGCGCGCCGATATCGGCCAATGACTTGGTACGCGCGATAGTCGCTAACGAACTCAAGCCTCAAGGTGAAAGTCGCGGTCGCTGGATGTACCGCGTGGAGAGAGAACAACAAGGCAAGAAGAAAGCAAAAGAAGTTGTTCAGACGGGGCAGGGCTCGCTCGACCGATTGGTGGCAGTTGACGGACAGCCGCTCAGCGCCAAAGAGCAACAGGAAGAGAAAGAAAGGATTGGGAACCTAGTCCGAAATCCTGCAGAGCAGCAAAAGCTCGAACAAACGAGGAAAAAAGATGCGGAGCAATGCAAAGCATTTTTCAAGATGCTTCCAGATGCTCTCACCTTCATCTTTGCGAGTCGGGACGGAGACGTGATCAAACTGAATTACCGGCCTAATCCAAGTTTTCAGCCCCCTTCACGCGAAGCTCGTGTCTTCCACGAAATGGAAGGGGAGTTGTGGGTGCATGAAACCCAGCGAAGACTGGTGCGTATACGCGGGCAGCTTGTTGCGGACGTGAACTTCGCCGGTGGGTTGCTGGGGCATTTGGAGAAGGGCGGTCATTTTAACGTTGAACAGCGTGAGCTTTCACCCGGTCAATGGGATCTCACCTTCATGGAAGTAGACATGAAAGGCAAGGCGCTCTTCTTTAAAACAATTGATGTGAATGAGAAGGAATATCGCAGCGACTTCCGAACGGTTCCCGACGGGTTAACGCTTGCCGAAGCGGCGGAGATCTTGAGCAACGAAGTTACCGTAGCTGCCAATCGATAGGCTTAGAAAGGTATGCCCGCCGCCGGTCGCCGCTGTCGACAGAAGCACTGAAAGCCTACCTTCGAGGCCAGGCTCGCACCGCCTCGGACAGCGCCACCGGAATGCGCCAACACTCAGGCCAAAGATCTTTTGGAGTATTCCCATGAAACCAGTAATCCTCTGTGTCGATGACACACCGAGCATGCTAGAAGGCGAGAAAATGCTGCTTGAAGAAAACGGATATCGGGTCCTGATCGCGACCAACGGCAAAGAAGCGGTGCAAACTTTCGCGTCGCATTCGGTGGACTTAGTGCTCCTCGACTACAACATGCCAGAAATGAATGGTGGCAGGGCCGCGGTGCGCATGAAGGAGTCCAAACCAGAAGTTCCGGTCGCGCTCTTATCCAGTGATGAGTGCCTGCCGTTAAGCGAGCTTGAAGGAGTCGATTGCTTCATCCCCAAGTCCGAGCCCATGGTCAGCCTTTTGGAGAAGGTCGATTATCTCTTGAGCTTACGTTTTCTGTTCCGACCTTTCGACGCCTCGAAAGCCCGCGACACCGGCGATCATGTCGATACGCATGAAGATGAACCAAGGTCGGACAAGAGACGGCATTCGGCCTGAACAATGAAGGCATCCACAAGATGCTGTTAATTTGGAAGACATGGCCAGAGACTGTGACGAGCCGTCGCTGAGGACGATCACACAAGGATCGGGCCGGCGTGTTCACGTCCTGGCCTTCATTGCAGTGTCTGCTTTTGGCGGAGGGAAGGCGGGTCCACATGGGGACCGCTCTTGCTCCTTTCTCTGGTTAAAGGTGAAAGGAACCCGCTACGGGCGAGGCGGCGGAAGGGCTATTCGTATTGAAAGCACCACGCTACCGCTGCGACTTCGTTGGAGTCAAAGCCAAAACGTAATGCAGATGGCATTTCAAGCGGTCTTTCACGTTGACAAGTACCGAGTTAATGGCGCCCTAGAAGAGCGATGGGCGAAAGCCACATGGGACTTTTGTCCCGATTCCGCCTCAGCTTCTCCCGATCCCGAATCGCTCCTTCGAATGACCGAGAAATGGACGTAATCTTAGATATCAACGTCTTCTATGCTGACCTGCAAGCCCGTTGGATCACCGCGGATGTCACCTCTGGCAAGTTCAAAATCGTGCATCATTGCGTAACCTCCAGTTTGTCGAAAATGTAAACAGTACACTTTCTTACCAGCGACGACTGCTGGCGGAGAGTGGACGGAACGAGAGTAATTGTTCGGGGTTCGAGCACAGTGCGCGCCTTGCCGAGCAAGACAGACATGTGCTCGAACTTTGAGACGAGCGCAGACGCGCCCACGGTGCGGGCTACTTTCTCGGTGGAAGAACCTCTGTACGCCCTGAACATGATGACTGGCACTTCCGGCATCATCTGTTTCAGAACACGTGTCGCGTCTAGCCCGTTCATCACCGGCATCGAAAGGTCTAGCAGAATCAAATCAGTGTGCAATTCCTGAGCTTTTTTCACTGCCTCCTTTCCGTTTTCTGCCTCGCCTACAAACGTCGAAGTCCTCTTCCCGCTCGAAGACGCTACACAAGGCCTTGCGAATGAATGGGCTGTCATCCGCGATTAAGATGGTGAAAGGCATGCAGAGGCTCCGGACCTTCTGGCAGGCCGATCGTGGCGCTTCAAGGGCAGAGCCAGACAAGTGCTACATCAAGCCCTTACGCTTTGAGCTGCCGAACGACATCCGGCAGACACCGCAATTGAAGGGCGCAGTTTCCGTAAGTCGCACTATAGACGAGGCCATCTGACTTTAGATTCAATAACTTCAGTCAATGTGGATTTGCAATGTTCCTAGAGACTCCAAGACATTCGATCTGGCCCCTCCAGCGCCCGAGGGCCTCGAAGCTACTATCGGTTATCGATTCGACAGGTTTCCCGCCAAACTCCGCTTTACTTTAGGGGCTAGTTACCACATGATAGTTTCGTCCGTTGTGTCCTCTCCCACACGCTTGCCGAATGGAAAGGCTGGGATCATGGACATCGACCTTTCGCACCGGGAACCAATGTCACGTCGCAATTGGGCGGCCCATGCCGTCGCAGTCGTTGGAATTCTGGCGACTTTTAAAAAGTCGGAGGCGACCCTATGCTAGCCACTCTGCAGCGACGCCTGCTTCTAATCCTCACGGTCGGGTTGTTCCTCACCCTCGGGGTGGTAGCGTACACCTGCCGAGCCGCCTTGGGTTATGACCGACTAAACGATCAGGTTCAGAGAAACCACGAAGTGAAGGAAGAGTTGAGTGCCGTTCTTCGCCTTGTGGTCGATGCGGAAACAGGCCAGCGTGGGTACCTGATTACGGATGATCCAGTCTACTTGGAGCCGTACCAAGAAGCGACCTCTCAAATCGATGCCCGACTGGCTAGGCTTGACAGCCTGACGAAAACCAGTGCCCCTCAACAACAGAAGATGTCTGAGCTTCGGCGAATCGAAAAAGAGGAGCTCGCCGTTTTGCAACAAACCATTCAGCTAGACAAAGAAGGCCGCGATCTGGAAGCGGGCCAGCTTGTGCTTTCCGGTGTCGGCCGGCAGAGGATGGATGAACTGCGCAACATAGTAGCTGGGATGGAGAAGGAGGAAGATCGGCTGCTTGCGGTACGGGCAACTCTTGCCAATCGCGGCCAATGGGCCATAGTTCTCGCCTGCCTGGCAATCGCAGCCCTGTCCCTTGTCGTGTATGTGTTGGTTGTGCGAGTGATGAGGGGGGCGGCAAGAAGTCAAGAACTAGCTCGCGCCGAAGTTGAAAGGCGGCTTCTCGCAGAAGAGCGCCTTCGCGCCGAGTCAGAGGCAGTCCGTGAACGTGAGCGAGCGGAGGCAAAATTCCGGGGACTGCTGGAGGCGGCACCAGACGCGATGGTGGTAGTCAATGCTGCGGGCAAGATCGCCTTGGCAAATGCCCAGGTGGAGAACTTGTTCGGTTATCCACGGGAAGAGCTACTGGGGAAAGAAATCGAGATGCTGGTGCCGGAACGTTTTCGCAGCATGCATCCTGGACGCCGAACCGGTTTCTTTGGCGAACCGCGAGTGCGCTCAATGGGTGCCGGGCTGGAGCTCTTTGGTTTGCATCGGGATGGACGGGAATTTCCGGTGGAGATTAGCCTTAGTCCGCTACAGACGGACGAGGGCACCCTGGTTACGAGTGCCATCCGTGACATTACCGAGAGAAAGCGAGCGGAAGAGAGTCTACGTCTACTTTCTGGTCAATTGCTGCACCTGCAAGATCAGGAGCGGCGCCGCATTGCGCGCGAGTTGCACGACAGCTCCGGGCAGCTACTCGCCGCCTTGGGTATGAACTTGTCGTTAGCGGAGTCTGAAAACGGCAACATCGCTCCCCGTTCTGCCAAGGCAATCCAGGAAAGTATCCATCTTGTTCAGGAACTGTCAAGAGAACTACGCACCATCTCCCATTTGCTGCATCCCCCTCTGCTTGATGAAGTGGGGCTCGCCTCGGGTCTGCGTTCGTATCTGGATGGGTTTACAGAACGCAGCAAGATCAGAGTCGATTTGGAGATCCCGGAGAAGTTGGGGCGTCTCCCGCAGGATTTGGAAACCGCGATTTTCCGAATCGTTCAGGAGTGCCTTACCAACATCCATCGTCATTCCGGAAGCCCGGTCGCCAGAATTTGTATTACTCATTCCGACAGCGAAGTCACCCTAGAAGTAGAGGATAGAGGCAAAGGCATACCGCTGGAGAAGCGGCAAGTCTTGGACTCAGAGGGCGCGGCGGGGGTCGGAATCAGGGGAATGCGCGAGCGACTCCGACATCTGGGCGGCAGCTTGGAAATCAAGTCTACCGAGACAGGTACAGTTGTAGTAGCTCGGCTACGGGTTGCCAGCCCTTCCTTGATCGCAGCATGAAAGAGGGGCTCCTGCCATGATGGTTGGCACCTAAGCCAACGCTGGGCTTGCGTAGCTTCGTAGCCAAATGGCGTTGAGCGCCACCTTTTACATGAAACTGTTGAGTTGGGATAAGCGCTGGGATCGCCGCATACGCGGCAATCCAAAGCTCTAAAACCAGGTGCTTCCCGGTGAGCCCCTAATTGCAGGTGTCGCTGACGATTTCCAGATTTGTAACAGTCAGCACACCAGTCTCGGTAGGGGTTTTTTCCACCTCGGCTTTTAGATCTTCTTTCATACCGTGAAAGGGTTGATTTGAAACCACACCTGCAACTTTGACCTTGTGTCCGACATGATCCGATAATCTGACGTTATCACTCTTGAGATGCCACTTCGCGTTTTCTGCAATCAAATGATACTCATCGGCGTCGTGACCCTTTTGAAGACAGCCAGTGACGTATCGCGTTGTCTGACTCGTGTCCTTCGTGTCCTGAGCTGCGCCCAGGAGAAGCAGGCTCACACACACCAGTAATGCAATAAAGCCCAACCTCACCTTTAGATTGTTCATTGGGGAACCTCCAATAGCTCTTGCTAGATAATTTGCAACAGCTGTTGCTAGCAATTTTGGCGCATAAGGATGCACACTGAGGATCGGGTGAATCCAGCAAAGGAGCCGTACATTTGCTCTACTTCTTCTTTACGGCTTTTATCGTGCTGTCCTGGATTTTTCTGGTCGCTGTTGTCTCGAGAAGTAGTTGGCGAAAACCCGATTACACTCATCACCCGTAAACTGGCTCTGAATGGAAAATCCACTGCAATTCACTTGCTGCGTGTGGGAAGCCTGTGCTCCGCAACGAATCCCCGCGAATGTCACTTTGTCCTTGGTGAGCAGCAAAACAATTGAATGTGTAAAAGGAGTTGCTGTTGCCAGTGACTGTGACTGGTGGATAGGAGGTCCAGCTGCTGCCAGACAAATAGGCCGCCTCGACTACATATGAGGTTGCAGTGTCGACCGGCTGCCAACCCAGCGTTGTAGTCGCTGTTCCATTTCTTGGTGACCTGCACCGGCGTTCCCCATGGTGTGGGTGCGAGCGAAGTGGTTGGGACGATCTGTTCCAGCTGCGGAGTTTCCACGATTGCTTCGCCACCGGCGAACCAAACGTTGGCTGAAGCGCCGGCGGGTAACGCTTCGGGCATCGTTTGACCCGAAGCAGATGGAACCAGAGTGCAAACTGCGGCCAGGATCGCTATCAATCCTAACCGAACAACATATTGTTTCGAATCCCTGATGCGTTTCATGTTGCCTCCTCTAAGCGTGCTCATTCCTGAATGAGCTGTCGAGAGGAAGACGTAGATTGTCTGGTGTTAGGGCCTGAGTCTCAGCGGGCGGGAAGGTGCGCGTTCGGGAGGAGAGACGCGGTAATTGAATACCAATGGGCAGGTAGTGTCAATGGGTATTGGAAGTCACTTCCTCTTTGAGTAGTACAGGATCAGAGCAGTCGCAACCCATGCCACGACAATGAATACAAAAACACGCCGGAGCCACATGGGAATCGCTACAACACCCAGCGATATCGAGACACTACGTGGTCCGGTGTCGTTGCAGCGGGGTTAAGCCGCAAGCAGATCAACTCCAGAAGAGTTTCAACTTCAAGCCCGGTATCCAGCATATCGATCATCTGCTCCAGCGTGAACCCAGCCTGCTCGCCAGCTTCGAAATCGCAAGAATCAACGAGAGATTCTCCATCACTTCACCCCACTTTCCTTACTAATGGTTCCGGAGGATCGCACCCCCGACGCCGCTGGTCTGTGATTAAGATCACGTCAGTCTGCGAATCAGCTCACTTCTGCACCAGATCTTAGCTGCTGTTGGATGACCTGCGGGAGAACCTGGCTCATCTCAGCGTCCATACGGTGCGGTAAGCGAGCCAACTGTTGCGCTATTCAGGCAACTCGATTCGGTCTGGGTGTTTGCGGTCGCGCTCATGTTCCTCCGCCAGAGTCTTTTCGAGCCAGTGAGCTTGAACATCAGCCTTGGCTCTATCTGCGAACTGGACATCGTGGTAAACCGTGAATTGTTCACCGCAGGCGTCACACCGAAGTGTGCCCATTTCCTGGGAGTCGATATCGGCGGCGCGCTTCCTCGCAACTGACCTTTCTTAATCGCGACTGCTCTCATCGGATATTGAACATTTTAGTGACACGGTTTTTGGCGTCCGCAAATAATGAGGTCGTCCTTCATGTATGGTGATCTACCGACTCTCGTGCCGTTGCAGGCTATCGCCGACCACTGCGACGCTCTTCCCGACGACGATGACCGGACGCCGCGCTGCAACATCGCTCCAACCCAGCCCGTCCCGATCATCCGCCAGCATCCCAAAGAACCACACCGCGATCTGTCCCTAGTTCGGTGGGGTCTCATTCCGTCATGGGCGAAGGACGCGTCCAGCTCTGGAGGGATGATTAACGCCCGGTCGGAGTCAGCGGTCGTGAAACCCTTATTCCGATG
>Ga0137382_10001082_pt1 | contig 11719 bp, 8 predicted proteins | sample SagtaG_15_FD_104816 | JGI IMG/M metagenome (GOLD analysis project Ga0137382, IMG submission 104816) | Vadose zone soil microbial communities from Sagehorn Ranch, Mendocino, California, USA - Sage2_R_20_16 metaG | ecosystem: Environmental > Terrestrial > Soil > Vadose zone | place: USA... | reverse complement strand
CGCCTTGCTTCGTTCTCTGCTCGGAGTCGAGGCCTGAGACTGCCCCGTCGGGCTTGTTGTATCATGGAATTTCACCATCGAGATGAGACGCGAAGCCTTGAATTTCATTGTGTGCCCCAATTGAGCGGGCGAATTATCTCTCAGCAGCGATGCCTCGCCCGCGGCAGAGGATGGTCACATTACGACCGGCAGCCTCGTGTGCCGCGGCTGCGCTGCACAATTCGCGATTCGCAGCGGTGTGCCGATTCTCCTGCCTGCAAACCTAGCCGGCGTCAAACTCCAAACGGCCTCGCGATTTGCCGAGGAATGGACACGCTGGAGCGATCTTCGCGACTATTATGCGCAGGAGTTTTTCGACCGGGTAGCCCCGCTGGCCGCCCGTTTTTCAATGGATGAAAAGATGACGAATTCAAGCGGCGCCGTTTCCAACAGCGAGACACTTATTACCAGCAAAAGCTGGATCGTTTATCTGATCGTTGTGCTGGTTGCAGGTGCGATCTTTCTCGGGTGCATCGTCTCGCCACCGTCACTGATGGACGACGTCGATGCGGTGGTGGCGCAAATCGCCCGGAACATACTGACCTCCGGCGATTGGGTGACGGCGCGACTGGACGGGGTGTTATTTCTAGAAAAACCCCCGCTGTATTACTGGCCCATCGTGGTCTCGTACAAAATCTTCGGCGTACATGACTGGTCCGCCCGTATTCCATTTGCGTTGTCGGCGGTGGGAGTCGCGTGGCTGACGGCGGCCTTCGGAACATGGGCCTTCGGGCGGCGAGCAGGGTTATATGCCGGACTATGCATGGCCACCTGCGTGGGTCTATTTCTTTTCACCCGAGTTTTGATCCCCGACGTCATGTTGACTTTCACGATCACGCTGGCGATGTGGGCGTTCTTGAGGGCGCTGGATGAGAACGAGTCACGGCCAAGGCTCTGGGCGTTTCTTCTGGCCGCGTGCCTGGGCACAGGGCTGCTCTTGAAGAGCCTGATCGCGGTGGTATTTCCGGTAGGTGCGGCGGCCATTTATCTGTTTCTCGCCAAAGAATTGTTTGCGGCTCGCGCATGGAAACAGCTGAGACCGCTCAGCGGACTTTTCGTGGTGCTCTTGATTGCCGCTCCGTGGCACTTCCTGGCTACGTTACGAAATCCGCCGTATTTTGCTTGGACCCTTCATAGCGGGCCGGGAGAGTATCACGGTTTTTTGTGGTTCTATTTCATCAACGAGCAGCTACTGCGGTTTCTGAACCTACGGTATCCGCGGGATTACGACACGGTGCCGCGGCTTTATTTCTGGCTATTTCATTTTCTGTGGCTATTTCCGTGGAGCGTTTATTTCCCAGCGATCGCAAAGCTCTCTTTCAAACCGCTGGACCGTGCTCGGAGGGCCCGGCTGCTGGCGCTGTGCTGGACGGGGTTTCTTCTGGTGTTTTTCACTTTCTCGTCCACCCAGGAATACTACTCAATGCCCTGTTACCCTGCGCTGGCGCTGCTGCTGGGGTCGGCGATGGCCATGGGCAGTGATTGGATTCGCCGCGGAACGCGGGTACTGGCGGTAAGTACCGGGTGCGCGGGCTTAGCGGCGCTGGCCATCCTGGTCGCGGTGCGCCACGTCCCGACGCCGGGAGACATCTCCGGGGCGTGGAGCCAGCATCCGAGCGCATCCACATTTTCCTTGGGGCATATGGAAGACCTCACGCTGGAATCGTTTGCATATCTGCGGATTCCGCTAGGCATCGCAGCGGCCGCCTTTCTTTTGGGCGCCTTGGGAAGTGCACGATGGATTGGCCAGCGAGCATTTCTCGCGGCTACCTTGATGATGCTGTTGTTTTTTACCGCGGCGAGGATGGCCCTGGTGGTCTTCGATCCATACTTATCCTCACGGCCGCTTGCTGAGGCATTGCTGCACTCTCCGGAGGGCAGGTTAATCGTGGACCACCACTACTTCGACTATTCCTCGGTTCTGTTTTACGCCAATCGCGATGCGCTGCTGCTCAATGGCCTCCGGCATAACATGGAATACGGTGCTGCCGCCCCCGGGGCGCCGCCGATTTTTATCGACGACGCGAAATTTAAGGACCTGTGGCTAACACCAGAGCGGTGGTACACGGTGGCGGACAAAACAGCGATGACGCGCTTCGAGAGTTTGGTTGGGCGAGAGCACCTAATCGTCGTCACTGTCAGCGGAGGCAAGGTTGTCCTGACAAATCACCCTGTTAGGGACGTGGCCGACAAGTTCCACGGCATTTTCACCCTGACCGGGATGAAGAGATATGTAGGCGCTCTGGAATCGTGGTATAAAGAGGGAAACAGGTCGTGGTTCTTCATGGAAACCATGTTAAGTTGGCAGGTATTAACATAAATGGTATACAGAAAACGCGGAATGAGCTTGCTATGGTGAAGCGACGTCTCTCTGTCATCATCCCGGTGCACAATGAGGCCGACAACCTTCTCGCCCTTGTCGAAGGTCTGCGGGCCGCCGCGGGACAACTGAAACGCTGGGACATGGAGATACTCTTCGTCGACGACGGCAGCTCCGACGCTTCAGTAAGGAGAATGGATGAGATCCGCGAGAGCGGAATGCCCGTCGGATACATCCGACTGAGCAAAAATTTCGGCCATCAGGCCGCCCTATGCGCAGGGTTGGAACACGCACAAGGGGACGCCGTTATTACGATGGACTGCGACCTGCAGCATCCTCCGGAAGAAATTCCCCGTATGGTCGAAGCCCATGAGCGTTGCGCCGACGTCGTGCAGATGGTCCGCTCCGACTCCGCCGGCGTGGGTAAGGACCTGTGTTCCAAGTGGTTCTACCGAACATTTAACTACCTGTCTGACACGCCCATTGTACCTAACGCCGCGGACTTCCGGCTCATCAGCCGCCGAGTGCTCGAAGTGCTACTGCGCATTCCGGAGCGTGAAAAATTTCTCCGTGGACTGATCCCCTCGCTCGGCTTCCCGCAGTGCCTGCTGGAATTCAACCAAGCGACACGCTTGCATGGAGCGCCCAAGTATTCGTTCTGGATGTCGCTCCGGCTGGCGCGCAAGGCTGTTTTCGACTACAGCACGATGCCGCTGCGACTGGTCTCTTGGCTCGGCATGACCATCTCGATCTTCTCGTTCGTCTTCGGCACGGGGCACTTCGTCTGGAAGTTGTTGCACTGGAACCTTGTTGCCCCCGGTTTTACCGACCTGATCACTGCCATCTTCTTCCTCAGCGGTTGCACTCTGGCATCCCTTGGCATCTTGGGCAGGTACCTCACGACGATCCTGGAGCAGGTACGGGGGCGGCCACAGTTCGTGATCGTGGACCACGTGCAAGGCCTGGCGCTCTCCGCATCTGAGGCCGGGTCTGCTCGCGAGGAACACATCGCCATCGGAGCCTGAGCCTGAGCGGACTTACCCTACCATCGAAAGGACGAGTTGAATCGTTCTTACGAGGCCGCTTACATGTCCAGTCCGCATGAATGTCAGCTGGCCGTTCCAGGGAACAATAGGGTAGGGACGGGTGCAGATTGTCGAGGTCCACCATGTCCGGTAACGGCCGGCTGCTTGTAAACGCCGACGACCTCGGCCTGCACGCTGACATCGACCGCGGCATCCTCGACTGTATCGAGTGCGGTCGCGTCCAGAGCGTTTCGTTCGCAGCCACCGGTCGAACCGTTGACTGGAACAGATTGCGCGAGCTGATCCGCCACGGCGTGCACGTCGGCCTGCACGTCGTGCTCGTCGACGAGCCTTGGGCCAGTAATGGCCGCGTGATCCGCGGATGGAAGGAGCTGGTCAAGCAACTGCTGCTCCCCGGCCGGACGATGAAGGATGCGGTCGCCGGCGAGGTCCGCCGCCAATTTCAGCTCTGCTCTGAAAACGGCTTGGATCCGCGCACGCTCTCGCATGTCGACAGTCACCAGCACGTGCACGTCCTGAACGGCGTCTGGCAACCATGCCTTCATCTTGCGCGGCAGAACGACATTCCACGCATGCGCGTTCCCTGGTGCCCCGCAATCCGCGTGATCAAGAAAAACCTCGGCGGCATTGCCCTTCAGACCATGGCCCGCTATCGTACTGCCGAGGTCAACGGGTACCTCCCATGCCTTGGCCTCGCCCATGCCGGCCACAACACAGCTTCCATCTTCTCCGACGAACTGGAGCACGCCGCACGTGCCGGACGCCCTGACATCGAGCTCGTCGCTCACCCCGGTGTAAACACTCCGGATCTCGAATCCAGGTACGCCGATTGGCACTTCGACTGGAGCGGCGAACGCGACGCGATCCTCTCCACACGATTCAGTGAAGCTGTCAGTGCGAGCGGCTACCGATTCGTTACCCCCGGCTCAGGTTCCTTCAACCCATACTCGGGGAATAGCTTTGGATGAAGGGGCGTCTTGTATCCATCCGTAAACTGCCAGGGAAACCGGGTAAGCCCGGGGCGATTCTAAGCGCACTGCCCGCGCCGCGGGCCGACTGTTAGCACCGCTTTTACGGGACAACGCCATGGCATCGTCCTTCGGCTCTTTTCTTCTTGTCTGCATCCGCGTGCAGATTCTTTGGAAAGGCGTGCGTGCGCTGTTGCGGACGCTACCCGGAATGGGCAACTGAATCCCCTCTTGAGGCGATTCCCGAGCGCCTATGATGGCGGTTTTTCTTAGGCCCTGAGCGAAATCGTGGAGTGATGCGAACCGGACGACCAGATAAATGGCCGTCTTGAACCGAGACCCGTAGACCTTCCGGGGCCGCACGCTGGGGTGGTGTTACAATGCTTGAAGGAAAATCGATATTGAGCTATGGCCTCAAGATGTTTCATCTTCCGTGTTTCAAATGTACTGCGATTTCTCGATTCTCAGCGGCCACTTACACACCATGAAAAGCTTTTATTCCGCTCGCCGCGCGAGCCTTGCAGTGTCGGTCACCAGAATGAGTTTTCGAAGGGGAACTGTGAGTCATCGTGCCGCTGAATAGTCTCCCACCCGAGCCTGGGGCTCGCCCTTCGAAGAGGGCATTACGCCACACAGCCTTTGCCGCCTTAAGGCTGGCAGCCGGCGTAGCCATCCTCGCCTACCTTGCAAAATCGGGCATCGTCACTCTTGGTGGGCTAGCAACACTCATCATAGCCTGGCCCGTTACTCTGGCGGCAATCGCGGTATTCCTTGCGGATATCTTGCTCATGGCTCTAAGAACGTCCTGGCTCTTTCGGCCGTTAGGAATGAGGCTCACTGTCTTGAGATCGATGCAGCTAACCTTGGTAAGTATTTTCTTTTCCGCGTTCCTCCCCGGAGCAGGGGGTGGCGATATCGTGAAGCTCTACTACGCCACAAAAGAAAATGAGGGCCGCCGGACGGAAGTCGCCACGGTTCTGGTCTTCGATCGGGCCATCGGTTTCTTCGCAATGTTGATTCTGCCCTTTTTCTTCGTGCCGTTCTTTGTTCCGCTCATCCGGACTGTACCGATGCTTCGCGGCATCCTGATTTTGATCGCGTATATAGCAGCGGGTCTGCTCGCCACATTCTTACTCTTTGCCTTCAACCAGAGCATTCGAGGTTTTCTAGCGCGAGAATCCCTCCCCGTGCCACAGTGGAGGAAGCGGGCATGCCGAGTCCTGGAAACGATTAGCACTTATGGGAGGAGTCCCGGGACGCTCCTCGGAGCACTAGCCCTTTCCCTGATAGCTAATCTTTCGGTGATCGCGATAACCGTGCTTGCGGTCCTGGCGTTGGACCCGGCCAGCCTCGCCTCCAAAATGTACCTGGTAATTCCGATCGGTCATATCGTGAACGGACTTCCCCTGACCCCGGGCGGATTGGGTGTAGGAGAGACCGCGTTCAATGCCCTCTTCGAGATGACTGGGCTGCATGGCGGAGCTGAAACTCTGCTCTGCTGGAGAGTGTGGAAAGCCATGGTGGGATTGTTGGGGCTTGTGATTTACATCCGCGGTATGAGCCGCATCGTGCTCGCTTCGCAACCGGGCTCGGAGGAACAGCTCGCGAGTTAGCGCTTACAATGTTTACTCGGAACCTCGACAGCAAGAAGCAAAATGTCACGATAGGATTCCCACAGGCAATTCTTTTCCCGCGAATCCAAGCAGATTCGTGAGCGTGTCTAAATATTTTTCTGGACCGCCGGAGTGGCAAACGAACATGGCGCTGCCGAATAAAGATCACATGGGAGGGTTCGGCACGGAGACCTTCGCCCTGAAACCTCGTTTCGCCCTCTCCTTACTCGTATTCCTTGCGGCAGGGATCTTCATCGGAAACGCGGCCTATCCCAGCTTGCTGGACGACGCTGATGCCTCTCATGCAAATGTCTCGCGCTCCATGCTCGAGCGCGGGGACTGGGTCATCCTGTACATGAATGGAATCCGCTACCTGGTGAAGGCCCCTCTACATTACTGGGCGGTCGCACTCTGCTACCGCTTGTTCGGTGCGAACACCTTCTCAACGCGTCTTCCCGTTGCTCTCGGGATGGTCGGTCTCGTCGCGCTTATTTATTGCTTTGCCCGGCGGTACTTTGGGGAGCGAGCAGGTTTATACAGCGGCCTTATTGCCTGTACCAGCGCGGGGTTTTTTCTTTTTACCCGCATCATGATTCCTGAAGCGATCTATGCGCTGGAATTTACGGCGATTTTCTATCTTTTTTTGCGTGGCTGGACCGGGACGCTCGAACCTCGCCTGGCTTACTGGAGCGCGGCGGCACTGACGGCACTCGCCATGCTCACACGAGGCCTGGTGGGTGTCATTTTCCCCGTGGCGATTGTTGGATTGTTCATCGTCGCGACCCGCGGCTGGACTCGCTGGCGTGAATTGCGGCTCTTTTCGAGCAGCCTGATTTTCCTCGCCATTTCCGCGCCATGGCACATCCTTGCAGCCTTGCGTGCGCGCACATTTTTCTGGTCGTACTTCATTAATGAACACTTCAAACGCGCCGTTGGGACACGCTACCCGCCGGACTACGAAGCTGTTCCACTCTGGATCTGGCTGGGCATCCACCTTGTCTGGTTTTTCCCTTGGAGCGTGTTTCTGGCTGGAGTGTGGAAGCTCGTTCCTCATCAAAGGACATGGAAGAGCCTGTCGGTCGAAGGGCAGGCGCGGCTGCTGCTCCTATTTTGGATGGGGTTTATCCTGTTCTTCTTCTCGCTCACCTTTGGATCGCGCATGGAGTACTACAGCTTCGGTGCCTGGCCTGCCATGGCCCTGCTCCTCGGCGTCGGACTCGGCCGGGCGGAGCAGGAGGGAAAGCGATGGCTGCGAGTTATGCAAGCGACGCTTGCAGTTCTTGGAGTTTTGATCGCGGGCGTGCTTGGTACAATGCTGTGGATCTCGGCCAAGGTTCAGGTTCCTGGAGACATCTCTTCACTCCTCGAAGAACGCGACATCGACTCCTATCGTGTTTCGATGGCCCATCTGCTCGACCTGACGCCGCGAGCCTTTGCTGCCCTGAGACTGCCCTCGGCTCTCGCGGGATTTGCATTCCTGTTCGGCTTCGCCGCAGCTTGGTGGCTGCGGCGCAAGAACCGTCCGCTTGCCGCCACCATCCTCACGGCTGTCGCGATGGCAGTTTTTCTCTTCGCGGCCAATATTGCGTTCGGTGTTTTCAGCCCCTATTTGTCCTCGCGCCCGCTCGAGAAGATCATTCTGCCGCAGATCCATGAGGATGACGTGATGGTGCTGTACGGGGAGTTTGACGGCGGTTCGAGCGTGGCCTTCTATGCGAACCGGCAGCTTTTTCTCTGGAACGGACGACGCAACAATCTGGAACCGGGGTCCTATTATCCGGATGCGCCCCACATTTTCTTAACCGATCCCCAATTTCTCCAACTTTGGCGGGGCCCACAACGTGTTTATTTGTTCGTGCCTTTGGAGCAGAAAGAAGATGCGGCAAAAAGGCTTCCGGCAACGGGTACCTTTCTCGTGGCCTCCAGTGGTGGGAAAAACGTTTATGTCAATCGTCAGCCCGTTGCGAAAAACGCAAGCTTTTAAGTGAACACTTATGCCTGCCGCCGTCCCGCTGATTGCTCAGGCGGGATCTTTCCGCGCTTAGTTCGTCGGGCGAAGCACCTCGCGCTTGGAGCGCGCATTCTCGACAACGATGGTCGGGGACAAGAAAGAGAATCCACTTCTCAGAGTGCCCTTGAACAGCAGGTAAGGGAAGTAGCCATACTGTTGAGCGCTCGGTAACAGCCGGCGCATTTCGCCATAGTCGAAGAACTGCTTGTGATCTTCATTCTGCATCTCTGCGGGGTCCGTTCCGAATAGCCGGAAGATTCGAAAGAGCCAAAAAGCACTGTTCGGTGTGGATAGCAGCAGCTTGCCACCAGGCTTCAGGACGCGATTTATCTCACTGAGGGTAAAAGCCGGGTTCACCACATGCTCGATGACTTCGGTGCACCAGACCAGATCGAACGATTCATCCTCGAACGGGAGTGGGTCGTTGGCATCCACGCGCAGGACAGTGGGGTGCTGCGGTTCGAGGTCGACCGAGACGACCTCATAACCCTTCACTTTTATCTTTTGCGTCCAGTATTGTTCGCGGCACCCCAAATCCAGTGCCTTTTTTCCGCGCCCGTCCTCCAGCAGCCCCAGAAGAATGAGCTTTCCTTTTGTGGTATGGCGCACCTCGTACTGACCGAAGTCCAGCGGTATTTTCTTCAGCAGCGCCACTAATCTACGAATCAACAGCGGCTCCTTTCTCATCGATACCGTGATTTTCGGCAGCCCGCTCTTGCTCAGCGGTCAAAAACAACAGCTTTGATTACGCCGGCAGCCTCGGTCGAGAGCAAGATGTGCGCAACAATCGCCTTCCATGTATCATAATTTGTATTCGCTTCTCCACCAGCGTAACAACCTCCATGGTGGTAACATCCCCAGCCGTTTTGAAATCGCGCAGGCGGGCAGAAGCCGCCTGTCAGTATGAAGAGAGTATTACATGTTTGCCATCGCAGGCGAACCGTTCTCGTGCCGCCAGCGCCTTTTTCACACCTCGACGGATGGATGGAAAAGTTCCGGGCGACAGTATTTGCAAGATGAGCCCAAAAAGACACAATTTTTCAGGCCAGAGTGATTACATGTCGCCTGCGCAACACATCATTCGGAATCCATCACTGGATGCTCAGCGAGAACGCTTGTGATCACTGCGCTGCGCTTTCTGATTCTGCTTCCTTCGCTTGGTCCGTTGATCTACTATTGCCTCGCCTTCTACGCCGGGGTGGATTACTTTCGACGCTTGCGCAAGCTCCCTCCTGTGGACCGCTCATTTACTCCGCCAGTGAGTATTCTCAAGCCGGTGCGCGGGATGGACCACGAAGGCGATGAAAATTTCGCAAGCTTCTGCCGGCTGGATTATACGGACTACGAAATATTGTTCGCCGTTGCAGATGCAAGCGATCTCGTAATTCCCGTGATCGAGAAACTGCAGACGAACTATCCAAAGAAGGCGATTCGGTTGATCGTCGGAGTGGAGCAACTCGGAATCACACGCAAGACCAATAGCCTGGTCCGGCTGGTGCGAGAAGCGAAGCACGAATTGTTGGTGATCAATGACAGTGACGTGCGCGTTGAAGAGGATTATCTGCGCGACGTCGTTGCCCCTTTCGCCGATCCCAATGTCGGCTGCGTTACCGCGTTCTTCCGGGGCATGACCGAGGGCGGCTTCGCCGCCGATGTGGACGCTGTCGGAGTCCCCACCGATTCTGCCGCCAACACACTTGTGGCAAGAACTTTTGGAAGTATGGACTTCGCTCTTGGCTGGACCATGGCAACGACGAAAACGCGGCTGGCGGAAATTGGCGGATTCGAATCGCTGGTGAATCATCATTCCGATGATTTTGCGCTGGGGAACGAGATTTTTAAACGCGGTTACCGGATCGAACTAACTCGAAAGCCGGTGTGGATGGTTTTCCCCCGGGAGACGCTGCGTGATTTTCTGCAGCATGAGTTGCGATGGTCGATCCTGCTGAAAAACTTGCGCCCCGCAGGATATGCCGCGATGTCCATGACGTTTGGCTTGCCGTGGGCCCTGTTGGTTGCTCTGGTTGCTCCTTCATATTCCATCGCGCTGAGCTACTTTGCAGCCTATTTGGTGTTGCGGCTGGCGGTTGCTTGGAGTATCGGCGTTTGGGGCCTGGGCGATCCTGTGGTTCGCAGGAAGATCTGGCTGGTTCCCGTTCGCGACGCGCTGAACTTCTGCGTGTACTTAGCGAGTTTCTTTTCAAACACCGTGCGATGGCGTGGAATCTCGTACCACGTGCGAGGTCGCTCCTTTGTTCCCCTGGCGGGGCCCCTCAGCGGAATTAACGAGCATATAGACAAACCAGGTAAGTAATCTAGCAACGGAACGTCTTGTATTGCTCAGCGGGCGCTGATCCATTCCCCTTCGACTTTCAGAACTTAGTGTTTCTCCGGATCCACCTGCGTCGCCTTTCCGATCTTGATGGTTGAACCGAACCGCTTATAGTTCTGGTATCGAACCGACAAGCGGATGTGCACGTCCTGACCCGACTTGAAGTGCAGGATGTCATCAGCACGCGTATAGGTTGGGAACCAGTAGTGGCCTTCGATATTTTCCCGAAAAGTCTCGAACGTCGGAAATGCCTGGTCTTCTTTTTTCTTCAGCAAGCCCGTGGCCTTTCCCCTGGTTTTGACAATCTGGAGATCTTTGTCCTCTACCCAAATGCGACCCTGAAAGTAACGCTGGCTCTTTTCCAGCTTCTTTGGCGCGATGTCGAAGACATAGGTGCCAACTTCGTCGACCTGTTCTCGGCCCACATATTTGACGTCGTACTTGGGTAGTTCGTCGGGAGTCAGCACGAGCGGCCACACCTTTTCGATGTCATCGAAATCTTGCTGGGACATGGTAATGCGGCTGAGAGTCGGCGCAGGAGCATCGATAACCTTTTCGTAACGCTTCCCCGCCGGTGTAAAGAGAATGTCGCTGGTTAGGCGGTACTCTCCGTCCGGGCGGCCGTCCTCATCGAGCTCCTGGAACGCGAAAATTTGCGTATACGTATAGTTGTCGCGCTCAGTGCGGAACTCCTCTTCGTGTTTTGTGAATTTCTGGATGATCTGCTCCGCAGGTAGTGCGGGTGGCTCATTGGTGATATGAGAAGACGTTTCTTGCCGGGCAACATTTCTGTTCGCCGGGTCCCCAGACGCACCGGAAGACGCAACCGCGCCAGGTGGCGGCGGTGGCAGCGGTCCTTGTCGCTGCGCAGCCAGAGGCAGCGCCAGCGCGGTGCAGGCAACCGTCAAAAGTGCTTTGACCTCCATCGTCCGTCGTTCCTTCTTTGTCATTCCGGAAGGGATTCCTCTCATTCTACGCGTGCTCCTGACTCTCATGCAGTCTCTACTGTACTTGAAGATTCGATGCGTCGAACACCGGTTTCGTAGCCCCCACTTGCCTGCACTCGTTGCCACGAGCTTTGCCTGCAGACACGGTATTTCTCACGTCTCGCAGAGAATACTTACATCAGGGCGCAGGTCTTCCTCGAGACCGCTGGGGTGCGCTGGAGAAGTTGCGGAATAAAGGAGAGGGGGATTGATTTACTCTCAAGGTGAACCTGCGTATATCAATTGGGCTGATCCAGCAGGGTTTCGACCAGGTCACCCAATTGCTTGGCTGCGAACTGATTGCCCTCGAGGCTGGCCGCCAATTCACCCTGGCGATCAATAATGACGGTCTGCAAGGAATGGGTGAGCACGGATTCGTCCGGCCAATACATCACGCCGAACCT
>Ga0137382_10001078_pt1 | contig 11728 bp, 18 predicted proteins | sample SagtaG_15_FD_104816 | JGI IMG/M metagenome (GOLD analysis project Ga0137382, IMG submission 104816) | Vadose zone soil microbial communities from Sagehorn Ranch, Mendocino, California, USA - Sage2_R_20_16 metaG | ecosystem: Environmental > Terrestrial > Soil > Vadose zone | place: USA... | reverse complement strand
GTTCTATTACCTGTAAAGATAGATATGTCTAAACTAATGTTTAGTAGGTAATATATGATATAAAAGAGTGGTATCATACCTCAGTCCTTCAGATACGAAGACTGAGGTTCACGGAGAAAAAAATTGCTCGACTGAAAGGAAAATAAGTAACGAACGTACGAATTTCAACACTAAGGGAGGATGAGTATTTTGTACATTCTACAAGTATGTGATGCCGGGAGTGGAAAGTACCGTATCCACAGTGATGGCAGTGAGTGGGTTTATCTGGGAAGAAGCGCCCCCGGTACTAGGTGTATGCCTTGCTGAGTCCTTTGAAGAATGAGTCAATAGTCAATCAGGTTAGCTGAGCAGCCGTACTTTTATTATCGTTGAGACTAGTAGGAGTATATACCGCGTAAGTATAATAGGAGAGATAAAGAAAAAAGAATCTTGCATGTTCTCAGCTTGTCCATCGACAAAGAGATCTTCAGCTGGTCTCTGAAGTTTCGCTGTGCCAATACCGAATTACAATATATTGACTTCGTAAGCAAGCAAGGCATATACGATGCTTAATCAGGCCCACCCAATCTCCTTTCTGTACTATGGTCTTCCATTCCTCGACCTCGTCGTCATTCAAGCTATTTATCAGCTCCTCCCTAGCCTGGGAGTCCGAAAGGGAGAGAACCTTCTTTTTCAGAGCTGTCTCCGACCGTACCGCCCATGAGTAATGAACAAGAACCGAAAATAACACTTTTCGAAGCTTTTTTTTGTCACTTCCAGCGCCGCTTAAGCGATCTAACCAATCTTCGAGTTCTGAGGTCTTTATCAACCGCGTATTGAACTTATCCAATAGAGCCTGCGGTATGGGGAGCGAGGAAGAAGACATAGGTGAAAAGTGTATGTCTTGGTCTTATGTCGTTGAATAGGAGCGGTTTCGTAACGTAACAGTAACTCGATTTTGCCCCCCTAGGTTCCTTTCCGCGGTCGCGATGCAGACCCTCTCTAAAATTTAGCTAGCACCAGCGACTCGGACCGCCGGGACCGCATCAAGTTGGGCGTTTGAACTTTGAACATGATGTGTAGCGTCACGAGCTTAGCGATTTCCTGTATTTCATTGATGTTTCATTGAAGTGGGTTATACAGCAGTCTGATAATGTACTAGCGCAACGTATCAATATATACACCTGACTGGCGCATTCAGAAAGTAAATGCAACGCAATAGTTGCAGATGAAGTAGAGGGTTTGAACATTTCCTACTCAACCGGCAACAATTGAATGAGGACAGGGTATTTCGGAATCTTCATTGCCAATGACACATATATTGCATCATACAGGTGCATCCCCCTCCAGCCCAAATATCTGCCATAGCAGGTGTACCTGTCCAAATGGCCTCTCGCTCCCGAGTAAAGTAGACGCAGCCTCATACTTGTTTTCTGGACTCCGCACATGCTCGCATATAGTTCTATACGCGCGCACCACCCGCTCTAATGCCGCTTGATGAATTTGGGCATGGTACCGCTGCACTGTCAGCTGAGCGAGGCGCGAAGAGTGCACAACCTCGGGCCCCGATAGCCACATGGAGAATTGCCGAAGTCCCTTTTGTAGATCAGATGGCTGCATCCCTGGAACATGCGATAATGGTTCCTGTTCACGTGCGTGGCCCAATCAATTTCTTACCACACCAACATCGATTCTCCAACGCTCACCTGATGATGGTGTCCCTCGCATATCTCCATTGCCTGGTCAAGGCCTGCGTCGGACATGATGTTTTCGTACTGATTACAACAGCGCGGCGTTTAACGAATTGCAATACAAAGAAATGAAAGAGAATGGAGAAGAAGATACTTGTACGTACATGATCGTTAATAAGGAACGCTACCCTCCCGTCAACAACCCCTTGGATCACTTCTCGCTTTTCCGATGTGAATTGGTATGGCTCTAAAACAGTCTGGGAACGTGTCAAGAGACAATTGTTTGATAACCGGGCTGGACTAGCTACCTGCAAATATGTCAACGAATTCAAAACATAGACTGGTTGATCCCATTTTGGCCTAAGCCTCTTCTTGTCTTCACTCATGGCAACAATCGTTTCCAGGACAGGGTCGACCATGATATCCAACTCTTTACGAAATCCTGATACACGTGTTGTTTCATCTTCATCGCCGAGGAGGGAAGATTGATACACCACCATGATCTCACGCAAGATCTGGCAATGGTCCAAGATTGCAAGAGATGGCGACAGGGACGTGTCATCCATGTCCTAAACGGGTCTCAGTACGTCACACAGCCCGAAGAAAGCCGCCTCACGATAGGAACGCGAAGTAAGGCACGTCCTTGTGCTTCAATGGAGTCAAAGAACACCTTAAATCCAACGTCCGTTATCCTAGACAGGAATTGTCAAATTTAGGCCCTGCGAGCGGAACGGTGGGACATACTCTTCCAACGTTTTGGAGACGGTGGCGTCTTCGCCAAGAGTTCGGCGCATTGTAACGAGATAAAATTGTACGAGATTCGCAATTTTGTATGAAATGATACTGCTTTCTTGCGAACGGACAGTTTGTAGAACACGAATCTTTTCATAACGAGGATATGAGTACTTTCATGGACAATATGGGGATGTCATACCTTGAGAGGGTTGCAGAGCTTCCCCACTACATAATCCATGAGTTCCCGAATCCATTCCTCTTCCTCGTTTTCATTGAACTTTCTTACACTGCCAACCATCCTACCGTCGTTCCTCACTCCGAACAGAGCTTCAAGGAACTCTCTCTCCGCTGCTATTGCTTGGTGAACCCAGGCCAGCATATCGCCCACATAGCGCATGGGATCATGAGCATGCAACTCGATCGGGCGAGGCAGCCCAGATGGTCCACCTCGCGTTAGAGCTGTGGTGAAGGAAGTAAGAAGAGTTGCTTGTCGTGTTTCAGAAAGAATGGAAAGCGCTTCGCTAAAAGCTTAATTGTCAAACGAAATGATCCGCAGCCTAAACAATGCGCATACCTAAGTAGTTCGGGCCTTTTCCGCAGCCGCTGAATACACTCGCTTAAAGTCGGGTTCACTTCATATTGAACGTCCCGGCTTAGCTGTCTGAATTCATTGGAGCACCAACGGAAAATTTTCTCGTAACCCTGCTCCAAGTGTGATGAGGTAGCCGCCATGATGTCTACGCTAGAGACGTAATGTAAGAAGCAACCCATGAATGGAGCATATATGAACAGTTCTCACCCAGCCTGTGTGGGCGTCCCATCTTCGCCCGACATGAGTAACCTGCAGTCGTCTCTTATCCTTTCTGTCTTATCCATAGCAGCGAAGAAACGTGGACCAACGGAGACGTCCCGTTCCGTTATCGCTTCCAATTCCTCCATCGTGAGGGTGAATCTCTGCAGAAAAACCGTCGCGATGAGTTTCCTCGTCTCAGCTTCTTTTCTTTTCGTAACATGAGCAACAGCTCGAACGAGCAAAAACGCATATACGAACCTTTCTTCCCGTAGCGTACCCGCACGTTCCAGCAGCTCTTTGCTGGCCTCCTTTGTCCGATCGAGGTGACCTTCGGCATCATCGCAGCTCGCCCGCATCTGGTCCACATGTCTCTGTAATTCCTCTACTTTCTAGACGGTTCTCTCAGTTAAGCGAATAAAGCCATCATATGCGCAATGCCTTACTTCATTTACTTCTCCCAAGACTTTCATGAATTGCTGACTACCCTCCGCGAGCTTGTTTTCCATATCTCTGCGAAAGTTCTTCCGAGCCTTCGCCGCCAGCTCGCCTGAGACAACGCCAGAAGGCCCAGATTTCTTCACGATCCCAAATCCGTTGCCATCGGTACCGTCTATGACAGAATCTGGTAGTTTGTCCCCGGATGAACTAGCCTGTGAGTAGAACTCGGACAAAGTTCGAAGAGCTTCGCGCGTCGCGACATCGTCAAAACTTGTCCCCAGTATTTTGTACAGCCTTAGCGTGATCGGGTTTCTCCCCTGCGTTGGAGTACTGGATGCATTTTGTCGGTCGGTCAATGGCAAAGAGGTAGGTGACAACGTGGAAGAGGAGGATGCCATTTTCAAAAACTGGCGCCATCAAAACCAATCAATTGATCCGGATCCCCACTAATTACACCAAAAACTGCTGGCACCATTGGCACCACTAACATATCAAATAACTTTACAAATAATTGTCCTGGTAGTAGGTACTGTAATGACTGACGAGATGCAATATAACGAAAGAAGTTGTTGCGTCCATTAAGCTGAATTGTAAGTCTGTTGGTTGTGAATCAGCTAGTGGCGGTCGTAGTTGCTAGGGCTGTTGAGGTTGTGGCACCAGCCCCTGTGGAACTAGTGGGCGTCGCCGTTACTTGGATGGTTGTGGCTGTCAAAGTGGGGACTGTCGGAGCTGTGGGAGCAGGACAAGGAGCCGTGGGTGTCACAGCGAATGTTGCGCTATATTCATTGAGGTACGCGCAGCCAGCGATGGTCATTATGCCTCCTCCTGCATCAGCCGTGTCGAACCATCCATCATAACCCTGAGTCACGCTGCTAGGAACAGAAGTAAAGGTAGGAACAGGGAGCGTGATGATAGTTGCAGTGTTTGTGTAAGTTGGCAGCAGGGACATGGGCACGTCAATATTCCCGATGCTGGCAGGAAGCCATGGATACATAGAAGACGATGACGCAGGAATGGATGAAGGTGTTCCAGTTTGCCAGGGTGAGAACGTGCCGTCGAAAAGCGTTGGAGTATAGCCCACAGATTCGCAAAATCCAGAAGCACTCCTCGGATCGCTAGGCATCCAGCCGTTCCTGTAGCCAAGCTGGTATGACCACAACGGCGTTTCAATGTCTCCTGATTGCGCCGCGGAAATCTAGATAGCATTCAGCTGCGCCATTCTCTCAATAGTACAATGAACGTACCTTCCATGTCCAGAAGAACCAGTCGCCAAATGCATCCATGCTGGCCATCACAAAGTTTAGAATACCTTGCTTCATGTCTGAGGTGTAGGTAGACCAGTCGTCATATAGACTGCAGTTGGGAGTTTGCGCTGATGCACTAACGCCATGCAGGAACAGTCCGCAGTCGTTTGGAGACGCCGCAAACTCTCCGACAAACGTCACACCAAAGGTCGACCGGCTTTCAAGGAGTTGTCAGGATATCGTCCACTGCAATTGACATCCACCGACCTTGCGTTGGTAGCCCCGCCCCATGCACTACAAGCTGTAAAAGGCCATTGACCACCTAGATAACCATTTGCACCAGCAATATCCAAAGGTTGAGGTTGAGATCCGCCAAAAGAGAAATAGCTGTGCTTATCCAACATGATGCGGTCTGAACCCTCTAGGAATCCTGTCCACTTTGAACTGCTCATAAAACCGTCATGGATAGCAATATACTGCACGTGGTCAATGACGTCGCCAGACTGATGTCAAACTACTCACCGGTCCGTGTCCTTCCCCAAGTCCAGTAATATTCCTCATCATATCATGAGCTTGGAGGTAGAAGCTTGTAATCTCGGCCATCCCGATGGTATTCACAAGGGCCTCGTTCACAATTCCGAAGATCGGAATGAGGTTGCGATACTCCGGTTGTGAAATAAATTCGGTCAGGACGCGTAGATAATATAATGTTCTTTCAGCGTTGGCAATACCCATGTTCCCGTACAAGAAATTCACGGCGCCTAACCTTGATAGAGAAATTCAGTTGTTGGTATAAGCGGTGTACGAAAGGAAACTTACCGTCCAGAGTGATTGTAGCCGTTTTGCGACCCTGGAACGGCATGCAAGTCAAGGCAGACCCTTAATCCGTATTTTCTGGCCCAGCCCAAAAAGCGAAGGAAATACCTAGAGTTGGGAGGTGAGTGGCTGGACCCGAATAAGTCTGAGGCACTCACTTCCACGAAGTCCGAGCTAGGAACGGTTCGTCGAACGGATCTTGTGTCCATGTCTCTATCGCCCAGAACGCGAGGGGTACCCTGATGAAGTTAAGCCCGGCACCTATGATATTCATGTTTATCATCGTTATACCCATATATAGACCAGCAGTACATACCAGCCATCTCTGCGATATCTTCCTCACTCTTAGAAGAGGATTATTGAGCTCTAATCCATCATGCTGAACGATGGATAAACTTACGATAAAGGTGTCGTAGTGTTGCTCTAGTTGGTTGAGACCGCCATTTGCCGTGTCTGCCGCCATTGCTACACTGAGAGTCCATTCATCTACTGCCGTCGGGTACCTCTGATATATATCAGGAGTAATAAACGGCTCGAGGACCAGCCATCCGCCAAGATTTACACCATAAATACGATCAACGCCCCAGGTCCAAGTTGAGTTCAGTGGAGGTGTCCAGGAATTTGGACGAGCATTATCATTGAATGGATTCTCCGGATCATAAACCCCTGCATTTAACGGATTAGTTTTACCACAACCACAATCACAAGGGATCCAACTCAACAATATCCTCCAAGTTCATTTACATAAGTGAAAGATGTCCCATTGGCCATAACTACCTTAGATCCATTTCCCCCGTACTTGAAAGACATTAAAACCTCAAAATTGACGAATTGACTCTATACTCACGACTACTCCGTTAGAAGCGGTTGTACCAGGACCCCCGGAACCCCCCGAGGGGCCACTTGCATCCTCGTGTACCTTTGGTTTGAGTATGACGAAATAGATGGGCAGAACCACCGCGAGAACGACCACGACTATCAAAGCGCCAAGAAGGCTGAGATAAAGGACGAAACGCTTTCCAGTGGTCTTTGGCGTGGATTCAGTCACCGGATCAAAATCTTCCCTTGGAGACTGTTGTCCGCCTAACAAAGGGTCAGATACCCTCGACGAGAGGCCATCTGAAGTCCCAAAGGCCTGAACGGAAGCGGAGGAGGCGAGGGACATGGAGGATGGAGAGAGACGCCAGTATGGGAATAAAAAACCTGTTGACGGCCGTAGCCCGTGTTAGCGTGTAACTTTCCATGTGTAATGAATATCAGTTTGGCAATGACATCAAAAATTGTCAGCTTCGCGGACTCGGAGTAGATCCCGAGACTCGCAAAACAAATGTCCCACGCCAGCTGGTATTTGCTGAAGCTCGCTGAGTCTGCAGATGAGGGCAGATGAGGGCACATAGACCAGCACAGACCGCGCATGCGCCAGCCTCGTGAACCATTCGCCACGTGTCATTCCGGCCCCGCCGAAGAAATGCTGTACAAGTATATATACCTCAGACCAGGTCCTAAGCACCTCTGCAGACCATTCTAGCCTCTAAGCAAATATAGTCGCACCGTCTCATGCGGATAATAGAATTCGAGAGGCTCTTGTCGTCTCTGAAATTCACACAATCATCTCTCCACGTCTATGACATAATACACGCGCTACGCGTTCCCTGACCGGTCTCCAAGTTTGTCGGCTGCAATTCACGCGTCACGCCTGGCTGGGGATGTCCTCTTGACATTCGTGGTAAGACCCTCAAGATAGCACTCGTGTTCTGACTGTTGACGGCCCTTCACTTGTCGTTCCAGCCATGCTGTGATGCGACTTTGATGATTGTATTGCCGACTTGGCGCCGACTGCCAAAAGTAAGCTCTTACTGCATCAACCCGCGCATTCTTGATGACAGAAACTCGTTAGCCGACTTCATTATCTGTCATCTCATCGGGAGCATCAGTAACTACTGTAAGCCCCCCATTGGCATGGCACGCAGGAGAAAAAAATTGAACTCATGGACCATCGGTCCTGTCCCCCGACACAGCCTCTCAGGCATCAATACCATTTTTTACACATGATTTCACACCCATTTCCCCACAAACCTGACAAACATTCCGTACCAACGCCGATGGTTCCATATATGTCAACTTTCCAGAAAATCCTGTGACAAAGTATCGGCGAAATCAGATCTATGCCTTACTGGCGATCGAAGGGCAAATGCCGTGTCCCCATTCTGTCGGCCCCGGAACAGCTCATAGTCCCGAGCACTCTTTGAGAGAAACTTGAATATAATAACGCCACCGCCGAATAAGATTAGCATCAGACGCTCAACCGACGTTATGCTGGCGTCGAATCGGTTACATTACAATCGCCCCTGCGCCAGTTGATTCGTTAGAAAGGAAAGTTGCCTGAAGCTCCCCACTAGAAGTGTCCATCGCTTACTAGATAAATACGGCAGTGCCATCAAATTTCATGTTACTTGTCCAGTTAATATCCGTAGCGCGACGCGTCCCTGACGGAAACTTAGCAAATAGTCGTTTTCGGATCGTTTCTTATGCTAACCAAAGAATTGGTTAAATGATTGGGATCCATCACCTTGCCGAGCCAAATGCAGTCAATTCATACCAAAACAATGGATTCGAACCGCCGGCGTTGCAATCGGAGAGATGAACAGAGGAAGAACAACCGTAAAATGAAGCGCACCTATTTCTACAAGTACCCAAGCGGCGCAACTCCAGATCTCGTCCCTCCAACTCCTCGATCCAATGGCTCTCACACTTCCAGTAGAAGAGTTAACCCGCCTTCAAGTCATCTTCAAGCTATCGTTTCCCGATGACCTCCTCACGTTTGAGATGTTGTCAAATCTAGATGCTCCAAACATCTCCACTCCCACATCCCTCAGCGGTTACAAACTTCATCTTTGGGGAAGCAGAGAGGGTTCGGGTCTTTGTCTCAGAGTGTGGGCTCACTATGATGGTGGCTCCCAACTGCAAGAGTCGACATCTGATGTGAGTGAAGGTGAGCAAAGTTGCGATAGCTAATTTTGCTACGCTAACTATTATATACTGCAGGCGAGCATCAGGAATCACTGTCACCGCATAGTATTGAGACGTCGTCTGTGGCCGACACACCGTTGGAGCTCGAGAGCGATATCAACGTTCCCATTGGTCCGCCGGTCGGCATCTACCCGAAAGCTATGGCCGAACCAGTGTGGTACGATCTACAAGAACAAGATGGTCCAACGCAACTACCTGACGCCTTCGGTTGCACAGACCCTTCTGTGGGCTTTGTGGGTGACGAGTGGCTCAAGGTGAACGCAGGTGCGTAGTAAACTATCTCTGAAGCTTCGTAGGCGCTTGCTAATGAAATCTACAGCATCAGGATTTTTGGGTTCTGTCGACGATGTGGTCCACACAGTCCCACACATCAACGCCCACTTTGATAAACAAGTCTCATGTGACTATAATGGTAAGACCTGTCGCGCCAGGAATCAAGCTCTGATTAATGATAATAATACCTGATAGGGATTCCTCCACCCACATCGTACACGTCGTTCTTATCGGGCTCGAATCCCTTGTGCGACGGGAACCCCACAGATCCTAGTTGTCCACAATTCCTTAGTTCTCATTCAAGACCCCAACCTAGGTCGCTCCACATGCCAGTCAATTTACCCGTAGATTCATTATCCAGCCCGTCCTCGGACGAAGAGTCTCACAGCGCCGCATCACCCTTATCATCACCTACCATCGGCCCCAGACCTTATCGTTGTTTAGAGCCTGGCTGTGACCGGTGGTTCAAACGCGATTATACGCGTAAAGTGCACATGCATACACACCGACGAAGGGATAGGAAACCCTTCTGTTGTAACTTCCCCGGCTGCCCTGAGCGTTTCTCGCGGAAACAGGCTCGGCTCAGGCACGAGGTCGGACGCCATGGACTTGAAAGCGAATGGAACTGCCAACCCTGTCATCGATTCTTCTCTTCCAGAGCAACGATGGAACGTCATATTTTCGATAAACACGGAGATATTGCCACCACCACCACAAAGACGCAAAAGCCTTCATGATCCCTTATATGGACCATGTTCTTTATAGTAATTTATCCCGATAGTTGACGAAGCAAGCACTTTACATGGTCTAATGCTTTACTTTTTATGCAAGTGTCGGACAGATGCACCGGCAACTATGTACCATAGCATTTTGTTGTAGTCGACGATACGGCGCATTTAAAAGGTGCCTAGTAATGGAGGAGTCGGATCATGTCTGGTACTTGTTTCTAGTACATAGGATATGCACAGGCGACAAGTAAATGGGGGAAGATGGGGAAATGTAACGTCCTTATTGGGACCTAGTATCATGTATGATAAGTACCATGCTGAGCCGCTCGGCGCGTCGGTACGAGACGCAAGTTATTACGTAACGTATTGTAGCATTTCTACCACTTACCGATAAATATCGGGAATCCTGATATCTTCATCGAGGCAAATCTGGGACAGCGAGAATAGCAACTTCTACCAGGTTTAGAGTAATACCATCGTCATGACCCACGGAAGGTTTCAGAGCACATATTGGTTCGATGATGGCTCCATCGTATTGCGTGTACAGGAACAGTTGTTCAGGGTTCATCACAGCCTCCTATCTCGTCTCTCCCCATTCTTTGCCACTTTAGGAACGGCGGGAGCCGCCCCGAGCGATACTGGTGATTTCAATCTCTTCCCCGAGTCGGTTAGCCTTATTCACCCGCTCGGTTTCACAGTGGACCTTAGCGCCGAGATAGCGGCACCTGACCTCGAGATCTTACTTCAGCATCTATATCATGACATGTGAGTGAATTGAATACACGTACTGAATGTGCCCTGCCTTGACGCCTAATGCTGTTAAGTCCAATCTCTCCGGATACATCCATTGATCGTTTTGTATCCATTCTACGCATCACAAGCCCTCGGTTACTTGATTTTCCGACCATTCATTCGGTGGCCAAAGAAGCATTTGTTGCCAAATTCCCCCGAGAGCTGGTGCTCGATTACCAACCTTCGAATACCCTTCAGGCACTTGCGCTGGCCAATGAATACAAGCTACTAAAAGTGAGCGCCATCCATTCATACCATGTGACATCATCTTACGCTTGCCTGTCTCCTGCGTTTGAAGGTCCGGAAAGCCTTGCTGTATAGCATCGTCATAAGCGATGATTACAACTTCCACGGAACAAGCGAAGCGGCAGGACCCATCACCATCAAACCTGATGCTGAGTCTGAAATTGCCATCATCAGCACCCAACAAATTGTTTCCGGCACGGATGCAAAATGTTGCGCCGACCTCCTAAATAAATTAATCGAGCACTTCACCCCAGTCGTTTTCACGCCGGCGACCACGCCCCACATTACCTGCACTGACGTGTTTGCGGACACGTGGTCGTCGCTCATCGCTGAGCCCGCGATTGAAAATGATTGGTTAATAAGACCCCTTGAAACCCTGGAGCGGATGAAAAATATCGACTGGCAGGGACAAGGCCTATGTGCCTCGTGCACATCGACTCAGCGAGAGGAATGGACGACAAAACAACACACGATTTGGAATATGATGGACGGCTGGTTGAATGATGATTGAACAATGAAAAGGTGTTTCTCTCAGCGTGTTATTAGAGGCGTGTAATTCTGTTGCTCGTTATATTTGTGGGTCAAGACTTGTATGAATGATTCTCATTGAATGCGGTATGTGGGCAAGTCAGGACCCTATTTTATTCTGTCACTCAATTTCTTTTAAGCCATTAGCCAACCGATACAGCTTTCCTGCCCTATCAGTTCCAAAGTCGTGAGGGAATGACAAGAAATGACGCCCATATAATAAGAAGTGTGACTTTCAACCTCTGATCCGACCGCCACAAGTACAAGTGTATGATGCTTAACAAATGCTGTTAGATCCAGTTTGGAGTGCGTTGCTATGTGCTTAAAATCTGTGCTACGCCTATCAAAAGTTATTAACACGTGCTATCTAACAGTTTTCCTGTGTCGAGCCACCCCAGTGTCTTGTTTTGCGGTGAAATTGAATCGAAGTCATCG
>Ga0137382_10001071_pt1 | contig 11741 bp, 22 predicted proteins | sample SagtaG_15_FD_104816 | JGI IMG/M metagenome (GOLD analysis project Ga0137382, IMG submission 104816) | Vadose zone soil microbial communities from Sagehorn Ranch, Mendocino, California, USA - Sage2_R_20_16 metaG | ecosystem: Environmental > Terrestrial > Soil > Vadose zone | place: USA... | reverse complement strand
CCCCTTCGGGAGGGCGGTCTCCGGCGGCGCCACCGTCATGCTCGGCGGCGCCGCGTACGACTACGCCATCGGTGGCCAGGCGTTCATCTCGGCGACGGCCGATGACCATCCCTACACCCGTGGCCTGGCGCCGATCCGCAAGGACCAGTTCGACAACAACCGGGAGCCGGGCGAGCAGTCGCTGGCCAACTGGTGGCTGCGCTCGCAGTCCACCTTCTCGGGCGGCGAGGGGATCCTGTACCAGGACCCCGACCAGGTCAACGCGGCCAACCTCCAGAACCGGCACACGATTCAGTTCGGCCACTCGGTGGGGCTGAACCCGTGGGTGGCCGGGAAGCTGACGCTGCTGCGTGCGACGACACAACGCATCGCCGACGCGTCCGGCCTGAACCACCTGGTCTTCGGATGGAAGAACGGCGGCACCGACTCCTTCTACGCTGCCTACGGCACCAACCTGAAGTCGGACGACGGCACCACGACCACGGCCGTCACGTACGGCGGGGCGAACAACATCGTCTCCCTGACGGGGGACGGCACCCACTACTTCGCAGCGGACTCGGTGGGCATCTGGTCCGGCACCGGCACGGGGGCCGGGGCCAAGATCTGGAACACCGGCTCTGCGAACGTGGTGATCACGTGGGCCAAGGGGCGCCTGATGGGCGCCGTCGACAACAAGGTCTATGAGCTAGTGGGCGGAGCACCGCCCACTCTGCCGACGCCCAAGTTCACACACCTCAACAGCACGTTCGTCTTCACCGCGTTCGCCGAGGGAACGAACGCCATCTTCGCCTCGGGGTACGCGGGCAACCGCTCGGAGATCTACAAGTTCACCCTCGACACCACAGGTGCTATACCCGTACTGGCCAGCGGTGGCGTCCAGGCCTGCCAGCTGCCGCAGGGCGAGATCGTCTACTCGATCTTCGCCTACCTCGGATCCTTCATCGGGATCGGCACCAACCGCGGGTTCCGCGTGGGACAGATCGACGACCAGACCGGCGACATCGTCTACGGCCCGCTACTCTTCACCACCACGGTGGGTACCACGGGCGTGCAGGCCATCGCCGCCTACGACCGGTTCTTCTTCGTCGGCATGGCGAGCGGCATCGACGGCTTCTCCGGCCTGTACCGGGTGGACCTGTCCCAGCCGATCTTTGACAACGGCACCTCTGCGTCGCTCCGGCTGGCCTACGCGACGGATCTCCAGACGCACCTCACGGGCGCGATAACGGGGGTTACCAACTTCGGCACCTCGGACCGGATGGTCATCGGGCAGGTGGGGCAGGGCTCCTACCTGGAGCACGCCACGAACCTGGAGCCGACCGGCTACTTCAGTACCGGTCGCATCCGGTACTCCACCATCGAGCCGAAGATCTACAAGTTCCTCACGGTGCGAACCGGGTCGACCCAGTTCGGCACGCTCTCGGCCAGCGTCATCGACCCGAGCGGGTCGAGCACATCGGTCCTCACGCTGACCGACGGCACCTCGGAACGCATCACGGACATCGGCCTGTCGGCACCCTCCAGCGCCGTGGAGTGGGTGCAGGTACGCCTGGACTTCTCCCGCTCGGGGACGAGCGCAGCCCTGGGGCCAGAGGTCAACGGCTGGCAGCTCAAGGCACTGCCCGGCTCCATCCGTCAGCGCATCTTCGTGGTGCCGCTGATGTGTTTCGACCGCGAGGTGGACCACAACGGCCAGTGGGACGGCTACGAGGGCCGGACCCTGGACCGACTGGAGGCGTTCGAGCAGCTCGCCCAGAGGGGCGACAGCGTCATCTTCCAGGACCTCACCCTCCAGCGGAGCTGGACGGTCCTGGTGGACGACTTCGAGTTCAAGCAGATGGCGAACCCGGGCAACAACAAGAACGGGTACGGCGGATATCTCACGCTTCAGCTGCGTACGATCGCGGACGTAGTCAGCTGAGGAGAGGTGGCCATGGAGATCCTGGATCCGGATCTGTGGGACGACGACGGCAAGGCGAAGAAGCCGACGCAGGAGTACATGCAGCGCCTGGAGGAGGCGCAGCAGGCTGAGGGCAGTGTCTTCCGGAGCTACGCCCGCATCAAGCGGGAGGCGAAGGCGCAGCGCTCCCCCGAGATCGGGGACATCGTCCACTGGTACGACGAGCGCGGCGCCTGCCGCGCCGCCATCGTCATGGAGACGGAGTCGTTCACCGACAACGCGGAGCTGCGGGTACACATCCCGCACGAGGCATACGTGGACGCCTACGCCGATCACGACGAGAGCAAGAGCGACAACACCTGGCACTGGCCGTGTGGAGAGGGACGATGAACATGCTGGTCATCAAGCTGAAGCCTGACGAGGAAGACATCTTCTGCCCCAACTGCGGGGCCCGTAACCCGCAGGGCACGGTGTACTGCCTGGGCTGCGGGCGGGCGCTGGGGTGAAGGTCTCCTACGTCACCCTGGAGGGCCACACCTCGACCGCCTACCTCGATCGCCAGGAAGGCGAGCGATGGGTCGGCGCGAACAAGTACACCGACGAACCGGTCACCGTCTACTGGAACGACGACGACGAGATCCACGCCTGGTGCGAGGTGGCACAGTGAGCGAGAGGAACACGGTCCCCTGCCCGCACTGCGGGGCGATGAACTACAAGGATTGGGCCTACTGCGCCACGTGCGGAAGATCGATGGCGGGATGAACCCGGAATGGTTCACCCGCGACATCATCTCTCCGGCCAGCGAGGCTGAGCGGGAGGCTGTACGCCTGGCTCAGCGGGCTCTGAGGCTCATCCCTACCGGAGAGATGGACGAGGCCACTCGATCTTCTCTGAGGGGCACACAGCGGCTTTTCGGAATCGCCGTCACGGGGAATCTTGACCAGGAGACGGCCAAGGTGATCGATTCACTGCGACCCTGGCAGGCAGGGGAGGACCCGTGTCCGAGGAAGTACTAGGAGGCTCAGCATGAACCTGAGTGAGGTCAGCTTCCTTCTGCTTGTCGGCATCTTCGTGATGGTGCTGCTGGAAGTATTGGGGGTGCTGCCCCAGTGACGCCCGCGGGAGACGGTTCGGTGACCATCACCACGACCCAGATGTACCAGGAGCAGGTGGCCACCACGGCTGCCGTCGTGCGTCTTGAGGGGAAGTTCGACTCCCTGACGCAGTCCTTTGCCAGCGAGCAGAACAACAAGAACACGGTGCACGCGGACCATGAGGCACGGCTGCGGAATCTGGAGCGGGGGCGGTGGCCACTGCCCGCCCTCGCGTCTCTCATCGCAGTGGCGTCTCTCGTGCTCACCGTCATTCAGATGAAGCGCTGAGCGCCGTACCCGCCGGGTGGCCGAGCCGGGCAGTGGCGGCCTGCCCGGCGGGACAGCAAGCCGGAGGAGAGGAAAAGACCGGCCTGGGATCAGGATGCCACGTCGGCCGTGTCGGGAACTTCCTCCGTCGTGATCACGGCCCGAAAAGCACGCACGATCTTGCAGATGTGGTGCCGGACCAGCACCACATCCTTGTAGTCCCGGCAGACCTTCACCGCCACCTCGATGGCGATGTCTTCCGTCAGGAAGAAGTTCGGGCCGTCCAGGGCCAGGTCGTGGCCGTCGGCGTTCTGGAGCGTGTAGTGCTCCTGAGTGAAGCCGATCATGTTCTTGTTCACCGGGTGCCTCCGATGAGCATCCGGGATGCCCGCCCGGCGATGGTGCGATAGGTGTTCTTCGTGCCCGGACTCAGGTGCTCGGCGCCGGGCCAGTTCTCCACGTCCAGGATCTTGTCGGACATCTCGCGGGTGTGGAGGCTCAGCACCAGCTCGGTGATCTCCAGGGCATCCGTGCCCCGTACGCCCACTGCATGCAGGGAGCGGAGCAGAAGCTCCGCCGCGGTCTCGTTGGTCGTCATTCCATCTCCTCGGGCGGCATCATTTCCCAGCCACCGTCGTCCGAGACGGCCAGGTTCTGCGGGACGGCTGTTGTGGGCATCGACTCCCAGAACTCGGCGTTGTTGGGCCGACCCCCGTCGGAGGGGCGGTCAGACAGTGACGCCGGGGGCATCATCTGAACCCGGGGTCCGGGCGAGGGCGGTGTCCCAGTAGGGATTGCAGTCGGCGCAGTGTCCGCAGGCGTCATCGTCGTCGGAATCGACGGCACCGCAGCCCCAGTCTTGGCGACCAGGAACCCCAGCGCCTTCACCAGGGACTCCACCTTCTCCTTGTCCGTCGCCTGCTTCGGAACTTGAAACGATGCTGTCTGCGTCGCGTCCTCGCTCGTCCACAGGATCGTCAGAGCGTTCGCCCTGTTCGTGAACTTCAGCGGCATGAGCCTCTCCTCCGATGGGGCGGGCGCTGACGATGCCCGTCACTGTCTTGTGTTCGTGAAGGATAAGAATGCCTCCCTGTGTCGCCATGAAGGCGAACCCGGGAGGCACGTAGACCTCGTACTGCTCCGAGGTCACATCGCCGGTGACCGTGAAGACCACGGCCATGGGGTCACTCACTCTTCCTGCTTCCGCTCGGCCCGGACGCTTGCGAGCGTTCGCACGGCGAACACTGCGGGGGCTTTTCGCTCCACGACAAGGCCTGATCCCTCACCTCGCTCTGGATCTCCAGAGCTGTCTTCACTTCCCCCGTCTCCTTGTTCTTGTTGAACGGGTTCAGGGTCTGGCTGAACGTCTTCTGCCTGCGCGTGTACTTCCCGCAGGTTTGGCAGCGTCCCCTCCGGGTCCCAGGCCAGCTGATCACCGGGAACTTGTAGTGCGTCGTCACCCACACCATGGGCAGCTTCCTTTTCGTCGGCGTACCCGAGGTGGGCACGTTCGTCGGCAACCGCTTCACGTCGCTCCCACTCCAGGAGCGCCATCAGGACGTCCCAGCGGGGGTCGTTGGCGTCCCAGCCGTCGGTGAGCACCGCCACCGCAGCACGGTGCTCCCACGTCCCGCCCTCCAGGGCGATCTGCTCGTCCAGCGTGGGTGTCCAGTCCGGCAGCAGGTTGCGCCAGGCGCGCACGGCCCGCACCACGGGGGTGCGGGACATGGCCCAGCGCAAGTGCCGGGTCTTGTTGTGTCTCACGTCTTCCTTCCATGCTTCAGGCATGGGAAGGGGGCCCCGCAAATGGGGCACCCGTCCGTTCTCATCTCTCCTCCTGGTGGCCTGTTTCTAGCTGATCACCTGCTGACACTTGGCGCAGACGGTAATCGGGAAGCCGTCCTTGTCCTGCGTCTGGACCGGGAAGTGCTCGTTGCCGGGAGGTACAGGGCAGGTCATGGGGCCCTCCATCCACCAGGAGCGGAAGGCGTGCCGATGGCGATGTAGCAGCCGTCGCAGGCGAACCGGTTGATGTCCTGGTTGTACGTGCCTTCCTGGTCACGGACGTAGTCCGCCCTGTCGCCACCGGCGTACTGGTAGTCGTACTCCGCGAATGACGATGCGGGCTTGCCGCACCGGAAGCAGTACGGCTCGCCATCAGCGATGGCGAGCCGCTCCTTCATGTTCAGGTCGGAGAAGCTGTTGATCACCTCTCCCTCTGCGGCCTCGGCGAGCTGGTTCAGCAGCTCTTCACTGACTCGTGGCTCCGGCGAGCCACTGCTGGACGGCATGCGTCCCTCCCTTGGTATAGATGCTGTTGATGTCCTCGCCCTTCGGCGGGCGCAGCGGCCGGGCCTTCAGCTCGGCCGCCAAAAAGCGGCCCATCTTGTAGCCCGCGTCGTCTCCGTCCGGGATGCAGAAGATCTGCGTGTAGTCGGAGAAGCAGCGGGTGAAGTGGGCCTTCCAGTTGTTCACACCGGGCACGCCGATGGCGGGAAACCCGCACACCGACAGGGTCAGCGTGTCGATCTCGCCTTCGCATACGTAGATGACCGGCGAGTCGATCTTGAAATCCAGGACGTTGTAGAGCGTCCTGTCCAAGTCATCAGGCGCCCGGTACTTGCGGCACTTGATCTGCTTCCCCTCGTTCGTCACCCCCAGGACCGTGTCCTTGCAGACGTGATCCTGGAGGCAGCGGAAGGAGAACGTCACCACCCCGCTCGGGGTGATGTACGGGATGGCGAGGCGACCCCTGTACGCCTCGTGTCCCAGCAGGGGGCTACGCAGCACGCCCAGGCGGTACGTAGCGGCGACCGCGTGGTCGATTCCCCGGCTCTTCAGATAGCCCTGGACGTGCGTATCGGCCGCGAGATCGCGCTGGTACTGCGACGCCGCTTGCTCGAAGAAGTTCTTCAGCTCGGCGCTGGGCAGCTCCACGGTCACAGACCTCCATCTTCATGATCAGGTCGATGGCCGTCCCCTTCGCATCGCATGCGAAGCAGATGAAGACGCCCTTGGTCAGGCTGTAGCTGAAGGAGGGGTTGCCCTCTCCATGGACGGGACAGAGGACGACGCCCTGGTCACGTGCACCTTCCCAAGCCCACCCATCGACGTAGTGGGCGAGGACGGGACCCAGGGGCCACGGACATCCGTCGCTGCCTCGATCAACGCCTTGAGCTGTACGACGGCCATGCGAAGGTCCATGCGAATCCACGTCCACGCCTCCTGGATGTCCCCGCCGGGTACGAGGCCCAGGTGTTCGGCGGGCAGGTATGCGTCCCACCCCTCCACGCCTCGGTATTTCGTGCGCACGACCAGTAGGCAGTAAGGCGTGCCTGCGTTCTCGCGCTGCTTCAGCGTGTCGGTGACCCAGGCAGGCATCCGGTTGGCTGCCACGTACTTCACCTGGATCGTGGTGTAGGGGACACCGTCGATGTCCCCCTGGTCATCCGTGCGCCCCTCTCGCAGGCGCCGGTCGGCCATCCAGAAGCCCTGCTCACGCAGGTACTTCGCCACCATGCGCTCCGTCTCGGAGCCCTTGCGTGCGTTAGCGGTAGGCACCGACCACCCTTTCTGCTTCGTCGTGCGCGTCCACCAGAGAAAGGTAGGGACCGTGCACGATGCCCCCGGCGATACCGTCGCCGTAGAGCTTGAAGAACCATTCCGGCTGGCCGGTCACCTTCCGGCGCAGCCATACCCGTGCCCGGATCTCGTCCTCGTCGACGAGCCGGTAGGGCGGCAGGTCGTGCCCCACCAGGGGCAGATGATGGATGTCAGCCATCACCGTTGCCCAGGTAGACGGCGTATACGTAGTGGATTCCGTCCCGGCCGGTACGCGCGACCGCATCGAAGTGCCCGGCGGGCATGTAGGCAGAGATCTTGCCGCCACGGATCATCCCGGCGATGCTCGCCGATGTCGTGGCCTTCCCGTACGAACCGATGCGTCCCCACACTCCGGGCTGCATACGCAGCTCGGCTGAGATGGTCTCGTTCATGGTGTCCCCGTGCCTGCCGGGGCCACCCCGCCGCGGGGGCGGGTCTTCCCAGACCACCACTGAGGTGATCCTCTTCTTTACTGCCACCAGTTCTCTCCTTGGGGTGTACGGACGCCTCCGATAGAGGGTGTCCAGTCGGTGACCTTTCCGGTCTCGGGGTTCACCCGCATGCGGAAGAATCCGCGGCCGGACGCATCGCACTTGGCGAAGCGGTTCTTGACGCACGCGGCGTAGAGCTCGTTCGGGTTGTCCATGCCGGGGGCGAAGTTGACCATGAGGACAGGGATGGCGGAGAGCTTGCCGAGCACATCCCCGCGGGCGGGGACGCGTCGCTCCAGGCTCTGGCTCCAGCCGTCCGTCACGTGGTGCACCAGGTGCACGGCTGCGCCCGTCAGGCGGGCGAGCACTTTCCCCTCACGCATGAGGGCTTTGAGCATCGACCACTCGTCCTTGAAGCCATCCAGGAAGATGTCCGACGCGATGTCGATGACGATCTGGTCGGGCCAGCAGCCCTCGACCGTGGCGTAGGCGTACACGCCGTTCCAGACGTCATCGAGTGTGGGGTTCGGCGTGAAGTCGAAGCGGATGAAGTCGTACTCCGACAGGAGCTGTGAAGCTCGTGACAGGTTTGTGGAGGCGGGCGTCAGCCACGCCTCTGCCTGTTCGATGCGCGTGTTCGTGAGGATGCCGAGCATGCGCGAGGCGATGGTCTGCTCGTCCGAGTCCGTGGAGAACATGAAGGTAGGAACCTTCATGTTCATGATCGAATTGAGCAGGACCATGGTCTTGAAGCTGGCCGCAGGGCCAGCCCACAGGTGCAGTGAGTTCCGTCTGATGCGGATGCCGCGCTCAGTCCAGGAAGCAAATGGGGGTGGCAGGGGGTCTTGCCCCACCACCCCCATCTTGACCAGACGGGACAGGCGCTGCATCAATCACCAGCCGGAGCGACTGACTTGGGCCACGCATTGAGCAGCGCAAGCCAGGCGCCCACAAGGAACACCGGCATGACGTACGAGGGTGGCGACCCGATCACGTGCCCCACGATGGAGATCGTCGCCGGAATGCCGACGATCCCGAGGAACATGATCAACAGGAAGGCCCAGAAGTCACCCATTACCCCTCCTTCAGATACTCGATGATCTTGATGCCCGCCTTGCGAGCCAGATCTACGGTGTGCTGAGTCCCGTTCCCCTGCGGGTGCGGGAAGGCCAGGACGAGATCGGCACCGATCTCCACCATCTCTGCGTTGCGCCTGAACCCCGCGGTCCGGTCGACACTGCCGTCCGGACGCTTCCATTGGGCCGGGTAACGGACTTCCATGCACTCGGGATGGGCCTGCACCCAGAAGTGGGCCCAGTGATCCGCCCCCAGGGGGCAGTCGCCGTGGACCAGGACGAACGGCCCTATCTCGCGCTGCTTGTTGAGCGCCTCAAAGATCGTCCACCAGTCCTCACGGTGCCTGCCCCCTGTGAGCAGGATCCTCACGTGGTGACGGGGAAGCCCTGCTGAGCCAGCCACCCCGCGATGGAGGGCTCCAGCCAGTAGACGCCCTTCCCACCCCACTGAATCTTTCCCCGCAGGTAGTTGCCGGTCTCCGTGCCCTGGGCCCGCAGGTTCTTGAAGCGGTCCTTGTCGTTGAACGGCACGTCGACTACCGCCCACCCCGCCGGGCGCGGCTTCTCGTTGGAGCGCTGCTGCTGCCCGCCCCAGCCGTTTTGCTGGGGCGCCTGCGGCTGGTACTGCTGCTGCGGCGGACCCTGGTAGCCCGGCGCCTGCGGCACCGACACGTTGGCCCCGAAGGGGGGCGGGGTGGCAGACCCCGGGGCGTAGCCCACGGAGGGTGCCTGTGGAGCCGCCGGAGCGGGCGCAGGAGGCGCCGCGGCGGTCACGGGTCCCAGGCCCTGGCCGATGGCGCCCTGAGCCTTCAGGGACGCCCACGCAGCCGCGAGGTTCGCGTAGACCCCGAAGCTCTCCAGCTCCTGGAAGGCGGCCGTGATCTCGGCGGCCGTGTTGCCACGGACCGCGATGAAGGGGGGCTTGTCGGGGGCGAGCGAGATGGTGAAGCGGTGGTTGTGCGGGTTGTCGTTGAACTCCGGGTAGCTCGCACTCGTCGTGCGCGTGGCCCCCGCATCGTCCGGGGTCCAGGTGGCGACGGAGTCGGGGCTCACGTCGCCCCAGTCCACGCCCTGATCATCAGTACCAACAGGAGTGTTCTCGTCAGTCAACGTCGTTCCTCTCACGTTTGCCAGACAAAGCCTGCACTGGGTGTCGCCCACCAGGTAGAGGTGGGCGCACTCCGGTAGTTCGTATTCGGTGTTCATGCCAGCCAGATCATCGCCAGTACGAAACCGAGAGCAGCCAACGTAACGAACGTGGCTGCTCTCCAGCGGATCATGCCCGTGCCGCCCGCTTCGTGGGCCCCTTGCACGTGTTGAGATGGATCAGGAGCGGCTGGCCACCGTTGGTGATCAGCCGACCACACCCCCACGGACACGCACCCGAGGTGCGCTCACTCCCTCGCTCTTTGAGAAACGAAGACATCGACTTGTCGCGACTAGAACCCCTTGCGGGCATTGCCTGCCTCCTTCTGCTGCTCGCCCCGCTCTGCCTTCCGCATCTCACGGCGCTGGTATACGGCCGTAACGAAGATGACGAACAAGGCCCATGCGAAGCAGAGCACTGCGGTGACTGCGTGAGTGATCTCAAGACCTTCGAGCATGGCCGACACTCCGACCACGCCGATGCCGCCGCTGATCAGGAAGCCGGACAGCTCAGTCAGCCCCTTGATCCACATGCGGACGATCCCGAGTGCGGCGATGATCACCCCGCTGACGTAGAGCCAGGTGCTGGGGCTCATGAGCCGTCGCTCACACGGACAACGTTGGAGCCCACCTCCTTGGGACCGGCCACCACCTTGCCGCCGCACTGGTCGGGCGCCTGGAAGGTGACCAGGGCGCCCGAGGTGGTGGTCAGGGTGGCCCACGGCGGGAAGTGCGCCACGCACTTGCCGCAGACGTTGCTGAAGTCGTTCGGCATGTTGGTGCAGAAGGCCTTGGAGTCCTCGCCCTTGCCTCCGGCCACGCCTGAGTCGCCCTTGCCCCGGCTGTCATCTCCCCAGCAGCCGGTAGCAGTGAGCATGAGCATGCCCACCAGGGCGATGCTCGCTGCGATCTTCTTCATCTCTCTCCTCCTAGTACGGCGGACAGTCAGGGCTGTCCGGGTCATACAGATGTGCCTGGCTGCCGCCGGTGGCGAAGCAGGCTTCCGAGACGTCACACATCCGGCAGGAGCTTCCCTCGTGCGCCGGGAACACGTTGTGGTCCACGGCGCGGGAGAGGTTGCCGAACAGCTTGCCGACGTACTCGGGTGTGTACTTGGCCAGCGGGAAGGCCTTGCCTAGGGCGCCCTCCCGGTTCATGAAGGCGGCCCCGGTCGTCGCCTTGGCGCCGAACAGGCGCTGCAAGCAGGCGCCGTAGACGCCGAACTGAAGGGCGACGCGCGGGCCGCGCGTGCCGGTCTTCAGGTCGATGATGTGGATCTGCTCCAGGCTCGGGGTCCAGAAGATCCGGTCGGCGTACGCCTTGATCTCCCGGTCGCAGCCGGGCAGCGTCGTCGACAGATCGATCTCGATCCCGACTTCCTTACCAGCGAACTCCCCCGTCTCTTCCGAGATCTTGGGGTCGAGCTGATACTCGGCCGTCCACACCGCGTAGTCCGTGCCCCGGCGCCACCTGATGTAGTTACCCACCAGTAGGGGACCGAGCTTAGACCAGCGCTTATACGTTTCGGGGGCCGTCTTCGGCCCCGCGTGACGCCATTGGTCCTCCTCGGGCCACCGGGACTTCATGTCCTGGTACTCGGACTCGAACGAGGCCATGAAGCTCTCGGTGATCGAGAACTTCGGACGGGTGGTTGGATCAAGGAGCGTCCACCGGTCGTAGTCCTCGGTCGCCTGGTGAACAGCGGTCCCGCCTGCAAACCACCAGGCGGGCCGGGCCGGAGCCTTCCTGATCTTGGCCAGTTCGACCTTTTTCGGGCAGTCGAACCAGTTGGTCAGTGTCGAGTAGGACAGGTGCTTGATCTCACCCAGCCTTCCGCTTCCTGTTGTCCCTGCTGAGGACCGTGCCATAGACCCTGCTCTCCTTGCCGACGCGAGTGAGAACGTTCCGCGCAACGGTCCGCAGAAGGCAGACGTCACGCGACTTCATCCAGCAGGTACTGCGCTCTTTGCTGATGTGAACGTTCATCTGGAACCACTCGTCGTCCTCGGTCTGGCCAACGTAGTACGCGGGCACGACAGACCGACCGTGGTACACCCACCCGTCGCCGTGGCGAGGGGGTTCGCTGGGCCACGGCGTACGGCTCAGTAGCTCCGCCGGATCGTCCGGCAGCCGGAGGTTCTTGGCTGCCTCGGCCTTCTCCTTCTCCTGCTTCAGGTGGTCGTGGTACCAGCCATCCAGGTACTGGGCCGTCAACAGGCCGATG
>Ga0137382_10001066_pt1 | contig 11771 bp, 10 predicted proteins | sample SagtaG_15_FD_104816 | JGI IMG/M metagenome (GOLD analysis project Ga0137382, IMG submission 104816) | Vadose zone soil microbial communities from Sagehorn Ranch, Mendocino, California, USA - Sage2_R_20_16 metaG | ecosystem: Environmental > Terrestrial > Soil > Vadose zone | place: USA... | reverse complement strand
GGTAGCGATTCCCGAGTATGAGGCGAGTGTGCGGATCACGGGGGCGGTGAATTCCGCGGGGAGTGTGCTGTACAAGCGGGGGGCGTCGCTCGACTATTACCTCAGCGCCGGCGGTGGATTCACGCGACTTGCGGAAAAGGGACAGGTCAGCGTCCGGTATGCAAATGGGGAGGTACGGACGCGGCATAAGTGGCTGTTTTTCTCCAATGATCCCAAGCCGGGACCGGGAGCTGAGGTCTACGTGCCTCCGAAGGACCTGACCGCCCCGCACACCGACTATGTCGCGCTATTCGGGGCTATCGCCCAGATCCTCGCAAGTACGGTTGCGATCATTGTCGTGGCGAAGCAGTGAATCTCCAGGGACTCGCGTACGACGCGTCAGCGTTACGGCTACGAATGCGCGGCCGAATCACATCCGGGTGGTCCACGAAGCCTGCAGCCCCGACACCTCACAGACTAGCTCTCACGGCACCGTGTTCACGACATGGATATGGCGCCCCGAGTGACCGAGCATCCTGGCGATTGGGTTATGATCCATCGTGATAGCTGCCGTTGAACCCTCCGATGTTCTCTGGAACAACGGCCATCTCTTACGCGCGTTCGGAAATAGCGTGGGAAGAATTTGATCGTACAGTCCGCGATCTTATCCTTTCGAACAAGCTGAGACGCATATGCGAGGTTGGGGGGGGAGCCAATCCAACTCTTCCAATCGAGTTCGTGAAGGAGCACAAACTACACTACACAATTATCGATGTCTCGGCCGAGGAACTGGCGAAGGCTCCTCCAGGGTACGTTACGATTGTCGCGGATCTCTGCGAATCGGCCGCTATCAGGAATGATGGCGAGTTCGAACTCGTGTTTTCAAAGATGCTCGCTGAACACTTGACCCGTCCGAGAACCTTCCATCGCAACATCCTTCGTATCTTGGCAGCAGGCGGTATTGCATTGCATTTCTTCCCCACCCTCTATGCCCTCCCATTCGTGGTAAACCGACTGATGCCCGACACAATCTCCACAGTCATCCTTCATTACGTTGCACCTCGTGACCAACGCCAGCACAGGAAGTTCCCCGCGTTCTACAGATGGTGCCGTGGTCCTACGAGGTTACAGATCTCGCGATTCAAGCGCCAAGGCTTTCACGTTCTATCGTATCGTGGATTTTTTGGTCATGGATACTACAAGCGATTCCCGATCTTGCCGAAACTCGTGGGACGCTTAACGACTCTTCTGCTGGATCATCCCGTGCCGGCCCTAACCGCTTATGCTCGTGTGCTCCTCCAAAAGCCCGAGGAGGTCGGTCGCTGATGAGCGCACGCGCAATCATCTGGCCTTGGGCTTGGTGAACGTGCCATTTGGCGCGATCGCGACAATCAAGCACTGTCGCAGTCATCTTTGTTACTAGGTAGTAAGCGTCTGCGATTCCCGCGGTTCGCCGCCACAGTCGGAAGCGCGATGGTTAGTCGAGCAGCGCCGGCGCTGGTCTCCATCGCTATCGCTAGGACGTTGGGCACCCAAGGTCTTGGGGTTTACGCAACAGCCGCGGTAATATCGGCAGGTCTAGCCTCTATCCTTGACGCCGGCAGTCCCATTCAGGTCCAAGCGGCGGCTGGGCGGATCTCTAACGATTTGGAGATGACACGAGCGGTTCGCACAGCCCTACTCGCAAGAGCCATTGCGATCCTGCTGTCCGTTCCCGCAACAGTACAGATCGCGTCATACCTTCTTCAACGACCTGCAGACAAGACGAGTATAGCGTTGTACGCTGCAGCAGCCGCGGTAGGTGAGAGCGCGTGGCTATTAACCTCTGTCGCACGCGCGTTTGGTCGCGAAAGAATTGGGTTCCTGCTCGGCGCAGCATTAGCACCTCTGCCCGCTGCCGCAGTGCTTCTCTCAGCTAGAGTATCTGCTAGTGCATTCAGTATCAGCCTGTCCCTATTTGTCGCGCAGCTTACTGCCATAGCACTTTGGACAGCAATTATGTCGCCTGGCCTAGGCAGAGCTAAAGGCAATTGGGCAGACTATATGCTGTTTGCAAGGGTTGGATTGCCGTACGCCCTTGCCACTGCGTTGATGTGGGTTTACACGCAGTCCGATGTTCTTGTAACCACCAGCATCCTTGGACCGACAGCGGGCGGTTCGTACTACGGTAATTATCGGGTGTACGCCATCCTCAGCATGGTTGCGATTGCGTCTTCTGCCCATTGGAGTCCTGAACTCTTTGGCTCTTTCAACACTGACAACATTACCGCCACACGACACCTTATTCAGAATCGCACGCTCAAAGCACTAACGATCGGAATAGCTCTCGGGGCGATGACCTGGTTCCTGGGACCTAGCCTAACGACAGTGCTTTTTGGCGGTCGTTTCCCCGCAGAGCTGCACATACATCGCATGTTGGGAACCGGACTCCCGGCGTACAGCGTGGGCGTCGTCCTGGGGGCAGCATTGACGGCAAACGGGAAGCAGCCGCGAAGGACAATACTCCAATCTCTTGCTGCGATCTCGAATGTTGCGCTAAATCTGCTCTTGATACCCAGGGGGGGCATCGTGGTGGCAGCGGCAACTACCACCCTTGCCGCAGGCTTGCTCGCGATTCTCTATCTGCTCGAGTGTGAAAGGAGCAATGTGATACCAACACAAACACGCATTATCACACTCTTGGTAGGTCTATTGGCGCTCGCAGCGTCCATCGCCACGCTTATACAAATAGCGTGATGCACAGATGACGTCGCCGATCGGAAAACCCGCAATGACAAAGAAACAAGACGCCTGGAGCGTTGTGCTGCTATTCGACCCTCTGGCAATACCTCTTACACGGAAGATGGTCAGCTGGGGGGCTACACCGACCCCGATTACACTCGCCTCACTAGCCCTCGGGATTCTTGCTGCGATTGTAGGAGCCACTGCGCACGGTCCTGTAATGGCGGGTCTAACAGCTCTCGGTTACTACTGCTCTTTCCTTTTGGACTGCATTGACGGAAAGGTGGCGCGCCTCAGGCAGATGACCTCGAGAAGGGGGGCTCTCCTCGATCTCATGGGAGACGCCTGGAAAACATTGGCCTTTTCGATCGCGTTGATCACGCGCGCTTGGTCTCTGTCCTTTTCTTGGTTTGTAATAACGCTTTGGACCGTTCTGGGACTCTACACCATCAAGATTGTCGCAGACCTGCGAGGTCAAGCGTTGGAGCGAAAGGCAGAGCCGATATTGCAACCGGTGCGCCCCCGATGGCTTCCCGCACGTTTCGTGAATGGACCATCATCAATTGACGTGGAAGTGTTGATGTATGGTGTATGGCTACCGGGAATCGTGGGCGGAATAAATCTGAGGGCAGCCCTGGCAGCAGCCGCAGCAATCGTAACTACACGCGTCCTCCGAGAGATGTACGGCACAGTCGTCCTGGCGACCCGAGGAAACTAGATGAAGGTTTTGTCATGGAGCAGTGCCTCATTCGACCCACCCGCCGGGGAGCGGAGGTCATGGCACGTGATTTTGCCGTCGGTTTACAGCTTCGTGGTTATGACATAACCCTGCGCGAGCTCACGCGCCCCCCCTTAAGCAATGCGACATCCGCACCTGCGCGTTTATTGAAGCACATTCTAAGAGCGACCGTTCACGGATCAGCTTTCAACGAACATCCCGACGTTCACCATGTGCATAGCATCTCAGGTGCTCGCGCCACCGATCTAACAGCTCTCGCGACAAGTGCCCCAACCCTCTGGACCGCGCACGACTTTGCTGCTCTTTGCCCCCGTTCCACGCTCTTCCGGTCCAATGGTCATTTTTGCGCTCATTCACCGCTGGCATGTAGGCTGTGGTCGCTCCTATTCCGTCGATTCGTCACATCCTTGCGTGGTATAGCATGGCCATCCTCATTCATTCGGGATCAGTACAGGACCCGAATGGGAACATCTGGTTTGCGCGAGGAACTTATTCCGAACGCACCTCCCGAAGATATGCTTGTCGCACGGGACCCTATGACACGCGCACATTCCGGCATACGGGTGCTTATGGCGGGGCAATTGAGCGCCCACAAGGGCGTCCACATTGCGTTGGCCGCGGCGATTCGGTGTGGAGAGTACAAATGGGATGGTGTTGTGGAGTTCGCTGGATCAGGGCCTCTGGATACCCTGGTTCGGGGCGTAGCAAGTCAGCCAAGCAGCGGGGTTCACTTCCATGGACATGTGAAAAGAACGGAACTCGCGCGCCTGTTTGACGATGTTGATGCAGTGATTGTCCCCTCACTATGGCCGGAGAACTCACCAATGGTCTTGCAAGAGGCAGCGGCGCGCGGCTGTGCCATCATTGCTAGCGAAGTCGGAGGCGTGCGAGAAGCGGTGTCCCTCCTTCCCGAAAGCACATGGACGTTAGTCCAGCCGGCGAACCGAGATGCCCTCGCTCAGGCAATTCTTCGAGTGAAGCCAAAATCTGCCGACCAGGTTGTGCTGGGGTTACAGTGGGGACATACCAGGCGGGCGGCATTCATTCAGCAATACGCGGCCCTTATTGGCGAGATCGCATCAGCTTGCAGTTGACAGCGGCTTTGAGCTCGGTACGCCGGTACAGCCGTGCCGTTCTCTGGTTTACACTTATCAGTTCTGGCTTGGACTTCGCCCTTCCCGTGGGAAATCAGTTCGCCCTTAGATCCATTGATATTGCGGCGGCACTGGGTGGCGGACTTGTGTTCGTTGCTCTCCTCACAGGCTGGCGCCCGCCAATCACTCCGCTAGGCATTCTGGTTTCCTCCACTCTGCTGCTGCTGATCGTCTTGGATGGAGCGGGCTCGTTCTTTGCAGGCCTCGATCCCAAAGACATCGTTTTTGGCATTCGCCTCTCTTACTTGATCGTGTTCTCACTCCTGTCCTGTCTCGCGCTCGAAGCACGCATTGATGCCGTTGAAAGCACAACGAAGCTCATAATAGTTGCGGGTGCCCTTCAGGCTGCTCTAGTACTCCTTCAGTACGGCGCTTACTTATGGCTGGGAGCCGCGGGGGCAGTGGGTGCCGACCTGGTCTATAAGGCTGTTCATCTGCGTGACATCGATGATCCGATTTGGTGGGCGGGAGGCGTCATACGACCATCTGGCAGTTTCGGGCATCCCAACGGGGTCGGCGGCTTCTTGGCTGTGTCGGCGGCGTCGTCGACAGCCTGGACAATGATCTCCGCCGGTCGCTCATCCAGGATACTCCAAGGCGCGTTGTCCGTTGCGCTACTTGTTGCCATCCTGGTCACTGGCTCTCGGGGGGCGCTGCTGATTTGCGGCCTAGGGGTACTAACTGTATTCCTTCTGGTTCGGCAGCAACAATCGAACGCCTGGGTCTCCGTGGTCTTGATAATGATGACGGCAACCGCATTAGCGGTGGGGATCGCAGCTAATGCGCCTGACGCGCCCGTTTTGGAGCGTCCATTCCACGGCGGCGGTTGGAACGCGTCAACGAGTTCGCGTACGATCCAACGAGCCATGTCGACGCTTCAGATCGGTCGGGCTCGAACAACAAGCGGGCGCACGCAAACGTGGGGTCAGGCAATAGATGTTATTCGCGAACGCCCCGAAGGTATCGGACTGTCACACCTTCTCAGAGCGCTGCGTAGTAGCGCAGGGGTTGCGGCAGCTCACAATAGCTATCTGCTTATTGCTGGAGCCATGGGGCTTCCGATTGCAATCTCTTTCTGTTTCCTAGTTGGTTTGGCGATTGCGCGTTCCCTCGACAGATCAGCATACGCCAGTCCATCTGAGCAGTTACAACGGTCGGTGATCCTCGCCGTCCTTGGCGCATTCGCTTTAAGCCTGATGTTCGAAGACCGGATCCAGGACCCCTCAGCCTTGGTCGGCCCAGCAGCATTGATTGGTCTGGGCCTTCGCAACAGAATCAACAATCCAGTGTGATGCTAGTCGTCAGCGCGTTGCAGGCTCAGAATCCCGGAGCTGGTGTGGCTCGTTACCAACGAGAGATTGCGACGTCCCTCCTCAAAGCACGCGCACGCGATATTGAGGTGCTCATTTCCGGCGCATTTGCGAAGGACTTGGTGACAAGGAACATGGCCTTGACGACCGGGACAGCGGTAAGTGTGCCGTTTCCCCGTCTACGAGTGCCAATTGAGCTGGCGACCTGGTATAAGAGCGCGTCACATCTTAAAGACTTCCTTTCCCTTGACCTTGCGACTCTGGGGCGCTGGCGTCGCTGTTCAGCTGTTGTGCATGATCTTTCATTCCAGTACGAGCCAGCCTGGTACACGGTTGGTCAAAGACTCTGGAAAAACCACTGTATACGACGCCTGGTTCGAAAAGCGGATGCAGTTGCTTGCGTTTCGCAACACGTCGCGGATGAGTTGTGCAACCGTTATCCCCAACTCGCCGATCGTGTAAAGACGATCCGGTCCGCTATTCCCCGATTACCCGCGCCATCCCGGGATGATGTAACCGCCGTTCGTTCTCGGATGCGTCATTACCAATGGAATATCCTTCAGGTCGGCACGCTGACTCCACAAAAGATGCCCATCCAATTCGTCGACTCGGTACTCCAGCTCCGAAAGATGGGTTATGATGTTCATGGTTGGTTGGTCGGCAGACTTGGGTGGAATGCGAAGAAAATACTCAGGAGAGTCAGCGAAGGTGTTAAGGAAGGGTCATTGACTTGGTTGGGATCGGTGTCGGATGGGGAGTTGGCGGCGTTCTATCGCGCCGCCGATCTCGTTGTTCATTGTTCCCTGTACGAAGGATTTGGATTTGTTCCTGGAGAGGCGCTGTTGTCTGGGGGACGCGTGTTATCACGCCGCCTGCCGAGTATAGTCGAGTACCTCGGTGACTCAGTGGAGTACTTCGATTCGAACTCACCGGCTGACTTGAGCGAAATCATTCGTGAACTTCTCGGCAAACACCCGAACCGGAGCACCTCGCTCGACCTGGACCGCAATTGGGAAGCCGTGACAAGTGATTTGATCTCGCTCGCTAAAGCAGCATAGTTCATCTATGCTCCGTCGAACCTTCGTTCAAACGATCATAGGTAGCTTATGCGCGCACCGGTTCGTTACAAGTCCTAGTTCGCCGACAGAATTGCCACTCCTCGGGCTCTGCGTACATCTCGAGGAGATCAATGACTGGGATGTTCGGATTCTCGAGGCCACACCGGGGCTGCCTATTCGCACCGACATATTCTGGTCGCATGTCGAGCGACAGAAGAACGTCTACAGTTTTGCTGAGTACGCAACGGCCTTTAAGAACATCGATGCAATTACACCGCGCCTCCTTCCCATTCTCGGATATGGTAATCCGTTGTACGACGGCGGGAGTGCGCCAGTTAGCGGCAGCGCGCTGCAAGCATTTGGTCGATTTGCGGCTGCTTCTGTGGAGCAATTCAAACAGAACATCAATCAGTGGGAGATCTATAACGAGCCAAACCTTCCGCAGATGTGGAAGGGCTCTACTCCAGATTCCGCCGCATACTCTCGTTTGTACGACACTGCAGTCGATGCAATTCGTGTTGAAGACCCTCAAGCTCTTTGCGTCCCGGGAGGTCTCGGCAACACTGACTGGAGGTTCTGGCTTGAGGCCAGTCAGCGCTCGGTACATGGTCCCTGGACTCTGTGCGCACTACATCCATATCGTCGAGCCGCGCCCGAGACTCTTCAAGCTGACGTAAATGATCTCGGAAGGGCGATGCAACAACCGCCGCAGGTGTGGATCACCGAATGGGGATACAGCAGATTGTGGCAGCCGCTCTATGACGATGAGGATCTCGCTGCCCTACTCCACCGCGCTTACTGGAGCGCAGCCTTGGCGGGAGTTCAGCGACTTTATTGGTACCAATTCGGTACCTCCAATCCGGAAGTGCCCATCAGCGGGCGGGGATTTGATTTGGTAGATCGATCGAACAGGAAGCCGACAGTCGCCTGGAATGCTTTTGTGCAGCTTTCGGGTCTCACGAGACGATACAACCATATTGAGCGTCTTACGAGTACACGGTCAGTCTATAGAATTGCTTTGAGTAATGCGCTGGAACACGACGCAATTCTTGTCACAATCGTGCCGTCGGGGGAGCGCGTGGGCGATATCGCGGAGCGACATATCGAGGCGCGTTGGGGCCGGTTGACACACATGAGCGGTGACGTTCTTCTTGGAGCTCAGCAAGCCGGCGCAGTAATCTACCATCATCAATGACGCTCCGGCGGACCGCTATGACAAGCGAAGAGCGCAGAAACGTCACCATACTGGCAGCTGTCCGACTATGGAGCGGAATCGTTGCCGCAGCGGCTGCGATGGGGCTAGTGCTGTCAGTCGCATACCTACTGATTAGAAAGCAGGAGTTCAGATCGGAAGCAATACTGGGACTGACCCCTTCGTCGAGTGGCGTTGGCCTAGAGCAGCGAATGGCGTCGCGTCTAGGTGTCGGAGGACTTCTAGGACTTGATGAAGGTGCTCTAAGCCCCGAACTCATGGCTGTCGTGTTGGTATCGCCATCAGTGCTGGATTCAACGTTACGCGACACGGTGCCCGCAAGCATTTCACCCGGTATAAGTGGCACCTATGGCAGTTTCCTAGCGCCGGATGCCACCTCCTCGGTTGAAATGATTGATCGGGCCCGTAGGAAGGTCACTCACAATGTTGGTGTCGATTTGAGCTCAGCAGCCCAGACCCTCACGCTAACCGTGCAAGAGAGATCGCCTCAGCTTGCGCAATGGGTTTCCGGCAGACTAATTGCGCATTTGGATCAGGCATTGCGTCAAGCACGCATCGCTGATGCCCGCGGCCGATTCCAATATCTCTCTAACGAACTCACCAATTACGACGCAGCTTTGCACGCCGCTGAAACGGCACTATTCGAGTTCATGATGCAGAATCGCTCTCGCGAGAGTTCGCCGATGCTGCAACTGCAGCAAATGCGCCTGCAAAGAGCCGTTGACATCGCGCAAGCAAGTTATACGTCACTATTGACGCAGCGAGAAATGGTTGGCGCACAAACCAGCGAATCGGCACCACAAGTTGCGGTGTACTCCTCCCCAACTCTACCCTATCGTCCCACACAGATTGCCCCGGTGTTCTTGATTACGGCTTGGTTGGTCATGTTCATATCTTTGGGGGTGGCAGCCGCGTTACTGCTCACCACTTATGAAGGTCACCTGGGGCGCGTACACAGAGCCGCTCTCAGGCTGAACAACCGAATCGCCTCGTTCGGACGCCCCGCGCCTCGTTAGCGCGTGCGATGAAGATCGCCGTTCTTTCAACTGCGCTGTTCGACCGCACGGTTGGTGGCATCGAGAACCACATTCGTTTCGTGAGTAAGGAACTGCTCAAGAGAGGGCATGACGTCAAGGTATTCCGGCCGCAGTTTGATCAGAATTCTGCGGAAGGGGAACGAACCGTTGATGGAATTACGATCAAATCGATAGCTCTTCCTGGTAGACTCTTCAATCTGCGGCAATTTGCGGGGGGCGGTGCCGTCGGTATGGGAGTCGCATACATGAGAAAGCTCTCGTTTTCACTCGGGGCCTCAGCTGTCTCCAAAGCGATCAAGAACTGGAACCCAGACTTGGTCTGGCAGCACGATTTCGCCTCCAGCTGGCTGGCCTCGCGGCTACTCAGCCGAAAGTTCCCTGTCGTACTGACAAATCATACGGGCGAGTACCTCGTGCTTACGAAGATGCCATTTGGATCACGCATCTTATGGCTGCTGCTAAAGCACTATGCTCTGGTCATTGGTCCCTCGCGTGAGCTGACCCCAGGACGGTCGATCACACCAGCAGCGTCTTATGTCCCTAATGGAGTCGATACCACATTTTTCACGCGACCAGAGAAGCTTGAGAGGAATGCTCTACGCAGGAAACTATTGGGCGTTGAAGATGAATTCGTGCTTCTCTGCCCGCGCCGCTGGGCACCAACCAAGGGCATAGCGGTTTTTGCACGAGCGCTCAAGCTGCTCGATAACGACACCGAATGGACGCGACATGGCGTCGTGGTGTTCGCCGGGGACGGTTATCCGGACTATCCTCGTTATGTACAGGAAGTCGAGGCTCTTCTCCGTGATGTCCGTGTTAGAGTAGTGCGGCTAGGAAACGTGCCGGTGTACCAACTGCGCGACTATTATCAGTCCGCCGATCTGGTCGTTATCCCGTCTCTTCTCGAGGCTGTGAGCCTCTCAGCGCTTGAAGCGATGGCCTGTGGTGTCCCCGTTCTCGCGACCCGCGTCGGCGGCATGCCCGAGCTCATAACTGATTCGTCTTCGGGCTATCTCGTTCCACCGGGCGATGAGGACGCATTAGCAAGCAAGATAAGAACAGCAAGTTTGGACAGCGAAAGGGAAGAGCTTGTGGCTACCGCCTTGCGACTCGTAACAGACTCTTACAGTTGGCAAGTGATCGGGACCAGACTAGAAGAGCTGCTCGAGGAAACACTCCGGAAGTGGCGTACGACGTCATGAGGTCGACGGCAATCTCTTGAAACGGGTCATACTGGCATTTGGGACAAGACCGGAAGCGATCAAAATGGCGCCGGTCTTTCTAGCCATGAAAGAAATAAGTGCGCTGGAACCCCTCATCCTTCTCACCGGTCAACATGAGGAGCAGCTTAGTCAGGCACTTGGGGTTTTCGGTATTGAAGCGGCTGCAAATCTGCAGGTCATGACACACCGCCAGAACCTTCCCGATTTGGCGGCGCGGATACTGTCAAACGCTAGAAGTGAACTGCTCGGCTTAGCCCCTTCTTACATCCTAGTGCACGGGGACACCCTTAGTACCTTTGCCGTTGCTTGGGCAGCATTTCTTGAACGAATTCCAGTCGGACACGTAGAGGCTGGCCTGCGAAGCCACAACATGAACGAACCATTTCCGGAAGAGGCCAACCGCCGCCTAACGGATGTGTTAGTAGATCTCGCCTTTGCGCCGACACCGCTCGCTAAGGAGAACCTAATCCGCGAGGGGAAACCATCTGACCACGTCGTCGTTACCGGCCAAACATCAATAGACGCCATACTACAAGTGCGACAAAAAGCGAAGCTGCCAAGCCACCTCCCCGCTGGACCATTCATCACGGTGACGATGCACAGACGGGAGAACTGGCCAGTGCTAGGCGCGATCTCACGTGTACTGGGTGACATTGCGCGGCTGTTCCCCACCTGGAACTTCGTTTTTCCTGTTCACCTGAATCCAGCAGTTCGTGAAGCTGTGACGCCCGAGCTTGCGGGCATAGCTAACTTCTATCTGACTGATCCACTGGATTATTCCTCGATGGCAGCGCTCTTGAGTGCAAGTGATGTGATCGTAACGGATTCTGGCGGACTCCAGGAGGAAGGCGTCGCGCTAGGAGTGCCGGTTGTGGTCCTCAGGAATGTCACCGAGAGACCAGAGGGAATCGCTGGTGGTGGAATCCTGCTTGCGGGAACGTCCCCAAAGGATGTCTCGGATACGATCCGCAAGCTCCTGAGCGACCCAGCGCGATTGGCTGGTATGCGGAATACACACAACCCGTACGGCGACGGAAAAGCGGGCATGCGCGTGGCTGAGGCGACTGCATGGCGATTGGGATTTGGACGGCGCCCCAACGACTGGTCTCCTGAGAAGGCGAGCACACCATCCAGCTAGCTCACTTCACCCCTTCACAATGCTTGGGAGCACGACGGGTAGTCGCTGCAGCTTTCCTTCTACTCGTCGCGACCTCCTGCCTCGACTCAACGAATTCCCAGAATCAGGCACCCCCGGGATTTCCTCCCCCGTGGTTTAATCCTAACGGTCCCTCAGCCCAACTGTCGTGCCCAGGCGTAGACTCTGTCCTGGTCGAGCC
>Ga0137382_10001060_pt1 | contig 11785 bp, 15 predicted proteins | sample SagtaG_15_FD_104816 | JGI IMG/M metagenome (GOLD analysis project Ga0137382, IMG submission 104816) | Vadose zone soil microbial communities from Sagehorn Ranch, Mendocino, California, USA - Sage2_R_20_16 metaG | ecosystem: Environmental > Terrestrial > Soil > Vadose zone | place: USA... | reverse complement strand
TGAGGATAGCGAGTAATGGTAAGCTGTACACCAAAACCAGAGGACTCGAGTATGGTGACGGACACACCGTCTCGGCGCTGAGTGAGTCTCGCAGGTAACGGTAAGCTGTACACCAAAACCAAAGGACTTGAGTATGGTGACGGACACACTGTCTCGGCGCTGGGTGAGTCTCGCACCAAAGGTGCACTATGTTTAGTGACTGACGCACCATAACTGAGGATAACAGGCAACGGTAAGCTGTACACCAAAACCAGAAAGCTTCAATGACAGACGGCTTGGGTATGGTGGCTGACACACCGTCTTGGTACTGGGTGAGTCTCGCACCAAAGATTCATGTTCAGTGACTGACGCACCATACTAGCTGAGGATAGCGGATAGTGGTAGGCTGTACACCAAAATGGGGAAACCGTGTAATGCTCACCGCTGAAGTATGGTGACGAACACACCATATCAATCGGGTATTGGTGAATCATACACCAATGACATAGGGTTAATGTCCTTCAAAAAACATGCAATAATGGGTACTAATGACGTTGAGCCGCATACCAAACTGCAACTGTATTTAAACCAAACCCAAACATCTATACTATATCTAGCATCCGTCTAATAATTAACCTGTTCCACATAGAAATAAAAATTTTTGTGTACAAGATAGCCCGTTCCTGTGTCATGTAGCTAACTGACTTCCGAATACGACCAATTCCTCCGTTTCCACACTCTGCTGCACTCGAGTTGATTCTACCTAGACGTGGATCCACAGCAGCATAAGTTTTCAAGAATGACGCTGGTGAGCATTTTGTATGTCCTTTGGCATGAAAATCGTCTACGACAAATAGTGTATCTGCGAAAAAATCTGGTTCGCGGGTTAGACAATAGGGTGCGAGTGCACAAGCAAAGTCATAGATAACGTGCTTCGGTGCTCTAGGCCAGCGCGTAATCATGGCAGAGAAGACATCGTTACGACCTTCGGCATGCGGAATGCAATGGAAGCCGTAGCAAATACTGTGCGTGCACCACGCACACATAATTCCACCGGTCAAACGCTTCTGACTGTATGTAGCATAATATTTTGAGCACTTCCCACCACGCTGAGATGTGTCGGTGCTCGTGTTGTCCTTTAACCACGGGTACTTTGGCCTATGCCTTATTTGCGGCATACTGTAGCAACAACCAGTCTGATTGCCGTAGTAGTGAGTATACTATAACTGATTCATCGGATATTCAGGCTTACTTGTCTCCAATCCTTATCTGTTGCGTCAATGTCTGCATCAATGTCTGGTGTAGAATGAATGACGAGGGCCGTGAGCACATTATTGGTCCGTTCCACCAACCACCGGCACATCCCCAGTAAGTCCGGAGGATAAGCTCGTGCTCTCTTTTCTTCAAGACGGAGAACATTGTAAAGCGCAGGTATGACTACGAGCATTGAAGCATTTTCCTTTGTTGGCTGGTCCACGAAGCCTGAGAGAACCTCAAGTGCAGATCTTGTCACAATTTGCAACATTGAATCATCAGATGTTATCTATCTGTTCATTAGATACCATGTTTTATGCATTAACGTATAATCCTTACTTGTACAAACAAATTTGCATATTCTTTGCACAGCGAGGTGCCGGGATTCATAGCTGCCAAGCCGATATGAGAATAGAAGCAGGCGGCAAGAGAGTCGTTAACAAGTTTTAATAATGCATGTGATTTGAGGACAAGTTCAATCAGGCTTGCCGTATCATGGGCAACCTTTTCTACAATGCCTATCGTGCTCATGCCGCTCACCTCAGTCCTGGGATTACGGGCAGAATCGAGAGCCTGACCGGCACTCTCTGACATTGTGGGCGTAGAAGCAGCCGCCAATATGTTACGCATAGCACAACGGAGGTCCGAGCCTGCAATTGGTGCTTGTACGCGATAATGGGAGCCACGGATAAGAGATCGTTCATGAACAGTCGTCGGGGGAGTCAGGGAAGGCAATAAATGTTTGCGATGGAACGATAGTGAGACACCATCCCATACGACGTCGTCTGGTGTTGGTCCGCACTTTGGACACTTCATATCGCCATCTAGATGCAGCAAGGCACTGTAAGAGAACCAAGCGTTACGAAGGACAGCTTCGTGAGGAAAAGGCAGTAGAGAGCCATAGCACAAGTAACATTTTCGCATCACACTAACCCACGCTGAAAAAGGTGTCTCAGATGAAGTGAAATTCGCTGTATAATCATCTAGCAGATCGTGCGTGAAAAGTATAGAGTTGTTCAGGTTGAACAAGCCCAGTTGTAGCCCATCCGGACCAATGAAGCGGCGGAGAAAGGGAGGACACTTCCGACAGGGCTGAACTTCCAACAGTGTCCGCTGAGCACCAACAAGAGTGTATACTACACACTCCCGAAGTGCCGTTTGATCCAACAATTGTCGCGAACTTCCGCATATGCAACGTGCTCCGTCATCCATGCTGATTGTACCCGGTACTTGAAGGACTGGCTGGGCTCGTGTGTGAGCATTTAGACCGTCTTCAGGGAGCGAAGCCCAAATGGGTGGTGGGACCGGCAGGTGCGATACAGAAATTATGTTATTTCTAGCCGACTGTCCACCAACCGGCAAACAGTTGTCTAGTACACCGAACTTTAGCATGGGAAACGAACTTCGCTTGACAAAAGAACATACCAGGTGCGGTTTGCGAGTCAGCGGAAGGGTCGCGGGCACTTGGGTCCTGTCGAACTAGTTTCTGGAGGTAATGTCGAGCTTTTGTGACGTGACTGCAGCCATCATCACCATCTCTGTCGCACTGTCACATACCAGCACCGCTGTCTTGTCTGTGATGGTACACCACACATCGGTACTTTACAGCTTGCTGATCTCCATTTGAGACAGAGAACAAGTTGGTTGATGAGTCCTCAGCCAACTCCCGTGCAAACAAAACAATATCCAGCCTACTATCTGCACCACCGGTCAACTCAGCTAGGAAGGGAAAAACACAATCATCGTAAGTTGATTCCACAAGTAATAGCGAGCCCCGAATACTCACGTGAATCAATTGAAGGGAAATAGAATTCACCGTACTCATGCAGGAAGCATGTGTGGACACAACCATTTTTGCCATTGGGACAGAAACAGACGATGACCGTTTGACGGCCAAATATCTCGCGTTGCAGGTGGAACCAAAACTCCTATGAGCAAAGCGTTGAGAATCCTCACTAATCCGTGTTTTACAGGTATAACTAACTGTTGCTATCAGCATTCGGGTGTCCCAGCCCTGAACGACGAATAAGTTGGGATTCAAAAGGTAAACTCCTGCAATATCAGCTGTAACAGATTCCACGTATTCTTGATAGCCGTGCGGGTGCTCCTGAAAGCCATTGTCTTGGTCTGAAGCATGCAAGCTCGGAGGATCCCAGGCGCTGGCGGCCATATCAATGAATGGCTCGTCTACCTCCTGTGGTGTGCCGATCAGTTCGACACCCACTGCGTGGCATTGTACAGCATCTAAGATATCATTCCGAGCTTTCTTGAGCTTTTTTGAGCGAGCGGTGTAAGCCCTCGGCCGTTTTTGTGGAGACGACACTTGATAATCACCAGTTCCCGCCGATGACGGATCATCCTCCCAGATATACGTTGGCGATGGTGGAGGCGTGTCGAGCTCAATAGTCTCTTCTCCTGAGGGGTACATATTGACTGAGGAGAAAAGGAAGTGTTCTCTACACCCTCATTTTTCCCCTGATGGGTAGCGTCATGCTATATTTCCAATATCTTTTCCATCAAATTTTCCCTGACGGATAGCGTCATCCCAAATTTCCGTTGCTGGCTAAAATTATCCTATCCCTTATAAGACGAGTCGACAACGCTGATCACTGCATGGCCGGAAGTCGTAGTTCTCCAAAGAAGAAACGCGGTCCTCGCCACTGCAGAAAGTGTCCCGGTACTCCTCTACAAAGTCAATGTCTACACAGTGCTGCAGGAAGAGCGGCCCTTGTGAGTATTATTTCATTTAACCAGTATCAAGACTTATATGAAGTCAGGAGAAGGGAGCAGTGATGACCATGTCCATTTCGACACCACCTGATGCTCCCCCCATACCTGACTCGGACAGTTTGACATCCTCAGCTACTACCAGGCCAAGCGCCACTTCTGCAATGGCTACTCCTCTCGCAGTCAACACTGCACCTGAAGCCTTGCCTAATTCGGATGCAATATGTACCGATGGTGCGCGACCTTCAGATTGTTTCCCATCAATATCAACCAGGGCTTCGGCTACTGGCTCTTGTTCTAGTAGTGGTCCTGATGTGACACGTACGACTTCGGCCACTGGCGCCCAACGTTCGGCTCGTTTCCCATCAACTGAGGCTGCAGCTGCTGGATCTAGTAGTGCCCCTGATATCGGCGATCCCTCGCCGCCTTACGTTCTCGACATGACTACTACCAGTTTTCAGCAAATGCTACAGCTGCATGGTGCACTGGAGCAACGGTTACGCCCCCCAGCGGCCCAGCTGGCCGACGAATTGCACCAGTCCAGGAACAATCCAACTTGTTCTTCACCAGCACCAAACCGAGGTGCCAGTGATGGTGACGAAACTGATATGGGTGATTTGAATAGTGATGTGGAAGAGGAAAGCCATCAAGTACGATATACAAATTCCCCATGGCCATATGATACTAACCGAGCATCAATTTGCAGTTCCCTAGTTCAGACCCAGTCACGCCTTTCAGTTCTCAACCAAGTACACCATCTCGTATCCGCGTGACAGCAAAGAACCCTGCATTTGGCTTTGTGGAAGGCGCTATGCGTGGCAACATGAAATTGAGTGAGATCGGCTCATATCATACTCCTTTTTTTCTAAAAAAAATGTTTTTAGCGATCCGACGCTTAACGCAACCGCGACCTCGGCTGTTAGATAGGGCCCAGATCACAAAAAGATATCACCGAGAGATCAAAACACTCATTGAGCGCGTACGTTTCCATCACGAATCTAAGAAGAGCGCTAATCATTAATGGAATTAGTGTGAACGTTTTTCTCATGAAACGGGCTGCTGGTTGGTGTTCACATGTCAACATAGTAATTCTGGGTCGGCTGCTACACATTTCATGTCGGCGAACTTCCGCCGTGATGCGAAAGAAGATGCCATTGACATGGTCAACACTTTCCAAAAAGCAACGAGCGCATTGATGCACGCTAAGCGGACCGAAGCACTTGGGTTGGCGCGGCAGCTTGCAGAGGTTGATGAAGAGCTCCGTGCCCTTCGATCTCAATTGACAGAAAGGGATTCGGAACGAGTGGAGGCAGACAAAGAAGTTCAAGCGCTACGGGCTCAATTAGCTGAAAAGGGTACAAGCCAACCCCGTACCACTCAAGCCTAATTCTTCTTTATACGAGCGCTACGGGCTCAATTGGCTGAAAAGGGTACAAGCAAATGTCGTATTACTCAAGTGACTAATTCTTTATAATATTCTACAACGAGATCTTGTGGTAACATTGACCGGTTGGATGGCTCATTACGTATGATCTCCAGGTCCTGTAACAATGAGATCCAGATTGGCCGGCACTGAACAATCATTGATAGCCTTCAATAAGATATGTGTGAGCCATGACTGAGTTGTCTCAACCTTGAATGCTTGGTGCTGTGTCTTGCGACCATCGGTGTGAATTGAGCACCTATGTGAGTCCCAGTTATTCACTACTGTATCTGTTACAGATCATAATTTATGAAATGAGTGAAGTTTTGGGCTTTAATCATGATCGAGTGCGCACTTGTGTCATGTATTACGGTGAACGGTCGATTGCCTGCTATCATGTCTTGCGACCTTTATGCGAGTCCCAGTTATACACTAGTACTACCGGTCGATCAATGTATGATCGAGTGCGCACTTGTGTCATGTATTATGGTGAACGGTCGATTGCCTGCTATCATGTCTTGTGACCTTTATGCGAGTCCCAGTTATACACTAGTACTACCAGTCGATCAATGTATGATTTACAACCACTGGCTTAATCATAATCGAGTGCATACTTGTGTTATGTATTACAGTGGTCGATCGCCTGCTATCGTGTCTTGCGACCTTTATGCGAGTCCCACTGGTTATGCGCAAATCACTACTGCTGGTCAATCAATGAATGATTTGCAACCCCGGGTTTAATCATGATAGTGCATACTCGGTGTGTGATTGTGATGCTTACGGCGAACTATTGATTTCCTACTACCGTCACGACTATGAACTTAGGAAAGTTCACTCCAACTTCAAAACTTAATGACCCATAGTACCGTAACTGCTTAATTACATAGTAAACAACCGATGTACCCATTGGATCCTTGCCCCAATTTGCGTAGTACTACTACTGTCACCACCAGCCTGAGTGCGTCAAGTTGCGACCTAGTGAACTTAAGATTCACATCTACTTATAAGTTGTCAACGTCGTATCTGCTTAATCGTGTACGTAGTAAGCAATCCAATGTACCCAATCCTTACCCCAGCCACCGTTCCATTATCTGGACTGTGAACAGCCTGAAGGTGCTCCACCGCAGATCCGAACGCGTCACGTACTTATGTCTTGTGTCTTGCAACCTTACTAGAAAGTTAACTTCAACTTATTGACTAATATGATACTAGCGGTACCGTAACTGCTTAATCACAAGTAGGTCAACGTATTCATTGAATCATTGCCCCGATTGCGAATTGTGAACCGTGTAAATGATCAATCACTGATACGGAGTACTAGTAGCAACTACTACTACGTCACTGTGTCTTGCGACAAGTTGTGAACTTAAGATTCAGCGGCCTTCGACTCTTTACAGTACAGTATCTACTTAGTAATATAATAATCACGTAGTACTAGGCAATACAACATACCTCTGCAAATCACGTCAATGGATGGCATCAATATTGCCATCCAGTTGAAATAACAATACAATCCTGACATCCTGCTGCTCTTGCAACTGCGCTTGCGGCAGTCGTCTGTGCCAATTACCCACTCCTCCCCACTTTCCAAGCCAGAGTCCTACTCTATCATTCACAAAGTCTAAGCGGCATCCTATATCGTGTGACGTGTTGGGGTGTCAGTAAGGTAGCTGAGTTTCAGCGGCTGTGCATGCATTTTGGCTTCTATTCAACAGGGGGCTCTGGCAACGACAAACATGTTTTTTTATTTGAAGGGGGTGACTCGGAGGTGTACTAGTAAGCACTCAAGGAACTACTGTACTCTAGTATGACAACCTAGCTACATGGCCACTTGCCCACGCAGCGCCGTATACCGCAAGCGCTTCCTCTTTGGATGGGAATCTATTATAGATGGCGTGTGAAACGCCGGTGACTAACGGTGAAGTTTCCATCCTTACATAAGAATGTTAGCACGTATATCTAAAAGTTGAAGGTGACTTACCAAGTGGCATATACTCCTGGTAGACGGCCACGTGTTACAACAAACCATGTCTTGCTGGCAGTTGATGGCATTTCGTGGAATCGAGAGCGGACTTCATCAGGAGTAGGAATGTGGAGGGTGCTCGAGGGGCCCACAGATGTCATGCCGGGAACCGTTGGGATTGAATTGCCGGAACTGACCGTGGCGGGAGCAGGGGTGGTCTCTGAGGCGTGTGGTGCAGGTGGGGTAGGTGACTCCAGTGAGGCCACTGTGCTGGGGGTTGCTGAGCCAACTGCGGAAGAGACGGACACAGTCTGTGCAGTCTGCGTTGCCGATGGATCTCCAGAAACTAATGGTACGGGTAGGGTTTCTTCTGGTAAAGGTGGCGAGGCTGTGACTTCGTTGGCCGGCTCTGTCAGATGACGCATCAGGATCGGTGTCAAGTTCTTCTGGAGGGTCACTAACCTTGGATTTCCAGTGGGGATTGGGCCGATTGACTGGATGGATACGAGTGAAGGTTGTTCCTGCCTGTTTTGTTAATCAGCAAAGTGTTGGGTACCGTCGTAATGGAACCTACCTTCAACAGCCAAGGCAAGTCGGTCAACTGCATCGACGAGCACAACTAGGATGGCAGACAAGGAAGAGGAAGCGATTTCCTCTTCCTTGTTTGAGGGACGACCGGTCATGTCTGAGAAACGCCTGACGGTGTTTCACCTCATTCTTATACCTGCCAGTTTCAGGGTTTGGGTTGAATATGTGCGTGGCAACAGAAAACTTACTGATGGACGTCTGATGGATGTTGCTAGACCTTCTTCATCAGATATCCGAAATTCTGGGTCTTGTAAATTATCGTGATGATGGCTAAATTCGTTGATGGACTATTGATGAAAGGAGACAACCTGAACAACCCGAGATGGATGATTTGACGTAATGGCTAAAACCGCTGATGGACTACTGATGAGAGGAGACGACCCGAGATGACCGATTTGACGTATCGCACCATCTCGTACCATTAGTTAACAAAAGCGGCAGTTTATCGCTATACCCTGGTACACCATTTTGCCGCCTTGTTTGAATTTGCACTTGCAGAAATATACACATGATGGATGACAACTATGATACTGGAGGTCAGTTTGATTGATGTTGAAGTAAAGAAAGCAAACCTAATGACATACAGAGCTTGATATTGCGCTTATGGAGTATGCTGCTGCTCATGCCCACGTGAAGGATATGCAGGCAAAGGTAGACGCGCTTGAAGTTCTGAAAAAAAAGAGGAGGAAGGGTTACTCTGCTGGTTTGTATACAGTTCAAGCTACACACCGTGTAATTGACGGTTTGATCATTTAGCTAAATGGACCACGGCAACCGTAAGCCTAGCAGCTGCCAAATCTGCACTTGGTGACTCAAAGGCGTGGTTGGATGCGGTGGAGGCAAGAGAAAAAGAGGCTAAGGACGCCATGAAAGGCATAGCAGACTCCAGTCCATCGCCGCCCTCTCATGGTGGGGAGGGAAATATGATGCCAGACAAGGCTGTTGATCGAGAGAGTGAGGAGATGCATCATGGGGTGGCCAAGAACATTGGTCAAGACGGTAGCGAGACGCACGCTTCTGCATCCAAGAACAGCAATCAGGGCATCAATGTCAATCAGGAGAGTGAGGAGCCACACCCTGAGAGGAACGTTGGTCAAGACAGAAGCGACAGAAGCGAGATGCGTGCTCCTGCATCCGAGAAGAACATTGGTCGAGACGCCGGTAGCGAGACACTCGATCCTGCATCCGAGAAGAATGGTCGAGACGGTAGCGAGACACGCGCTCCCGCATCTGAGAAGAAAAGCAATCAGGAGAACAATGTCAATCAGGAGAGCGAGGAGCCACACCCTGAGAAGAACGTTGGTCAAGACAGAAGCGAGATGCGTGCTCCTGCATCCAAGAAGAACATTGGTCGAGACGCCGGTAGCGAGACACGCGATCCTGCATCCGAGAAGAATGTTCAAGACGGTAGCGAGACATGCACTCCTGCATCTGAGAAGAAAAGCAATCAGGGGGACAATGTCAATCAGGACATCGAGGGGACACACCTCGACGTGGCTGGGGATCAAGAGAGCAGGGAGATGCGCGCTCCCGCATCCAAGAAGATCGCGTCCAAGAAGATTGGTGATCAGGGGTGCGAGGCCCGCAACGGGTCAGAAATATCTGCACCAAGTGAACCTAATATGAAAAAAAGGAAGCACGATGGCGGAGACGGTGAAGAGACTGCAGGTGCCGAAGGGCACATGGGACCCCGTGAGTTGGGAACTTGATTATGGCGTATCTGGTGGTTGATCGATATATAGGCCCTCGAAAGGTGTTCAAGAACAAGGCAAATGGAGAGGAAATTGACGAGGGTGAGTATTTGACATTGCAATGTGCTACTGGCTAACGCACCGCCCAGCCAAAATCCTTTCCGAAGTTAACGAGTTCGTTCGAATGCCAATCTCGTCACAGCTAAGCATAGCGACACGATCGGCGATACGAACACATCAAGCTCTTGCCCCTGCTGCTGCAACAACGACCCGGTCTTTAGCGCTGAAAGTCCTGACAACAAACCGCCGCAACGTCCTTTGTCCATACCACCAAGAGATGGATAAAAAAGGAGTAACGGACTCCAAATACTTGGTAAATGGAGTGCCGCTGCCTCGGCTGATTGCGGAGAAGAAGAAAGAAGCCAATTCCGCGGAACATAGGAAACGCCTCGAGGATGGCTTCCTTCATTGCGGTTGCCCGATGGATGCAGCCTTGTGGGACTTCTTTTTCTGGAAGTCGCTCACGCTCACAGCCACGATCAAAGATAAAGAGGTGACTGAACACGTGTCGCGATGGACGCCAAGGGACCGGGCCTTCTTTTTTAAACTTTTTAAGCAGTATACCTTCTTGCAGGTTGACGATTTGTACACAAAAAATCAGAGCCAGGAAGAGCACGAAGAGAGAATGCTCATGAATCAGCTCCATCGCATTCTCGACTGCGCTAATGAGCTTCGTGAGAAACGGGGTGCGGGAAAAAAGGCCTTGTACCTAGAGGATGACATTGAGGATGGCCCCAAAATTGATATTGAAGCTTGCTTGTCCACTGGCAGTTAGAGTAGTATTATAAGATATCAAGTCATCTAGTTTCCGTTTCCGATGGTTTTTCCACCGAGGCATTGAAATCCCGGGTAATCAATTGCCGGATACCCGAGCTGCGGCTTGCCATGCCAGGCCAAACATTGTCACAGCCACTTCTAAATTGGTTTGCATACACTCTCGTACACTGTGCCAAATCAGGCAGAATGGTGCGCATCAAGCATAAGTATTATGACACCATATGTAAATGGGAGGACAATATGTAAAACATTGAAGTAAGTTTCAGTTAGTATGGTGATGCAGCCTGAGAACCCCATACCTAAAGAACAAAGGCAAAACAGTGTACAGGACACCATACCAAATTGTCAGTTAGGACAGTGTACAAAACACCATACCCAAATGTCAGGAGTATGGTGTGCAGAACACCATAAGTGAGTTTCAGCACGGACCGTGTGCAGAATACCATACCTTACTAGTAATTATCAAGCAGGACAGTGTACAAAACACCATATCTAAATGTCAGGTAAAACAGTGCACAGACCACCATACCTAATAGACAGGTTGGTTCATATCTGCCACATAGAACAGTGTACAAAACACCATAGGTCACATTAAGGTTTCAGCTAGTATGGTGTTCTGGACACCATACCTAAATGTCAGGCAGAACAGTGTGAACAACACCATAGGTGAGTTTTGGTGTGCAGAATACCAGTACAGGATACCATGCCAAATTGTCAGTTAGGACAGTGTACAAGACACCATACCCAAATGTTAGAGAGGATGGTGTACAGGGCACCATCCCTTAATTGCCAAGCAGGACAGCATGCCAATATCTAAATGTCAGGTAGAACAGTGTACAAAACACCATAGGTAAGTTTCAGCTAGTATGGTGTCCTGGATACCATACCTAAATGTCAGGCAAAACAGTGTGCACAACACCATAAGGTGAGTCTCAGCAAGAATGGTGTGCAGAATACCATACCTTAATTGGCAAGCAGGACAGTGTATGAAACACCATATCTAAATGTCAGGTAGAACAGTGTACAAAACACCATAGGTAAGTTTCAGCTAGTATGGTGTCCTGGATACCATACCTAAATGTCAGGTAAAACAGTGTGCACAACACCATAAGGTGAGTCTCAGCAAGAATGGTGTGCAGAATACCATACCTTAATTGGCAAGCAGGACAGTGTACAAAACACCATATCTAAATGTCAGGCAAAACAGTGCACAAAACACCATACCTAATAGTCAGGCAGGACAGTGTGCACAACACCATAAGGTGAGTTTCAGCAAGGATGGTGTGCAGAATACCATACCCTAATTGTCAAGCAGGACAGTGT
>Ga0137382_10001053_pt1 | contig 11816 bp, 11 predicted proteins | sample SagtaG_15_FD_104816 | JGI IMG/M metagenome (GOLD analysis project Ga0137382, IMG submission 104816) | Vadose zone soil microbial communities from Sagehorn Ranch, Mendocino, California, USA - Sage2_R_20_16 metaG | ecosystem: Environmental > Terrestrial > Soil > Vadose zone | place: USA... | reverse complement strand
CGGCGACGGGGAAAAAATCGCGCTGGTGGGCACGGCCGTTGTCGTCAAGGCGGATTATCTTGCCAGCCATCAGGCACTTGTGCGGAGTGCCTTGCGGGCGCTGATGGAGGGCCAGGGTTATCTGCTCAATCCAGCCAATAAAGCGGCGGTGATGGAAATCATGACCAAGAAGCTTGGAATTACGGATTCGGTGTCGGCTAACGACGGCTACGAAGATTATGTCCGCCGCACCGATCGCAAAGCCGTCGTCAGCATCGACGGGTTAAAGAACATCCAGCGCTTCATGAAGCTGCGCAATCCCAAGATCGCCGATATTAACCTGGACCGGTTGGTTGACGAAAGTATTCTCCGTGATTTAGAAAAGAGTGGGGTTGTCGAACAGACATTGAGCGGCAAAGGCGCTGCACGTTAATCAGGAAAGGATGCATATATGGCGATTGATGGCATGAAAGTGATCGATCTCGACAGTCATCTGGTCGGTGATTTGGAGAGCTGGGATCAAACGGTCGAAGCAAAATACAAAGAATTTCTTCCGCGCAAGCTGCCAACCAAAGACAACGAGCGGCGCAAGACGCTGGTCGGCAACCAAATCATGGTCGGCTCCGAGCTCGGCCGGCAAAAAGCCGAAAAGAAAGAATGGGTCACCGAAGCGGATCTCACGCCGCAGGGCCGTGTGCGCAACATGGATCTCGATGGCATCGACGTGGCGGTGCTCTCGCCCAATTCGCCAGCGCTCGATATTCTCTGGTTCGCCGACGATCCTGAATTGGCCGCGGCCTATGCTCGCGCGCAGAACAATTACATGAACTGGTACGCTTCGCAGCAGCAGGGACGGCTTATGTGGGCCGGGGTGATTCCGCTGCAGGATACCAAGGAAGCCATCAAAGAATTGCACCGATCACGCGAGCTCGGCAGCAAGGCGCTCAACGTCAAGGCGACGCCGATCCCCGGCAAGGAATGGTGGGATCCGCACTTCGATCCAATCTTCGCCGAATTGGAAAAAACTAAGACCCCGATCATTTTTCACGATACCAAGACTGGCTCTATGGGACACGAGCGCTTCGCCAATAATTTTTTCTTCTCCCACATGGTCGGGCGCACCATCGAGAGCATGGTCTGCCTGATGGTTTACCTTTGTGGCGGCATCATGGAAAAACACCCCGATCTCAAAATCATTTGTCTCGAAACCGGCGCCTCGCAAATGCCCTGGTGGCTGTCCCGCATGGACGAGCATTGGGAAAAATTGCCGCACTTGGTTCCTTGGCAGAAGCGCAAGCCATCGGATATCTTTAACCAGAGCGTTTACGTCGGCTGCGAGCCGTTCGAAGACGGCCTATTCGAATGGGCGATAGAGTATCTTGGTGGCGACCGTCTCGTGCTCGCCACCGATTCGCCCCATTGGGATTCCTCGCAGCCTGGCCAGGTCACCGGCCCGGTGGCCAAGAGCACCAAGATTTCCCCGGAGAACAAGCGAAAAGTGTTGGGCGAGAACGCCATCAATCTGCTGGGACTCGGACTCTGATTATATTTGAGAGGAAGTTCAGAGCGAAAGACCAATTCCTCACTTCCGTCCGGCAGGACAACGAGTTCGAGGGTCGGGTTGTTTATCGATAACAACAGGAGTCCGCATGGCTAGTTTGTTTTTGGCTCTCGCGGTGGTCCTCGGTGTTTTGACCGCTCACGGCCACGCAAACGCGGCCGCCGCGGGCAAAAAACTCGTGATCGCATTCGCGGCCATGAACGCACGCGTCTGTCCGCTCTGGGCGCCGCGTGAGCGGGGATTATTTTCGAAGTACGGCATCGAAGCCGATACGCTGTTCGTACGCGGCGCACCTACACTTGTCGCCGCTATGGCCTCCAACGAAATCGAAGTGGGTTACACCGGCGGCACCGCGGTTATCGGTGCCGTAGCTTCCGGTTCCGATCTCAAGGTGTTATCCGCGCTTACCAACCGCGTCACCTATGACTTGGTAGTCAGACCGGGGATCAAAACACCGGAAGATCTGCGTGGCAAGAAGTTTGGCGTACAAGCGATCGGCGGCACGGTATGGATGGGCGCGATACTGGCGCTTGAGCACCTCGGTCTCGATCCGGACCGGGACAAGATCGGTATCATCGCGGCCGGCGATCAGACGGTGCTCGCCCAAGCGCTTGCCAGCGGTACGCTCGATGCTACGGTTCTCGACGGTGTTCAGAGCCGGCCATTGCACGCCAGGGGTTTCCCGATACTCGCCGAACTCGACAAGGCGAAGCTGCCGATTTTGAGTTCGTCAATCGTCGCTCGCGAACCGTACATCCAAAAGAACCCGCAAATTGTCGAGGGCGTATTGCGCGCCGTGATCGAAGGCGCGGCCTTTTGTCTTTCCCCGGCGCAGAAACCCATCACGCTGAAGATCCTGCAAAAGTATTTGAGGATAACCGAGAAGGACGCGGAAGAGGGTTACAAAGATATGGTCACCGGCCTCGACCGCAAACCTTACGCCGCTCCCGCCGGTGTCACCAATGTCGTCCGTCTGATGAAGCGGACCAATCCGAAAGTGGAAACCGTCAAGCCTGAGACTCTGATCGACGACCGAATCCTGAAAAAAATCGATCAGAGCGGCTTTATCGACGAGATAATGGCGAAGTACGGAGTGAAATAGGCCAGGTCTAGCGTCATGAGTCTTGCGTTTTGAGTTGAACTCAAGACGGGAGCACCGGACCCGAAATTGTTCTGGAGGAATTATGTACATCGATGGTGATACCCATTACTGGCCGCTGCGGTTCATTGACAAGGTCAAACATCCGGGTCGCGGCCATCTAGAAGTGGTCGAAGACAAGGGCGACATGGTTCGTTACGGCGAAGTCGTGCCGGGTAGGGTCGCGACCTACTATCGCGACGGTAAAAAGATTCACTCTTTCAAAGAAGGACGCTGGAGTCTCTCGTTGCGCGCCGAATTTATGAAAAAAGACGGCTTCGACGTGCAGGTATTGATTCCTGATAATCGGCAGCTGATTTACGAAGTCGACGCCGAGCTCGGCCGGCAATTGGCGCGTGCGTACAACGACACCGTCGCGGAAGATATCCAAGGCGACGATCGTTTCGTCGGTGTAGCGTGGATCTATCTGCCGGATATCAACGAGTCGATCAAAGAATTGCGGCGCGCGGTCAAAGAACTCGGTCTCAAAGCCGTCAAGTTCAACGGCGGCTGGGGCGACGGCGACTTGGACAATGAAGTGCTATATCCACTTTATGAAGAAATCGCCGCTCTCGATATTCCCATTCTGCTTCATCCCGCGGCGCGCGTATTCGAGTTGCAGCACAGCCATCCGTGGCTGGTTGGCGCCGAGCGTTTCCAGGGCTTTCAGCATTTTCCAACCGCGCTCGGTTTTCCGTTGACCTACATGGTCAGCGCGGCGCGGTTGATCTTCAGCGGCACGTTGGATCGGTTTCCCACATTGAAATTCGGTTTCTTCGAAGGCGGCGTCGGCTGGGTGCCGTGGATCATGCACACGCTCGACGCCCATATGCCGAACGAAGCAACTATCTCCGTCGCCGTGCAGCAGTTCTTCGAAGGCAAAAAAGGCATCCAAAAAATGCCGAGTCAGTACTTCGATCAATTCTATATCGCTTGCGTGTCGTGGGAGTCGTATCTCGCCGACACCGTCAACGGTTGGCCGAATCACAACATCATCATCGGCAGCGACTTCGACCACGGCGACGCCGTCGCTACGTGGCCGAGAACGGTCGATGTGATCAAGCAGATGAAAACTCTCTCTGAGCTAGACAAAGAAAAGATTCTCGGCGGCAACGCGATGAAAATGTTTGGGTTAGATCGCAACGGCACGGCAAGGCATTAAACGCTGCTGCGTCGAGACGATTCTTCGCTTATATTCGAGTCGATCAGGGTCAGGATACGATTGGGTTGCTCAATGCGGTTCGATCAGCCGAGTCTTCTTGATCGCATAGTCAACCGAGCATTTGGGTCCCTGGTCAAGATCGGTCTTGGATTATCTCACAACTTTCTTCTTGAAGTCCGCGGCCGTAAAACCGGCGGCGTTTATTCGACACCCGTCAATTTACTCGAGCACAAGGGTAAGAGGTATCTCGTGGCGCCGCGTGGACACACCCAGTGGGTTCGAAATGTGATTGCTAGCCAAGAGGCGACTTTAGTTAAGGGAGGCCAGCGAGAAAACATTCGTTTGCATCGCATTTCGGATGAGACAAAACCGGAGGTGCTAAAAGCTTATCTCGATCGCTACAAGCTCACCGTGCAGCGTTATTTTGCAATTCCCGCAGGTTCACCGGTCGAAGATTTTAAACCTTTGACAGGCGAGTACCCTGTGTTTGAAATAATTTCATCTCCATAACGATCCGTTGTGTATCCCAATACCGATCGAACGGCTTGCAAAACTCAACCGGTTGATTGGCCGGGATACCCTCATCGCATCGAGTCCGGGGCGGCCGTTTATCTCGCCGATACATCATGTAATACTGATGCAGATTTTTGTGTGATGGAGATCGGATCTTGGCGCCGCATATACTTCGAATTGACTGTCCCGACGAACCTGGACTAGTGCATAAGATCACCGGCGTGCTCTATAACGCCGGCTATAACGTTCTTAGCAATCAGGAGTTTGTCGATCTAGAATTCGAGCATTTCTTCATGCGTACGGCGTTTGAAGGTCCAACGACGCCGGATCGGGTGGTTTCTTACCTCGAACAGATTCTTCCGAAAAATGCCGTCGTAAAGTTAACCGCCGGCGAGCATCAACCGCTTGTCAACATGGCGACGACGGAAGCTCATTGCCTCGGTGATTTATTGATCCGCTATTATTCGGGTGAACTGCCGGGCGAGATTCGCGCGGTGGTCAGCAATCATGAAAAATTAAAATCACTGGTGGAGCAATTCGGCATTCCGTTTCACTACATCGGCCATCAAAATCTAGAACGGACCGTGCACGAAGACCGAGTTGCCGATGTGCTGGCCGGGTATACGCCAGAATATATCGTCCTCGCGAAGTACATGCGCATCCTGTCGCCGAAATTTGTCGCGCGGTATCCAGACCGGATGATCAATATTCATCATTCCTTTTTGCCGGCCTTTATCGGCGCGAAGCCGTACCATCAGGCGCATGAGCGCGGCGTGAAAATCATCGGCGCGACGGCGCATATCGTAACCGATGATCTCGATACCGGACCGATTATTGCCCAAGGTGTGATTCCTGTGAATCACACGCACACCGCAGCGGCGATGGTGCAGGCAGGGCGCGATGTCGAGAAAATCGTGCTGGCGCGCGCCGTGAAGCTGGTGCTCGAGGAACGCGTTTTTTTGCACGGTAATAGGACGATTATTTTCGAGTGATTGAACGCATCCCGAATGAAGAAACTCGGTTTGGCGCTTTTCTGCTTGTTTTTCGCGCTGGCAAATTCATCGGTTGCGGTGGCAGATTCGCTGTACACTCGGAATCTCTCTTGTGATAGTTGGACGGCGCCGCGCGAGCAGGAGATTTGCAAAGCGCTTGCGCGCGAAATGCAGTGGACCTGGACGGGGCACGCGATCATCTCGCCGAGCTTTCGGGTCACGTTCGACACGGTCAAACAAGTTTATTGCGCGCTGTCGGTCTCGCCGCAGGACATTCAGGCGCTGGTGAATATGATCGTCGCGTTGGAACGCAAACCCGACGGCTCCATGGCGCGGGCTTAGCCGGTGAACGGGGCTCGTTTCCTCCTGTTCCTGCTGGGCCAACAGGCCCTCACGAGATTTCCTCCACGCGATAACCGGTGGGACGATCTCAGTTGGCAAATTGTGAGCAATCCTCAAGGAAGAAGTGAAATCGAACTCAAGCGATCCGGGAATGATTTGGAATCCCGCCAACCCGCAATACCTTCTTCGCAACGGCTGTCGATAGCCAAAAGAACTCACGGCGCACGGAAGCTCGATTGACAATCTTGGGAGCATTGGATAAATCTTTTTGCATAAACTTTTTCATAAATTAGTAGGAGGCCGACATGGCTAAGGATCTCAGAACTTTCATTGCCGATTGCCAGCGCGAGCTGCCCGGCGAGGTGATTCACATCACCAAACAGGTCAACCCGGCGAATTACGATGTGACCGCGATCATTAAACACCTCGGGGCGCAAAAGAAGTTTCCTGTCATTATTTTTGACAACCCGCTCAATTTGAACGGCAAAGTCGGCCCCATCAAGCTGACCATGAACTGCGAAATTTCCCAGGGAAAAACCCAGATCGCCTTGGGCATGCCGCGCAGCGCGACGCGACCGCAGATGGCGGAAAAATGCCTGGAAATGGAAGAGCATCGCGTGCCGCCGACGATCGTCGGTAAGAAGGACGCACCGGTGAAAGAAAACACCATGGTCGGCAAGGACGTCGATCTTTACCAGATTCCGATCATGCGTCATCACGAGATGGACGGCGGACCGTATATCGTCCTATCGACGATTACCAAAGACCGTAAATCGGGAATCTACAATCTTTCGTACCATCGCATGGAGGTCAAATCGAAAAATTCGACGGCTCTATATGCGTCGCCGCGTCACTTGTGGAAGATCTTCAAGGATTACGAAGAGAACAACATGGACATGCCGGTCGCCACGGTACTGGGCCACCATCCGGCGTTCCACATGGGCGCCTGCTACAGCGGGCCGTTCGAAGTCAGCGAGTACGACGTCATCGGCGGCTATCTCGGTGAACCGTTGCGGCTGGTCGCGTCGGAAACTTTCGGCGACGATCTGTTGATCCCGGCCGACGCTGAAGTCGTCATCGAAGGCGTGCTGAAACCGGGAGGCCGCGTCGTCGAAGGTCCTTTCGGCGAAGCGCCGGGTTATCTCGGGCCGCAGCGTTACACGACCTGCGTTCACTATGAAGTAAAGGCCATTAATTATCGCAACGGCGCGATGTATCAGTCCGTCATCACGCCGGAGGGCGACAAGCCGTGGATGGATCTGCCGCGCGAAGGCGCTTACCTGCGCCGCTGCCGCGAAGCCGTTCCCGGCGTCACCGCGGTTTGCAAGCAAGGCCGCCACGCGCACTACAATGTTTTCATTTCCATGAAAAAGATGTCCGAAGGCGATCCCGGGCGTGCCGCCGCTGCCGCATTAACGTTCGATCATACGAAAAACGTCTTCGTGTTCGACGACGATATCGATGTGTTCAATCCGACCGATATTCTCTGGGCATTTGCGACGCGGGTACAACCACATCGTCAGGTATCGATCCTGCAGCCGCTTTTCCGCGGCAACTTTTTGGATCCCTCGCTGGTCGATGAGATCAAAACGTCGGGCATGATCGTCGACGCGACCAAACCGTTGGATCGGCCGTTCTCGCCCGTATCGAAGTGCCCGGATGAAGCGATGGCGCGCATCAAACTGGAAGAGTACGTGCCGGGCGAGGTGTTGGAACATATTCCTATGGACCGGACAACCTATTGGGCGTAGGCGGTTGCGGAATCGAATCGAGATTTATTGAGGAGGAATCATGGGCCAGGCGGTCGAAATTACTTGTCCAAGTTGTAAGAAAATCTTTGTGGTGAATCCCCATATGCTGGGATCGGGAATGAACTTTCATTGCCCGTTTTGCGATCTATACTTTCCTGAAAAAGACAGCCCGAAAATCCGCAAGTAGTATTCATCATCGGCCACGGTGCGGATCTCGCCGTGGCCTTTTATTTTTCTAATTTCGCAAATGAAAAACAACCAAAATTTTTCGGTCGCTGGCACGAGTGCGCATAGGATCGATGGCATCGAGAAAGTCACAGGCAAAGCGATCTACACGAGCGACATTCAGCTTCCGGGCATGGCGCACGCGCGCATTCTCAGAAGCCCGGTGGCGCACGCGAAAGTCGTCACAGTCGATGCTTCCAAAGCAAAGGCGCTTCCGGGAGTGATCGCCACGCTCACCCGCGACGATATTCAAGGCTTCAACTACAAATACGGCGCAACCTACAAAGACCAGTCGATCGTCGCCGCCGATAAGGTGCGCTACGTCGGCGACCCGGTGGCAGCCGTACTCGCTGACGACCCGGCGACTGCCGAAGCGGCGCTGGAGCTGATTGAAGTCGAATACGAAGAGCTCCCGAAAGTAACCAATATCGAAGAGGCCACGGCGCCGGGCGCTGCTCTGGTGCACGAAGCCGGCGTTGCCCGGGCGGAGTTGCGCGGTTCGGTCTACGGAGCGCCGGAAAGATTCAACGGCACGAACGTTTGCTATTATTTAACTTTCGGCCGCGAAGAAGTTGCGAAGGGTTTTGCCAAGGCGGAGCATATTTTCGAAGACACTTTCCGCTTTCAAAAAGTACAGCATTATTCCCTCGAAGCGCACAACAACGTCGCTTACTACGACGGCGAGAAGCTGACAGTCTGGTCATCCTGCCAAGATCCGTTTACTTTGCGCGATCATCTGTCAGGGATCTTTCGGCTGCCGCTCAGCCGCATTCGCGTCATCGTTCCCTACGTCGGCGGCGGTTACGGCGGCAAGCTTTATGTCAAAGCCGAGCCGATTTCAGTCGCGCTTTCGTGGATGACTCGAAGGCCGGTAAAGCTTCAGCTCTCGGTCAATGAAAGCTTCAAGACGATTACGCGCCATCCGGCACGAGTCACGATCAAAACCGGCGTTACCAAAGACGGTAAATTGATCGCACGCGATTGCCAGGTCTACATGGACACCGGTGCCTATGCCGACGCGGGTCCGCGGGTGACCCAGAAAGCAGCCTACCGCTCGCTAGGTCCTTATAAGATTCCTTACGCGAACGTCGAAGCTTACGGTGTTTATACCAACACCGTGCCGGCCGGTGCCTTTCGCGGTTTTGGGGCGCTGCAAGTGACGTGGGCGTATGAATCGCAGATGGACATGATCGCGGAGCGCCTCGGTCTCGATCCGTTGGAGTTTCGTCTCAAAAATCTGCTCAAGAAAGGCGATGTCTACACGGTCGGCGATACGCCTGTTGATTGCGACCTCAAAGAAGGACTGATGAAAGTCGCCGATGCGATCAAGTGGAAAGAAAAAAGTAAAAAGCCCAATCGCGCCAAAGGTATCAGCTGCTGCATCAAGGACGCCGGCGGCACCTACAAAGTCGCCGGCGCTACGGTGAAGATGTCGTCGGACGGCAGCGTGGTCCTGCTCACCGGAACGGTGGAAATAGGGCAAGGGCCGCGGACAGCCTTGAGCCAGGTAGTCGCCGAAGAACTTTCCGTGCCCATGGATCAGATCGGCGTGGCACAGCTCGATACCGATGTGACGCCCTACGATATTTCCACCAGCGCGAGCAGCTCTATGGTCGTCATGGGTACGGCGGTCTTGCGTGCGGCCCAGGATGCCAAAAAGCAACTCCTGCAGTGCGCTGCAAAGGTTCTCAAACAGAAGGCCAGTAACCTCAGGCTAGACAACGGTCATGTCGTCGTTGGCGAGCGTCCGGTTATTTCCTTCAGTAAAGTGATCGTTGATTTTTTTGGCAGCAAGGCCGGAGAAATTATCGGCAAGGGCCTGTACAAAGACAAACGAAACGGCAAGGCTGTATTAGGATCGACGACGACCTTCTGGGAAGTCGGTTGGGGCGGCGTGGAAGTGGAAGTCGATCCCGACACCGGCGTAATCCGCCTGTTAAATTATGTTTCCGCCTGTGACGCCGGCAAAGCCATTAATCCCGAGCAGTGTATCGGACAGGATGAAGGCGCGGTAATGTTCGGCATCGGCCATACGCTGATGGAAGAAATGATCTACGAAGACGGCCAGCTGCTGAACGGCAATCTGGTGGATTATAGCGTGCCGAGATTCGACGACGTTCCGGATAAGTTCGACACGATTCTAATCGAGAATGGCAACGGTCCGGGCCCGTTCGGCTCGAAAGGAATTGGCGAAGGTGGTTTGCTTCCGGTCGCTTCGGCGGTGGCCAACGCAGTATCGCGCGCCGTTGGCGTGCGCATTCAAGAGCTGCCGCTCACGCCGCCGAAGGTCTGGCGCGCGCTGCAGGCCAAATCCTAGCTTCATCTATAGCTTTAACTATTCGGAAGAAGCACTTGAGCTTCGGCATGGCGACTTAATAGCGACTATCGAGGCTAAAGATCCAAGACTTCGCCGCACTGCTTGCATGTGACCAACGCGGGATTTGACTTGAGCGAGTTTGTGGCGCGGCTGACCGCGTCGCCCGGATCGTCGAAACGAACTTCAGTTTCATAGAGATTATTGCCGCATTTTTCACACGGCCAGATAAATCTGTCTATTTCTTCTTTGCCGCGCTGGCGTTCTACCACGTAGGTCCACGATCCGTCCGCGCGGCGCGGCGAGTGGGGTATGTTCTTGGGCAAGAGAAAGATATCACCGGCATGGAGCACCGCAACTTCGTGCTTGTGGTTTTCGAGGTAGTGTAAGTTGAGCTCACCTTCGAGCTGGTAAAATATCTCGTCGCCCGGATTGATATGATAATCCTTTCGACGATTAGGGCCGCGCGTGACAAAGGCGATGAAGTCCGAGTCCTGCCAAATGACCCGGCGCTGGCCCCAATCGGCACGATTTTCGTCGATCCATTTCTGGAGATTGAATCCTTTCAAGTGTGGAAACATAAGCCCTCCATCCGCGACCATTACTATAGAATTGCGCCGGGACGCGAATCAAGCTAAATCAAAAACCAGTGTTCACGACGCAACAAGCAGATGTGACGTTGAAGTCGGGACGGGTCGGTGTGATTTCCGATACCCACGGATTGCTTCGTCCCGAGGCGCTCGCGGCGTTGAAGGGTTCGGAATTGATCCTCCACGCCGGCGACATCGGCAAGCCCGAAGTCCTTACATCGCTCGGCTCGATCGCGCCGGTGTTCGCGATTCGAGGTAACAATGACCGGGAAGCGTGGGCAAAAAAAATACCGGACATTTTAAAGCTGCGAATAAACCGCGCTCGCTTATACATAATCCACAACGTGAATGATCTGGAAATTGACCCCGCAGCGGAAGGCTTTCACGCCGTGATCAGCGGCCACTCCCACAAGCCGGTCTTTGCCATCCGCGGCGGTATTATTTTCATTAATCCGGGAAGCGCCGGCCCACGCCGTTTTAAGTTACCGGTGGCGGTGAGCCGACTGACCATTCACGGACCGAAGGTGCGGGTAAAAATTATCGAGCTGAAAATTTGACGTCAATTTTGTTGATTTTAACTTGAGTGCGCGCTACTCATTTTAAAGCAATTTTTTAATTCGATCTTGCGAGGTCGACAAAGGCGCTATGACAGAATTAACCCAGCAATTCATTCTGGTTCGAAAACCCTCTCGGTAACCCGGGAGGGTTTCTTTATGGCTGACGCAAAACAAGGACTCCTGGAACAGGCCGATCTCAACAGGACCCTCGGTCGGATGGCGCACGAGATCATCGAGAAAAGCGCGAACCCCGAAGAATTGGTCCTGATCGGCATTCGTTCACGGGGCGTACATCTGGCACGCCGCCTGGCGCGAAAGGTCGACGAGATCTGCAAGTTTTCGCCGCCGGTCGCTGTGATCGACGTGACGGGATACCGGGACGATCGAGCTCACGAGCAAGGGTTACCGCCCGTCGGCGCTTTCGAGATTCAAGCAACTGTCGACGACAAAACTGTGGTCCTGATCGACGACGTGATTTTTCGCGGTCGCACGATTCGGGCAGCCATGGAGGCTGTCGAGCGGCTCGGCCAGCCCAAGCGGATTCTCGTTGCCGTTTTGATCGACCGCGGTTCTCGCGAGCTGCCCATCCGTGCCGACATCGTAGGTAAGAACGTCGCGGCCGGCGACAGTCAGAGGGTCAATGTCCTGCTCGAAGAATCGGATGGAATCGATCAAGTAACTCTCGCCGATTG